>WNFY01003217.1_pt1 | contig 15326 bp, 10 predicted proteins | sample 5400091 | NCBI WGS metagenome assembly WNFY01 (sample SAMN13153364, study PRJNA577476) | soil metagenome | isolation source: 60 cm soil or saprolite under grassland replicate 1 | place: USA:California | collected 2016-06-15 | reverse complement strand
AACTAATCGTGCCCGTGAACGTTTGGTTTGTCAGGCGAAGATCCGAACTACCCGCCAAGTAAACACCATTGGTAGTTGCATAGATCGCCGCGTCACGGACCCCATTGAGCTGGCGGATCCAGAGATAATTACCGTTAGAGTCTAACCTAAGCAGAGTATCGTTGTAGACTCCTTCACCTATAATGTAAGCAGTGTTATTTCCGGCGGCCACTGACACAATAGTGTACCCCTTCAAAGGAGCAATGGTAGTGTTCCAGATGCTCCTACCTCCAAGGTCATATTTCTTCACGAAAGGTACACCTGTGAAGTAGTCAGTGGCGTTCAGATAGCCTCCTGCATAGAGACTAGTGTTACTTACTGCAATGCCGGTGAAGCCATTCGGGTTTGTGCTGGGTGTTCCAAGCTGGTCTGTCCAGATAACCGGCGGTCTCCATAGCACTAGGCCCAACCCTGCACCTGCGACAAGCAATGCCAGAACTAGAATGGGAGTTATTGCGGCGAAAAGGACAGCAAGAAGGGCACTTCCTTTCATCGATGAGACCCTAGAATGTTGCTCTCAGCAATATGTTCATCGCAAATGGGCGAGCAGGCCAGGTCTGTGGAGGGATGACTTCCAGGTGATGACCTCCCTGAAAGTCCCAGAGAAAACGGCTGGAAAACAAGTAGGAAGATTCTTGACGACGATCAGACGGACCCGGTTTACATGGAAGGCAAATAGCGCATAGACGTTAAGACCTTGTTAACCAGCAGTTTCGTTCCGAAGTGTGGGCCTGGGACAAGGCATCAGGATTTCCCGTGGCAATCGTTCTTACTGTGGGCGATCCCAGCCTGAGTGAGACCATGATCATGACGATTTCTAAGACGAATCTCTGGGCACCTCCTACAATATTCGGGCTAACCCCAACATTGTTCTATGGGATAACGGGGGCTAGTTCAGCAGCAGTTATTGGCGCAGCCGCTTTCATGATTGTCAGATTCCGCCGGCACGGGACATAAAACCCACGACCTAGCTAGTTACGATTTGGATGTTCGATTTTAGATCCAGCCGCTTCTCTTGGACCAGTAGACAAGCCCCGATGATATAATGACCATCGCAAGAATCATGACATAGAATCCAAGTGGATCACTGCTTCCAGGCTGGAAGAACCCTGGACTGAAGTTCATTCCGTAAATTCCAGCAAGAAGAGTGAGCGGAAGGAATATCGTGGCAACAAGCGTGAGCACCTTGATCGTGTTGTCGGTTGAGGCGGAGTGTAGGCTGATGTAGAGGTCTCGGACGTCACTAGTTCTGTCTCTGTCGTTGTCGATCGTCTCCAAGAGCTGGAAGGAGTGGTCGTAGACATCTCTGAAGCTTCTAAGATTTGAGTCAGCCACGAACGGTACTGCGCCACGCATGACCATTCCGAGCATGTCTCTTGTCGGGGTAAGAGATCGTCGAAGATTCATCAGTTTTCTTCGTACCCCACCAATCGTGGTTACGATGGAGACTACGTTCTCCATTCTCCTGACTCGTGTCTTGAAGGTCGTAATTGCCTGTTTGTCAAGATCCTCAAGTCGCTCCTCCACCTCATCCAATATCGGATAATAGGCGTCAACCGCGAAGTCAAGAAAGACATAGAAGAACAAGTCAGGCGAGGGAGCGGTTGTGAGTGGAGCAAGACCCCTAGCTCTGATCCGAGAATCCATCGAATGGATCAATTCCGAATCATCTGAATGAATGGTTATGATCCAGTTCTTCTGGAAGAAGACGAAGAGTTCGATTATTCCGCTCTTGTGACTCTTTACGTCAGGCACATGGATTACTGCAAAGACATTTTTCCCATACTCCTCGAGCTTCGGTCTCTGATTCTTGTGAACAACATCCTCGATGGCGTACTCGTCTAGGTCAAATCTGCTCTTTAGATCAGCAAGCTCCTTGGCTGTTGGACTCTCAGCGTCGACCCAGAGCATTTCGCCTTCCTGAACCTTATCAGGAAAGACACTCACAGTCTGAGCAGGTGCACCGTAACCAGTAGATTTGAGAAGCGTTAGCGAAATCAACGTCAGTGCACCTCAGAGCGTTCTTGAGACGGTAATAAGTTTCATAATTCTGATCAAATTCGATCGAGCTACTTCCCTCAACTTTTTTAGGGAACATGAATCGTCGGCCGAGAGCGAGGCCGGAGATCTTCGATTCCAGAAACTCCTTCCCGAGGAAGGAGAACAATTGACGACGAAAACCGTAGGCAAGATCAGCCGCGAGTACAAACCCTCAAAGACCGAGGAAGAAGTTCTCCACTGGTGGAAGACTAGCCAAGCCTACGAGAAGACAAAAAGAAGACTCCTGAAAAAGCCCAAGTTCTACTTTCTAGACGGCCCACCGTTCGTAACCAATCCGCCCCATGTGGGAACCGGCTGGAACAAGACGCTGAAGGATGTAGTCATAAGGTTCCGCCGAATGAACGGGTACAGTGTTCATGATCAACCCGGCTATGACTGTCATGGACTACCTGTAGAGTTGATGGTTGAGAAGAGCCTCAATCTCACATCAAAGAAAGACATTGAGAATGTATTCGGGATTGACCGTTTCATCGTTGAATGCAAGAAGTATTCTGACGTGAACATAGAGGCTCAAACGCGAGTCTTCAAAGATCTAGGTATATGGATGGACTGGGACCATCCATACGTCACCTATCACGACAGATACATCGAATCGGTCTGGTGGACCGTCAAACAAGCGCACCAGAAAAAACTGCTCTACAAGGGATTGAGAGTCGTCCACTGGTGCCCCCACGACGAAACAGCCCTAGCAGGATACGAAGTCACCGACGAGTATCGCATCATCAAAGACTACTCCATCTACGTGAAACTACCCATCGTCGGCAAACCTAGAGAATTCCTCCTAATCTGGACCACTACTCCATGGACTTTACCGGCGAACGAAGGGGTAATGATTCACCCCGACATGATCTATGCAGTCGTAGAAGTCGACGGCGAGAAGCTGATAATCGCCAAAGATAGACTATCACCAGTACTCAAGGAAAAACCGTACAAAATCCTTGAGGAGATGAAAGGTCAGGACCTAGAAGGAGTCTCCTACGTCCCGCCACTGCTAGAAGAGACCCATCAGAAGACGGGTGGGAAACTTCACAGAGTATTCCTGAGTTCTGAGTACGTTACGATGACCGACGGCACTGGCCTAGTCCATATGGCTCCTGGACATGGCGAAGAAGATTTTGAGGTAGGCGAGCGAAACGGCCTACCGATACTGTCTCCCGTAGATGCATCGGGACACTTCACGTCAGACGCAGGAAAATACGCCGGACTTTACGTCAGAGACGCAAACCCGGTAATTGTCAAAGACCTTGAAACTAAGCGATTGCTCTTCAGAGAAGAGACAATCGAACATTCGTATCCACACTGCTGGCGCTGCAAAACTCCGCTCATACTACGAGCCACGGACCAATGGTTCATCAAAGTCACCAAGTTCAAGCAGAAAATGATCCAGGAGAACAAGAGAGTCCGATGGACCCCGGAATGGGCAGGGTCCAAACGATTCCACACATGGCTTGTTGGTGCTCGCGACTGGGTCATCAGCCGCCAGCGCTACTGGGGAACCCCACTCCCCGTCTGGACATGCCAAGAATGCGGAGAACATACAGTTGTAGGCTCCAGAGCTGAACTAGAGAAGATAGCCGTTGGACATCCACGAAAATTCGAACTCCACAGAAACGGCGTGGACCAAATCGAAACAAAATGCAAATGCGGCGGCACAACGAAAAGAGAGCCCGATGTCCTCGACGGCTGGCTCGACTCAGGCGTAGCCTCATGGGCAGGACTAGACTATCCACCTAACCTCAAACAACTGCGAGTATGGTGGCCAGCTGACGCGATCGTCGAAGCTCACGACCAGACTCGGGGCTGGTTCTACAATCAGCTAGGTTCCAGCATTCTAGTGTTCAACAAGTCACCGTACAAAGCGGTGCTGATGCATGGACACACCTTAGACCCTGAAGGAGAGAAGATGAGCAAGTCCAAAGGCAATTTCGTCAGCCCAGAAAACGTGATCGAAAAGCATGGCAGAGACGCTCTCCGATTCTACACTCTCCAGACCACGGTCTGGGACGACTTCCGATTCTCGTGGAACGCGGTGGAGACTGCTGCCCGAGATCTACAGATTGTCTGGAACGTCTTCTCCTTCGCAACCCTCTACATGAACCTCGACAAATTCACCAGTAACAAATCGACAGTACGAAAACTAGCGAAGTCGTTCCACCCGGAAGACAAGTGGCTATTCTCAAGGACGGAGACCTTGGTGAGAGACGTTTCGAAATACCTAGAACGGTTAGAGATTCACTTGGCAGTTCGCGCACTCAGAGAGTTTGCTATTGAAGACCTCAGCCACTGGTACATTCGACTCGTCCGTAGACGATTCTGGCTAGAGAAGACAAGCCGAGACAAGCTCGCCGCCTACGCTGTTCTCTATCATGCCCTCAGGAGTTGGCTGGGACTCGCAGCACCCGCGATGCCATTTCTCACGGAGACAATCTACCGAGAAGCATTCAGAAGCGCTGAACGTTTGAATCCCGAAAGCATACACATGACCGACTGGCCCAGCACGGACAAGAAGTGGATCAACAAAAGACTAGAAGAGGAAATGCGTATCGTACAGCACATTGCCGACGCCGCAGCTTCGGCACGTCAGTCGAAGAAGATCAAGCTCCGTCAACCCGTCTCGACGATTCTTATCGTCGCTGACAAGCCGATAGTGAAACGCTCAATCAGGACACTCCGCGAGCTTCTGCTTCAACAGACCAACGCGAAAGACGTAAGGCTAGTTAGTTTGACTGAGGAAGAGCGATTGAAGAAGCTGATTGTTGAGCCGAATTTCAAAGCCCTCGGCCCAGCATTTCGAGGAGAAGCGAATCGAATCGCCGAGAAACTCCGCTCACTAGACGGTCGACAGCTAATGCGGGCCCTCAAGGAAGAAGGGCATTATGACGTTGCTCTGGATGGGAAGGAACAGAAGATTACGAGTGAAATGATTTCTTTGAAAGAGGAGATACCGGAGAATCATGCCGCTGGAAGATTCGATGAAGGACGCGTCTACGTCGACCTTACTATTCCGAGTGAACTCATGAGAGAAGGTTTTGTGCGAGAGATAATGCGACGACTACAAGAGATGAGAAAGCGATTAGATCTTCCGGTTGACGCATTTGTCGACGCATTCATCTCGATCGCCGACCCTGAACGGCTCGAATGGCTGGAGGACGAGAAAGATTACCTAATGGGTGAACTGCGGGCCAAGACGCTTCTTCTCCTAAGGCCTGACCAAGCAAAACCAGAGGCAAAACTCGAAGAAGACTGGCAGATTGAAGGCAAGGCGTTTCACATGGGGATCTCATTACAGCCGCAAGGGAGCTAGCCCGTTTACTCACTACAACGATAGGTTCTTAACTGCAATTTGTCGCGAATGAATAGATGAATCCTGGTCGCCTTCGCTCCCAAAATCGCTTCTTATCCAATCCTCTACCATTGGCTATTCTGATTGTTTTAATGACGATGGTCAGCATCGCGCCCGACTCCAAAACGGGACCCTCGCCCTCTTCCCCATCCAGCGGCGACGTGAACATCTGGCTGAACGGCGACGCTGTCGGCCCACGCCCGGGCTGGAACGACACCAGTCCGGGACCGACAATTACCGTAGTGAGCGGAGAGACAGTCAACCTGCTCCTTAACGCAACTGACTTTCTGAGTCACAACTGGTACATCGATGTTAACAATAACTCCCAACCTGATACCAACGAAACAAGTTCTCCGGATTTTTCGCCGAACACCAAAGCGCTCCCTTTCACGTTCACTCCGACCATTGGGCAGAATATTCCCTCGGCGGGCAACTGGACCTACAAATGCCGCTACCATCCATATTCAATGTACGGGACGATCCGCGTGATTCGACCGGACTTCTTTTTGTCTGCTGCTCCCTCCTCACTTGCGACTACCGTGAGAACGATGGGAACATCAACCATCACGGTCCATCCATTGTTCTCGTTCACCGGAACAGTCAACTTATCCATCACAGCCTCCAGCGGGCTTCAAGCTACCATCAGTCCTCCAAGCATAGGTGGTGCCTCCGGAACCGCTACATTGACCATAGTAGCGCTCAATTCTCGCAATTACACCACGACCGTAACCGGGACGAGTGGTCCGATATCGCACTCTCTGAACGTAACAATCGAAGCTGGAGATTTTACGACCACGGCAGACCCACCCATAGTGCCTGCTCAAATCAATACACAGGCAACGTCCGCAATAGCCGTTGGAAGTGTTAACCATTTTGATGGAGCAGTCAGCCTAGCGACCAACAGCACATCGTGCGTTATCAGTCCCACTGTGTTAATGGGCCTCGGAGTCTCGACCCTGTCGTGCGTCTTTGCATCCTCTGGTCAATTTGTAGTCAACGTAACTGCCACAAATGGTTCTCTAGTCCACTCAGTCATAGTGACCTTCGACGTTGCAGTACCTGACTACCTGGTTGCTTCCAGCCCCAACTCAATAACTATGCTCGCAGGCGTGGCAGGAAACTCCACCATCTCTCTCCAATCGATAAATGGATTCACCGGTACTGTGAACCTGTCAGCGTTAACCTCACAGGGTCTCAACTGTACACTCAGCTCTACAAGCATCACGTTGGGTGCAAGTGGAACCGCGACGCTCTCGTGCAGAGGCAGCGCAGGCGTTTATGTTGCGACCGTTACCGGGACTAATGGAGTTACATCTCGTTCTTCGAGCGTATCCTACAGCGTTCAGGACTTCACCATAACGTCCGACCCAACGATACTGACTGTGGACGCGGGTGCAACAAGCGCTCCCACAATTACGATCGTACCATTGGAAGAGTTCAGTGGGACGGTCTCGGTCAAGGTCGAGGCTTCCACTGGGCTCACGGCGACAGTATCACCCTCAAGCGTCGCTAGAGGCTCAGGCATCGCGACCCTAACCTTTAGTGCTACAGAAGCTGGCAATTACACTGCCAATGTCACCGCAACCAGCAACACACTAACTCACTCTCTGAAGCTGACAGCTCAGGTTCAAGACTTCACCATAGCATCGAACTCGACAGCATTTCATGCTAGTGTCAACCAAGCGAGAGCTTCCAGCATTCGCATTTCATCAATCAATCACTTCGCTAGAACTGTTGTCATGACCATCAACAACACCTATTGCGGCGCCGCGCCAGTCGAGACGACCAACGGCAATACAACACTTTCGTGCAATTTTCCGGTGGAAGGAACTTTTCACATCACCGTGACCGGTACTAGCGGATCACTGTCGCACTCTGTGACATTGATATATGTCGTCTCGAGCATTCAACAGGTGCCTGAGACAAGTCTTCTTGGATTGCTACCAATAGCTGCGGCGATTTCTTCGGCAGCACTCGTGATATCCTTGATCCTATTCACCCGGCATCGGACGGAAATACGTAGACGTACTGCCACAAGCCTGTGGTCGCACTAAAGATTCGCCTGTAAATTGTCACCAGACCCGCCAAAAGCTCGATTGTGCCCGACCCGACTGATCATACAATATCTGGGTGCCTTGATGGATGAGTTCCTGATGCAGACTGGAGGCGCTCCCTCTGTACCCAACTAGACAGTTTTGTTTTGAGGACTAGAGCTAGATAAACGTCGGCCTGGATCCTGAAATGACAGGTCCAAAAAAAGGGGAGGGGGGGATCTTTCTATGCTACTGCCTGCACTATTACCTGTGGGTTTGCTGGCTTGATGTCTCGCTGAACTGAAAAAGGAGAGTACATTATTTCAGCGCTAGCTTGGAGAATTGTCGACCTTAGGGTTCTCTTGACTGGCATTTCCAATCCATTTGAGTCCCTAATGCTAATGCTGCAGGGAGGGTCGCGAGGCGTAGAGTCGGTCAAGGCGACGACCTTTGATGTGAGAATACTTTGCTGGCATTTTAAGAAAGTCATGTTCTTTGGACTCGCAATTATCTTCGTGTCTATTTTGTACTCGGCTGTCTGACCTGGTGCGAGTCGTAGAGGTTCATATGGGAATCTCTCTTTGGGTATGGTCAATGTTTGCCCAGGTCCAATTGCGTCGTCGCCGCCAGAATAATGGCTTATGGCAATGGACATACCCGGATTGACGAACCTTGGAATAGCATGTCTTACATATAGACTGTCGATGCGTTCCTCGGCTTGGAGTCTAACAGTGGTTGTTACGTTGGCTTCGAGTCCGACAGCGATATCTGGCCTACAAGAGATCTCAATGTCCAATGGGTTGAGACGAGGAAATGGTGGAAGTAGATTGAGCGTCAACGAGAATTCGGTCTCTCCATGTAGTGGAAGCCACCAATAATCATCGAAGTTGATTAGCTCGCTAAGAGGGTAGGTAAGGACTCGTCTGTCGGCTTCGATGGTATTCGAAGACGGTTGCTTGATGTAGGCGATCGCTGTTTCGCCTGGAAACTCTAGCCGAAGTTCATAGTCATTAAGACTACTTGTTGCCCCAGTTATCTTTCCGTATATGTTGATGTTGTTCGGAACTAGCATCTCCTTCTCTAGTTCGCCGAAGAAACTGTTGTCGCAAGTGCTGAGCGAGACTTCCTTGAGAAGGTAGTCGAGGACTGGACCCTTCTCGCGGAAGTCGGACATTATTTCTTACCTAACAGGGACACGGACCGCAGAAACGAGGGCATGTGCAGTCGACGCAGTATTTGCAGCATGGTTGAAATGTTTCGACTTCTGCTTGTTGTGGGAAGAACATTTTTCGCTTGTTCCTCGGAAAGGAGGTTTCCACTTATAGAACTTATAAAAGACTTTCCATCTATCATTCTTTCTATGATTTCTGTCCGGCATGATTTTTCCGGCAGAACGGTAAACGAGCCGAAAATCATTCTTAACCACATCTCCAAAGCTTTTGCTCGCAAAGCGGAAACCGGCCTGTTGAGGGCAAGGCGAGCCTGTCGAGCAGTCTTGAAAGATGTGACTCTCGAAGTTGAATCTGGAGAGTGTGTTTGCGTTATTGGAAAAAACGGTAGCGGTAAAACGACGCTAATGAGAATTCTGTCTACACTCGTTCAACCGGATAATGGTCAGGCTAGAATTTGTGGGTTTGATGTCGTCAAGCAGGGGCGGGAAGTAAGACGACGAATCGGGGTGATGCTGAACGCGGGGGATACGGGATTTCAGCCTCGGACCTCAGGGCTTACCAACCTAGAATGGTACGCGGCTCTATACAGCATCCCACAGAAAGAAGCTCACAGGCGAATTCAACGCTGGCTTCAGGATCTGCAGCTTGCGGACAGAGGCTCGGATCAGATCCAGAGCTATTCTTCCGGCATGAGAAGGCGGCTCGCCTTGGCGAGAGCATTGTTATCGGATCCGGAGATATTGCTGCTCGATGAGCCTACCCTCGGAGTTGACCCGTGGACCATGGAGCAGATCCACAAACAGCTGAGAAGCTATGTGATGTCAGGCAAGACGATCCTTTGTACCACAAACAGTCTCACAGAAACCCGTGCTCTGGCCAGACGAGTATTCAGACTTGAAAATGGGGTACTCTCAGAATCCGCGATTAAGGAGGAGTTAAGCTGTTGAGGCTTGGACCCGTCTTTGAAAGAGTACTCGTCCTCTTCAAAAGAGAGTTTAAGATCAGTATGTCCTATCGCATGACAGCCACACTGACAGTAGTCAATGCTGTAGCCGGATTGCTCTCCTATGGGTTCCTGGGCAACGCTGCGGTAGTGTCAACAACAACACAAACATATGGAATGAGCCTTGCAGCTTTCCTCGTGTCCGGGGTGGCTTTCGGCCTCATTGTGAATAACGGACTCGCCATGTTTTATCAGCATGGCAACCAATCGCAGATCGAAGAAGTCTTAGTTACGCCAGTGAATTTCCGGGAGTTCCTAGTTCTATCCTCGTTCTTCGAGATATTCACAGCTCTGGCAGGCTCAATTCTTCTATTCGGCCTAAGCATCGTCCTTTTCGGGCTCACCTACTCTTATCATATTCCTTTACTCGTGTTGGTAATCGCTCTAGGCATTTTGAGTTCCATCGGGTTGGGCTTTATCGGTCTTGGCTTTCGGTTAGTCTACAAACAAACCTATGTGATATCCTGGGTATTCTACTCGCTTTCTGGCATGATAGGAAACATGCTTGTCCCCGTGCAGATCCTGCCTGGGCTTTTGCAGGTCGCATCCTTTGCGATGCCCCAATACTATTTTTTCACCGGCATACGACTCGCTTTGGGAGCGAGTGTCGGATCACCGGTCGAATTGCTTGCCATTTTCGCCATCTACGCGATGATTCTCTTAATCATAGGGCTCGTTGCCCTTGAATACGGACTTAGGTCCGTTAGACGCAGTGGAACCTACAAGTGGACCTAATCCCGACCAGTGAAGAATTGGACCAGCCCCCTTTTCGCTAGTATATTCAGGCATCCCCATTGTCGCAGAGCATGTTTATTCAATCATTGAGGAGCAGTGGGATCGTCATTGCGTGAACTGAGACAAGATTGTTGGATCTGCAAAACCCTACGCGAACCAGCACATCTAGTCTTCTTCGAAACCCACACGTCTGTAGGAAAGATCAATCCTGACCAGTTCTTCAAAGGCTATTCCTTTGTCACTCTGAAATGGCATGAGGAAGAGCTTTACCAGTTGACAGACAGGAATCGAAGGAGCTTCCTCGAAGACATGTCCCGAGTAGCAACAGCCCTCGCCAAGACTTTCAATCCTGACAAGATGAACTACGAATTGCTTGGTAATGGAATGCCTCATCTTCACTGGCACCTAGTTCCACGATACAAGACAGACCCCATGTGGGGACGACCGATATGGACAGGGTCCAGACGCAGAAAAAGGCTGATGAGAGAAGAGTACGAGAGCCTTGTGAAACAAGTTCAATCTCAGCTCGAAAGATAGCAAGTAGATCGTCTTCTTCGTCGAACAGTACCGTTCAACAAGTGCTGACAGTTACGCCAGATTGAAACCGCCAGCAGGCGTCCGTAACACTACAATCTCTCAAATGGAGTGTAGTGCCCGACGTACATCGAAGTCTACCTTGACGTTGCGGCGCTAATTCTTCCTTCTATCGGACTCTGGCGCCTTCTCCATCACAAAGCATCCATAACTGGAGTAAGAGCGGGAAACCTAGTTCGGCTCAACATTTACTTTCTATTTTCTGTCACCTTCGACATATTTCGCAACCTAGGCTACGCGTGGGCAAACTACGGCAGCCAAGTCAGTTCCGGCTTGGTTTTCGCAGTAATCGGGCTAACCGCTGCAAGCCTCTACTTCTGCCCGGAGTGCAATACCCTTCGAGAAGCTTGGTCAAAGCTGAAATCGCGCAGATCCATTCTCGTCTATGAAGGAGTAGTTTTCACCTGGGTAGGGCTAAACCTATCTTTTCCCGTCTTGTTCCTCCCTTTCACCATAGTCTTACTCTCAGCCGCAATGGTCTACCCAACAAGCCTATTCCTATCTGCTCGTAGACGAGCGAAACCGTCTCATGTCAAGAATTCCCTGGCCATGCTCTCGGTAACATGGGCCCTCTTTGTAACAGTAGGCACAGTCTTGTTCACACTCGGCGCACAGCCTTCAGTCCTCCCGATATCTCTGCCGTACGGATGGGAGATAGCGTTCATCACCGGTTCAGTACTATTCTTCCTGATGTCGACGACCGACGCGTTCACTCTAAGCACCGTAAGATTCTCATCAGGACAGCTTCTTCCTGAGAGCATCGTCAAGCCCGGGCATCGATACCTGATACTTCACGACTCAGGAAAGAGAGCAATCTCGTTTCTCTCGTCAACGCTCAAGGGACTAATTGACTCCGGCGCAAGAGTCGTAATCAGCGCATCCAGTAGTGGATGGCTCGTGGGAAACCTGTCACAGCACGAATCTCACTTTAGCGAGTGGAAGGAGAACGGAAGACTCGTCGTCTCGGAGAACTGGGTCGGACACAGTTTCCCCCGTGAAGGGTTATCGGACAGGCTGAGCTACGGCCCCACATCAACCGTCTTCGTCAACGAGCTGAGCCAAGACAATCTGGAAGGCACAGTCTCACGTCTAGACAGTGGAACAGGCGAAAAACATCAGGACCCGGCCGAGCTCTTTCTACTAGAAAGCAGTAAGGCCCCTAGACCGCAACTCACAGAATTCCTGCGCCGCAACATCGGCATTGAGCTTCTGAATCTTTCTGAATCTACAGATCCGTTCTCGTCAATGGTCGAGCTCGATCATCAGAAAATACGGGGATCAATCGTCCTGCTAGAATACGACACGAACTCTGATTACGAGGGAGTAGTTGACAAATTCCTCGCCGAGGGAATAAGCAACGCCGAACTCTGCGTACTCTTCACAACCAAGTCCAGCAAACTCTACAGAGCGATCAAAGGAAAAAGAATGATCAAGATCATCGCCGCGTCCTCATTGATCTCTGTCCCCGACGAGCTACCTGATGGTGAAATGCAAATTCCAGACAAAGAGCTTGGACTCGTTGCAGCAGTATTATCTGACTTCTTAGACAACAGCAAGAACTCTGGAGCTAGCTTCGTCTTTGACAGCATCACTGAACTGATCAGGGGCGAGCGTTGGGAACAAGTCTATTCTGGAATCAAACAGTTAATTGATCTGCTCAGCGTCCCGAATGCCACAGCACTGTTCTTGGCTAACGTCAACACTATGGAGCCTAGATTCCTGGGGGCGCTCCACGGAGCGTTCGCGCTTCAGTTGAGATTAGATAATCAGGGCCTTATGGCCGTCAAAGTCCCTGCCAATCAGCTGCCCAAATAGTCCTCGTCTTAGCTGACTGAAACAGTCGAACAATCGTGCATCTAATTAGATCCTTTAAAGTACGGTCCAACTGGTTAACCCCAGAAGATCCAGCAGGGACGTACGGGTTTGGAGCATCACAATCATGATATTGTCATTGTGGGCGGCGGAGCCGCGGGCCTACGCGCGGCCATAGCCGCTGTCGAGCTTGAGCCCAAGCTGGATGTTGCGGTCGTCTCGAAAGTCTACCCGATGCGCAGCCACACCGTCTCCGCAGAGGGGGGAATGGCCGCCGTCACGCGTGAATACGACAGTTTTGACTCGCACGCCTATGACACGATAAAGGGGAGCGATTTTCTCGCCGACCAAGACTCAGTCGAGTTCTTCGTAAAGGAAGCCCCCCGCGAGTCTTACCAGCTTGAACACTGGGGATGCCCTTTCAGCCGAGACCCCGATGGAAGAATCAGCTCGCGAGCCTTCGGCGGGATGACCGTCAAGAGAACACTCTTCGCAACCGACAAGATCGGCTTCCACCTTCTCCACACCCTCTTCCAGACCTCTCTGAAATACGAGAACATCCGCCGATACGATGAATGGTTCGTCACATCCCTACTAGTCGACAACGGACGAGTCGAGGGCGTCACCGCGATCGAAATGCGAACCGGCGAACTGGTAACAATCCTAGGCAAGGCAGTGATCATCGCGACGGGGGGTTGTGGACGAATTTTCCAGTTCACAACAAACGGATGGATAAAGACGGGCGATGGGATGGCTCTCGCCTATCGCGCCGGGGTGCCGTTGAAAGATATGGAAATGGTCCAGTATCATCCTACACTGCTTCCAAACACGGGGATTCTGATCACAGAGGCGGCCCGAGGCGAGGGCGGCCACTTGTTGAACAAGGATGGCGAACGTTTCTTGAAACGGTATGTCCCAGGCAAAATGGAACTGGGACCCAGAGACATACTGTCTAGAGCCGAGATGAGTGAGATCAATGCGGGAAGAGGATTCGAAGGACCCTACGGGAGCTACTTGCACCTCGACCTGACACATCTTGGCGAAGAGGTTATCGAAACGAAGTTACCATTTGTAAAAGAGTTGGCGGAGAGGTACGTTGGCATAGATCCAGCCCATGAGCCAATTCCAGTCAGACCCGGCCAGCACTACATGATGGGAGGGGTGCATACGGACATTCACGGATTTACCGGGTTGCCAGGTCTATACGCGGCGGGCGAGGTCGCCTGCGTTAGCATGAATGGAGCCAACCGTCTAGGAAGCAACTCTCTAACGGAGTGCCTCGTCTTCGGAGCAGAAGCAGGCAAAGCCGCCGCACAATTTGCTCTGAAACAAAAAGGTCCCGATTTCGGCAATCCCGTGCAAGGACTGGCCATGAGCGAGGAGACTAGAATCTTCGACCAACTCCTCAAACACGAAACGGGAGAGAGAGTATCGACCATCAGGACAGACATGCAAGTCGCAATGGAGAAGCATGTCGGAATATACCGCGATGAGAACACACTCAAAGAATCGTGCAGAGAGGTTGGAGAATTACAACAGCGTCTCAGAAATGGAATAGTCGAGGACAAAGATCACGTTTACAACACAGAACTCGTTGCGGCACTTGAGCTGGACTTCATGCTCGATGTAGCAGAAACGATACCCTACTCCGCCGTCGCAAGACAAGAATCTAGAGGAGCACACTACAGGACAGATTTCACGAAACGAGACGATAATCGATTCCTGAAACACTCAATGGCATACTGGAACCGCGGTCCCCCAAGAATCGACTACAGCCCGGTGACGATAACGAGATGGAAGCCAGAGGAGCGTGTATACTAGCCTTTGAGCATGGATACTGCGACGATACGAGTAACTCGATATCGTCCCGAAAAAGGACCTGAACCGTTCCTCCAAGAATACAAGGTCCCATACCGCAATGATACGGTAGTCCTTGACGCTCTGAACTACATCAAGGCCAACCTGGACGGAACCCTGACCTACCGATGGTCATGCCGAATGGGAGTCTGCGGCAGCTGCGGAGCCAGCGTCGACGGGACGCCCAAGTTGACATGCGCTAGTTTCCTCCACGAATTCAAAGGACGAACAATCACAGTAGAGCCCTTGCCCAATTTCCCAATCATCAAAGATCTAGTCGTGAACATGGAAGATTTCATGGAGAAACTGGTAAAGATCAAGCCATGGATAATTCGAAATAAAGAAACTCCGCCAGAGCAGGGCGAATACAAGCAATCCGCGGAGGAGCTGGAGCGATATCAGCAGTTCTCATCGTGCATTAATTGCATGCTCTGCTATTCAGCTTGCCCCATCTATGGCCTTAACGAGAAATTCCTGGGCCCAGCCGCAACCGCGCTGGCCTATCGTTACATTGAGGACTCCCGGGACCAGGGAAAGGACGCCCGGTTCCCAATAGTTCACGAAATGGAGGGCGTCTGGGAGTGCACACTCGTCGGCGAATGCAGCGTCGTATGCCCGAAAGGCGTCGACCCTATGCTCGCCATCCAAAAAACAAAGATTCTAGGCGCGACGAACGC
>WNFY01004840.1_pt1 | contig 15330 bp, 9 predicted proteins | sample 5400091 | NCBI WGS metagenome assembly WNFY01 (sample SAMN13153364, study PRJNA577476) | soil metagenome | isolation source: 60 cm soil or saprolite under grassland replicate 1 | place: USA:California | collected 2016-06-15 | reverse complement strand
TTCCACCAGTTCTGCACCGGCTCGAGGCCGTGATTGACCATTAGACTGCGTCCCTGGGCTTCTAACTGTTTGCGCGCTTTGACCAATTGCTCCCGCTGCCGGTGAATGGCGCGCGCTTGTTCCTCTTCTTCGCTGGGCAGGCGCACGATCGCCAACGCGTCGCGGTTGCCCTGCACGAAGCGGTCCAACTTCAGGCAGAGCGCTTTAGCGTCCAGCCCATCGGTCTTTACCCGCCGATTTTGCTCATCCAACTTCTGCGGGCAGACCACGTAGCACTTGATCGAGAGCGCGCTGAGCTTTCTCTGCAGAGAAAAACCAAACCCGCATGCTTCATAGAGCGCGTACACTTGTGCGCCGCTCTTCTGCTTGAGCCGGGCCGCCCAGAAGAGAAATGCTTCCTTTTGGAAACGCTGCGGCGGCTTGGGATTGCTCCCGCCCGCCTGCTCGACCACCACGTAAAAATCCTGGTGCACATCAATTCCCAGCTTGATCGCGCATCTGCCGCCATTAAACTGGCAGCGGGTTTCCTCGTGTGAGGACAACTCAGTGTTTGAATGACACTTATTCATAGTGCGGGTGAGCTTAACCACTTGCCCGCACTCTTTACATGTCATCTAAGTATCGACAATCTAGGCACCTCAATTTTCGAGGTTCCAGCTCCGTCACGACGCAGACGTTCTTCGGTTCGGTGAAGAAGCGCAGCGTTTCCTCGCCGCGAAAAGCTTTCGGGGCGGACGAAAGTAAGTCGGCTTTCCTTAACCCATCTTGCCTTCGACAATTTGATGAATTTTCTTAAATTCTGATTCGGACTCGGCGCTCAGTTTCTGAACTTTTTCCTGAAGAGTTGATTTCAATTTTTCATCTTTCAGGCCTGCGAGATTAATTCGTACATTCATCCCTGCTCCGTTAATACAAGCGCGTAAAGCGAGAAGGCCAACGCCAACATCTGAAATCGAAGTGGGGTTGCCCTTTTCAGCCATTTCAGCGAGAATTTGGTAGGATTTGAAGGCCGTTTCCATTACTCGCAGTGGAATCTCTGCCGCATATTTGTTGGCCCCTTGTATGGCCGCGGAGCGCGCTACTTTCTCTTCCGCTGATTCCTTGGGCAACGCGAATGCCTCCATCACTTTGTTGAATGCAGCGGTGTCTTCATCCACAAGCGCGAGCAATTCGTCTTTGAGTTGTTGCGCTTTCGCTGCCCAATCACCGAAATAGGCGAGTTTATCGTCCCATCCGCGTTTTCCGGCGGAAAGATTAGCCACCATTCCGCCTAACGAAGCGCCCAAGGCGCCCATCAATGCCGCCACGGAACCGCCGCCTGGCGCGGGCGAATCGCTTAATGTTTCATTGCAAAACTCGCGCAGGTTTATTTTCAACAGCGATTTCTTGGAATCGGATTCGATCTTGAATTCAATCACCTTCTGTTTCGGGTCGAAAGGTTTCAACTCATTCAAGCCCATTGAGCGAATCGCAATGCCGATCAGCTCTTCCTCGGAGGCGCCCTCCGACCATTTCTGTTTGCGGAGAAAATATCTTCCAGCATCTAACAGACATTTTTTCGGAACCATGCCCACGATTTCCGACCCCGTCACACGCAGACCGCGTTTACTCGCTGATTCGACACAGGCGTCGAACGCAACATGCAAAGGTGTTTCCTCGACGTTCGTCAGGTTCATGGAAATCTGTGCGATTCCGTACTCTTCGACGTACCAACCAATGGCCTTCACGTGCTTCAACATTCCAGGAATGCGGACGGGCTCGCCGCTGGCATCCAACACCGGTTTTCCAAAAGGTGTCCCGTCCTCCGTTTTGACCCGGCCGTTTTCTCTCACATCAAACGCAACGGAATTTGCTCTTCTCACCGCTTTCGTGTTCAGGTTCACATTATACGCGATCAAAAAATCGCGTGCACCGATCACAGTCGCGCCCGATTTCTCATTGAAAATGGAAGGCCCAAAGTCCGATTTCCATGCGGGGCCTTTTATTTTCTCAAAAAAGCCTTCGTATTCGCCCGCGCGAATGACCGAGAGATTCGAGCGCGACGCGTTTTTTGCCGCTCTTTCGTAAAGATAGACCGGGATGCTCAACTCCTCGCCGACGCGTTTTCCCAACTTGTTTGCGCAAGCTATCGCTTCTTCCCAACTGATGTTGCTCACTGGAATGAACGGGCAAACATCGGTCGCGCCCATGCGCGGATGCGCGCCCTTATGTTTGCGCATGTCGATCAGTTCGGCCGCCTTTTTGATTCCGCGAAAGGCCGCTTCCACCGCGGCATCAGGACTGCCCACAAACGTCACCACTGTCCGATTGGTGCTCGCGCCAGGATCGACATCGAGCAGCGAAACGCCGTCCACCGATTCAATGGCATCGGTGATCTGCCGAATGACCTCAAGATCGCGCCCCTCAGAAAAATTCGGCACGCATTCAATCAGCTTTCGCATGGTCACGGAATTTCTAGACAGGATTTACCCGATTGACCGGATTGCAAGAAAAGCCAATCGCTAATACGTAAGTTTCAATCTCGCCGTTGCGGCGGCATCGGGATATCGATCTTGTTTGCGGCGGCAAATTCGATTGCGCGAGAATAACCGGCGTCGGCATGGCGGAGGACGCCCAATCCTGGATCGCTTGTTAGAACGCGCTCCAGACGGCTTTTGGAATTTTCGCTGCCATCGGCGACTACGACCATTCCGGCGTGCTGCGAATAGCCGATACCGACGCCGCCGCCGTTGTGAATCGACACCCAGGATGCGCCGGTGGCCGTGTTGATGAGCGCGTTGAGCAACGCCCAATCGGCAATCGCATCGCTTCCGTCGATCATCCCCTCGGTCTCGCGGTTGGGCGACGCTACCGATCCCGCGTCGAGATGGTCGCGCCCGATCACGATAGGCGCTTTGATTTCGCCGCGCTTCACCAGCTCGTTCATCGCGACGCCAAACTCTGCGCGCTCGCCATAACCCAGCCAGCAAATCCGCGCCGGCAATCCTTGAAAGTGAATTCGTTCTCGCGCGAGCTTCATCCAACGCGCGAGCGTCTGGTCTCTCGGAAACAATTGCATTGCCCTGTCGATGTATTCCTCGGGATTTTTTGCACGTAAGGCGAGCGCGGCTTCGAGTGACATTCCATGCGGCACATAGCCATTCAACGCGTCGTGCGCGCTAGTCTGATCCGTTAGGATGTCCGGAACGATGCCACGCTTCACGATTTCCGGCAGAACATCGGCACAATTACCGACAAGTCCGACAGAACGCGATTGCCGATTCTTGCGCGCATCGTCGATCATCCGCAACGCTTCATCGAGCGAGTGCGCGATCTTGTCGCAATAACCACTCTTTAATCTTCTCTCGATCCGCGCCGGATCGACCTCAAGGCCAAGAAAAACTGCGCCATTCATGGTTGCAGCACGTGGTTGGGCGCCCCCCATCCCCCCGAGTCCGCCGGTTAAGACAAATTTTCCTTCCAGCGATCCGCCGAAATGTTTGCGTCCAGCAGCAGCGAACGTCTCGAACGTGCCCTGCACGATTCCCTGGCTACCAATGTAAATCCACGAACCGGCGGTCATTTGTCCGTACATCGTCAGGCCGAGCCGTTCGAGGCGATTGAACTCGGCGTAGTTGTTCCATTGTCCGACCAGATTCGAATTTGCGATCAAAACGCGCGGCGCTCCCTCGTGCGTCCGAAATTTGCCGACCGGTTTTCCCGATTGCACGAGAAGGGTCTCGTTGTTTTCGAGCTCGCGCAGCGACCGAACCATGGCGTCGAAAGCTTCCCAGCTTCTGGCAGCGCGCCCGGTTCCGCCGTAAACCACGAGGCGATCAGGATCTTCGGCTACATCCGGATCGAGATTGTTCATCAGCATCCGCATCGCGGCTTCCTGATGCCAGCCTTTGCAACTGCGCTGGGTGCCGCGCGGTGCGTGGATGATTCGTTTTCCACTCATCACTTTTCGTAACCGCTGTCAAAATCGCCTCGGCGAATAGCCTCCGCCATTCGCGCAATGTCGCCGGAGAGCGAACGATCTTGCGTGAGCGGCGGCGCAATTGTTCTGACGATGGCAAACGCCCGCTCCACGCCAACGCCGGCCTTGAGCGGGCGTCGATGTTCCAAAGCTTCGGCGCCGGCGAGCAATTCAATCGCCAGCAAATTCTCTGCGAGAGCGACAATCGTCCGGAGTTTCAATGCGCCGGTCATACCCATCGCAACATGGTCCTCCTTGCCAGCCGATGTGGAAACATTGTCGATACTCGATGGATGCGCGAGGACTTTTGCTTCGTTAAGCAACGCAACTGCGGCGACGTGGGCGATCATGAATCCGGATTCCATTCCAGGATGCTGGGCGAGAAACGCGGGCAAGCCTTCGTTCATATCGGGGTTGAGCAACCGCTCGATGCGGCGCTCGCTGATGCTCATCAAATCTGTCAGCGCGATGGCGGCATAGTCGAATGCGAGGGCAAGTGGCGCGCCGTGAAAGTTGCCGCCCGAAATAACGTCACCGCTCTCGGCGAAGACGAGCGGATTATCGGTCGCCGAGCCCGATTCAATGAGCAACACGTCTTCGCAATGCGACAGCGCGCCGCGGATCGCGCCATGCACCTGCGGCATGCAACGCAGACTGTATGCGTCCTGGATGCGCGGGTCGTCCTTAACATGAGATTGCCGAATCTCGCTCCCACTCAGGAGCGACAACAGATGTTTGGCAACAGCTTTCTGGCCGGGATGCGGCCGGGCGTCCTGCAAACGAGCATCGAATGCGGCCGGAGTGCCTTTTAGTGCCTCGAGACTCATCGCGCCGGAAACATCTGCGACGCGGGAGAGCCGTTTCGCACGCAGAAGTGCAAGCCCGCCCACAGCGTGCATCGTCTGTGTGCCATTTAGCAAGGCGAGGCCCTCCTTCGCTTCGAGACGCTGCGGCTCAAGCTTTACTCGACGAAGCGCGTCCCGGCTCGCCATTCGTTCGCCTTGCAGAAATGCCTCCCCTTCGCCGATCAGGCTCAAGGCGAGATGCGCGAGCGGGGCGAGATCGCCGCTGGCGCCGACCGAGCCTTTCTCCGGAATGACCGGACACACGCGGCGGTTGAGTATTTCACAAAGTATCTCGATGATCTCGAAACGGACTCCGCTCAAACCGAGGGCCAGCACATTTGCGCGCAACACAATCATTGCACGCACTTCCGGTTCGGAGAGCGGATCGCCAATGCCGCAGGCGTGGCTGCGAACAAGATTGAGCTGAAGCTCGGTCAGGCCATCGTGCCGGATGCGAACATCCGATAGTTTGCCAAAGCCCGTAGTGACACCGTAAACCACAGCATCACGCGCGATGATATCTTCGACGACCTTGCGGGAGGCAAGAATGCGAGGACGCGCTGAGGACGCGATTTGCACAGGTGCATCGCCAAATGCCACCGCCGCGATTTCAGCGAGTGTCAGTGGCTGGCCGTTTAATTGCATCGGCACAGTTTAATTCGAACGCAGCGAAATGGGAAGTAAGTGCGCGCATGTCGCATAGGCCACATACGGTATGGAAAAAAAAAGGCCAGGTCGATCGTGACCTGACCTTTTTGCGCAAAGTTGACCGCAAACAGTAACTCGGGCGGCGGCTCTATTTCCCGTACGTGCTTGGAGGTGGGGCCACTTCCTTGTGTTGCGCACAAGCCCCGAGTCCCAAAGCAGTAACCAGCACCGCCCCGATCATGATCGTTTTTAAAAGTTTCAATCTATCTCGCCTCCTTTCCCAGCAAGTTGCTCCGGTCTGTTTAGGCAGGGAACTACAGGGAAGCAACGCTTTTCTCAACTTTTTTGAACGAATCACAACCGGGCGCCGGACTTATTTTGCGTAACCGGTCGTGCCCGCGCCCGTGGTCACCGTCTCCTTGTGTTGGGCGCAAGCACCTAAGCTCAAAGCACTGGCCAAAACAGCCACGATCATGATCGCTTTTAAAAATTTCAATCTATCTCGCCTCCTTTCGTAGCAAGTTGCTCCGGTTTGTTTAGGCAGGGAACTACACGGAAGCAACGCTTTTCTCAACTTTTTTGGATGTATCAAAATGGCGCACCTTTCAACTTGCAAGGTCCAGAGTCGGGCAGGTTTAAACCATACCAGCCTTTATTGTTCGATCACGACTGGTGCGCCTTCATCGACAAGATCGAACAACTCGATTACGTCCGCATTGCGCATCCGCACGCATCCATGGCTCGCCGGGTTGCCGATTTTGTCCTCGTGCTTGGTGCCGTGAATATAAATGAAGCGGTCGCGCGTGTTCGCGTTGTGCTCATCCAAGCCATCAAGCCAAAGTATGCGCGACATTACCAAGTCCTCAGTCGGAGGAAGCGGATCGTCAGCTTTCAGCGGCACGCGACTTTGAAAAACAGTATCGCTTGGCAGGCCGTCGCCGATCTTCTCTGCAACGCGAAAGCGACCGATCGGTGTTTTCATGCTGTCTTCTTCCGTCCCGATCCCAAATCGCGAAGTGGACACCGGGTAAGTGCGGACTAGCGTCTCACCTTCCTTCAATGTGAGACGCTGATCGCGAATCGAGATGTGAATGTTTTTCACTGCTGGCTAAATAGCTGCACCGAATTGAGAATCAAAGCAACTCAGAGCCAGCGTGAATCAAGTACGATTTTTGTTTGCGTAGTTTGCATCAAATCCGGCTGGCCATAGAATCCGGCTGCTGATGAAAGGCTATCACATCGCCGTCGTTGGGGCGACTGGCGCGGTCGGTCAGGAACTGTTACGGGTGCTCGAACGGCGAAATTTTCCAGTGGCGAGTCTGCGGCCGATCGCTTCGGCGCGTTCCGCCGGGAAATCAGTTCGATTTGGAGATGAATTAGTCTCGGTAGACAAACTCGTCGATCGCTCTTTTGGAAAAATCGACATCGCGTTTTTCTGCGCCGGCGGCGAGGTCTCGCGAAAATATGTGCCGATTGCCTGCCAGGCAGACGCGATTGCGATCGATAACTCCTCCGTTTTTCGGATGGAACCACAGGTGCCGCTGGTCATCCCCGAGATTAACGTCGAAGATGTGCGAGGACACCGCGGTCTCATTTCGAATCCAAATTGCACGACGGCGATCGCGCTGATGGCGCTTTATCCTTTGCACCGCGTGTTTGACGTGCGCCGGGTGTTCGCTGCGAGCTATCAAGCCGTTTCCGGCAGCGGCACGCGCGCAATCGAAGAGTTGACCCAGCAAGTGAAAGACGCAGCGCGAGAACCTGTCCTGAATGCGAGTCGAACGCACAGACCGCGCACGTCGCAAGTCTATCCGCATCCGATCGCGTTCAATCTTCTCCCACATGTCGATTCATTTCTCGAGAGTGGTTACACCAAGGAAGAAATGAAAATGCAAAATGAAGGGCGCAAGATCATGCACCTTCCGGAATTTCGCGCCTCGGCAACCTGCGTGCGCGTGCCCGTTTATCGCGCGCACTCAGTCGCGGTAAGCGCGGAATTCGAACGCCCGGCATCGGTAGAGCAAGCACGCGAGGTTTTGGCCAAAGCGCCGGGACTGGACCTGGTTGACGAGCCACAGAGCAATCGTTATCCCATGCCGCTAAGCGTGGCGGGAAAGGACAATTGTCAGGTAGGCCGCATCCGCATCGATTGCGCTCTTGAGAACGGCCTTTCCTTTTGGGTGTCGGGCGATCAACTGCTCAAAGGCGCGGCGTTGAACGCGGTGCAAATCGCGGAGTTGTTGTAGCCACGGCCTCTGTGAGCCGCGCGCAACGAGTAACGCAAAGCGGCCCCGGATCACCCCGGGGCCGCCGTTAATCTCAAATTAAGTTCGTGTTATTGAGGGCCAGGAGTAGGAGTCTCCTTGCCTTTCTTTTGCCCGCCTTGTTTTTCGTGACCAGGCGCGCCGCCAGGAGAAGACCGCCCAGCGGACGCTCCGCCGGGCCCTCGCTCGTGAGGAGCCGAGCCCTTTGTGGTAGGAGGCACCGTTCCGATTTGTTCCGGTCCGCGTCCTCTAAATTTTCCCTGCGGCTCGTTTTTAGTGCCGCCAGGTTGCTCCGGACTCGGACTGGCAACGCCGCGTTCAAATTGCCCTCTGTGTTTGCTTGCTGGCTGCGTTCCCTCAGGCGCAACCGGAGCCGCACCGGTCTGCTCAGGCCCGCGTCCTCTAAATCTTCCCTGCGGCTCGTTTGTAGTGCCGCCAGGTTGCTCCGGACTCGGACTGGCAACGCCGCGTTCAAATTGCCCTCTGTGTTTGTTTGGTGGCTGCGTTGCCTCAGGCGCAACCGGAGCCGCACCGGGTTGCCCGGGCGGCGATTTGTGTGGCGGCGGTCCGTGTGGGGGCGTTGGGCTCGTTTCGAACCTGCCCCTCCCCGGCCTGCCGTGTTCTCCTCCGGCAGGAGAACCTTGAATACCTGGAGAAGCCGTACCCGCCGGTGATCTCGCTGGTGTACCAGTCAGACTCGGTTGGGACTGTTCGCCTCGGCCCTTCCGTTTGCCTCTTTCAAACGGCGCGCCTGTTGTGGCCGGAGAACCCATTGGACTTCCAGTAACGCCCGGTGTGCCTGTGGCACCCGGTTGAAGTCCTCCACCCGGCCGACCATGCCTGCCTTTTTCCAATGGCGATCCTGTAGCGGCCGGTGAAACCATTGGACTCCCGCCCGCGGTGGGTGCGGTAGCAGCCGGCGAAGCACCGGCCGGTGCTCGTCCCGCCGCGGCGCCGGTTGGCGGCGGAATATTCTTTGGATTCTCGGTTTCAATTTTTTGCTTTAGCTGTGCTTCGTTGGGAACACCGGCCCAGCCTTTCTCGATTTTTGGCTTGGCAACTTTCGCTTTTACGCTCCGAGGTGCAGCCCCCGGAGGTGATTTACTCAGTTTCTGAGGAGCAGCGACTACAAGGTTGCCGCCCTGGACTTTCGTCAGTGCCCCGGATTTCGCCGCCGCGGACAAGTTTGTCGCTGGCTGCCGCGTGATGCTCAGGCGCTGAATGGGCCGGCTGGAATGCGCGCTCAGCACGTTGTAGTCAGGACCATAATTATATACGACATTGTTCTTAACGGAAATGTTGGTCACGTTCACCGTGTTGTTGATGTAGGTCACGTTTTGCGACGGTGCGAAGATGCGATCGCGCAAAACTGGCTCACCGATAAAACGAATGTCGACGAAGTTGTAATACTCGGGACCAATATCAAATTCGATATCCGCCTGTGCGCCAATAGGCTGTCCCTCGTAAACAACGCCCGGGCCACGCGGTGGCAACGGCGCCCAACCGACATAGTCGCCACCTGTCCGCCACGAAACCCACGCCGGGCCCCAGTCCAGATCGCTGCCGGGGAACCAGACCCAGCCGTAATCGGCCAGGCGCGCCCAACGCCCATAATGGTAAGCGGCCCAGCCGAAATCCTCGTACGAGATCCATGTCCATCCGTCATCCGTGTAGGCCCAGTAGCCATCAGCATAAGGACGCCAATTCGGGTCATTCACCGCCAGATCGGGTTGCCACCCGTAGCCGTAGTCTGAAACCTCAATCCAGTTTCCTCCGGAAAGATTGTTGTAGAAGAAATCAATCGACATATCGTCTGCTCGCGCCTGCGGCAGGGCAGGCAAGACAAACGCGAGCATCGTTAACGCAAAAAGTATTTTTTTCATATTTGAAAGAAGGTTTTGAGGCGTTCGACTTCCGCGCTTCGCGGTTTATTCATCATATAATTCGAAAATCCCGCAGCTATCGCGCGTTGCTCATCGCAGATTGTCTCGCTCTCAGCGCTAAGAGTTACGCGAGGCGTTTTGATAACCGGTCGCGGAGCCGCCAACGTTCAAGACGGAGAGCAACATGCCAGTTGCTTTCCGAGCGGCGTTTTTCCAACAGATAATAGTGGGAAAACGCCAGTTGTGATAACAGCGTCTGACAGACGTTCTACAGGACCAAGCGTGTCTTGCCGGTACCGCGCTCGATTCGGCCAATTCGTTTTGCGCGTAACACCGACATCGCGCGCTTCGCATTCCGCTCGGAAACGGCTGCCACCATGCCGATCCCCATGTTAAAAACTTGATACATCTCCATATTTTCGACGACGCCGTTTTGCTGCAAGATTTGAAAAATGCGTGGCACACACCAGCTTTTCGTCTCAATTACGGCGTCGCAATCCTTCGGGAGAATTCGCGGCAAATTATCGATCAGACCGCCGCCGGTGATGTGCGCGAGACCTTTGATCATGCCGCTTGGAGCATTTCCGAGGATCGGATAATAATTCTTGTGTACTCGCAGCAATTCTTGGCCAACGGTGGTGGCCGATCCTGGGATGCGCGAACGGACCTTCAATCTCATTTTCCCGAACAAAATTCTTCGGGCAAGTGAATAGCCATTTGTGTGCAAGCCGTTTGACTCGAGGCCGAGGATGGCATCGCCTGGTCTGATTTTGCTGCCGTCAACGATTCTGGCGCGATCAACCACGCCGACGATGCAACCAGCTAGATCATATTCGCCTTCGCGATATATTCCCGGCATTTGCGCCGTTTCCCCGCCGATCAGGGCACAGCCGGCAGACCGACATGCACGCGAAAATCCGCGCAGCAGGTCATCGAACACACGTGGGTCAAGCTTCTCGCAGCCGATGTAATCGAGAAAGAAAAGCGGTTCCGCTCCAAGCACCGCAATGTCGTTTACACAGTGATTTACAAGGTCAGCGCCTACGGTGTCGTGTTTGTTCATCGCAAATGCGATTTTCAATTTTGTCCCGACGCCGTCGATGCTTGCAACGAGAACCGGGTCGCGCATTCCAGAAAAGTTCGCTCGAAACAATCCGCCGAATCCGCCGATCTTGCCGAGCACCTGTGGCCCGTGAGTTTGCTTTGCCAGCGACTGAATGTGGCGTTTCAGTCGATTACCAAGAGCGACATCCACGCCCGCGCGCGCGTAGGCCTTTTGCTTCTTTGTCATTCCGAGCGAAGTCGAGGAATCTCTCAATTTAGAACAGTAAGAGATGTCTCAACTCCGCTGGACATGACAGTAAAAAACGCGCTTACTTCAAATCCGCGAACAATGTCGGATGCGCTTCCTCGGCTGCCAGGGCCTTCGCCCGTTGTTCGCGTTTTTCCATGATGAATTTATCCAACGCCGGATCGACCGGCAGCGGATAATCGCCGGTGAAACAGGCCAGGCAAAATGTGCTCAAGGGCTTTCCGGTCGCCCGCACCATTCCTTCCACATCGAGATATCCAAGACTGTCTACGCCGAGATACTTGCAGATATCTTCCATCGACATCTGATTGGCGATGAGTTTTTCCGGATCGGGAAAATCGATGCCGTAATGACAGGCGAACCGGTGCGGCGGGCAGCTGACCCGCATGTGCACTTCCTTGGCGCCAGCCTCGCGCAAGGTCACAACACGCGCACGTGCAGTCGTGCCACGCACGATTGAGTCGTCAACCACGACGACGCGTTTTCCGGCAACCATTTCCTTGATCAAATTCAATTTTACCCGGACATCGAAGTCCCGGATGAGCTGGCTCGGTTGCAAGAATGTACGGCCAATGTAGTGATTGCGAACAAATGCATGCGCATACGGTATTTTGAGTTCCTGAGCGAAACCGAGTGCCGCATAATTTCCGGAGTCAGGCACCGGCACCACGATGTCTGCTTCGACGGGAAACCTGCGCGCGAGTTCGCGTCCCATTTCCATTCGCACTTTGCCTACGTTTACCCCGCCGATCATGCTATCTGGGCGCGCAAAATAGACATATTCAAACATGCAAAACGCCGGCCGCTCTTCTGGGAATGGCCGTTCCGAGCGCAATCCGTTTTCGTCGATAATCAGCACTTCGCCCGGCTCAATTTCGCGGATAAATTCCGCGTGAATCAGATCAAGAGCGCAGGTTTCGGAAGCGACGATGTAAGCGCCGTCGAGTTTACCGAGCGCAAGCGGTCGCCAACCGAACGGATCGCGCACCGCGATGAGCTCACGCTCACTCATGATCAGGAGCGAAAACGCGCCCTGAATCCGCCGCAACGCGGCCAGAATATTACCTCCGTTCTCCGAGGGTTGTGCGAGCAGATGTAAGATGATTTCGCTGTCAGCGGTCGTTTGGAAGATCGAGCCTTTCCGTTCCAGTTCGTCTCGCAAAAGATCGGCATTAATCAAATTGCCATTGTGCGCGATCGCCATCTGGCCGCGCACGCAGTCAACCACAAAAGGTTGCGCATTTTTGATCGTGCTCGTCCCCGTCGTCGAGTAGCGCGTGTGTCCGATCGCACGTGTGCCTTTGAGCTTGGCCAGTTCTTCCTGGCCAAACACTTGCGAGACAAGGCCCATGTCTTTATGCGTCAGAAAGCTCGCACCCGGACCATTGCTCGTAACGATGCCGGCGCTCTCCTGGCCCCGGTGCTGAAGCGCAAACAAGCCGTAGTAAGTCAGAACCGCCGCGTTCGGATGCCCAAATACTCCGAAGAGGCCGCATTCGTGCTGCGGAAACGCGTCGGAGTCTGGCACCTCGTCGATGTCGATCTTGTCTGGAGAGACCACACCAAATAATCCACCAAATGGCGCTATGTTCAAATTGCGCGTTTCTAAAATCACAAACTCGGGATGCGTTCGGCCGCAGAATCGTTCTCGACTGCGCGCCGAATGGCGTTCGACCAGTCGTCGTAAAGATCGGCGACTAGCCAGCGGAACATTTCGTCGTTTACCCGAACGCGTAACTCGTCACCTCCGACTTTGCCGAGTTGTTCAAATGGAACGCTCCGCTTGCGCAAGAAGGACATCGCTCTCCTAAGATTGGTTGGCGCGATTGAAATCACAATGCGCGACTGCGATTCGTTAAAGAGTGCCGCTTCTGTAGAGGCGGGCGTGTCGCCTGCGCAGCCGGCACGGCTGCCACCACAGTTTTCAAGGTTAACATCGGCACCTAACAAACCACCCGGATTGAAACAGCATTCCGCAAGCGCGACCGCCAGACCGCCTTCGGAGCAATCGTGTGCGCTTTTTACGAGACCTCCGCGGATTAAATCGCGAACAACACTTTGCACCTTAACTTCAAGTTCAAGCTCGACATGTGGTGACGGGCCGATTTTCATCCCGTAGCAGACTTTCATATAATGGGAGCCACCAAGGTTGTGGCCGGGGTCACCGACCCCGGCTACAGCACTGACCCCTGCTACAGTGCCGACGAGAATGATCGCGTCGCCGGCGTTTTTGAACCACTGCGTGGTGATGTGCTTTTCGTCATCAATCAAACCGACCATCGCGATGGTGGGCGTTGGATCGACAACGCCGGCAGGGCTCTCATTATATAATGAAACATTTCCGCCTGTAACGGGCGTGCCAAATACGCGGCAGGCTTCAGCGATGCCCTCAACCGCTTCGCGCAATTGCCAGAAGTTCTCCGGCTTATAAGGATTGCCGAAATTCAGATTGTCAGTCACAGCAAGCGGTTTTGCGCCGGAGCAGGTAAGATTGCGCGCGGCTTCTGCGACGGCGATTTTGCCGCCCTCACGCGGATCAAGCGCGCAATAGAGTGAATTGCAATCGGTGGTCGCGGCCAGGATTTTATTCGCGTAACGGACGAAAAATACGGCGGCGTCTGATCCCGGTTTTACAACTGTGCCAGTCCGCACGGTGTGATCGTATTGACGATACACCCAATTTTTTGACGCGATTGTCGGATCACCCAGCAACTCGCGCAGCGCTTCACGATTGTCGATCTTAGGGAGATCTTCGATGCGGCGGTCATAGACCGCCGCTGCAGAAGAAGGCGGCTTCGCTTCGCGCAAGTAGAGGGGCGCTTCTTCAGCAAGCGCGCTGGCCGGGATCTCCGCGGCAAGTGCACTGTTGTTTCGCACGCGCATGATACCGTCGCCAGTGACACGGCCGATCTCTGCGCAAGGCACGTCCCACTTTTCGAACACTTTACGCACAAGATTTTCTTTTCCGCGCTTGGCGATAATGAGCATTCGCTCCTGCGATTCGCTCAGTAAAATCTCATATGGCGTCATGCCAGGCTCGCGCTTTGGCACTTTCGCTAAATCGATCTCGATTCCGCTTCCGCCGCGGCTGGCCGTCTCGCAGGTCGAACAAGTTAGGCCGGCCGCACCCATGTCTTGAATTCCGGCGACGGCCTCGCACGCGAGCAGTTCGAGGCACGCTTCGAGTAATAATTTTTCCTTGAATGGATCGCCCACCTGTACGGCCGGGCGATCCTCGCGCGATTGTTCGGTTAATTCACGCGACGCGAATGCTGCGCCAGCAAGGCCATCACGCCCGGTCTCCGCGCCGACGTAAAAAACTGGATTGCCCACGCCGCGCGCCGCACCGCGTGCGAGTTGTTCGTGCTCCAGCACGCCGAGACAAAAAACATTTACGAGCGGATTACCTTCAAAACTTTCGTCAAAATAGATTTCGCCGCCTATGGTGGGGACGCCGATGCAATTACCGTAATGCGCGATGCCGGAGACGACGCCGGTGAAAAGGCGGCGATTGGCCAGAATAGCGCGAGCGTCTCGCTGCCTATGTCCATCGGATCGCAAGCCAGAGGCATGCGCTACAATTGGCCCGAACCGGAGCGAGTTTAAACAAAACTCAGGGCGTGCGCCCATGGTAAAGATGTCGCGAATAATTCCCCCAACGCCGGTGGCCGCACCTTGGAACGGTTCGATTGCGCTTGGGTGATTGTGGCTCTCGATTTTAAACGCGATCGCCCAGCCGTCGCCGATGTCGACAACTCCGGCATTTTCTTCGCCGGCTTTCACCAAAATGTTTGGCCCGGTGGTGGGAAGTTTTTTCAGCTCTTTTCTCGAATTCTTATACGAGCAGTGCTCACTCCACATGACCGAGAAAATGCCGAGCTCGGTAAAATTCGGTTCGCGCCCGAGGATTTTTTTGATCCGCTCGAATTCCTCCGGTGTAAGGCCGTGTTGTGGTACGACCTCCGGTGTCACAATCGGATCGACAGTCGGCGCTTGGCTCGTCATCGGCACGTCACGTTAGCGAATCCGCAGCCCCGCTCAATTACGCAAATTGGAAATTTAGTTCGAATAGCGGCGCCACGGAGCCGGTCAAACAGGAAGACGGCCGCGCGACACTATGGGAGCGTCCGCCAAGTCCCCCAGCTACGAAGTTTGGGGGTAAACATCAACATAAACAGGGAGGCATTATAGTGAAGAAAATAATTATTGCTCTCGTCTGCGCGCTCGTTACGCCCTTGGCTTTTGGGCAAACCAGCACGACAACGACTGAGCAAACGACAGCGACAGAACCAACAACGACAACACAAACAACCACAACTTACACTGCCGGCACGGTGACCACCTATGAGCCCAGCAAGACGATTGTGGTTAAGAGCGACGAAGGTCCGGTCAGCTTCGCTCTGGGCACGGCCGCGCGAAT
>WNFY01003205.1_pt1 | contig 15344 bp, 21 predicted proteins | sample 5400091 | NCBI WGS metagenome assembly WNFY01 (sample SAMN13153364, study PRJNA577476) | soil metagenome | isolation source: 60 cm soil or saprolite under grassland replicate 1 | place: USA:California | collected 2016-06-15 | reverse complement strand
CCGTGCGAGGCTGGCGGCGAAAGGCGCTCGTTCCGGTCGGCCTGGTGGTGAAAAAGACCGGGCGCACGACCAATTTCACGACGGGCCGGATCACGGCGATCAACGCGACAGTCAACGTCAGTTATGGCAGCGGCAGGGTCGGAAGATTTGTTGATCAAATCGTGACGACGAATATGTCGGCTGGCGGCGATTCCGGTTCGCTGGTGCTTACGTTGGACAACGTCGCAGTAGGATTGCTCTACGCTGGTTCGGCGGTGGCGATGATTGCCAACCAGATTGAAAACGTGCGGGCATTGCTGCGCGTCGAAGTCGCCGAGCAGATACTTTAAGCGATGGTCATCCCCGCACCATCGCTGGCTGGACCGAAACCGAATCGCTGGGTCGCTAGGCCCGTTGTCGCGAGCAGTCGTCGGTGATAATTCTGCGCGAATCGTGCAAGGCGTCGATTCTCAGCGAACGCACTTAACGCGCTGACTGCCGCAACTTTCCGCAGGAATCGCGCGAATTTGCGAAATGTTGAAAGCGGTTTCGATTCCCGTTGCCCGCTCATTTCATAGGTAACACAGCCGACAAGCGCGGTGTTGATCTGATTTCCGATGCGCTGCCATTCGGTCGCCTGTGGTACGGAACAACGAGCAACCCGACTACCCAGAGAAACATCAACACCATCCGCATGTCCGCACCGCGTACGAATACCGTCCCAGGTATTTGGAACGGATCGCCCCCACGGCCCACTATCCGCGTATTAACCGACCTGTTTCTCAGTTCCGCACTTGGGTGAACTCATTACGCGACGCGTCTGTGCCGGAGGCGCATGCTTGCCAGCCTGACAGAGCGGCAGATACGTCTTTTCCGTCGCCGGGACGACGAACTGATACGCTTGCGCTTCTTCCCCATTGATGGCAATCCCCGCGATGTAGTGCGGCGCCAAAACATTTTGCGGCTTCCGCTTCCCAAGGCTGAGGTATCCGAAGCGCATACCCTGCGGCACGACAAGCTCAGTAAACGGAACTTTCGATCGTCCCATGAGACTGGCTAACTGGAGAACGATTTGGCGCGCAGCCTCGTCGGGGCGAATAATCTGCGCCCACTCAATGGGCTCCCCGGTGGTCTCACGCACTTGGATGGAGACCGAATCAAGCGCGCCGCCGCCCGCAAGCTTGATCGCCACCGAGGCCGCTCCCCAGACGGGAAATTCAACGCCGAATTTGGCCATCTTGTCCTACTTTTGTATAGCAATGCATGTTCTCCAACGTTTGACCCCTCGATAGGTACCGTCAATACTTTTGTTGGTCAAGGTCCGATAAAGACGGCCGCCGATTAGAGCAAGTCGACCAAGTTTAGGCGCCTTACACTGCGGCTGGCGCAGTTGCGTCCGGTTCTGATGATTCCTGTCATTTCCGTTGCCGCTCACGCGCGAGACTGTTGACGGGATGAGCGTCTGTTAAGGTCGCCAAACGTCGTGTCTGTTCGCACGCTGTCCAGTGACGGAATGTGCGTCGAGGGCAAAACGCTAGATTAGAAATCCGTCGCTCGCATCCGTTCGCAAGGCAAAGTTTCCCCTACTTCGGATTCAAATGACCGTTGCCTGATTGTTTGAGGCTGCAATGCTGATTTTGAGGAGCATTTTTGCGAAGCAGGATTAAGATAGTCTTCTCGCTATAGAATTACTGCCGCCCGCCACACTGGTCACCCGTTCGAAAGTGACACTCACGAATCACGTCGTTGCAGGTAACGTCGTGATTTTTTCTTGTATATTTCCCGCCGGTCGGTCACGATCGGGTGAAACACACCGGTGAGGGATGATCCATCCCGTTTTGCCGCCGGGGGCCGGCGGCGAGCCGGCAAAAGAGCAACCAACAAACAGAAAGAACCTCAGATGAATCCTCCAAAGAAAATACAAATCGTCGCGCTCTCCGCGCTTTCGCTCGTCATCGCAACCCTGTGCTCCGCGCAGAGCGATGCGCCTTATACCGAAGGGCCCGTATGGCTTGTCACGATGGTTAGAACAAAGCCCGGCATGGGCGATGACTATCTCAAGAGCTTGGCGCAAACCGTGAAACTCACCGGCGACGAAGCAAAGAAGCAAGGCATCATCATGGATTACAAAATCCTCCTCGGTGACGCCTCCGACCCGCACGACTACAACATTCTTATCATGCAAGAGGTGAAAAACTTCGCCGCTTACGATGGGATCCGCGAAAAGCTCGACCCGATCGCCAAAAAGTTCATCGGAAACCAGGATCAGCAACGCCAGCTCGCGATTAAGCGCATTGAAGTTCGCGAAATCCTAGGCACCAAGAGGATGCGCGAAATCACCCTCAAATAGTCGCGACGAACAATCTGTTGGGTTCACGCTCAGCGTGCCGAACGTGAACGGCAACATACGCAGTGACGCCGAGCGCGCTGCCATTCGGTCGCCTTTGGTACGGCGAGCCAAACGGAATCACAAACGCAATTGGCTACGCGAAGTTTTACAGTCGTTCACATGATGCCGTGATTCGAGTTTATGATGAGGCGGGGCAACGTGATCGAAACGCACGAGCACGCCGGCGAGTTCAAAGAACCATGAAGTACGTCGAGTTTCATTTGGCGTCCGTCTGCTGGTTGTGCTCGAGCTCTCAGTCCGCTGACCTGAATCTTTGGCCTCCGATCAAGCAATTTATATCCACTAATCCGGAGATCGTTGCGATAGCGGGACTCATGCTCGCAATCAGCGGCATCATCCTGACCGTGCTCTTTTACAGACTGTCGAGACCGAGAAAATTGCTCGCGTATGCAACACGCACATTTCGGGTAGTACCGGACAAAAGAATCAAGTTGAAAAGCTTGGGCATAAGGTACAACGGCCATACCGTGGAACGTCTCTCCGTAACGCGGCTCGCTGTTTGGAATGCTGGCAACGGAATCCATCCGGCGAAACGATCTCGCGACGAAGGATCCTCCAGTAATATACGCAGGGGCCGGGATCACTATGTTTGAAACCGACATAATAGAAACCAGTGCTGCGGCCAACAATATCAGCCTGAGAACGATTGGCACTCCGATCATCGGGTCTGCAATTGACTTCGATTTTCTTGATCCCGGCGATGGTGCAGTGTTTTCCGTTGTGCACGATGGAAATAAGGTAACGGACATTCGACTCAACGGCGAAATAATCGGCGGTCGCATCCGACGGACAGTCGCTCATGGTGAGACCCCGACGGAAAGGACCGGCCGACAATGGGACGATTCCACTACTCCGCAAAAGCCGGAGAGTGGGCGCAGTCAAACGCGGCGGGGTGCCTACGCGGTGTTGATTTTGACCTTGATAGGGGGCTTCCTTGCGCTTTTCACTTCAGAGTGGCGCCTAGGTCTGTTGCTTATTTTGGTTGGATTAATAGTCCCTAGCAGTGTGCTGCTGCTTTCACGGCGCGTGTACCCGCCGCTGCGCCTGAAATCGTTTGATAACAACTTAGGCGACGCGGCCTAATGCGGGTCACCAATGTGACCTTGCCATTGATAACGGATTCCCGCTTCTGCAAGTCCCTTTCGAATTGGTTTTACCCTTTGGCTGCATTTTCACCCCTAACGGACGCTGTAGTTCAGTGAATTGCCGTCAGCTTTTAATCGGCGTGCACAACGAACCGCTTTCCATCGTCGCGATGTGCATCAGCAACGAAGATTGTTCGCGCTTAATTCTCGATTTGAAATTTCGAGCGAATCGTTTCCTCGTCGTTGGGAATATTCACCGGCTGATAATCGCTATTCTGTTTCAAGCGCGCTAGAACGGAATGATGGATCGAGACGAATGGTTTTCCTGCGTTGCGCAGGATATCACGCGGTTGATTGAAAGCTCCAATGAGCCATCGCCAATGCCACTGATGATCATCCCAATTGAAATGTTTCATTGGCAACAGCTCTCCAGCCCACCACCCACCATGAAGCGATTGATGTAGCTTCCCATTTGGATTTGGCGCCTCTCCAACTTGGCGTAATTCTCGATCAAGAGTGACTTCATCAACCTCCAAATTGCAGGCTACCGCCTCTTGGATCATCCATTCGAATGCAATCTTCGCGAGACCCGCTTCTTCTGAGGCATAGCCGCCACCGACGTCGGAATGCACTCCTGGAAACCAAACGTTTTTGACGTCCTGGTCGCCCGTGGGCGACATGAGATTCTGCCTGAAAGTTGAGCGCCTTTCATCGATAGATACCGCATGTCGGACATGTGTTACTTCAGGATTGTGCGCCGTATGAGGGAAGCTGCGGAAGTTATTAATCACACCGACTGAACTGACTGTGTCCCAGACGCCAATAAAGTGAACGGGGCACGGTCGTGCGAGTGTGGCCTTAAATTCGGTGCAGGTTTGTCCGCCCGGACTTGAGGGTCCAAAATCGCTCTGCCAGTAATTTAGAGCGTAGGGCAGTAGAGACTCGGTATCGCGGTGAAGCAGACCAACAGAATAAAGCAGTGCTGCAACCGCGCGAGCGGTGTAGGCCCCGCGACTAAATCCAAAGAGAAATACCTTGTCGCCCGGCTCATAATTCAGGATCAAAAATTTGTAAGCGTCGGATATGTTATCGAAGAGACCATCTCCAAAAATCAGTCCGTTTAACATCGATAGGCGTTTGCCGATCTTCGTCTTTTCCCACGGTTCAGGCATAGTGCCCACGCCGGGATCATAATAAGTCAGCTGTCCGGGATGCCGGCGTGCCACTTTGTAGGTGCGAATGACGTTCGTGTGATAACCGTCGAACTGATTATTCGTTCCGTCGCAGCAGAGAATAAGATTCTTCGACACGATCGTAACGTTTACGTTTCTACTGCGGGGTTTCCGATCTGAAATGCTCCAGTACGATCCGCGTTTTGGTCTCGGACTCCTGGTCACTTTCACTGTCCGAGAGTCCGACCAGTTCTCCAATCTCCTTTGACACCTTCTCTTCCTCTGCCAGAGGCACCTTCGCCGAAACCTCAAATAGCACGCGTGCCGGTTTTCTGGAGCGGGCAGGGAGTTTCCAGCACTCTACGGTGAGATCGGGCCCGCCCGGCAGCTTGATCTTTTTCCAAACCTGTATCCCTTTCACCGGCCCGTATGGTCTAAGTCTTTGCCAGTCTACTTTGCCGAAGGTGCCTTCGAGCGTTACTTTCTGTTGCTTCGAGAAAATTTTCTTCACACCCTTTCCAGCATTGGCTTTCTTGATTTGTGTTTTCTCTTGTGTCGTATCCGTGACAGAGCAGGATAAGCCTCGTTCCTTCCCCATTACTTTATCGAACTCGCATTCAACATCGTTTCCCTGCACTTTTGCACCGCGGACCTTTACGGTCGTGTCGGTCTTATTTGAGGAGTCGTAACGGGATCGGAGGATCACCTTCGGTTCATGCTGGAATAGCGACAACGAGCCGGTATCGAAAAAGCAGACTACTCGTGTCAACGGCGTCTTTGAATCGAGATCTAATTTCTGAGAAACCTGGACGACTTTTTCCTCCGGGACGAGACACTTGATTTCAACAATTGGCTCGTCGGGCTTGCTCTTTGCAGAAACGAGAACCGGCCAGAAGCAGAAGCAAGCAACAATTCGAGTAAAAGATTTGCTCACTTTTGTTCGGGCTGTTTGCGGCCTAAAAGCCGGCATCGCAGTGTTCGCCATCATGTCTCTACTGCTTTGGTTCGAATCCCGACCCATTCCCGATTTTCATTCTTGCCGATGACAAGGATCGCGCAGAACTCCTGCGCTATCGCGACCACATTTCCCGATGTTTCCAATATCGCGAGCACCGTCGATTCGGGATTACGAGGTGATCGCGAGCAATTGATCGTGCGTCAGCGCGGCCAGCGCACCGTCCACGCGCGCTTCGATCTCGGCATTGGTCCGAGGCCACTTCATCGTCGTGCCCGGGAAGATGATGTAGCGGAAGCGTTTCTTTTCCGTTCCACCGCCGCGCGGGCTCATGAAGCTGCTCTTGTCGCGCGCTTTCGCTTCGGTGATTTCGCTTAGCTTCAAGCCGCTGATCAGGCCGGCGAGAAACATCGACGCTTCTCCCGTCTCGTCCACAGGCCCGACATCGCCCACGATTGCCTTCACGCGGGCTCCAGTCACTTGATCAATGACCAGCGCGGCGTCGCCGGCGCGAGCCCCGATCGCGACGCCCGGAATCACGATGTAAGGAATCTTCAGCGCGTTTACGTATTTCGTGGGATCGGCGTCTTTCTTGGAGCGGTCCGATAGCGCCGTCTTGCTAATGAAGAAGCCGGGAGCTGGATCGGATGCCTTCTGGAGCACTCCGTTTCCACCGCTGTCCAGAACCAGCACGTCGCCCGACAGCTTGCCGTTCTTTTTGGTCGCCGCCTTGATGCTTTCGATCCCTTTGTTTCCAGGGGCGTAGGCTTGCGGGCAGCCGTCGGCATCCACGTGCATGCGCGAGGTGAAGAAGACCGCTTCCCCGCCCTTGAGCTTGGAGACCTGCACTCCAGCGATTGGGGGCCGCACCTTTGTGACTTTGTCGCTCGGGGCGGGATCAGTAACATCCGGCAAGGGTTTAAAGCCGAGACCCATCGCGACCGTGAGTGTGTTGTTGCCAACTTTGCCGTCGGGTTTGAGACCGTGAGCTGCTTGGAAAGCCTTCGTGGCTTTGTCAGTCTGATCGCCAAATGAGCCGTCCGGCTTGCCGGGAGCGAACCCTTGGCCGGCGAGAAATTTCTGCCAGACCTTCACGTCCGGCCCGTCGAGTTCTGATTCTAAGATGCGCATAGTTGGTTTCGGAGGTGGTGGTGAGAAATGAGGTGGCTTAAACGATCGTTCCGCCGTTGACGAATTTGTCGCGGATCGAGACGAGCAGATCGTTGTCGAGCATCTGGAAATCGACCCACCTCATCGCCAAAATTTGAAGACGGCCCAGAAAGGTCTCGCGGCAACATGGTTCCGACATTTGGATCATAATAAGTGAGCTGACCGGAATGACGCCGGGCGACCTTATACGTTCGGATGACGTTGGTGTGATCTCCGTCGAACTGATTGTTCGTTCCATCGCAGCAGAGAAGAAGATTCTTCGGCATGACCGGCGTTTGTATCCAGGGAGGTTTAGAAGATTTCGCTTAATCGTTATCGAAATCTATCCAGTTTTCATCGCTATCAGCTCGGCACGTTTCTTCCTCTGGGCAGTATTCCAATTTTAGAACTGGATGTATTTCCCAATCGTTTTCCCGATGAAGAGATTTTCCAAAAAAGTGCTCTGAATCGAATAACAAAAGACCAGTGACTCGAACCAACAGTTTCCCATGCGGATTTCCGCTGCCACCATCCCAGTCGGGATCGATCAACTCATTCAGCTTCGCTCTCTTAAAGTTCGGATGATCCAGTTTTACACGCGGCGTGAATTCCGCCGTCACGGAATGGTCTTCTGTTTTTTCGGTTAGCTTTGGATCTTTCAGCCGGGGATCAACCAAGACTATGTGATTATCTGTGTCTTGTTGGCCCTTAAGACGGCAGTTGCAGCTCTCTTTTCCGCCCGGTCTGGCTGTGAGCGCCCAAGCGACCACAGTGACTTTCTCGCCTTCGCCCAGCTCCGTTAGGACGCTGCGATCCCGGTTCTCCGAGGTGAATCGCGTCGTATCAGGATTCGGAAGCTCCTTCAGCTCTTCGATAGTTTTTAGCTTTGACTGTTGGTCGTTGGCTCGAATGTTCTTGCGTTTGTTCAGCTCCGGATCGCCGCCGCATCCTTCATCAGGGCAATCGGCGATGGAATCGACTTCTGGACAGGGCGTGGTGTGCTGCGCATCAACGCTTGCGCTGAAGACAAAAACAAAAAGAAAGAATATGACGAGGATGCTATGGCGGAAGGCGCGGAGGCCTAACTGGGGAGTCATAACGCGATAGTGATGTTCCTGGCCGAAAAAAGTCAAGAAAATTTTCGTTACCGCTTAGGCGATATTTTGTTTTCGAGAATGAATTAGAGCGGGTGTGGCCGGCTCCCTCGTAAAGCGACGGTGAATTGCAAACAGCCGACGGAGCGGGGGGCGGCTGGTGCGAGCTGCTGTTACTGTGCAACCTATTGTCTATCACCGCACAGAGTACCCAAGACAGATACAAGTGGCACTATCATGCTCACTTCGCGCTCTCCAATGCTTTCCGGTGCAATTCCTGTAGCTCTTTAATGTCTGCCTGCGTCAGGATCACGCTGCTGTTCTTGATCTCGATCCCAGGTTCCTCCCGGCTCTTCCACCCATGCACCAGCGCGCTCATCCGCGCCACATCCACTATGTTCCGCGCATCGTTTAGCTTGCCCCTCTTCTCAGCCTCAGCGCTAAGGCGCGTCCCAGTACGCGCCAGGCTCATCTTTGTCTTTTCGTCGTCCTCAGTTCCACCCTGAAGTAAGTGTGATTGGTAGATTGGTGTAGCTCGGTTTGACTCACTCCGGGGAACTGTGTCGTTCAGGCGAAGAAATCTTTGCCTGATGCCTTGCGCGCGCGGAGCTCGGCCAACATGTTCTTCTCCTTTATTCCGTCGGCCCAGACGGGGCGGAGCTGAAAGTGCGGCTCATCTACAATCGAGGTCCAGTTGCCGCCCCACTCGAGGCCGAGATCGGTGCCGAGACCGCCGATGACTTTGTAGAGAGGCGATTCGGGAACAAAGGTCTTCGCTTTCTCCGGGTCGGTGCTTCCTTTGAAAATTCCGATATCGAAGGCGATGCCGAAATTGTGGTTGGAGAAGCCTCCGCGGGCGTTGGTGACCTTCTTGCCGGGTTTGCTTCGGCCCTGCGCGAAGAGTTCGTCCTGTTCGGCGAATGTGCGCATGGCGTCGGTGACTTTGATGATAATGCCTTGCCCAGCGGCTTTTTCGATGAGGGCGCGGGCAAACGGCCTCACGCGGGAGTGCAACGTAGCGATATTCTTCTCGCTGCGGGAATCCGCGGTCTTGCCTTCGCCTGTGAGCGTCGAAGTCTCGGTCTTTTTAATCTCATCCGGTGCCTTCTTGCCAACGATCGCGAGGTGGACGGCGCCCCACGTCTCCGGGCCGGGCCTGCCGTCCACAAAGACGCCGAGTTTCTTCTGCACGGCCCGGATCGTCGCATCGAGGCCGGCATCGGCAGCTGCTTTCTTCCCGATGACAGCGAGGTGGATGGCACCCCAGCTTTCTGGGCCGGGTTTGCCGTCCACAGAGACGCCGAGTTTTTTCTGAATAGCGCGGATAGTGGTGTCGAGGCTCATGGTCTTGGATACGTTAGGTGTTAAGGATAGGAATTTGCTTTTTCACGGTGAACAGGAGGATAGCCGTCGAGGGGCGCGGGGACAAGGAAAAGGTACACCTACTTGATCAGGGCGGCCCACCGCTGCAATCGAGCAGATGTTTGATTTTTCCGGAGAACGCGCCCATACAGCAGAAATTTGACGACCAACTGATGCGTTTGCCCAATCAAGCGAAACGGGCGAGACACGATGTGGTGCTTTAACGTTGCGATCCTGCACCTCGGGTCCGAAATTCTTGTACGGGCGCGACGCGACGCGTCAATACAAAAACCAGCGACGTTTCTTTAAATGAATCTGGGCTGATGGATTCGATCCAATCAACTTGGCGCAGGTGGCCTCGTCCATCAGGAGTATCTTGTCACCTGTAGCGAGGCAGCGATGCACATCGTTTCAGGAAGATTTGAAGGAGTCGAAGCGTTAAACATGAGGGGCTTACGATTTGTCTCCAGTGGAGACATCGCTGGCTGGCAGGGCTTCGCGAGCTGCTTGAAGGCGGCGCAAGCGTTCCGCTTTGCGTTCGATCAGCTTGGCACGGGTGGCCTCGTCCATCACGAGAATCTTGTCGCCAGTCTCGACGTTGACCTGCCCGGTCCCAGGAGTCTTGAAAGTGTTTGACATGTGCGCAGGCAGCATTTCGATGGTCAAACGCTCAGGATATTTGCGCACGTAATCGACAACGACACCCTGCCAGTGGACGGGGTCAATGTCGCTCGCGACACAGCGAGCGAACGCTCTGGCGTGCAGGAGATCGACGGCGTGCTCTTTCGCTTCCTCGGCCTGCCTAGGGAAATCAGGGTCGTTCTCAAGGTGATATTGAAGCGTCGTAAACGAAATCTTGGCCTTGCGACACGCCATGAATTTCGAGAAGCCCAACGCGTAAGCCGCGAGCCAGCGAGACCGCCAGCGCAACGCAGCGCGCACGCGCAGGCGCGTTGAGAACTCCAGATTGTTACATGGCACGACGGGTTTGCCGTAGGGGTCGCAGGTAGGCGAAGGCGTCGATCTGAGCCAGGGTGTTTCAACCGGCTGCCGCTTGTGCCGCGCGGCGCCGCGCGGCTGATGTTATTCTCGTTCGACGGTCAGTGATCGCGATCAACGCATGCAACTGATACGGAATCTGTGGCGATGGATAAAGGCTATTGCTCATTGGCATATCGAGGACCTCCAGCACCAAATCCCTCCAGTTGCTTACGGAGCGCTGTGACCGCAGACTCCCGCGCCCGCCGTTCCGAGTCTACGGCTTCATTCGTCTTCCTCGTGTCTTTTTGAAGTTCCTTCTTAATCTCCGCGTGCTCCGTCCTCTCCCTATGAGAATCGTGCAAAACCGACGGTGCCCCAGTCCGGGGCACCGAGCTTGCCACCGGTGCGCCGGTCATCCCCATCAACGCCTGGCGCCGCTTGGCGAGCTTCTCCGCTGGGTGGCGCAGGGTAAATCGAACGGGAGGTCGCGAAAATTCTAAATGTAAATGCTGCGACTGTGGGCAAACGTCCCGGCCAAAATTCACTCTTGACAGAAGCCAAGCGCCTACAAAAGAATGCAGTCGCGTCAAGTTCGTCAGGCGACTCGCCTGAGCACCTGACCCTCTTTCCGCACGGGAAATCGCGAACGAAGAGCCCGTTCGCACAACAAGAGTTTATGAGCCGCGATCCGCTTCATTCTCAAACTCCGACTCTGCAACGCGCATAACGGGGCAGACCTTCAAATTCACTGAACCAAATTGTATGCTTAATCAACTCGATACGCTGATCGGTTTTGGAGTGGTGATGGCAGTAGTGAGTCTCCTGATCACCATTGTCACCCAGATGGTTTCGGCGGGCTTGGGTCTGCGGGGGAAGTATCTGGCTGACGCTTTGGAGACAATGATCTACAAGATCGATCCTACGATCAGGGATCAAGTCCATGATTTGGGCGAACAACTCGCGAAATGGATACTAACGCATCCGGTCCTTTCGGACTCCATTCTTCCGATGAGCCCGAACGGATGGGACCAGATTCCTGGGATTGCCTGGTTACGCAGGCGCTGGCGAATCGCTTCCGCTATTCGGCCCGACGAGCTTTTTCAAATTCTGCAAGATGTCGCTGGTGTATCGCCGGACAAGGCATTGGAAAAACACGACGAACTCGAGGAAATGGCTGCGGCCGCCCGCGACGCGCTCGTTGATCAAGAAAAAAGGAAACAAATTAGTAAACTGGCGAGCGACCGCGCGGACAAAATGGCAGAGGAGGAAAAGAAAGCCAAAGAAGCCGCAATCGCCGCGGCACAGGGTGCCGCACGCAGTCAGGATCCGAAAGCCAAACTCACTGTGTCAAAGGATGCGGCTCTAAAAACATTGGCGGCTCAGAACGCAGCGAAAGTTACGACGCAAGCGAAGGAGATTGCGAAGAAGACTCTTGATGCCGTTGGTGACGCTGCTAAGGCGAAAGAATTTGCTTTGCAGGCGGCGATGCGCGCCGCTGCGGCAAAGCTCCTAGCCGGGCTGTACGTTCCGCCGGTGACCCAAACGGTGCCAGCCGAAGATGTGACTGGTGCTGATATGGTCAAAGAGATCGTGGGAGAGGCGAAATGACGCAATCTGCTATGAACAACGAGAAGGACCCGACGCTCGCGCAGTTGGAGAAGTGGTTTAATTCCGCTCAGGACCGCGCTCAGCAGTGGTTTACCACGCGAACGCGTGTTGTTACCGTTATTGCGGCGATCGTCACTGCTTTCGTATTGCAGCTCGATGCCTTTGCCCTAATGCAGCGCATCTCCTCGAACCCAGACCTGCGCTCGAAGTTAGTCGCGCGCGCGGATAACTTGCAAAAAGACGCGGAGAAGGTGTTTCAAAATTCAAATATCGGAAACCAACAAGCTCACAAGGCCATCATCGACGAGTTGCGAAAGAAACATCCGGAAATAGCAAACGATTTGGACAAACGTCCTGATTTCACTGCACTGAGCGAAGTGGATCAATGGATGCGCGATCACCTTAAGAGCAGACAAAACGCGGAAGAGATCGTTGCCGATTACAAGCAAATATTCGCGCAGCAAAAGCTCGGGTTGGCCGGTGAATCGTTCGAGAAGATCAACGCGGATTTCAAGAAGACAGGGATCGAATTGTTACCGGACCCTTACCCGCCTTTTCTGGCGTCGGATTGGACCCCATGTACGTGGTGGAAACTTAGTGGAAAGTGGAGTTGGCCGCCGCGGCATTTGTTAGGAATTCTCATTTCAGCGGCGCTGCTCAGTCTGGGCGCACCATTTTGGTTCAACACGCTGAAGTCATTAACTAACCTTCGTCCAATTCTAGCCAATGAAGTAGATAAGGATCCGAAGCAAATGCCAGAGAAGCCCGCTAAATAACCGCCGTTGATTGCAAAAGAAACTCATAGAAACGCATGGTCCGCGGTAAAAAATACTGACTGTGGCAAGACCTGCTGGACATGGCATTGCCGTATGTCCTAGGCAGTCGTGCCGCTGCTTACTGGACGATGACCGGCAACGAAATCCCTTTCACGAAAGAGCAACTCAAATATATCTCGCAACTGCGAGCCGCTTATCCGTCGAACGGAAAGGAGCAAGACCGATGAGCGACGAACAAGCGCCGCGGATCAAGATTCGGGAGTGTATCACGCTCGGAACTCTTTTGTTGGGAGAATACTGGCGCGCGGAGAAGATCGCCTACGAGAGAGGACTGGAACTGCCGCCGCTGCCGGAGAACCTCGAAGAGGCGCTGAAAGTGGAGCTCGGCGTGCGCGTCACCGAAATAACTCCCGTGTGGGGACCCCAATCACCTAACACGCGGCATCTGATGCAAGGCAAAAAGTGAGCGCTTCCCGTGCGCGCGCGTGCGAGGCTTGCTTTTTACATCGAGAGCTTTGTTGTGGCTTTACAGGCGCAAAAAGATTTGACGCGAGGAATCCCATGAGAATTGGAGCGGGGCTTTAGGCGTCGGCCCTTTGTGTTTTACGGCTCTTTGGCGGCATCGTTGGCTTCATTCAGTTTTTTGCGGCGAAAGCTCTATTGTCCTTTGCCCGATTAGGTCTTCCTCGTCGCTATGACGGTATAAGAATCGAATCAGCGTGGGCGTGGGCTTGCCGTCATAGTACGCCATAACGCCATTGCCGCCGCCACCGGGAGGCGTGTGCGGGATGTCGAAGACAACGATATGCGTCGCGTTGCCTTGACTCACGTACCATCTGACCAACATCGCTAGTTGTTCATCCGTTGTGCCGCGCTTCACGAGCAATTCCATCCCCGTCTTGTCTCCTATCGGCCATATTCGCAGCCGTTCGTGAGGCACCGCCTTGATTAAGGCGCCGTATTCATTGAACTTGCCTCCCTCTGGCTGGCGCTCGTCCGGTTCCGCGTACGCCGGGCAGGTGCTCAACATGAGCGTTGTTGCTACTAACAGTTTCGTGATTCTCATCTTATCATTCCCGTGAAATGCGGATTGTAGTCCGTGGACGATTAGTCCCCAGTCGAAAACACTCGCCGAAAGCGGGTGAAAAAAAGATCGGTCGGCGCAAAATTTTGGGCAACAGGATTCAGCGCGCGCGCAAAAAGCGCGGCTGGTCGCACGAGGACTTCGCATATCGCGCAAACATCGACCGCAGTTATAGCCAAAGAGCCGTAAAGGGCCGACGCCTAAAGCATGAAGTAATGGGAAATCATCGCTGACAATCTCAGCAAAGCCGGTTGGAGTTGGGGCTGCGTCGCAACTGTGGATCGTGACGGGCGAACGATCTTCGTTGTTGACGCCCATCGCGACGGGAAGTGGTTTATTGTTCGCGCTGACGAAAAGCTGACTGCGTTTGTTGAACTCGCATCAGCGACTCGCGGAGAAAAATTTAAGGAATGGCACGACTCGTGATCTTACGTTCGCAAATCCAAGATAGGGAGTGAATGTCTTGGTCATCGCAGTAATTTGATCACTGAGCCATGAAAGGTCGTCATGCGCTGCCATCACGTGACGGGAACGCTCATCACCTACCGGTAATGGCTCATAAAGCCGCTGAGCCGTCCACATATGAACAGCTCGTTTGCGAATCTGACCTAAATAATCCACAACGTCAGCCCTAAACAGAAATTCTGCGTCGGACGTTCCGATGTTGAACTCAATTAACTGTGAATGTGTAAACCTGGCCTCTCTGATAATCACGGCCAAGAACTGCTTGGTTGCATCGTAAACTTTGTAGCGCCGGTCAAACAAATCGAGCCTTAGCTTAGTGTCGGCAACGCGCCACTGCTGCCACGCGAGGACTACGACAGCAACGCTGAGGAATAATGTAGCGATTGAAAAGAAAAGCGTCACGGCTCTTTGAAATCGCTAGTATGGTCGTGTGTTTTAATCACATTGCCCGCTTCATCGTAGATGCGAATCACAGCATCATGTGATCGGCTGCGAAATTTTGCGTATCCGATTGCGTTGCTGACTGCGTCTGGTTCGCCATACCACAGCCGACCGAATGGCAGCGCATCGGAGATGAGATCAAAGCCTGGATGATCTTTGCGCGGGCGACCTTCGTAAATGTGCTGAAATTGGTCAATAGGCTCGTAGTTTTGTCGCGCAATCTTGCGCCATATCGGGCAACCGCGAACTCAAACTCGGCGTGCTCGCGCCCGTGATTGCCAAAACGCTTGTTTCTTATTACTGCGCTCAAAATCATCCACGACTTCCTGTATCTCGTCCCGCAGACCGGCATCCCAACCCTGAATTGCTTCTGTCACCGTGATTGGCTTTCCGTTCCTTTCGATTGGCTTCCAGCCGAAGCGTTTTAAAGCGGCGCTGCCATCTATACTTTGAATGGCTATTTTGGGCGGCGTTTTGTCGTTGCCCACTGCGATTCTTGTCACCACCCGTATCGGCCTTCCCTGTGCATACTGTGCATCCAAACAGTGACCTAACGCGAGCGTCCCGCACTGTTCCCCGCGCAATACCCATAGCTCACCTTCGAGTCCGCACTCGCGGGCAAAGCGACGCGCTTCCGCAACTGCTTTTTCCTCAGCGGGCGTCATCACAAGCCCTTTTTCTACATCGGTCAATCTTGTAGTGTGACTTTTCATGCCCAAACCATTGCCACATTTTCAAGTAATTTCACCGATGAAGCGGCAGACATGCGCGAACGTGGGGAGT
>WNFY01003204.1_pt1 | contig 15344 bp, 15 predicted proteins | sample 5400091 | NCBI WGS metagenome assembly WNFY01 (sample SAMN13153364, study PRJNA577476) | soil metagenome | isolation source: 60 cm soil or saprolite under grassland replicate 1 | place: USA:California | collected 2016-06-15 | reverse complement strand
GGTTGACGTCAGCAGCGCGGTTTGGGGCATGTTGATCGTTTCTTCGGCCACCGGGGCGTGCCGGGTGTCGAGGGCGGTCTACCCCGGGCTGAGTAACGCCGCTCGGCTCAGCCGGGGGACCGAGCTGCGCTGAGGACCTCAGGGTGGACTCGCCGGTAGTGGTCGGTAAGAACGGCGCTTGCCTGTCCGGGCTTGTGCGCCACGGCCTGCTGGCAGAGCTGACACCGCACCACGGGAAGGTGCGTGATCGTCACCGGGAAGCGGGTCGAACGCGACGTGTTCATTGCCATCTATGATGCCAGCCGCGGCCAAACACCGCCCTGGGTGGCGGTCGTTCGTGGGGTACGCGGGCTCGCGGCACCCACGCGACCGCGCCGTCCAGTTCTGCCTGCAGGCGGCGGTCACCGCCGGGCCGGGGGGTGGCCTTGGTGTAGGAGCGGGCGGCGGTCACACCCCGTGGTCAGGCCAGACCCCACTCAAGCGCTCGGTCGGCGGCAGAGTCGGGATGGGTCCTGTGATGCAACCAACATTGGTCAGATCCTTGGCCCGACCCTTGCGGTCCCGGCGGCGCCCGGTGCCAACCGGCCGGCCGGCAGACTGGCGGTCATGGGCGTGTCGCTGCATCACATCGTCATCGATGCTCACGATCTGCCGGCCCTGGCCAGGTTCTGGGCCCAGGTACTGGGCTGGAGGATCCTCTCCGAGCGCGAACGGGAAGTCGTCATCGGACCCGACGAGACGTCGCCGGTGGGCATCTGCTTCATGCCGGTAACCGACAAGAAGATCGTCAAGAACCGTCTCCACCTCGATCTCAGTCCCGACTCCGCGGATCGAGACGCCGAGATCGAGCGGATCCTCGCGCTTGGCGCACGCAGGGTGGACATCGGGCAGACCGGCCGCGAGTCGTGGACCGTGCTCGCCGACCCGGAGAGCAACGAGTTCTGTGTGCTGCGTCCGAAGATGACACTCATCGAGTAGGAGAGCCGGATCGGACCGTGATGAGGCCGCTGACGGTGGCGGCCTCGGACCGCTTGGGCTTCGACTGCTATGGAGAGCCGATAGTCGAGCCACTCCCAGACCTACGGGATCCTGCGCGGAAGCAGCACGAAGGCACCGCTCATCGGCACGGGCGTGCGTTCGCCGTCAGGGGCGGGTCAGGTTCCGGAGGCCATGTAGGCGGCGAGGATGTAGTTGGGGTGGCGGTCGAGCTGGTTGCGGGCCCGGTCGTACCGCATCGTGGTGCCGGGGTCGGCGTGCCGGGCGGCGATCTGCACGTCGCGGAGGTCGACGCCTGCATCGAGCATCGTGGTCACAAAAGTGTGTCGGAGCATGTGCGGGTGCATTCTGGGCATCCGCATCCGACTCGCCCCGGCGAGCGTGGTGAGCCGGCGGGTGGCGGCTTGTCGGTCCATCCGGGCGCCGTTGCGGTTGAGCAGCAGCGGCCCGCTCGTGCGGTGGGCCGTGGCGCGGTCGATCGCCCGGGCCACCGCCGGCGGCAGCGGCACGAGCACGGTCTTGCCGCCTTTGCCGCGGACCTTCAGCACTCGATGGCCGTGCTCCTCACCGAGATCGTCGATGTTGGCCCCGGTAGCTTCGAAGATCCGCAACCCGAGCAGCCCCAACAGGCAGACTAGGGCGAAGTCGAACGGGTTGGCCGAGTCTCGGGCTGCGGCCAGCAGCGCCTCCAGTTGCAGGTGGGTCAGCCCGAGCGTGGGCGACTCCGCCGGCGCTGGCGGACGGCGGACATGGTCGGCTGGAGAGTGGGCCAGCACCCCGTCGATCACAGCCGTGCGGTAGAAGCCGGCCACCACCGACATCCGCCGCCCCACCGTTGAGGGCTTCAGCCAGCGCACCTCCTGCATCCACCGGATGTACAGCTCGATCTGCGCCCGCCCGGCGGCCAGCGGGTCGACCCGCCGTTCGGCGCACCAGATCAGGTAGGCGCGCAGGTCCGACTCGGCGTGCGTGCGCGATAGGCCGGTGAACCGGGCCAGGTACGCCGCCACGGCCAGCCGCAGCGGATCAGCACGGGCCGTCGACTCGGCGGCGGGCAGCAACTGGGAGAAGTTCGTCATCCCACCGACGATCCACCCGACCACCGGCTACCGACAGTGCCCAACGCCACCTCGCCGACCACCGGCAGACTCCAAGCGCCGGGCGGCAGATGCGTGTTCTTGATCATGGTTGAGTGAGGTCGGGCGATGAGGTGGTCGGTTGCCGCTGCCGGACGCCGGCCGGGATGACTCTGGCGGTAGTGGTGTCGAGAGAAGGACGGGTGCTGACCCCGTCCAAGTCACGGGACAGCCTCCGGCTGTGCGTGCTGCACTACCGGATGGCTGGGAGGCTGAGCCGATGAGTTGGGACGAGGCATTCGCACGCCAGTACGAGGCATGGGCGGCTGGGATGACCGCCGACATCGGCTTCTATGTCGAGCTGGCCCGGGCGACCGACGGCCCGCTGGTCGAGCTGGCGGTCGGGACCGGGCGGGTGGCGATCCCGGTCGCGCAGGCGACCGGGCGGCGGGTCATCGGCATCGACTCCTCACCGGCGATGCTGGCGCAGGCCCGCGCCCGCGCGGCCGAGGCCGGCGTGGACCTCGACCTGCGCGAGGGCGATCTCCGCGACCTCACCCTCGAGCAGCCGGCCGGGCTGATCTACTGCCCGTTCCGTTCCCTGCTGCATCTGCCGACCTGGGCTGACCGCCGCAGAACCTTCCAGCGGGTCGCCGCTTCGCTGCAGCCGGCAGGGCGGTTCGCCTGGAACGCCTTCGCCTTCGACCACCGGATTGCCTGCCGCCTCGACGGCGCGCATCAGGAACATCCGGTACCGCACACCATCCGGTACTCCATCGGCGACAACAGGATCGACATCCTTCTCGACGCTGACGCGAAGAGCAGTCTGTGGTGGGCTACCAAGAACGAGTGGCTCGGACTCATCGATGTCGCCGGCCTCGAGCTGGAGGACCTCTACGGCGGCTTCGCTGGCGAACCACTCGCCGACGACAGCCATGAATACCTGTTCATCGCCCGCCGGCCGCCCCTCGACGACCCTCGACGACCCTCGACGACAGTCGTCGCCGTAGCCCGCTCACCAACCGTTGCGGCGACGCAAGCAGCTACACGCGGCAGAGCAGATGGTCTGTGATGCAACGACTGGCGCCGGTCCTCGCATGGCCGACATGAGCATTCGTTACAAAGAGGGCGAATAGGGGTGGAATCCGGCCGACTCGGCGTCCATGCTTCCTCTGAGCGAGCCAGTCTCGCTCGCGCACCCGTCCATGATCTTGCATCCGGCCTGCTTCCGTCGCTCTCGTAAGCGCGGAACCGGGCAGCTCTTGGCGGCATCAGATGCGGTAGCCGCCGTCGTATCGGCGGGGCGGGATAACGGCTCTACCAGGGGGAGGCGAGAAGAGATGGAGTTGCAGGAACCCGACTGGGGTGACACGCCATTCGGACGGCTCAGTGCAAGGCTCTTCCGGGAGGCTACCGTGCGATGGCGCCAAGAACGGCGTCGATATCAGGTCTGGATGCAGGTCCACTACGGCCTAGGTGTCATTGGCGTGGTGCTGGCGGCCCTCGCTGGCTTTGGCAGCCTCAGTGACTTCCTGGGTCAGGAGGCTGCCGCCTTCGTTGCCTTGATGGCAGCCGTTGCTGGTGGTCTCGCCACATTTCTAAAGACAGACAAGATGCAAGACTTGCATGAAGCCCTGGCCGTCGAGTGGGATATTCTGCGTGACGACGTCGTCACTCTCTGGGAGACCCGGCCCTCTGTTGCTCCTGCGACAGGGCGTGACCCGGAGGGCTGGCAGCGGCTCTTGCACGCCTCCAGTCGCGGGCCAACGATCTCCGTTGCAGGAAGATCGATAATCAGGAACATGCGGCTCTCATCTGGCCGGCGGACGAGCCTGCTTTCGCCCTGGCTGGGTCGGCAGGGCCGCCACACTGACGCGCACCGGTGGTTGATCATCATGATCCAGGGATCAGCGTCGTCCCGCTGACCGGGGTGACCCGGCAGCTGGTCGCGGAGATCAACCACGTCCACGGGACGGCGTTCACCCTGCGATCGCGCTGCCCGGCCGGCGTGCAGAACGGCGCGTGGCAGCTGACCGACCGCGGCGGGCGACCGGCGATCCTGAAATGAAGCACGGACGGATCCGCCCCGCAGATCCTGCATCGGGCCGGCACGGTCGGGCGGCTTCGCGCGGCTGGCTATCCGACGCCGCGCTGGCTGACGGCCGGCGCCACCGCCGACGGCCGGGTCTACCACGTCCAGGAGTTCGTCCCGGGCACCGGCGCCCACCCGCTGACAACTCCGGCCGCCGAGCTGCTGCTGGACGTGCTGGAGCAGCAGGCGGGTCTGGATCCCGACCCGGCCGCGGACCGCAACCAGCAGGTGCGTGCGGACGCGGTGGACGACTCGGCCGGCGGTCTGCGGTGGTCGGTGCGGCAACTCGGCGCGCCGGGACGATCGCTGATCGCCCGCTACGACCGGCTGCTGGATGGGCATCCGCCGGTGCGGCTGGGGACTGTTGCGTCTGCGACCTGGGCGCGGGGTGCCTGGGCCTCGTCGGGCAGGCTGTTCACATGGGTCGCTGCAGGACTGCCGGGCTGCCAGTCGTGAGGTCGCCGTTCGCCGGGTTCCAGTTCCCGCCCGAAGTGATCACAGTCGCGGTCCGCTGGTACCTGCGGTACGGCCTGTCGTACCGGGACGTCGAGGAGCTATTGGCCGAGCGGGGCATCGAAATCGATCACGTCACCGTGTACCGCTGGGTCCAGCGGTTCACGCCGCTGTTCGCCGACGCGGCCAGGCCGTGCAGGCACGCGGCCGGGGACCGGTGGTTCGTCGATGAGACCTATCTGCGCGTTGCCGGGCGGTGGCGGTACCTGTATCGGGCGGTCGACCAGTTCGGGCAGGTCATCGACGTGCTCCTGACCGAGCGGCGGGACACCGCCGCGGCGCGGCGGTTCTTCACCCGGGCCCTGGCCCACGGTCCGCCGCCGGTCGAGGTGACCACCGATCAGGCTGCGGCCTACCTGCAGGTGCTCGACGAACTGGTCCCGGCCGCCCGACACGTGACCGAGCAGTACGCCAACAACAAGATCGAAAGCGATCACGGCCGACTCAAGGCACGGGTGCGCCCTATGCGCGGTCTGAAACGGTGTCGCTCGGCCTCGCTGATCGTCGCAGGGCATGCGTTCGTGCAGAACCTCCGGCGCGGCCACTACGAACTCGCCGTCGACGTCTCACCGGCCCGTCGGCTCGACGCCGCATTTGACCAGCTCAGCTACATGATCTAACCGACGAATGGCGTCGGATCACGCCGTGCGCCAACGGTAGATGCAACACCGCCAAGATCTGACGCAGGGGCAGCTCGACCAGGCGATTGTTGACAAGAATACCCGGCTACCCGACAGGTTGCGGCGGCCACCTGGCCCCGACGCCACGTCCGATCCGGCTCCTCCTCACGGTGGCTCGTGACAACCTCCGTTCTGCCCTTTTCCTGGATTCCAGTAGGGTTGTTCTCATAGGCTTGGCGTTTAGCCTCGGCGATCGGTTCCGATGGGCGATAAAGCTTCTCAGTCCAGAACGGCCCGTCGCCATCGGGAGGTCCCGAACGCCCGGCGCGACGGCCGTGGCGTGCCGGGAGGGTGTCCGTGGACCGCCTACGGCGCCTGCGGGTGGACCACGAAAAGCGTCGGTGGTAGATCACGGGAAACATAGGATCCGGCGAGGGGTGGTCGGATCAGCATTACGCGCAAGCCACGGCTGACGCAATGGTACTGGTTCAGATGCGCAATTCGTTGCATCACCGAACCCACCCGCTCGCGCCGCAAGTCGAGGGCGGTGGCGGTGCGGCCGGAGTGCCCGGCGGCGGGTGAGGCTGTGACGCCGGGTCACGTGGTCGTGCCCGGGTGCCGGTCAGCTGGTGGTGGCGTGGGCGAGCCGGCCGGTTGGCAGCGCGGGGGTGGCTGCGTAGCCGACCCGCAGGAGCATCTGAGGTGGGCGGTCGGACCCGACCAGGTCGGCGAGTTCGGCGCGCAGGTCCGGCGATTCGATCGGCTGGTTGAGGAAGGAGACCGCGAGCCCGCGGGCGGTGGCGGTGAGCAGCACCCTTCGCAGCGCTTGCCCGGCCCGCTGCCAGCCGAGGGTGCTGTCGGAATTGGAGGTGAACAGCTAGAGCGTGCTGCGGGTGACGAGCGCGGCCAGTTCGGCCTGTGGGTGCCAAGCCAGGGTTGGGCCTGTGAGCAGGGGCGATGCTGTCTGGCATTGATCGCGGCTCGTGGTGGTGCGGACGCTGGGTTTCGTGGTCCTGCGGCGGCTGCTGGGCCTGGCCGGGCTGGGTGGCTCGCCGGACGCGAAGGACGTCGAGCTTGCCGTGCTCCGCCTGAAGGGTTCAAGTTCAGGACCCTGCCTCTGATCTGAGCAGGCAGGACGTGCCTGGCACGATCTAGCCGTGGTGGCCGGCACGATCGTGTTCCTGGCGGTCCGGAGGCTGCTGCGGCTGGTCGGAATGGGGCCGCGGCCGGATGCACCCGATGTCGAGATCGCGGTGCTGCGGCACCAGCTGGCGATCCTGCGCCGTCAGGTCGCCCGGCCGCGGTATCGCCCGGCGGACCGGCTCATCCTGGCCACGCTGTCTCGGTTGCTGCCGCGGGAGCGGTGGGCGGCGTTCCTGGTCACTCCCAACACGCTGCTGCGCTGGCACCGGGAGCTGGTCAGGCGTCGCTGGACCTATCCGCACACCGGCGCCGGCCGGGGGCTGGACGCCGGGGTCATCGAATTGGTCGTCCGGCTGGCCGAGGAGAACCGGTCGTGGGGCTATCAGCGGATCGCCGGGGAGTGTTCCAAGCTGGGCGTCCGAGTGTCGGCCAGTTGACCCAGGCCGCGGTCGGATGCGCGGTCACCCGGCCAGCCAGACCCGGCGGCGGGGCCCCACGCCGCACCCGCGCCGGTGTGAAATGTCCTTCGCCTCCGGAGCAGGACCCAACCCAGCAAGGCCCAGCACCGCCGGCCCCACGCCGCACCCGCGCCGGTGTGAAATGTCCTTCGCCTCCAGAGCAGGACCCAACCCAGCAAGGCCCAGCACCGCCGGACGATCACGAAACCAAGCGTGCGCGCCACCACGAGCCGCGATCACGCCAGACCGCATCGTCACTGGTCACAGGCGCACCTCTGGCCTGGCAGCCCACAGGGTGCGCAGGAGTCTCTTCCTGGCTGGCCTGGTGTCGTCACGGTGGCCTGGCCGCTGCACGGAATCCGGCGGGGCGGTCAGGCGATGGTGAGGCCGCCGTCGACGGGCAGCGTGACGCCGGTGACGTAGCTGGCGGCGTCCGAGGCCAGGAAGACGATGACGGCGGCGAGCTCGGCCGCCTCGCCCGGCCGCGCGGCCGGGATCAACCCGGCGAAGCGGTCGACGTAGCCGGGTGGGTACGCCTCGGTCATCTCCGAGGCGAAGAAGCCGGGCGCCACCGCGTTGACCCGGATGCCCTTGCGCGAGGTCCATTGTGCCGCGAGATCCCGGGTCAGCCCCAGCAGGCCGGCCTTGGACGCGGCGTAGGCGGCCTGCGGCAACCCGGCGGTCACGATGCCGAGCACGCTCGACACGTTGATGATCGACGAGCCCACCGGCATGACCCGCGCGGCTGCCTGCGCCATCCAGTAGCAGCCTTCGAGGTTGATCTCGAGAACGGACCGGAACTGCTCGGGGGTCTCCCGGGACGCAGGCACGGCGGCGCCCACGCCGGCGTTGTTGACGAGGATGTCGACCCGGCCGAGGGTCGCGACGGTCTGATCGATGAGTCGCCGGCAATCCTCCGGCCGGCTCACGTCGGTCTGTACGGTCAGCGCGTGCCGCCCGGCGGCTTCGACCAGCTTGGCAGTCTCGGCGAGCCGGTCGACGCGACGGGCACCGAGCGCGACGTCGGCGCCCGCCTCGGCGAGCGCCTGCGCGGCGGCCACGCCCAGTCCGGAGGACGCTCCGGTCACGACGGCGACCTTGCCGTGGAGCTGAAACATGTCCAGCACGCTCATCGATCCACCCCCAGGGTCGCGCCAGCGACCGGACGGCCCGTCCACCGCTGCCGCGACGCTCTCAGGGTCGGCACCGGACAGGTCGGCCTGGACGTGGGTTGCTGCGCTGCCCGCCACCGTAGACGGCCAGCGGCCACCTGAGTACCCGCAACACCAGCGGCATGCCCGCGCCCCCGCGCGCGACTCCGCGGGCGTGTCCGGATGTTGTGGTACTGCTGACCGAGTTGCAGGCCGCCGGGGCGCGCTGGACCGGGGCCTTGCCGCGGTGGACGGCTCGCAGGTGCGGGCGGCGAAAGCGGCAGGCGGCGGGCTTGCTGCCCGTCGACCGTGGCCGGCGCGGCTGGACCGGAAGGCACTCGGAGGCGATCGAGCTGTTCCGGTCGCTGCTCGATCACGCCAACCCGCTCGGCCTCTACGCCGAAGAGATGGACCCCGCGACCGGAGCCCACCTCGGCAACTTCCCGCAGACACTGACCCACGCCGCGCTCATCCAAGCCGTACTTGCCAATACCAGACGCGGTTGGCACACCGGACCTGTCGTCTGCGCCCGCCGCAGACCGACGCAACTAGCCGCGAAGTCGGAGCGCACACCGCCGGCCGACCCTCCTCGATCACCCGCTCAGCGGCTCTGTCCCGATGCTCAGCGAGCCCTGAGGTCACCCCTGTACCGTGCCAGGACCCCGAACAGGCCCGGTGACCTGGGAGTTTGCCGGACGGAGCCGCACGGCGTGATCGCGGGCTGTGGCTATGCGGATGCTGTACCTGCGCTTGGTGCGAGTCGCGGGCTGGCTGGCGTCGCTGGCCCGAACCGATGCCGCGAAGAACGCCGAGATCGTGGTGCTCCGGCAGGAGGCGGCCGTGCTCCACGCCGCCGCTCATTGGCACCCCACACGGGTGTCGGACAGCACGCACACCCGGTCGCCGGGACGAACGCCGAGGTCGACGAGCCCGAGACCCACCTCGCGGGCGATGTCGCCCACCTCGATGTAGCTAGGTCCTGCCAGGCGCCGTCCCGGCTGAACCTCTGTGCCGACCGTCACCGAACCGTTCCGCGCCGAGAAAGGGCCGAGCTCGGCGAGGTCTGTGCGGCGGCGACGGGTTGGGTTGACGTGTCTGCCCTCCGGTCCTATGAGCTCGGAGTGGTCGGGGCCGGCTCGCGGCGCCTGTTCGGGCCGGGCGGCGCGGCGGCGCGCTGGCCGGACTTGCGCACGCCGTTCCCGGGGATCGCCTGAGCATGGGCGAGCTGCACGAGTTCGGAGATCCCGGCTTCGATGCCGCGGCGGAGCACGTCGATGTCGGCGACGGTGTCGTAGTCCCCGGTGATTCCGAAGTAGACGTTGCCGTCGTAGGAGAAGATCCCGATGGCGATGCGGACGGAGCCGGCGAGGGGCACCATCGGGGCGGACTCCAGCATCCGCCGGCCGGCGAAGTACAGCGGGTGTTGCGGACCCGGCACGTTTGTCGTGGCGGTGTTGACCCGTCGCTGGGACATCGAGGCGGCAAGCCGCTGGCCGGCGGCGAGCAGCATCGGCGGTGCGAAGCCGGCCAGATCGACCAGCCGCTCCCCCGCGACAGCGCCCTTGGACTGCTTGACCCCATCCATCTGCCGACGGATCTCGGCCAGCCGCGCTACCGGGTCGTGCAACCCGACCGGAAGGTCGGCGAAGACGGCCGAGACGCGGTTGTTGTACGTCCCCCGCTCGTGCTCGGCCCGCACCGACACCGGCACCAGCGTCCGGACCGAGCGGCCCTCGACGTCCTCGCCACGGCCGGCCAGCAGCTCCCGGAAGCCGCGCGTGATCGCGGCGAGTACGACATCGTTGACGGTTCCACCCAGGGACCGGCGGGCCAGCTTGACGTCGGCGAGGCTGGCCGTTGCCGACGTCCAGTGCCGGTGTGGCCCGTACGGCCCGTTCAGCGACGCCTCGGACTGGGGGAGCAGTCTGGTGGCCAGGCTCGCCAGAGCCCGGGTCGTCTCGACGCCCCGCCGGAGGGCCGACAGGGGTGAACGCAGCGCGGTGGCCGTCTGCCGCAGCCGCTCGAGCGGGCTGAGCATCCCGACCAGCGACTGGGTGAACAGCTCGACCCCCGACGGCTCCGGCTGCGGGCGCCACGGTGCGACGGCGAGCTCCGGTGTAGCCGGCTGGCTGTCGAACAGCAGCGACATCAGGTCGATGCTGGACACCCCGTCCACCATGCAGTGATGGACCTTCGACACCATGGCCCACCGGCCGTCCTCCAGACCCTCCACCGCCCACACCTCCCACAGCGGGCGGGCGCGGTCCAGGTGCTGCGACAGGATGCGGCCGACGAGGTTGTGCAGCTCAGCCCGACCACCCGGCGCCGGCACCGCAGTGCGGCGCACGTGATAGTCCAGGGCGAAGTGCGGGTCGTCCACCCAGACGGGCAGACCCAGCTCCAGCGGCAGGAAGCGCACCTTCTGCCGGTACCTCGGAACCAGCGGGACCTTCGCCGCGAACCGCGACACGAACTCCTCCCGCGTGGGCGGTGGTCCTTCCAGGACAGCGACGCCCCCGATATGCAGCGACGTCGTGTCGTTCTCGAGGTAGAGGAACGACGCGTCCAGCAGGCTCATGCGCTCCATGCGGTCTCCAACGTTCACGGGCCTTGCGGCCACGGCGACCCCCGCCTACCACCCCTCTGCCGTGGCGCGACGGATCGCTGCGGCATGCGACCGGTGCCGACGACCGGCCGGCCGGCCGCACCGGCCGGTCGACGTGACCCAGGGTAGCCCCGACGCGTTTCTCGTCGCCCTTGCGGCCGAACAGCCGACCTGACGCGGCGACGTGACCCGCGAGGAATCCCGCAAGCGGGACACGTCCGTGCCCTGGCTGCCGGCGGCACGTCGGCGTTCCTGCTATGGAACCGGGCGCTGCCCGGCAGCATCATGGTCGACCGCGACGGCGAACGGTTCACCGACGAAGCGGCATCCCATGTGGACCGCGGCCACGACCGGTACCAGCGGCACACCCCGGTGCCGGCGATCCCGGCCTGGATGGTCTTCGACAGTCGGCAACACCGACGGCACCCCCCTGGTCGCGCGTTCCCGCCGGGCCTGACACCGAAGTGGGCAGTCGAATCCGGGTTCCTGCGCCGGGCGGAGACAGTGCAAGCCCTCGCCGAGCGGCGCGGCATCGACCCCGCCGGCCTGCGCCGCACTGTGCACCTGTTCAACGGCGTCGCCAGCACCGGCCGCGACCAGGACTGTGGCCGCAGCGATTCCGCCTACGACCGCTGCTGCGGCGACCCCTGTGTCCGGCCGAACCCAACCTAGGCCGATCGACAGGCCGCGCTGTACGCGGTGCAGGCGCCGTTTCAGCCCGCGGATCGCGCAGCCGGGCCTTGAGCCGGCCGTGATCGGCTTCGATCCGGTTGCTGGCGTACTGCTCGGTCAGGTGCAGGGTGCCCGGGACGAGCTCGTCGAGGACCCGCAGGTACGCAGCCGCCTTGTCGGTGGTCACCTCGACCGGCGCCGGCCTATGGGTCAAGGCCCGGGTGAAGAAACCGCCGGGCCGCCACAGCATCCCGCTGCTCGGCCACCAGCACGTCCATGACCTGCCCGAACTGGTCGACCGCGCGGTAGAGGTACCGCCACCGCCCGGCCACCTTCACCTACGTTTCGTCGACGAACCAACGGTCCCCAGCGGCGTGCCGGGACGGCCTCGCGGCGTCGGCGAACAGCGGGGTGAACCGCGGCACCCACCGGTAGACCGTCATATGGTCGACCTCGATGCCGCGCTCGGCCAGCAACTCCTCGGGGTCCCGGTAGGACAGACCGAACCGGAGGTGCCACCGGACCGCGACGGTGATCACCTCCGGCGGGAACCGAACCCGGCGAACGCCGGGCCCACAACCGCCGGCACGGCCATCCGCCCTCGACGCATACCCCCACCTGCCCCGGCCGACCGACAAGCGGAGCCGCCTCCGGCCGGGATGCAGCAGAGCCCCGCTGGCCTGGGGCGAGCAACAGTTCACGTTTTCCGGCCTCGAGCTGCTCCTGGACGGGCTGCGCCGCCGGGCTGAGACGTCGGCTACCGGTCGGCGGCGGCGCGCGCCGATCGGCCCGCCGGAGTCTCTCGGTCGGTGGCCGGGGGTCAGCGGGATGGGTCGAGCAGGAGCTTGCCGACGGTGCTGCGCGAGCGCAGTGCGCGGTGCGCCTCGGGGACCTCGGAGAGGCCGTACTCGCCGCCGATCACCGGCCGCAGCTCGCCGGTGGCGGTCAGCTCGAACAGTTCGGCCAGCGGCTCGGCGAGCATGTCCGGGCGGCGGAGGTAGTCGACCAGCCAGAAGCCGAGGACGGACTGCGAGCGGGCCATCAGCCGGGCCGGCTCGACCGGCGTCGGCGGTGTGCGTGAGGCCATGCCGTAGAAGGCGATCCGGCCGAACCTGCCGAGTGCCGCGAGCGAGGCGTCGAAGACCGGGCCGCCGACCATCTCGAGCACGATGTCGACGCCGCGCCCTTCGTTGGCCTCCCGCAGCCGGTCGTTGAGACCGTCTGGCGATCCATCGAGCGCGACGTCCGCGCCGAGGTCGAGCGCGAGCTTGCGTTTGTCCTCGGTGGACGCGGTGGCGATCACCCGGCCGGCGCCCCAACGGTCGGCAAGCTGCACCGCCAACGACCCCACCCCGCCGGCGGCCGCGTGGATGACGACGTTGTCCCCCTTTGCCATCCGGGTGATTGTCCGTAGCAGGTGCCAGGCGGTGAGGCCTTGTGCGACGAGGGCGAGGGCCTGGCCGTCGGTGACGCCGTCGGGGATGTCGAAGATGAGGCCGTCCGGGGCGACCGCCCGCTCGGCGTACCCGCCCTCGCCGACCAGCGCGACGACCCGGCGGCCGTCGGCGGTGCGCCCGGCAACCTCCCCACCGGGCACGAGCGGGAGGTTGGTCGGTGCCAGGTAGGAGTTCTCGACGTGGTGAGTGTCGGCGTAGTTGATTCCGCCGCGGCTCACCTCGATCAGCGTCTGGCCAGGGCCCGGCTCGGGGTCGGGCAACTCGGTCAGCCGCAACACCTCGGGCCCCCCGAACTCGGTGATCTGAACCGCGCGCACCATGACTCCTTCGCTCGCCGTATCAGGGCCTGTGCCTAGCTCGAGTAGAGGTTGTCGATGATGTCGGCGTACCTGGTCGCGATGACCTGACGCTTGACCTTGAGCGTCGGAGTCAGCTGCCCGCCCTCCACGGACAGGTCGTGATCGAGGATGGCAAACCTCTTGATCTGCGCGACCGTGGCGTAGCCGGCGTTCGCCTGGTCGATGACGGACTGGATGAGCCCGTGCACCGCCGGATGTGCGGCGAGCGCGCCGGCCTCGGTGGGCAGCCCGTGTTCGTCGGCCCACGGGATGATGCGTTCGGGGTCGAGGGTGATGAGCGCGACCGGGTATGGTCGCCGGTCGCCGTACATGACCGAGTGGGAGATCCACGGCGACTGCCGCAGATCGTTCTCGATGTTCGCCGGGGTGATGTTCTTGCCGCCCGCGGTGATGATGATGTCCTTCTTGCGCCCGGTGATGGTGAGGTAGCCGTCCTCGTCGACCGCGCCGAGGTCGCCGCTCTGCAACCACCCGTCCACGAACGCGTCCGCGCTGGCCTGCGGGTTGTTCCAGTAGCCGGCGAAGATGTGTGGCCCGCGCATGAGGATCTCGCCGTCCTCGGCGATGCGGAACTCGCAGCCCGGCTCTGGCCTCCCGATGGTTCCGATCTTGGTCGCGTCCGCCGTATTCACCGTGCCGACCGAAGCGGACTCGCTCATGCCGTACCCCTCGTACACCGGTACGCCCGCGGCGTGGAAGAACTCGAGGATCTCCGCTGCGATGGGCGCCGCCCCGGAGATGGCCACCCGGATCCGTCCGCCGAACGCCGCCCGCACCTTGCTGAACAGCTGGGTGTCGGCCAGCTCGAAGCCGCGGCGCAGCTCCTCCGGCACCGGATCCCCGGCCTGCTCCAGCCGACGCACGGCAAGCCCGGCTGCGACGGCCGGCGCCAGCATCTGGGGGGACACCTGGGTGGCGAGCGCCGCGTACACTTTCTCGAAGATCCGCGGCACCGAGGGCAGGCACGTCGGCCGTAGCTCGGCGCAGTCGGGCAGGATGGCGGACGCGGCGCCGCTGTTGTACGCCACCACACCGCCCGTGGCGCTCACGGCGAGCTGCACGACCTGGGCGAAGGCGTGCGCCAGGGGCAGGAACAGGTAGGCCACGTCTTGCTCGCCGACGAGCCGCAGTTCGGCGGTGATGCGGCAGCACGCGGTCATGTTCCGATGCGTCAGCACGCAACCCTTGGGCCGGCCGGTGGTGCCGGACGTGTAGATGATCAACGCTGGGTCGTCCGGTCGCACCTCGGCGGTGCGCCGCGCCACCTCCGCCGAGTCACCGTCCCGAGCCAGGCTGCGCAGCTCCTCGAGGGTGGTCGCCTTGCCGTCGACCGGGTCGATGACCAGGACGTGCCGAAGCTCGGGCAGCCGGTCGCGGACCGGCTCGACCTTGGCCAGCTGCGCGGCGTTCTCGCAGATCACCGCGACGGCGCCGGAGTCGCCGATCACCCACTCGCACTCTTCCGGCGGGCTGGACGGGTAGATCGGCACCACGACCGCGCCGGCGGCGGCGATGCCGAACTCCGCCTGAACCCACTCCGGACGGGTGTCGGACAGCACACACACCCGGTCTCCCGGCTGCACCCCGAGCGCGACCAGGCCCTGCGCGATCTCGCCGGCGGCGTCCCGCAACGCGGTGTAGGTCAGATCCTGCCAGGAGCCGTCGCGCTTGAACCGCTGCGCGGGACGCGCCCCGAACCGTTCTGCACCAAGGAACGGAAGCTCTGCGACTGTCTGTGCCACGGGAATTCCGCTCATGCTGGTCTCCGAGTCACGCCGGCGGGCCGCGGCCGGGCTGCGGCGCCTGTTCGGGGTCGGCGACGGCGCAGAGGCCGGCTCACCGTTCACCCTAGTCGCCGGCGCGTCCGTCGCCGCTGCTTCCCCCGCCGCTGCTTCCCCGCCGCCGCCTGCGTCGCCGCCGCCTGCGTCGCCGGTGCCTGGGCTCGACCCCGTCCATCTGCCGGCGGATCCCGGCCAGCCGGGCCACCGGGTCCGCCACCCCACCGGGAGGTCGACCGACACCCCGGACACCCGGTTGTTGTACACGCCGCGCTCATGCTCAGCGCGTGTTGACCGCCAGGCTGGGTGAGGACCACGGCGTCGGGTTGGGGTGATGTTGGGTGGTGTGGTGGGTGGGGTCTTGCTGGTTGTCGTGTGCGACGCCAGGGTGAGGATGTCCTGAGGTAGGCGACGGCCCTTCCGT
>WNFY01009452.1_pt1 | contig 15345 bp, 18 predicted proteins | sample 5400091 | NCBI WGS metagenome assembly WNFY01 (sample SAMN13153364, study PRJNA577476) | soil metagenome | isolation source: 60 cm soil or saprolite under grassland replicate 1 | place: USA:California | collected 2016-06-15 | reverse complement strand
CGAACGGCAAACAGTCGCTGCGAAGTAGATTTAGTCGCCTGAGAGCTGAAGGCATCGGAACGGTAGAAACTTATGTCGTCAGAGATGTCATCCTGAGCGAAGCGAAGGATCCATGCATTTGGTGTTGTTACGGAATGCATAGATTCTTCGCTACGCGTCAGAATGACATCGCTTTTGCTAACGGCTGAAGGCGCGGCCAAAAGCTAACGACCAAAGACCAACGACCGACACATGGCAAACGTTCTCGACATCCGGCGCCGCATTCGCAGCGTGACCAACACGCGGCAGATCACCAAAGCCATGAAGATGGTCTCGGCGGCAAAACTGCGCCGTGCGCAGGAACGCGCGCTGGCCGCTCGTCCCTACGCGCAGATGCTCACGAACGTGCTCAAGTCGCTCGTCTCGCGCGCAGAAATTTGCGATCCGGAAACTGGCGAGCCGCGCCATCCGCTTCTCGCGCAGCGTCCGGAAAAGAACGTCTTCCTGATCGTCGTTACCGGCGATAAAGGACTGGCAGGCGCGTTCAACACCAACATCCTCAAAGCTGCGACGAAATTCCTGGAATCGAAACAAGGGAAGAACATCGAAATCGAAGCGATCGGGCGCAAGGGAAGAGATTTTTTGCGGAGGCGTTATCCAAAACGAGAGCTGGTTGAACGGATCGGCTTGGATATACGGGAGGACATGCAGCACGCAGAGGCGGAGCACGGGGTTAAAGAAACGCGGTTGCGCGAGCCGGGAATTCACATCGTCGGCGAGCAGATCGGAGTCTTAACTAAGCTTGAATACTCCATTGCTTCCGAGTTCGCGCAGCGCGTGATTGACCGTTACAGCGAACAAGGAGTTGATTCCGTCTATCTGCTCTACAACGAGTTCAAGTCAGTTATTTCGCAGCGGCTGGTTGTCGAGAAGGTACTTCCGATCGAACGTGTGGGCGAAGTTGGCGTGGCGCAAGCGGAAGAGATGACCGCGGAGGAGCGTCACCGCGCGCTCGAGGCGGCGAAGGGGGCCGGCGTTGGTGTCCGCCCGATCGACACTCGGGCCATAGATGCCGAAGCTGCCCGGTTCGCGACCGGACAGGTAGATTACATCTACGAGCAGCCCCCGGAAGAGTTGTTCAACGCGCTCCTGCCGAAGTACGTGGGCATTCAGATCTTTCATGGGTTGCTCGAATCTGTTGCCGCCGAGCACGCCGCTCGCATGACTGCCATGGATGCGGCCACAAACAATGCCACAGACATGATTGATTCGTTGACGCTCGCTATGAACCGCGTGCGCCAGGCGAAGATTACTAAAGAGATTATTGAGATTGTGAGCGGAGCGGCAGCACAGTAGCTGAGGTCTTATGCCAGAAAACATCGGACATGTAGTTCAAGTCGCTGGGCCTGCCGTCGACGTGCAGTTCACCGAATCGGCGATGCCGCCGATTTATGAAGCACTCAAAGTTGTCGACGAGGGCTTTCAGGTGCCCACAGCCATCAACGTCATCCTCGAAGTGCAGCAGCATCTCGGCGAAGGGCGCGTGCGCTGCATCGCAATGGAGCCGACCGACGGCATGGTGCGCGGCATGAAAGCCATCGATCAGGGTGGGCCAATTTCTGTTCCCGTTGGTCCGGGTACGCTCGGGCGCGTGATGAACGTGATCGGCGAGCCAGTAGACCAGCTCGGGCCAATTCAGTTCAAAGAGAAGATGCCCATTCATCGTCCAGCACCGCTCTTTGAAGATCAGGCCACCACCGCCGAAATGTTTGAAACTGGCGTGAAGGTCATCGATCTGATTCAACCATTTTTGAAGGGCGGCAAGATCGGTTTATTCGGTGGCGCGGGAGTCGGCAAGACCGTCATCATCATGGAACTGATCAACAACGTTGCCAAGCAGCATGGAGGTTTTTCGGTTTTCGCTGGCGTCGGAGAGCGCACCCGTGAAGGTAACGACTTGTGGCTGGAAATGACCGAGTCCGGCGTGATTAAACCGGGCGATCCCTCGAAATCGAAAGCTGCGTTGATTTACGGACAAATGACCGAGCCGCCCGGCGCTCGCCTGCGGGTGGCGCTCACCGGCTTAACCGTCGCCGAATATTTTCGTGATGTCGAGGGCGCGGACACGCTGCTTTTCATCGACAACATCTTCCGGTTCACGCAGGCGGGATCAGAAGTGTCGGCGCTTCTCGGCCGCATGCCCAGCGCCGTCGGCTACCAGCCGAATCTTGCGACAGAAATGGGTGAGTTGCAGGAACGGATCACTTCTACCAAGAAAGGCTCCGTCACGTCTGTGCAGGCGATCTATGTTCCTGCTGATGATTTGACCGATCCGGCACCTGCGACTACGTTCGCTCACCTCGATGCAACTACGGTGCTCTCGCGCGCATTGACGGAAATTGGCATTTATCCCGCCGTCGATCCGCTGGCGTCCACGTCGCGCATTCTCGATCCGCGCATCGTCGGGCAAGAGCACTATGACGTTGCGCAAGCTGTGAAGAAGACTCTGCAGACGTACAAAGATCTACAGGACATCATCGCGATTCTAGGGATTGACGAATTGAGCGAAGACCAGAAGGTGACGGTCGCTCGTGCCCGCAAGATGCAGAAATTTCTCTCACAACCGTTTCATGTTGCCGAGCAGTTTACTGGCGCGCAAGGACGCTACGTTAAAATCGCCGACACGGTAAAGGGCTTCAAGGAAATTGCCAACGGTAAGTACGACGATATCCCCGAGCAGGCGTTTTACATGAAAGGAACGATCGACGAGGTGCTCGAGGCGGCAGAGAAACTGAAAGCCGCAGCGTAGCTAATGTGACTAGTTTCGATATGAGATGTCATCCTGAGCGAAGCGAAGGATCTATGGACTGTTACCGTCACAATTCGAATACATGGATTCTTTGCTGCGCTCAGAATGACACCTGTTAGAGATATGTAAAACGACTAACGACCAACGTCCACATGCCCGACACCTTTCAACTCGAAATCGTCACCCCGGAAAAGATGGTCGTCCGCGATGTCGCGGAAGAAGCCCAAATTCCCGGCAAGAATGGCTATCTTGGCATTCTTCCGGGCCACGCCCCGCTCATTACCGAGTTAGCGGTCGGCGAAATTACTTATCGCAGCGGCGCGTCAACTCATCATCTGGCGGTTGCTTGGGGGTTCGCCGAAGTTCTGCCGGACAAAGTAACCATCCTTGCTGAAACAGCCGAACGGCCAGAAGAAATTGATGTGAAACGCGCGCAAGAAGCCCGCCAGCGTGCCGAAGAACTCCTCAAGAGCGGAAAAACTGAAGTGGATTACGAGCGGGCGGAAGATGCGTTGAAGCGTGCCGATACTCGCTTGCAGGTGGCAGAAAAGAAGACCTAATTTAGCGGTCTTTGTGCTCGCCGAGAACAATTACCCGATTAGAAGAGTTGTCATTCCGAGGAGCAATAGCGACGAGGAATCTGCAGTTCCTTTGTAGCGCTTCAACTGCAGATCCCTCGCTTCGCTCGTGATGAGAAAATAAATTGGATTCACTTTGTGGCGGCACAGGCCATATTTTCGGCTTCGAACCCTCACTGCAGTTCCACCACCACGAACCGTGCCGGTTGGGTGCCCTTGGTTGTGAGCTTCTCTGCCTTCTCTGATGGAATCCAAGCTACTCCGCCGATATCCTCTTGGATCTTTTCTTTTCCTGCCAACAATTGCCCTCGCCCAACGGCATTCGGTTAGCAAACTTGGCATTCGGATCGACTGGCGGCAGCAGCGTGTTGCCTCCGTACTGCCAGCGGCGCGTGTTGGATTGGTAGCCATAGGTGGTGACTTTCGGATTCAGAAACTCAACTGTTACGTTGCGATACTCAGAAGACGTGTCGTTGCGCATTGCACGCGCCCGTCCGCCGAAATAGAAATGAATGTCGTTCGCCCGGAAGCGGTACGTAAGGACCCCAGCCTCGCCTTCCGCCCAGGACGCGATCTCGTTGTCCTGAAATGTGACTACCAGGAAATTATGCTCGTGGCGCGTGAGTTCAGTAGCTTCGCGCGGCGGGATTGTAACGGCAAAAACGCGGACATTGTCGTTTTCGAGCAGCAGACGATGATGCGGCTCAGCCGCAGTGGAAACCACAATTCGAAAATAGCTTCAGCTAACGTGGCAAGCCTTACTTCTGCACTCTTACTTCTGCATTCTGAATTTTCTTCTCCGCTCTTCCGAGGCAGCCGGCCTTGAACGACCTGTTGTCGAGCCGATGCAAATTTCGCACCATGGCGGGAGTGATCAGCCGGTAATGATGGATGGTAAACAGGTATTCGGCGATAAACCACAGTGGCTGATCAGTAGTCATCCAGTGGCGATGATCGAAGCGAGCGAGATTTACGGGGCGAGAAAACGTGCGCAACGAGCGCTCGCGCCGCAGGTTGAAATACGCGTCGAAGTAGCTCATTGCGAGTTCTCTTAACGAGCGATAGACCGGCTCGCGATAGCGGCATCCCGTGAAATTGGACTTCGCGATGGCACCCCAGTGCCCGTGTACACGATAAATCGCGACCACATGATCCGTGTCCTCATCCGCTTCCAGATCGAAGATTAACGGAGGATATCCGTTCACCCGCATGGCAGCCGCCGCCAACATGGCGCCTTCAAAACAGTGAGCCGTATTCTCGCGCAGCACGCGCTGTGGTGACCATGCCGTGTCAGCGAGACGGTAGGGCATGTCGTCAATGAAGCGCTGAATGCCGTGCGGGTTCTTCAGGCTGCGCAGCTTGCGCAGTTCAGTGGCACTGAATTCATGGATGGAGTTCATTAATAGTGGAGTGTAATCGAGGATCGCGGCTGAAGCGTTAACCACAGAGGGCACAGAGGTACACAGAGATTCACTCGAAAGTATCTCTGCCACGCTCAAGGGGCTGCGAACAGTTCCGCCAAATCTTTGGGCTGATCGATTACCACATCTGGAGGGGCTTCACAAAGCGTATGCGGCGCAAATCCATACTTCACGCCACAAGTCCACATGCCCGCATTCCTACCGGTGATTACGTCGATCGACGAATCCCCAATCATCACCGCGTCCTGCGCGTGTGTTTTCGTCTCATGCAGCAGCTTGCGCACCCCTTCCGGATCAGGCTTTTTGGTGGGAAAGCTGTTCCCACCATAAACGTGCACGAAGAACTCGGACAATCCCAGCGCCTCCACAATGGCTCGCGAGGGATGCACCGGCTTATTCGATAAAATGGCCATTTTGCGGACCACGCTGTTCGAGTCGCGGATCGCCGCCAGGCTCGCCCGTACGCCGTCATAAGCATGTGTATTGTCGAGCTTGTGAACGCGATAGTAGCCCAGGAAATAATCCAGCGCTTCTTTAACAAGTTTTTCGTGTTTAGGATCGCCCAAAGCCCTGCGAACCAGCATGGGAGCGCCATCTCCAACGTACGAAGCCACCACATCGCCGGGTAACTCGGGGCGCTCGTAGTGCCTGAGCATGGCGTTCACCGAGTGAATCAGATCCAGCCGCGAATCAATCAGCGTGCCATCCAGATCAAACACCAGCAGCTTGATTTTATGAGGATCGAATTGGCGGTTGAACTGGATCATGCCTCGGAGTGGTGTTCAGCGTGAGACAAGCGAGTATTTGATAAGCTGGCGCCCGGCACTCGCATTGGGGAAATCGGCTATGCGATGCTCAGTGTGCGCCGCTGAGTTCAGCGTCATAACCGGTCCTCAACGGCTTGATACGTCGGCCAACTCCGATGCCTTCCGCAATTCTGAGGTCGTAGTCGTTCTGAAGGTTGAGCCAAAACTGTGCAGGCAGGCCGAAGAACTCTGTCTTGAGAACTTCGCCGGGGTGAATGGCAAATGTCTTTTTCGATCGGCCCACAGTTACTCCAATTTCTAATGGTAATCCACGATCTCTACATCAAAAGCATTTCCGTCCCGCCACACGAAGCACACACGGTGGTGGTCGTTAATCCGAATGCTGTGTTGGCCGGATCGGTTTCCCCGCAGCGCTTCCAAATCATTTCCCGGAGGTACTCGCAGGTTTTCGAGCGCGACCGCAGCGTTTAAAATCGCGAGCTTTTTGAAGGCCCTTCGTTCGAGATCGGCACGGATTCGGCGGCTCTTCCCCAACCGCCACAACCGCTCCGTTTCCTTATCGCGAAAACTCGCGATCATTCTCTCGGCATGCTAACGTGTCGCGATAGTATTGTCAAAGATCAGTATGAACATCGTTGATTCTCAATTGTCGGGGCCGTCATGCCCAGGAGAGGATTCTGGAGGAATGTGGACTCGCGAGCTCGCTCGGGGGTACGGGTGCGGGCACCCGCGCTACGTGCCTCGGTTGAGGGTAGGCTCTGTAAAAATCTCTACGGGATAACGGCACCTGGAATACATCGTCAGCCATAGCTGAAAGCTGAGAGCTAACTAGTGAGCCGCACTGAATCCTATTCCCAACCGGCTGCCAGAGTTTACAATGCAGACAGACCGACTTGCAGATCAGGGTAGCGGATGGCGACCAAGACCGATCCCAAACCGGCCGGAGTAGCCGACAGCGACATTAAGCAGGCGGGCGAGACCTATGAAGGTCTTTCCCGCCATCCCGGCGTCTAGACGACCGGGAGATCATGCTGAAGCGTCAGCAGAAAATTTTCTTCCAAATCTCTGGCGCCGGCCATGAGGCTATCGGAGTCGCCGCCGCCTTCGCGCTCAAAGCGGGTTACGACTGGTTTTATCCTTATTATCGCGATCGCGCGCTTTGCCTCGGGTTGGGTGTTTCTCCCTACGACATGCTTTTGCAGGCGGTGGGCGCTGCTGACGATCCCAGCTCTGGTGGGCGGCAGATGCCTTCGCACTGGAGTTTTCCGCGGCTCCATATCGTGACCGGTTCATCGCCGACTGGAACTCAGATCTTGCAGTCGGTGGGCTGCGCCGAGGTGGCGCGTTATCTCACTGCTCATCCCAACGCAGCGAAAAAAGTCGAAGGCGACTATCGCCAATTCAAAGATGTCGAGTTCCACGGCGACGAAATTACCTACGTTTCTCTTGGGGATGGCACGACCAGCGAAGGCGAGTTCTGGGAGGCCATGAACACAGCTTCCAATCTGAAGCTGCCACTTATGTTTGTGGTGGAGGATAACGAGTACGCGATCTCGGTGCCGGTCGAAGTGCAAACCGCTGGCGGGAGCATTTCGCGTCTGGTGACGGGTTTCCCCGATTTCCACTTTGAAGAAGTGGACGGAACCGATCCGGTGGCCAGCTATGCGGCATTTATGCGCTCAGTGCAGCACTGCCGTGCCGGGCGCGGCCCTGCATTTATCCATGCTCATGTGATCCGTCCTTACTCCCACTCGCTTTCTGATGACGAGCGTCTCTATCGTCCCGACGTCGAGCGCCAACGCGACGCAGCGCGCGATCCGATCACGCGCATGCAGATGTTTTTACTGCGCGAAGGCATTTTGGATGAAACGGGAATTAACAAGTTGGAAAAGCAGGTGGACGACGATCTCCAAGCCGCAATCGACCGCGCCTTGCACTCCGCTCCGCCAGTGCCCGAGACGGTGACGCGATTCGTGTACTCGCCTGATCTCGATCCCACGTCTTCTGCATTTGAAACTCAACCAGCTCCTGCCAAAGCTGAACCAACGCCGTCTGATGGTAAAAAGCCTGCGGCGAAGACCATGGCCGACCTGATCAACGCCACGTTGCGCGATGAGATGAAGCGAGACGAGCGCATCGTGATCTTCGGGGAGGACGTGGCCGATTGTAGCCGCGAGCAATATTTGCAGCAGAAGATGGTCAAAGGCAAAGGCGGCGTGTTCAAACTGACCTTTGGCTTGCAATGCGATTTTGGGTCCGACCGGGTGTTCAATTCGCCTCTTGCCGAGGCAGCGATCGTGGGTCGAGCGACCGGAATGGCCACGCGGGGCCTAAAGCCGGTCGTCGAGATTCAGTTCTTCGACTACATCTGGCCGGCGATGATGCAATTGCGCAACGAGCTGCCGCTCATTCGTTGGCGCTCGAACAACGGATTTTCCGCTCCCTGTGTGATTCGGGTTGCCATCGGCGGATACCTGACGGGCGGCGCCATCTACCACTCCCAATGCGGCGAGAGCATTTTCACTCATATTCCGGGGCTGCGCGTGGTATTTCCGTCGAACGCACTCGACGCCGCCGGCCTGCTGCGTACCGCGATTCGCTGTGACGATCCCGTGCTGTTTCTAGAGCACAAGCGCCTTTACCGTGAAACATTCGGGCGCGCCGCTTACCCCGGCCCCGATTACATGATTCCCTTCGGCAACGCGAAGATCGTGCAGCCGGGAACTGATCTCAGCGTGATCACGTACGGGGCTGTGGTGCCACGCGCTCTTCAGGCCGCGCAAAAGCTGGAGCGGGAACAAGGCTTAAAGATCGAGCTTATCGACCTGCGGAGTTTGAATCCGTTCGATTGGGAAGCGATTGCCGCCTCCGTTCGCAAGACCAATCGCGTGCTGGTGGCGTACGAAGATTCACTGAGCTGGGGCTACGGTGCGGAGATCGCCGCGCGTATCTCCGACCAACTTTTTGAGCATCTTGATGCCCCTGTGCGCCGCGTCGCCGCCCTGGACACATACGTTGCTTACCAGCCGCTATTGGAAAATGCAATCCTTCCGCAGACCAGCGATTTGTACCGCGCGATGAAAGACTTGGCGGAGTTCTGATTCGGTGTCGCGAAATTCCTGTCAATCCCTCGATGGACGGTTGCCAAAATCTGTATCATCATCATCCAACGAGTTGCGTGAGGTTCTGGTTCCGACATAGTAAGCTTTCTCGTCGTGACTGCAGTTTTTCAGTTCTCCTGGCGTTGGAGGGACTATGAAAAAGTTGTTTGCGGTTTCCGCGTTGTTATTCGCGCTGTTTGTCCCGGTGCTGGCGCAGGCACAGCGGCAGCTATCGGCTGATGATCAGCGCCGTTTCGACAGTTACTATTCGCGCTGGCAGGAGTACCGGCATACCAACAACCGCGAGCAGATTGCCAGCATGGAAAAACGCATGCAGGATGTGTATGCGCACTACGGTATTCCGGCCGGCACGCCCTACTGGCGAGTGGCGTCGAACGCAAGGGGAGAGTGGGACCGCGACAACAACGAGTGGTGGCGTTGGAGGAATCGCTGGCAGGGGCGTTTGTCAGCCGACGATCAGAGCCGCTTTGACAGCTACTATTCACGCTGGCAGGAATATCGGCGAACTAATAATCGGGACGAAGCCGTCAGCATGGAAAAGCGCATGGGGGACATCTATGCCCACTACGGCGTTCCGTCTGACACTCCCTATTGGCAAGTAGCTTCGAATGGCCATTCTGACTCGGATGGAGATTGGGATGACCGTGATCGGGATGGGGATCGTGACCGCGATCGCGATGGCGACCACGACCGTGGATTACACCGCGGGTGGGATAAGCATGACCGCGACGATGATGGTGATCGCGACCGCGACTCGGGCCGTAACCGCTGGCGCGGGCGGCTGTCAGCCGGCGATCAATCGCGTTTCGACAGCTACTACACGCGCTGGCTGCAATACCGCCGCGATAATAATCGCGAGCAGATCAGCAGCATGGAAAAACGCATGTGGGATTTGATGGATCACAATAATATTCCGCGCGAAGTGCCGTTTGGCGAGATTGCATCGCGGCGATAGCTCCGCTTCTGCTTCCGAATTTACAGGTCGCGATTGGTCAGCGCGCGGACTGGAACTCAGTCCTTCTTTGATCGCGCGCCTCCTCCGCGCCGTATGCCATCCAGCGCAATCGGTCCAGCGCCGAGGAAGATCAGCGCGAACGCGATGGCCCCCAGCGCGAGCGGGAATTGATACCCGCCCTGTCCCAACAATCCATTTTTCCAGTGAACCTTCCAAATCGCCACGCTCATGTTGATAAGAATTGCCAAGGCTGCGAAGCGAGTGAACAGACCGGCTATAACCAAAATTCCACCGAAGAACTCCGCCGCCGCAGAAAAATAGGCCAGCCAGCCGGGAAGTCCGAGGTTGCTCACGTGATGTACGTGTTCGGAGAGGCCGCCGAAGACCTTGGAATAGCCGTGCGCGATCATAATCGCGCCCAAGACAACGCGAAGCGCGAGCAAAGCGAGCGGTTGCAGGCGATCCAAGTAGCGCAAGAGTACCTTCGTCAAGACGAACAGATTACCGCATTGATCGAATGATATTGAAGATACGAATTAGAACAATTTCGCAGGAGTTACAGGCAGCGCACCAAGCGCTGCAACTCCGCTTTACAAAACTTTCCGGTAACCAGGCCAACTGACGGCACCAAACGGACGTCTCAAATTTGGGGGACGGTGTGTCTTTTGCCCATAGGAGGTCCTTATGAACAGATTTGTACAGCTTTCATTAATAGCCCTGGCGCTCAATTGGCCGGCTTGGGGACAAATTCAGCAGAGCCGAACCGCTCAAGGTGCTCGCCTAATAACTGTGGCCGCCCAGGACCGCGATGATCAGGCCAAACGAGATCAGGACGACGACGATCGCCGCCGCGATCGTGATCATCGCCGCCACGACCGTGATGATAAGCACCGCCGTCGCGATCAGGACCGCGATCGGGATCAAGACCGCGATCGGGATCGGGATCGGGATCAAGACCGCAATCGCGTCTATCAGGACCGAGACCGTGATCGTGACAATGACGCGTATTACGACCGCGATAATCGCGCGTACGGCCGCGGAGGATCTTACGGCCGAAACAGCCAGTGGCGCGGTCGCCTGTCGGCGCAGGATCAGAGCCGATTTGACAGCTATTACTCGCGCTGGCTCGGATATCGCAGAAGTAACAATCAAAGCGAGGCCGAGAGCATGGACAGACGCATGCGGGACGTTTACGCGCATTACGGGATTCCAAACAACGTTCCGTACAACCAGGTTGCGTCTTCCGGAGCGGGTCCAATCGTAGCGTACTAATAAAAGAACGCAGGCCGCATTCGGGAGGTCCAGAGAAACCTGGACCTCTTTTTCACGCCTTTCGGATGTATTTTTCCGCCTGTCCACACACCGCAGTAACGTCTGTCGTACTTTGGTTACCGGTACCGCCGGAAATCGGAACCGATTGTATAAACACCACATCATATTGTATGCATATTTTAAATAAACACAATATATTGAATCGACCTGCAACTCCATCCAGCCGAGATTCCAGAAAACACCCATAAAACCAGGAAAAACACGGAAATTCGCCTTGACTTCAGCATTTTGGGGGTTGAGATATGCTCTGGACACCAAAATTCACTCGAACGCAGTTTTGAGCCTTTGCTTCGGGGAATTTTCTCCCAAGTCTGCCTTGTGGGCCGCGCGACAAACCGCGGGAGCAGGGCCTCATTCTGTGGAAAGGGATTGAAACTATGGCCGACTCGCGGGAAGTGATGAACATTCGCCAGGCTTCGCAGTACCTGGGAGTGAGTCCGGACACGCTGTACAAGTACGTCGGGGAACAAAAAATCCCCGCCTTCAAGCTGGGCAACCGCTGGCGCTTCAAGAAGTCGAAGCTTGATCAGTGGATGGAAGATAAGTCGAACCAGATGGAAGCACGAAGCAAGAAGAAACCGAAGGCAGCCGTGAAAGCTGCCGGGCAACCGTAAAGGCGGGCACATGTTTGGATTCGGAGCGAAGACGATTGTTGGCCTGGATGTCGGATCCTCGAGCATCAAGGCGGTGGAGCTGAAGCGCGGACGCGATGGAATTGAAGTCGCCCATCTCGGACTGGAGCCTTTGGCGCCCGATATCGTGGTCGATTCCATGATTGTAGACTCGGGCACGGTTTCGACCGCGATTTCAAAGCTGTTTACCGATAACGAGATCAAGTCGAAAGCCGTCGCGACCGCGGTAAGTGGGCACTCCGTGATTGTGAAGAAGATCTCGCTGCCCTCGATGAGCGATCAGGAACTTGCTGAAACCATCGAGAAGGAAGCCGCACAGCACATCCCGTTTGATCTAGCCGACGTAAATCTCGACTACCAGATTCTGTCCGAAGACGCGGGCAATCCGCAGATGGACGTTCTTCTTGTCGCCGTCAAGAAGGACAAGATTCTCAACTACACCAACGTACTCTCGATGGCGGGAAGAACTCCGGCTATTGTGGACATCGATGCCCTCGCGCTGCAGAACTGCTACGAATACAACTACGAGCCTGCGCCGGGTCAGGTGGTCGCATTGCTGAACCTGGGCGCGAGCGTGATGAATATCAACATCGTGAAGGGCACTACTCCCCTGTTCCCGCGCGATGTCAGCGTCGGCGGGCATCAGTACACAGACTCACTGCAGAAAGAACTTGACCTGAGCTTCGACGACGCTGAAGCGCTGAAGTTGGGCAAGAAGGTGGGCACCGTCAGCGAAGATGCCAAAACGCCCATCCTGCAGCAGGTGACTGAAATTATCGTTTTGGAAATTCAGAAGACGTTCGATTTCTTCCGTGCCAGCGCGGCAGGAGAGCACATCGAGAAGATTTACCTGGCGGGGGGATCTTCAAAGGTCCCGGGCCTGGTCGAAGCCCTGCGCCAGGAGTTCTCGCTGCCGGTGGAGATTTTTAATCCATTCCAGCGAATTGCGCCGCCAGCGCAAGGACCGGGAGTGGAACTGATCGAGCAGAACGCCGGCCAATTGGCAGTTGCGGTGGGGTTGGCCCTGAGGAGTTTTGACGACCTATGATCCGAATCAATTTGCTGGGAACACCGAAGTCGAAAAATAAGCGTTCCGCTGCTTCCACGGTCGCGGCCATGGATATGGGTGATGTCGGCTCGCCGGCAATGAAAGTGGCGGTCGCTGCGGCCCTGCTGGTCGTGTTCAACCTAGGATACTGGTACAAGCTCGATCGGGAGAAGCAGAGCATCGCGGCCAAGATGGTCGTCGCCGAGCAGAAAAACCACGAGCTGGCGGGTGTCAAAGCCCGTTACCTGGAGCGGCAAAAACAAGCGGAGAACTATAAGCGCCGCGTGGATGTTATCGATCAGCTCCGGGCGCAACAGGCTGGTCCGGTCAATCTGCTGAATACCATCGGAAGCACGGTGAACAGTACTGAGGCAGTGTGGCTTGACTCGATGATCGATGCCGGGAACAGCGTGGACATTAAGGGCATGGCGTTGAGCGCCGATGCCGTAGCCAACCTGATCTCGAATCTGCAAAAGACTGGGTACTTCAAGAATATTGAGATCAAGGAAACCTTTCAGGACGAGACTTTTCGCGACATGCAGGCATTTCAGTTCACGCTGAGCTGCGAAAAGACCAAGTCCTAAGGCGGGAAATCATGAATTTTAATGACATGCCGGGTATCAAGCAGTGGGCAGTGGTATTAGGCGGAGCGCTATTGCTGAGTGTGGCTCTGTATTTCACGCTATTCAAATCACAGCGGGACGCCAATACAGCTGCTCAGCAAAGGCTCGACGATAAGGTCAAAGAGAACGCCGAACTCGAAACCTATAGGCCTCGTCTGGCTGAAATCGAACGCCAGCTTGCCAGCCTCAAGCAGCAACTCGAAATCGAGCGGCGCATCGTGCCGGATGATAAGGAAGTCGACAACTTTATGCGCATGATGGACTCTGAGGCGATGAAGTCCGGTGTCGAACTCCGCCGATATACGGCGAAAGGTGTCAATAGCAAAGATTTTTATAGCGAATTGCCTTTCGAGATGGAACTTGATGGTCCCTATTACTCGATGCTCAATTTCTTTGACCGCGTGGGCAAGCTCGAGCGAATCATCAATGTCTCCGGACTGCTGGTGGCCAGCACGAAGAAATCCTCCGACGCGAAGGTCAAGCACCAATACCAGTACGCGCCCGGTGAGAGCGTTGCTGCCACCTACACGGCGACCACTTTCTTCAGTCATGATCTCGAACCCGGCGCGCCCGGCAAACCAGCAGCGAGGAAAAAGTAGGGGAACCTATGAAGCTGATGACAGCAATTCTTTTGTTGGGATTCTGCGGAGCTGCCTGGGCGCAGAACCCGGATGTGATCCAGGACACGCGGACGACAATGAAGTTGGTGCAGCAGAAAAAAGCGTTGGACTCAGACGCGGCGTTGGCGGCTTCGCAGCCTAATGCATCGAAACCTGCCCCATCCCAGCCAGCCAAAGCTGCGCCGGCTAAGGCGTCTCCAACAAGCAAGCCCGTAAGCGCTCTGCCGCCTGTACCCAAGCCGGCGAATGCGAACAAGCAAGTTCCGGCCAAGGCGAATGCCGGAAAAACGCCGGGAGCTCACAAGACACCGCCGGCAATAAAATCCGCAGCCGCTCCGAAAGCAGATGCGAAGCCCGCGAGTGCGAACCCGAAGAGCGCTGCTAGGAAATCGCAGCCCAAACAGAGGATCGCCGTCGAGGACAAAAACAAACCGGCTCAGCCGAAAAAACAAGCCGAAGTGATCAATCTGACTGGCCGGCGCGATCCCTTTATCAGTCCGGTGGTGAATCGCAGTATGGTCGGATCAGGGTGCAGTACAGGTAAGCGCTGCTTGTCGATCGGAGAAGTGAATCTTAAAGGTGTGGTGAAAGCCGATACCGGCATGATAGCGGTTGTCGTCAACACCATGAACAAGGCTTATTTCCTGAGAGAGAACGATCCCGTGTTCAACGGGTATGTGGTGAAGATCACGGGTGACTCCATCATTTTCAAAGAGACGTTACAGGATAAGCTGGGCAAGCCATTTACGCGTGAAGTTACGAAGAAGATTCCAACGCCGGCCGTGTAATCCGGCGAACGGCGGGTTACAGCGCCGGATAATTATCGCGGCAGCGGCCGAGACGCAGAGCACGGGCACAGAGACTGTAAAGCACGCTGTTCTGCAGAAGGTTGACGTCGTGCGGGGCGATGACAGCGTGAGTTTGGAGATAACCGCTCGTGGCCAACTAACGCCTCAGTTAAGCACTCTTGCTCACCCTGCGCGAGTCGTGCTCGACCTGCCTAACACATCGGTGGCTACTTCCCAGACCCACATCGACGTGGGGAGCAATGGAGTTCAGACCGTACGGGTTGGTATGAACGGGCAACAACCTCCCAGCACGCGAGTCGTCATTGATCTGCAGCAAGCCTGCAAGTATGAACTCATGCCCGTCGACGGGAATAAACTGGTCTTGAAATTGCACACCGGGCCGGTGGTGGCGAAAGCTCCCAGTTCCATCACTCCCATTTCGCAGCCTTCCGCTTCGGCAATCTCTACGCCTACAACCAAGAACCATGAGGTTGCGGCAAGCCAGTCCGTGGTGAAACCACCAGCAGTTGCCGATAGCAAGCGTCCTGATTCCGCGAACGATTTTGTATTCGTCGAACCCTCGTACAAGCCGAAGACAACGGCCGAAGAGCAGAAGACTCCCGTCCTGGAGCCCGCAGACCGGGCTCTGGCTGCTGCCGGTAAGTTTGTGG
>WNFY01005537.1_pt1 | contig 15351 bp, 14 predicted proteins | sample 5400091 | NCBI WGS metagenome assembly WNFY01 (sample SAMN13153364, study PRJNA577476) | soil metagenome | isolation source: 60 cm soil or saprolite under grassland replicate 1 | place: USA:California | collected 2016-06-15 | reverse complement strand
AGATAGGTCCGTTCAAAGAGTAGAAGGGGAAATTTTTAAGGTTAATAAATATTTTGAAGTGCTGTACTCACTTACATTATAATAGTTGTAAAAACCACGGGTCATGCGGACAAGGTTTTAGTTTCGGTTTATTAATCGGTCTCATCTTCAGCTTCTTCCCCATGTTCAACTATGTTACCCTCTTTAAAAAGAATGCCCTGCATAATTTCCCGCCATGCAGGTTTTTGCCTTAAAAGAAATTCGAGATCCATTCCAAAGTGTTTAAATTCTTCTTTCTGCGCATTTTCCATAATTGCTTTGGCTGTTTTATCTTTTTCAACAGCCATACGTTGTTCATACCAATTTATAGCTTCTGCTTCTTCTGTAAGTGATGCAATCATGCGTGCAAAAGTTCTTGTTCTTTCAGGTAATTCATGTGCTGGTTCATGATATTGATCGAAGCCCATGTTTATTGTTTTAAAAGGTTAACATTGGAGCGTTCTCAAATGTAAACATAAATTTTTCATGCGGAGGTCGGATACTGCATAAAGAGCAGAATGTAAAAGCGTGCGACGCAACAGAAGACTCATAATTATGTCAAAGCCTGGCTCATAAAAAATATATACACAACTCCCTGAACGATTAGTTGCATCGCCTTAATCTATTTTATATTTTTCAGTAAGCTGACTATAGACCTGTTTTATAATCCGACCTGCTTCAGGATCACCTTTTAAAAGTGAAGTGAGAAATTCTTTGCGTTGCTTCATCGTTATATGGGGAGGCAACATAGGAACAGTGGGATCTGTAACGGCTTCAAATACGAAAGGTTTGTCTGCCTGCAAAGCTTTATCCAACGCATCTTCAATATCATCAGGATTATCTACACGAATGCCATCCAGACCAATCAGTTTCGCATATTGCGCATAAGGAAAATCAGGAATATTTTGTGAATCTTCAAACTTTGGGTTGCCACCCAAAATACGTTGTTCCCAGCTTACCATATTTAAATCGCGGTTGTTGATCACCACTACCAATAATTTTGGTGAACTCCACTGCCGCCAATATCTGGCGATTGTAATTAATTCATTATTACCCAGCATTTGCATAGCACCATCGCCAGACATAGCAACGACCATGCGATCAGGATAAGCAAATTTTGCAGCAATTGCATAAGGGACGGCAGAACACATGGTAGCTAATGTGCCCGACAAAGAGAACATCATGCCATCATGTATTTTAATATCCCTTGCAAGCCATGACGCAGTGGAGCCGGAATCGCCTGTAAGAATTGCATTCTCTGGAAGCCTGTTGGAAAGCTCCCAAAAAACTCTTTGAGGATTAATGGGATTTGCTTTATCCATTGCCCTTGCTTCAAGCACCTTCCACCATCTCCTTATCTCTTTTTCAATATGTTCACGCCATTTGCGGTCTTCTTTTTTCTGCAGTAAAGGAATCAAAGCCTTTAGTGTTTCTTTACTGTCTCCATGAAGATTTACCGTCATTGGGTATCTAATACTCAGCATCTTTCCGTCAATATCAATTTGTACCGCTTTCACCTGTCCTTCTTTTGGTAAAAATTCTGAATAAGGAAAACCTGAACCAATCATTAATAAAGTATCACAATCATTCATCAAATCCCAGCTTGGCTTGGTACCGAGCAAACCTATTGCGCCCGTTACAAAGGGCAGATCATCAGGCACAACTGCTTTTCCTAAAAGTGCTTTAGCAACACCCGCTCCTAATAGTTCTGCGACTTCTATTACTTCCTCAGTGGCATCGGCTGCACCTGCCCCAACGAGCATGGCCACTTTCTTTCCTTCATTTAAAATAGTGGCAGCCTTTTCTAAAGCCTGTCTATCAGGAATTAATGTAGACGCAGAATAACCAAAACCTGAATGAACAGTGCCATGCTCATGCGGCGGCTCTTCATAATCAAGTTCCTGAATGTCGTTTGGGATAATAATACAAGTGACTGTACGATCAGCAACTGCTATACGCATCGCTCTATCAACAAGATGCCTTATTTGTTCCGGCGCTGTACACATTTGTACAAAAGCGCCTGCAACATCTTTAAAAAGAGAAAGCAGGTCAACTTCCTGCTGATAATTACCGCCCAATGAAATACTTGCATGCTGGCCTACAATTGCCACTACAGGTTGGTGGTCTAATTTCGCATCGTATAAGCCATTTAAAAGATGAATGGCGCCCGGGCCCGATGTTGCCATGCAAACACCAACCTGCCCGGTAAATTTTGCATGACCCGCAGCCATGAATGCTGCACTCTCTTCATGACGAACCTGAATAAATTTTATCGAATCTTCTTTACGGTCAAGCGCTCCCAGTAATCCATTGATGCCATCGCCCGGATACCCGAACACACGTTGCACACCCCATGCATTTAACCGCAGGATGACGTAATCTGCTACTGTATTGCTCATAGGAATATTTTTAAAAGAATGACTGCATTAAAAGAAAAAGTTCTTTTTATAAGCATCAAAACTTCAGCCAAAGAAAAATGCCATCAAAGGGGATGATTTAATGATAAGGGAAGTGATGAAGATTTTACACAATTGAAATAGTTGAGAGCGGGAAGATTTTTTATGCTACTAACTAAAGTACATGCGGCATCGCCTCTTGTGTCACTCACTTTTACGTTCTGATCTTTATTCAACAGTGCAAACAAAATTAATTTACTAATGATCTAAAAATTATTTTGAAAGAAGAAAGATGGAGTGAACTAACATCGTAATACTTCGCTTATCCGCACTCTTAATTATAGTTATTAATTTCGCTTATGCCAATTCCATCAAAATATCATCTCAACAGAACTGCTTTTAAAATTCAAACTTTCGAAGAATCCAATAACCATTATGATTATTGGAAAGACAAATCCCATAACGAAAGATTGGATGCCGCTTTTTATCTTATTAACCAGGCATATAATGTAACACCTTTAACAAGAGTAGATAGAACTGTATTTTCAAAAAGAAAGCATGGCTGATTATTTCAACAAGGACTTTAAAGATTTTATAAGTGCACTAAACAATCAAAAGGTTGATTATATTTTGGCTGGTGGTATGGCTGTGATATTACACGGTTATGTACGCGCCACAGGAGACATGGATATTTGGGTAAATAAAAGGGTTGAAAATTATCAGAAGCTTGTGGCTGCATTTAAAGAATTTAGGATGCCTGTTTTTGATATGACTGAATCAAATTTTATGAGTGATCAATATGATGTTTGGACGTTTGGTGTAAGCCCTGTAAAAATAGAAATCATGACTGCTGTGAAAGGATTAAAATTTGAAGAAGCATATGCATCATCACAGATATATACAGAAGACAATGTTTCTATCCGTTTTCTTGGGATAAATAGTTTAATACAAGCAAAAAAAGCAGCAGGAAGATTTAAAGATCTTGACGACATTGATCAACTTACAGGAGGAAGTAAATAATATTTTAAACGAATCTCTAAGTTAAATAGCAGCACCTTAGTCCGATCATAAAAATTCTTAAACTCCCTTACTTCGTACTTCGCATTTCGTACTTACTTTTTCCTTCCATAAAAAACCTTAAACTTCTTACTTCACATTTCGTATTTCGTACTTAGCTGCCTACCTTTGCCGCCCAATTATGAAGGCAAGAACATTACAGAGAGATAAGGTAAATATTATTACACTTGGTTGCAGCAAAAACCTTGTGGATAGTGAAGTGCTCAGTGGTCAGTTGAAAGCCAATGAAATTGATGTGGTGCATGAAAGTGGCAAACTCGATCACAATATTGTGGTGGTGAATACCTGCGGCTTTATTGATAAAGCAAAAGAAGAAAGCATCAATATAATTCTTGACCAGGTTGAATTAAAGAAAAAAGGTCGTCTTGATAAAGTGTATGTGACCGGTTGTTTGAGTGAGCGTTACCGCACAGATCTTGAAAAAGAAATTCCTGAAGTGGATGCATGGGTGTAAAAGAAATTATGCTTATTGCACAGGAGCTAACTTACTACGGATTGGACTTGTATAAAAAAAGAATGCTTGCTGATCTGTTGAAAAGATTAAGTGATGTAAAAGGTTTGGAATGGATTCGTTTGCATTATGCATACCCCAATAAATTTCCTTTAGAAGTATTGGATGTAATGCGTGAACGGGAAAACATTTGCAATTATCTTGACATGCCTTTGCAGCATGCGAGTGATAACGTGCTCAAGGCAATGAAACGTCAAAGTACAAGAGCGGAGATGGAAGATTTAATAGCAACTATACGTGATAAAAATCCAGGCATTTGCCTGCGGACAACATTGATTGCAGGTTTTCCCGGCGAAACAAGAGATGATGTGGAAGAATTAAAAGATTTTTTAGTGAACCAAAGATTTGATCGCGTTGGTATTTTCACTTACAGTCATGAAGAAGGTACATCCGGTTATCTTTTGCAAGATGATGTGCCCGCTGCAGAAAAACAAAAACGTGCAGAAGAAATTATGGAAGTGCAGCAGGAGATAAGTTATGAAAAGAATGCAGAAAAAGTTGATAAAGTTTATAAAGTAATTATAGATAAAAAGGAAGCCGGAAGATATTTGGGAAGAACAGAGTTTGACAGTGTGGAAGTGGATAATGAAGTGGTAATTCATTCAAACAAAAGATTACCAATTGGTGAATTTGTAAAGGTGAAGATTACAAAGGCGTATGATTATGATTTGGAAGGGGAGGTGGTTTAGAGTTTACAGTTTTCAGTTACTAAAAACTATAGGCTGCAAACTGAAAACTCCTCTTCTGTTTTCGAATTGTGAAAGATTGTTGAATGGTTGTACATACAAAAAAGAAAGGTTATAAATTGCTGCCCAATTTTGTTGCATGGAAACGAATTGTACTTATCTGCCTTATGGTCAAACGAACTATTTCTCAAACATTGTCGTTGATTATATCAATGCCGATCAAAAGTTGCAGCCTTTCTATAAATACCCTGTAAGTATTAAAGGCATTAAACAATCTATAGACGCAAGAAGGTCATTTTCACAGCAAAGAGAAACGCTGGTGCAGGAATTAAACAGGCAATACGACGGAATCCCGCAATCAGCAAAGCTTTCAGCAAATATACAATCGCTTTTACAACCCAATACTTTTACTATAACCACTGCTCATCAGCCAAATATTTTTACCGGACCTCTTTATTTTATTTATAAACTTTTGCACGTTATAAAAATTGCGGATGAGTTAAATAAACAATTAAATGGTTATCATTTTGTACCCGTTTATTATATGGGCAGTGAAGATGCTGATCTTGATGAACTAGGCAGTATAACGGTTGATGGTGTACAATATAACTGGCAGACAAGACAAACAGGTGCAGTTGGCAGGATGAAAGTTGATAAACCTTTTATTAGTTTGATTGATGCTATGTATGGGCAATTAGGAGTATTGCCTTATGGTGACGAAATCATTCAATTGTTTAAAAAGATTTATACCATTGGCAAAACTGTACAGCAAGCCACTTTAGAATTGGTGAATCATTTATTTGGCGAATATGGATTAGTAATATTAATACCTGATAGTGCTAGCCTGAAAAAACTTTTTCAACCTGTTATAGAAAAGGAATTAAAAGATAGATTTTCTCATAAAGCAGTAACTGCTACGCTTACAGAATTAGACAAGCATTATAAAGTTCAGGCAGAGGGAAGAGAATTGAATTTGTTTTATTTACTTGATGATAAGAGAGAGCGGATTGAAGTTGAAAGTTTAAAGTTTAAGGTTCAAAGTTTGAAGCTGGAGTGGACAGAGGAAGAAATATTGAAAGAATTAAATGCGCATCCTGAACGATTTAGTCCAAATGTAATTCTTCGCGGTGCTTTCCAGGAAACGATTTTACCAAATGTTGCTTTTATTGGTGGTGGCGGCGAACTTGCTTATTGGTTAGAATTAAAAAATGTTTTTCAAGCAGTACAAATTCCTTATCCTGTATTGGTGCTGCGTAATTCTTTTCTTCTTGTTGAGAGAAGGTATGAACAAATAATTTATAATCTTGGTTTGCAATTGGAAGATATGTTTCATCCTGAACATGAATTAATGAATAAGATTGTCGCCAACAGAACAGGAGATAAAGTACGGTTGAACGGAGAATTACAAAAGGTAGAAGATTTGTATAAAGAGATTATGGAACTTGCATCTCACGTTGATGCAACTTTACAGGAACATGTAGCTGCTTTAAAAACAAAAGCAGTTAGCCGTTTATATGAACTGGAAAAGAAAATACTTCGTGCAGAAAAAAGAAAATATCAAACAGAACTGCGCCAGATACAAAAAATAAAATCTGTCTTATTTCCTCAAAACAGTTTGCAGGAGCGGGTAGAAAATATTTCCATCTTTTATGCAAAATATGGAAAGGAGTTTATTGATATGCTGCTTAAAAATTCTACTGCGTTCAGACACGAATTTGCGATTCTGTGTTTACATACTTAACTATTTCACTTGCTTAATCAAAAAATTGTAAAATCGGTTTTAAATAAACATAAGAAACTCGATAGCATAGCATTAACGAAAAAATACTTCTAATAGGATTAAATTGCTCCTTTAGGGGTTAGGGGCTTTATCAAAATAATTTTGCCAGCCATCACTTTTTAGTTGCTCTGCTTTATGCAATACTTCTTCTTCAAGACTTTTTTTGTAACCCTTTATTTTCCCCCCGACAGCTTCATCAAATGCACCAATAATTGTTGCAGCAAGTATACCTGCATTCTTTGCCGCATTTAATGCAACGGTAGCGACAGGAATGCCATTGGGCATTTGCAAAATAGATAATACAGAATCCCAGCCATCAATAGAGTTAGAAGATTTTATAGGTACGCCAATAACAGGCAATGATGTAATAGATGCAACCATACCCGGCAAATGTGCAGCACCACCAGCCCCCGCAATAATTACTTTCAAACCTCTTGCGCTTGCCTGGGATGCATATTCCACCATGCGCAAAGGAGTGCGGTGCGCAGACACTACTGTTAACTCAAATTCAATTTCGAATTCTTTTAAAATATCAGCAGCGGATTGCATCACAGTTAAATCGCTATCACTGCCCATGATGATTCCAACGAGAGGTTGATTGGTTGACATGTTGAATAGTTGAATAATTAAATGGTAGCAAACTGCAAATTAATTGTTACCAATCAACAATTCAATTTATCAACTGATAACTTTTATCGTATTCTTAATCTTATGCGCTTTATACGTTAGTTCCTGGTATTCTTTACTGAGGATAGTTACATGTCCCATTTTTCTGCCGGGCTTGGTTTGTGTTTTACCATACAAATGGACGAACACATTATCCATCTTTAATACCTCATCCAAACCTTCATATTTTGCTTCACCAGTATAACCTTCAGCACCTAATAAGTTTACAATAGATGAAGGCAATATAGGATCAGTATTTCCTAAAGGATAATCTAATATAATACGCCAAAGCATATCATACTGGCTGCAATAATTTGCTTCAATTGTATGATGCCCGCTATTGTGTACCCGCGGCGCAGTTTCGTTTACATATACTTCATTGCGTTTATCAATAAACATTTCTATTGCAAATAAGCCTGGACTCTGTAACGCCTTCACTAGTTGTAGTGCAATAGCTTCCGCTTTCCAGAATATCTCATCGGATATTCGTGCAGGGCTAAGCTGGTAATCGAGTAAATTTAATACCTGGTCAAATATCATTTCAGCAGGAGGGAAGAAAGCAGTTTCGCCTTTGTTGTTCATAGCAACAATCAAAGCAATTTCTTTTTTGATGTCAACCATTTTTTCCAAAACTGATGGTGCATTAAACCCTTTATCAAAATCTTTTTCACTCGGTAATACCTGCACACCTCTGCCATCATAACCACCCATGCCTATCTTATGCACAGCGGGAATAAAATCAGTATAATTTTTTAAATCGCTGATATCATTTGTAACCCTGAAGTCGACAGTGGGTATTTTATTGCTTTTATAAAATTCTTTTTGTGTGATCTTATTTTTTATAGTTTTTATGGCTGATGGTCGAGGATAAATTTTTACACCTTCTGCTTCTAATTTCTCAAGCGCCTCTACATTCACAGATTCTATTTCCATTGTTAAGGCATCAAGGTCCTTACCAAAGCGATAAACTGTTTCAAAATCACGTATATCTCCTCTTACAAAATGATGGCATAAATGTGCCGCAGGACAATTCTCATCATTTTCAAGTACAGATGTTTCCACGACATAATTAGCGGCAGCCTGCAATAACATTCTTCCCAATTGCCCGCCTCCGAGAATCCCAACCTTCAGCATTCCTGAGTGTTTCCTCGTGGTTTCTTCTGATGGAGAAGGTATAGACTCATTTGTATTATTTATATTGTCACTCATATTCTCACATTATAAAAGGAGCTGCAATTTGTGAAAATTCTTTTCAATCAACGGTTTTTCTTTTGCACACAACGATTCCCTTGCTTAATTCAGGATTACTTAAATTTGTATTACAATGTTGCCTGATTATCCTCATAAAATATTCTGCGATAAACGCATCAACTACTCACTGCTGATGGAAACACTGGCTATGGATGCCCCTAACCCCTAAAGGGGAATTATAATATTGTTGCGATTTCTGTTCACATTGTTCTAAATGTACAAGAGTGCGACGCAACGGAAGTTTAATTCTTATTCCTAAGCAGGGTACAAAAAAGTTTATCAACTTGTTCAAAATAATATTTTATGGATACAATGATTGCGCCATTAAAAGAAGACATAAACAAAATCGATTTTCTTCCATTACAGGGAACTGATTATATAGAGTTTTATGTGGGCGATGCAAAACAGGCTGAACACTATTATAAAACAGCATTTGGTTTTGAGAGCCTCGCTTATGCGGGGCCTGAAACAGGTGTAAAAGACAGGGCCAGTTATGTATTGCAGCAAAACAGGCTAACTTTTGTATTTACAACACCATTGAGAAGCGGCAACCCTATTGCTGATCATATTTACAAACATGGTGACGGTGTTAAAGTGCTGGCGCTGCGCGTGGATGATGCAAGAGATGCATGGCATCAAACAACTTTGCGAGGTGGAAAAAGTTATATGGAACCAACAGCACTTACTGATGAAAATGGTGAAGTAATATTAAGCGGCATTCATACCTACGGCGATACAGTGCATATATTTGTAGAACGTAAAAATTATAAGGGTGCATTTATGCCGGGTTATAAAGAATGGAAATCAGATTATAATCCTCCGTCAACAGGTTTATTATATGTAGATCATTGTGTGGGCAATGTTGGCTGGCACCAGATGAACCAATGGGTAAAATTTTATGAAGAAGTAATGGGTTTCAGAAATATACTAACCTTTGATGATAAAGATATATCTACGGAATATTCGGCATTGATGAGTAAGGTAATGAGTAATGGCAATGGCTTTGTAAAGTTTCCAATCAATGAACCGGCAGAAGGAAAAAAGAAATCGCAGGTGGAAGAATACTTAGAATATTATGACGGTGAAGGTTGCCAGCATATTGCACTTGCTACCAATAATATTATCGAAACAGTTACTCAACTAAAACAAAGAGGCGTAGGATTTTTACAGGTGCCCACTACTTACTATGATGAATTATCAGACAGGGTGGGGCATATTGATGAAGATATTCAGTCGTTAAAAGAATTGGGCATATTGGTTGACCGTGATGACGAAGGTTACTTGCTGCAGATATTTACAAAACCTGTAGAAGACAGGCCCACACTATTCTTTGAGATAATACAGAGAAAAGGCGCTCAAAGTTTTGGCAAAGGAAATTTTAAGGCGTTGTTTGAAGCGATTGAAAGAGAACAGGAATTAAGAGGGAATCTTTAAATGTCAATATTTTTTGCTCCCAAAACTTTTAACGGAAGGGTTGTGAAAAGAATTTCACAATTTTTTATAAGGACTCTTTTTAAAATTTAGTTGTGTTTACAGTGGCAATAAACAAAGAGTTATTCACGTTTGTGCATAAATTGTTTTATCAACTTTTAATCTGCACATGTGAATATGAGAATGAATAATTAATAATTTCGCAGTCATGAAAAAATGGTTTTTTACAATTTGTATTCTTTGTGTTTACGTTTATGCTTTTTCACAGCCTTCCTTTCTTGATGCACAAAAGAATTTTCCCAATGTTGCGCTTGCGCTGAAATTGAAGCAGGACACTTTGCAAAAACAGTTTGCAGCTGCTGGTCTTGAGTGGCCGCCAAAGCAGATATATATTCGTTCTTTTAAGTACGACAGTCAAATGGAAGTTTGGGTACGCAGCAATACAAACGAAAACTTCAAGCTGTTTAAAACATATCGCGTGTGTGCATTGGCTGGTACGCTCGGCCCCAAAAGAATGGCAGGTGATTACCAGGTTCCGGAAGGGTTTTACTACATAACTGAATTCAATCCACGTGTATACCACCTGGGTTTAAAACTTAATTATCCCAACCCTTCTGACAAAGTGCTCAGTGATTCATTAAAGCCCGGCGGCGGAATTTATATTCATGGCAGTTGCGTCACCGTAGGTTGTATCCCGATTAACGATTCACAAATTGAAGAACTATATCTTCTTGCTGCCACAGCAAAAAATAATGGACAAGATTTTATCCCGGTTCATATTTTTCCTGTTCGTTACGATAAACCTCAAAGCATGGAATATTTAACCCGTATAGCAAAAGACAATATCCCGATGCAAAAATTTGCCGTTAAATTAAAAGAAGCTTACGATTATTTTGATAAAGAAAAACAGCTCCCCATTATTACAATCAACAGGAAAGGTGAGTATGTGATTATGTAGCAAGCTGCAGTATTTGTGGCATCGCCTGTTGTGTCACTCACTTGTGCATTCTAAACTTTATTCAACATTGTGAGTGTCAATAGTAAGTATCGTTTTGCTTAAATTGATTTCTGATAACTAATATTATTTTTTTAAAGGGGCTGCTTTTTAAAGCGGCCTTTTACTTTTTTAAAAATTCAAATAATAAGTTGCAAGTTTCAGTACAGCAAGTAAATTTTTTTTTACATCCACATACAATCAACTGTCATTAGATTTTTATTTTCGTATTCTTGTTAAGCTGAGTCATGAGTAGCAGTGTATAAGAATCACTACAACTGACTACTCATCGCTTACAAAATTTCATTCAAATCATTCAAACCAAAACATTCATCATGCCATCTCCTTTAATGCAACAACTCTACGAAACAACTTCATTTATAAAAGATCTGTATCCGCACAAACTTGGTATTGGTATTGTTTTAGGAAGCGGGTTAGGTAATCTCATAAGTGAAATAACAATTGAAAAAGAGATTAGTTATGATGCCATTCCGCATTTTCCTGTAAGCACTGTTGAAGGTCATAGCGGTAAATTATTGTTTGGTGAATTAAGCGGTAAACAAATAGCAGTAATGGCTGGACGATTTCATTATTATGAAGGTTATACAGCACAGGAAGTTTCTTATCCCATAAGAGTAATGAAAATGCTGGGCATCCATACTTTACTCATTTCCAATGCCGCTGGAGGAGTGAATGCAAATTTTAAGGTAGGTGATTTAATGATTATCAAAGACCATATAAGTCTGTTCACAATAAACCCTTTGCTGGGCAAAAATGAAGAATCACTTGGCGCACGTTTTCCTGATATGAGCGAACCTTATAGTAAAATGCTAATAACAAAAGCTAAGGAGATAGGTGAGCGCCTTGGCTATAATTTGAAAGAAGGTGTTTACACCGGTGTAACAGGTCCCTCATTTGAAACACGTGCAGAATACAAACTGATAAAAGCTATTGGTGGTGATGCTGTAGGTATGAGCACCGTGCAGGAAATAATAACTGCTGTTCATGCCGGTCTAAAAGTTTTTGCTGCAAGTGTGATCACTGATCTTGGCATTCGTGAGGAAGATAACATTATCACTCATGAAGATGTATTAGCTGCAGCTAAAGAAGCCGAACCGAAGCTGACGAGATTATTTAAAGAAATGATACGAGAGATTTAGGTTGTAGTTTGTGGTTTGTAGTGTCTTGCCCTTGCATCTTACATCTTATCTTATATTTTGCATCTCCTATCTTGTCCTTCTTTTCTTTTTTTTCGGATTTCGAACTTTGGATTTCGAATTTTTTGTTTCTTGCTTCTTGTATCTTGAACCTTGCATAATTATCTTTTCATTCACAGCTTTACTGTTATTTTGCGGAATTGTTTTTATTAATGAGCAGCAGATTATCAATTTATACAGCATGTTTAACAGTTTCAATTTTATTATGTATATGTCTGCATGCACAAATAAACCGAAATCTGCCGCCGGGTGTTCCGCCAATCCGAACCCAAAAGGATACTACCGGGGAGAAGCAACAGTTAGAACATCGTAATCCTCTTGAAGATTCCATTACTATCAGTTATCATTATTTTGATTCATCAAGAGCGCATAAACTTGATTCTTCCATCAATGATTTTTATGCACGTTTCCCCGTTCCATATTATTACAGAGACCTTGGAAATTTTGGTAATGCAGCCGAATCGTTTTTATTTACTCCTTATATGAAACCCGGTTGGGATGCAGGTTTTCACAGTTATGATCTCTATAATTTTACTGTTGAAAATACACGGCAGTTTACAACGACAAGGCCTTACACTGAACTGGCTTACTTAATAGGAAGCAAATCGGAACAGATGATCAATCTAATGCATACCCAAAACCGCAAAAGCAATATAAATTTTGGTTTTGAATACCGGCTAATGAGTGCGCCCGGCGCTTTTAAAAATCAGAATACAAGTCATCATAATATCCGCGTAAATTTATCTTACCAGGGTCCTTACAAGCGCTACAGCAGTTCTCTTATTTATATTACCAACAAATTACATTCAGCCGAAAACGGCGGCATACAAAGTGATACATCACTTACCAATCTTAATTTCAATGATCCTTTCGGCATTCCGACAAGAATAGGAAATGCATCTTCCTTTTCAAGAAATTTTTTCACTGCCAATGTTAATACAGGTACCATTTATGATCAACTTATTATTTTGTTCAGGCACAATTACGATCTTGGTCAGAAAGATTCTCTTGTTACTGATTCTGTTACTTTCCGGTTATTTTATCCGCGTATAAGATTTCAACATACCATTGAATACCGTAAAGAGAATTATGTTTTCAAAGATGAACTCCCTGATGATTCTCTTTATCTTCGTTATTATAATTTTCTGCCCAACAGTAATAATATTTATTTTAAAGACAGTTGGCAAAAACTTACAAATGATTTCAATATAATTTCTTTTCCTCAGAAAAATAATCTTAACCAATTTCTTAAGGCAGGTGCGGGATATGAATGGATCACCGGCGGTTATTATCCCTATAAAAACAAATACAGCAATATTTATTTTGAAGGTGAATACCGCAACCGCACACGTAACCAGAAATGGGATCTCGTTGCCAGTGGCAAGTTATATACAGCAGGCGATTATGCAGGAAACTATGAGGCTTATATCAGTCTTGAGCGATTATTAGGCAGAAATAAGGGTAACCTGCTCATTGGTTTTCAGAACGTGAACCGCTCACCCTCTTCAATATTTGATAAAGGTGTTTCTTCTTTCCCGGTTGTTGAAGATGGTAATTTCAATAAAGAAAATATTTCAAGAGTTTTTGCCAATCTCAATTTTTCTGCATTGAATTTATCATTAACGGGTGATTATTATATTATCGGCAACTATTTATACTTTGATAATTTCTTTGCAGCGAAGCAACAATCGGCTTTGTTCAATGTATTACATATTGGTGCAGAAAAAAAGATACGGCTTCAAAAATATTGGAGCTGGTATATAGAAGCACATTTGCAGCAAGCTACAGCAAATGCACCTGTTAATGTACCTTTAATTTTTGCAATAAACCGTTTTGCATTTGAAGGAAATTTTTTTAAAAATCTTTTTCTCTCCACAGGTTTTGAAGTTAGATATTATACGCTCTATAATCCGGACAATTACTCACCTTTTAACGGGCAGTTTTTTTTGCAGGAAGAGTTTAGTTCAAGAGGAAACCGGCCTGATGTAAATGTTTATCTCAACTTCCGCATCAAAAGTTTTAAGGGATTTTTACGCGCTGAAAATCTCAATACACTAAACCCCAATGACAAATACCAGTTTACAAAGAATAATTTTTCTGCTCCTCATTATCCGCAAAGACCATTTTGGTTTCGGTTCGGTGTATGGTGGAATTTTGTGAACTGATGTCAAGTCAACTTTATTTTATCACTCCCTTTTTGCCACTGAAACACAGAAACATAAAGAAAAATTCAGTGTTTTAGCGCGTTTGGCAAATAAAACAGGGCAATTTTATTTTGAGATGATACTAACGCTTTAAAATGTTTTAACAAAAATCTTCCCATAATAATTATCTTATTATTTGGAGTAGTATAATTTTGATTAGACTTCAGGACTTTTGACTTCGAACTAATTTAAAAACATAAAAATTTCAAATGAAAAAAGTAGTTTTTGTACTGGTAGTTTTATTTATATCAGTAATGAGTTTTGCACAGCCATCAGTAGGGGAGAAGGCGAATGAAATAACTCTTCCCGACACAAAAGGGAATACTGTTAGTCTTTCTTCTTTAAAAGGTAAAGTTGTATTAATAGACTTTTGGGCAAGCTGGTGCGGTCCCTGCAGAAGAAGCGTTCCTGACCTGAAAAAAATGTATGAAAAATATCAATCCAAAGGGTTTGAGATTTATGGAGTGTCTCTTGATCAGGATAAATTTGCATGGAAAATGGCGATAAAAGAAGACCATGTGAACTGGATTCATGTAAATGATGCAAGCGGCTCTGTGGCTGGTGTATGGAATGTAAGCTATATTCCCAACACATACGTGCTCGATAAAGACGGTAAAATACTCGCTGTAAATCCTTCTCATGCGGAACTGGAAGAATTGCTGCAGAAACTGCTTGGATAAAAGCAGTAAAGATTTGAATATTTTTTTAATGCTTATAAATAAGTATAGATGGAAATAGCAATTAAGAATATGGTGTGTGGACGCTGCATTAAAGTGGTGAAACAAATACTGAACCAACTGGCAATTCCGTACACAAATGTGGAACTAGGAAAGATTCATCTTAAGGGTACTTTTAGCGCCGAACAAGCCATACATTTCAAAGAAAGGTTATTGGAAGAAGGTTTTGACATCGTAGAAGATCAAAAGCTGATGATTGTTGAAAGAATTAAGAATCTCATTATCGATCTTGTATACAATAAAGACCTTGAAGAATGGAACGAAAATCTTTCTTCTTATTTATCCGACAATCTGCATAAAGATTATACAACGCTTAGCCAACTTTTTTCTTCGGTTGAAAATACCACTATCGAACAATATTTTATTTTGCAAAAGTTAGAGCG
>WNFY01003576.1_pt1 | contig 15353 bp, 10 predicted proteins | sample 5400091 | NCBI WGS metagenome assembly WNFY01 (sample SAMN13153364, study PRJNA577476) | soil metagenome | isolation source: 60 cm soil or saprolite under grassland replicate 1 | place: USA:California | collected 2016-06-15 | reverse complement strand
TATGGAGGCGCGCTAAAAACCGGTATTAGCCACGTAACGACGCCTTTTCTCGTGACCATGGATGGCGATGGCCAGCACAGCCCGGAAGATGTGGAACGAATCTTCCAATATGCAATCGAATGCGAGGCGGATATGGTTGTAGGCAAGCGTAATGAGCAAGAAATGTCTAGCATGTATCGAACGTTGGGAAAATCTCTCATCCGTGCTTTTACAAGAATCTTGATGCCTTTGCCCATCACAGACCTTAACTCGGGTTTTAAGTTCTATCGAACCGACCTCGCCAAACGCTATATGACGGTGTGCCCCGATTCGATGGCATTCAGTGACGTGATCACATTGGTATTTTTAAGCCAACATGATCTGGTCCTCGAATATCCAATCCAGGTATCCCCACGCAAGACCGGTCAGAGCATGATTAACACCTATACAGCTTTTGAAACAATGATTCAGGTCCTCAATATTGCATTAATGTTCAATCCCTTAAAGCTATTCTTACCTATGTCGGCATTATCTATCCTTGCCGGCTTCGGTTGGGGTATCCCGTTTGTTCTACTCGGTCGTGGGGTGAGCGTCGGTGCAATGCTAGCCATTGTGACTGGTCTGCTGTTCTTCGCAGTAGGGTTGATGGCCAGCCAATTGTCCGCGATTCGCATGGAACGATTACGGGATATTCCGAGCATAGACCAACCCAAACCACTAGATAATCAGCACAGGCATTAGCCTTGCATATTACTGCTCACTGGCTCCAAACTCGACTTCATACACTCAAAGTTTGCCGTGTATAAAACAGCTCGCCTCGTCACCCAAAAATATAGTACGGTCGATGAGAACCTGAGGAAGGTTCAGGTGCTTTTTCGCGTGCTGGCAATCGGGCTTGGTATGTTACATGTTTATGCCGCCATCAAAAGCCAGTCCATGAATGCCGATGGCATAAGCTACCTCGACATTGGTGATGCCTACTTTCGTGCAGACTGGGGGAATGCGATTAATCCAGTTTGGAGTCCCTTATATTCTTGGATTCTTGGATTTGCGAACTTCTTCATTCGTCCATCGATGCAATGGGAATTCCCGCTCGTCCATCTTGTCAACTTTATCATTTATTTGATCGCCCTCAGTAGCTTTGAGTTCATGTGGAAGAGAGTCCGGTCCGATAAAGCATCAAACGAGTCTTATGCCATACCCGACTCCTGGTGGTGGACTTTGGGATATCTGCTCTTCATCTGGATTTCTCTGAGCCTGATCGAAATCTGGGCTGTGACACCGGACATGCTGATGGCGGTGTTTGTTTTTCTGGCAGCTGGGTTGATCGCCCAAATGCGTTCGGGAGAGGCAAGTCGCTGGAGTTTTCTGAACATCGGGATAGTTCTGGGCTTGGGCTATTTATCCAAATCATTCATGTTTTCCACTGCGATTGCATTTCTGGCGATAGCATGGATTGTGCAAAAGAGGTCCGGGCGAAAAATCTTTTTGGCTATTAGCGTTTTCCTATTGATCAGTTTGCCATTCATATTGTTAATTTCTGGGAAAAAAGGCAAATTCACGATCGGGGAGTCGGGAACGGTCACATACTTACGTTATGTAAATGGTATGCCATTTCCGCATTGGCAGGGAGATCCCCCAAAGGGAATCATCCTCACACATCCATCGCGGATTGTTCATCAATCTCCTGCTGTCTATGAATTCGACGGTCCCATTGGAGGGACATACCCGATCTCAACCGATCCATCCTATTGGTATGAAGGGCTGAAACCTCGCTTCGATATTGCCAGCCTCCTGGCGCGGCTATTTGCAAGCAGCCTGGTCTATGCGGAATTGTTTTTTCAACAACAGGGAATTCTCGTGGCGTGTATTTTCGCGTTGTACATGATGAGGCAACATGGAAAATATACGCTCCAGGAAACTCTAAAGAAGTGGGCACTGGTCATTCCAGCTCTGATCGCGTTGAGTTTATACGGCGTGGTTCTCGTGGAAAGCAGATATGTGGGTGCCTTCATCCTGTTGTTCTGGGCAGATATTCTCGGTAATGTTCGTCTACCAAATGCGCCTGCAAACCAAATGTGGCTTGGGGTATTAAGCTCGATCGCTGCATTTGGCTTGCTTGCAAATATTATCCTGTTCAATCTGGATGGTTTTGCCCGACTCAATCCTTCATGGCAATCTGGTCTCGGCGCGGCTGCGACCCCGGCTGCCAGTCCGCTTGCAGTTGCACGAACTCTACAGGAGTTGGGTGTTAAGCCGGGCGGTAAAGTGGGCGTGATTGGCTACGCTTATGATTCGTTTTGGGCACGGCTGGCACGTGTAAGAATTATTGCGGAAATGCTCGACACCGATGCAGATGAATTCTGGCGCGGCGACGAAGAACTTCGCCAAAGCGTTTTGCAGTCATTCGCAAATAGCGGTGTTGATGCAGTAGTCGCGGAATCTGTCCCCGACGACGCGGGTCTGCGCGATTGGCATCGAGTTGAAAATAGTAATTATTATATTTATGTCTTTCGAGAGCAATGATTCAAACGATGACGAAACATCTCGTGTGGGATTCTTCCAGTTCCATCCATCAGATGGAATTCCAACGCAAACCGATGCTGAGTGACATTAGCCTTGTGATCCCAACTCTTGGTCGACCGATTCTGGAACAATGCCTTTATCGGATCTTGGTTAGCAGCACCTGGCCCGCCTGCCTGATTGTTGTAGAGCAAGGCTCTAACACCGATGTGGTTTCCTGGCTGGGGCGCGTGCGGCAAATCGGAATACCTGTCAAACACATTCTTTCGACGCAGCGCGGTCGATCAGCGGGAATTAATCGAGGGCTTGAGCAGACGCGCACTCGTTTTGTCGCCATCACCGACGATGATTGTTTCGTCGAAGAGGGCTGGTTGTGCAATATGGCAACCCAGCTTCAACAGCATCCTCAGTCAGTGATTACCGGCCGCGTAGAAGCCGCGGGCGAAGATATGGTTGTTGTGGTCACATCCCCAACTCCATCTATTCAAAATCGTCCGAGACTTACATTTGATTCGATGTCTGGCGGTAATATGGGTGCCCCGCTTGATATTTTCAGGAAAGTCGGTTTCTTCGATGAGGATCCGGTTATGGCAACCGCGGAGGATGCCGAATGGGCGTACCGCGCATTGCGCAAGGGTATCTCCATTCGCTACGAGCCGACCGTGGTCCTCGCGCATTTCGGTTGGCGGGATCCTAGCAGACGCTTCGACCAATATCGCGACTATGCTTTAAGTCATGGCGGTTTTTATGGTAAGTATTTGCGCCGTTACGATTTGTTCATGCTGGCGCGCGCTGCCAGCCATTTTGGGCGCGCTTTACGAAGGTGGGTCCGTGGGACCGTTACGGGAAATGCAGAGCTTGCGATGCTGGGAAAGGCATATTGTCTAAATTTGCTGCCAGGTATCTGGGCAGGAATGCGCTCGAAGATAAAACCGGGAAAACTGGGCAATGGGGAAGGTGAATGAATAGTATTGCAACTGCATCGAAAAGTGTCTCGCAAACAGATAAACTCATCGCTCTTCTGCTGGCAGTTTTCACTATTCTTGTGCTAATTGCGACGGCTCCCCAGATTGGTCTGACCTGGGATGAGCCCACCTACATCGTGGCGGCCGAGACGTATATGCCATGGTACGCTGAACTGATTGCACATCCATCCTATGCACTTAGCTCGGAGGGAATTGCAAGATATTGGACTACCAACCATGAGCACCCACCTCTCAGCAAGGTATGGTCTGGATTTGTCTGGTTAGGGGCTCGTCATTTCTTTGATGATTTAACCGCTCATCGTTTGGGAAATATCCTGATTGTAGGAGTACTGGTTTCGCTTCTCTATCTCATGATCGCGCGCCCGTATGGTCGTATGGCAGGGTTAGTCTCCGCTTTTGCATTGCTTACCATGCCCCGCTTCTTTTTCCATGCTCATCTTGCCGCGCTGGATGTGCCTGTCACGGCCATGATCTTCGCGGTATTCTATATCTTCTGGCTCGGCCATGAACATGCTGGATTGCAATGGACACTGCTACTTGGTCTCGTTTGGGGCTTGGCAGTGGCAACAAAAATCAATGCACTATTTATTCCGCCTATCGTACTTCTTGCCTGGACAATCATTTTTCAGCGTCGGCGCTATCTCTTTGTCCGACTCGCTTTGATGGGCTTAATCGGTGCGGGAGTTTTCATATTGAGCTGGCCGTGGCTCTATCATGATTTGTTGTTGCATTTGACAAGCTATGTCGGGTTGATGACAGTCCAGCATTTGCCGCTGGAGCAGTATTATTTCGGTAAATTGTATGCCCCGCCTCCCTGGCATTTTCCTTTTATCATAACGATCTTTGTTATTCCTCTTTCAATCTTGCTTTTGGCGATTGTGGGAGCAATATCCATGATGAAGCACCAAGAAGACCGTCCGTTAGGCGGACTGCTGCTCATCGCGATATTCGTCTCGCTGGCAATTTTTACCAGCGGACTCGGCCTGGTGGTTGATGACGAGCGGTTCATGATGCCCGTCTTTCCATACTTGGCTGCTCTCGCTGGAGTCGGATTTATTCGGGTGGTTCCCATCGTGCAGAAGTTCCTGGCAAGCAGGAGAATAGAAATACAACCATCTCGACTTGTTTCAATGATGCTCATTCTGGTGTTTGCTCCTCATCTGCTGCTTGCCTATGATCTTTATCCCCATTTGCTATCTTATTATTCTGAGGCGATCGGCGGCGTCTATGGCGCAAAATTGCTGGGAATGGAAACCACCTATTGGTGCGAGTCGTATTCTGAAGTTCTTTCCTATCTCAACGCACACGCAAAGACCGGAGCTGTGATCAACGCGGAGTGCAACGATGTCCTGATCTATGATCAGTTGCATGGACTGCTGCGGGCAGACCTGCAGATTTCCAACGGACCGGATGCCGTGCCTGCCTTTCCAGGTTTCCGGTTGAATCCTGCTACTTTTCAGGAAGCGGATTATGTAGTTATCCAAAACCGTCAAAGTGGACTTTACCGGCGTCTACGCACTTGGATGCAAACACGCAAGCCCGTCTATGAGGTTAAGTACAGACGTCTCCGGCTCATAGACGTGTATGCACAGTAATGCTAGCGTTGAACGCAGTCCGAATATCGGTCGCAGGTCGTGCTCGAGGAATCATGGTCCTTAATCAGTTGGACGAAAGCAACCAATACAGTGGAGATCAGCAAGAGGGAAACCTGCCTTCCACTTCGCTGCTTATCTGTTCCCGAGACAGGGCACAGCTACTTTGGGAGACCATCCAATCTATCCTGGCGGGCTGTAAAATTCCAACCGAGATCATTGTTATTGACCAGAGCATGGAGCCAAATACACTCTTATCCGATTTTCAGCCCCATCGTCCGTGTATGTTCCGGTACGTATGGTGTGAAAACAAAGGTGTCAGCTTGGGCCGGAACATGGCAATCGCGATGGCAAGCCATCCAATTGTTGTAATCACGGACGATGATATGCTGGCAACCTCGCCATGGTTCGAGACGATTGTGCAAGCACTAATCAAGGCGGGAGATCGGTCTGTGATCACCGGTCAAGTCGATGCCTCGCAAACCGAGGACGGATTTGCGCCCTCAATCAAAAAGGATCAACACATAATCACCTATGACGGAAGAGTTGGACGTGATGTGCTGTTCACAGGAAATATGGCCGCCTATCGTTCCGCCTTCGAAGAAGTTGGATATTTCGATGAACGCCTCGGGCCGGGAACAGAATATCCAGCGGCGGAAGACAACGATCTTTGTTTCCGATTGCTGGAAGCAAAGTATAAAATAATTTATGAGCCCAATGCTCTGCTGTATCATCGTGCCTGGCGTTCCGGAAAAGAATTTCTATCACTACATTGGAATTACGGTCGTGGACAAGGTGCCTTTTACGCAAAGTATTTTAGTTTCCGAGATGCCCATATGATCAGGCGAATGTTCAGAACTGTTGTGGCTCATATGATACGAGTTCCCTTTCGAATATTCTATGATCGCAGCCAGGCGCAAAAGGATATACATTATGTCGCCGGGCTTTTGTATGGTGCCCTACGATGGCGGCTCAACTCATCGAAAGTGGATCTGGAACGCGGAAATTGAAAGTCCAGCCTAGTTCCTTTGAAAGGAGAACATCGCAAAAGGCGGTTGATATACTGATTCGTAAACGGCAATCCTTCTATCGGATGCTTGGCTGCCTTGCTTTTATCTTGTTAATGGTTACCGCCTATATTGCCATCGAATATCCTGTTGACGACGCATTTATTGTATTTCGATATGTGGATCGATTTCGGATTGGCGAAGGCTTGACCTTCAACAATCAGGAATATGTGGAAGGATACACGAGTCTTTCCTGGACGTTATTCCTGGCTCTTCTCAGTTATACCGGACTAAAACCCCTGATTGCCTCCTTACTGGCAAATTACATCTTCATTTTGCTCACCGGACTAACAATGCATTGGGTCCTTCTGAAAATCGGTTTGGATGAGGCGTCCCGATTAACGGCGTTGTTCTTTCTTGGCTCTTCTCTTCTATTTTTTAAAGTTGTGTATTTGGGACTGGAGCTGGGCATGTTTATGTGGTTGCTCATGCTCTTTCTGGGTGTACTTCTCGTGGGCATTCATTATCCTCGTTTCGACGGCGTATCCAAGCCTGCCCTTATTTTGTCCGGTGGGCTGGCTGCCTTGCTCTTTGCTACCCGACCTGAGGCAGTATTTCTTCCGCCTGTGCTGTTTCTCACCTGCCTTGTTTTTTCGAGAGATCGAAAAACGATCTTCTCCAACACTCGCTATTTTTTAATTCCATTTTCAATCCTGTTTTTTTTCATTGTTCTATGGCGGTTGTTCTATTATGGGGCAATTCTACCCAACAGCATCATTGCGAAGTCAATATCTTTACATACCTTGGGAACGCCGGGCATTGGCTGGTTGAAAGATTTGTTGATAGGAAGCGCAGCGTATTATTTCGAGGCTTACAAGGAAAATCCACTATTTGTACTTGTTCTATTCTTGTCAATTTATTTGTTAGTTAAAAAGCAACAGGCATTCATCTTAATACTCTTGCTCATCCCAATCGTCTGGCAGCATTTTGTCATTTTTGTAAACGGTGGTGACTGGATGCCTTATTATCGCTTTATCAATCTTTACACGCCATTTATGATCATTTGCCTGGTAGTGGTTCTGGCTGAAATCAAGCGAACGTCTAGATTCTTTGGAGCGCTCCTTTTCCTGGCGGCTTGTTTGCATCTTTACTCAAACTTGGGGTATTTGAGTATAGGATCGAATCATCTTCAGCAGGCTCTTGGCGAGACCGTGAATGATAAATGGCATGAGGGTGATCTCTATCGAGCGTTGGGAGAATCCTTGAATGCTGTTTGGATCAATAATGATGTATTGATTCCAGAAGCAATCGGCAATATCGGTTATTTTGCGCCCGCGATCTACATTCACGATCCCAGCGGATTAACGGATGGGAAATTATCGAGGGATCCGCAAGCCCAAAGATCGGTGTATGGTAGGACTGACTGGCATTATTCGATGGGACTTGACCCTGCTATCATATTGCTGCATTGGTGGCCGCAAGAACTTTCGCGAGAAGATCTTGAAACTTTTGATTTCTACTGTGTTGGGCCACTACCAAAATCACCGGATGGCGCATCGCTCTATGTGCTTATTCGGCGTGATCGAGTGGCGAGGTACCGAACAGCCATCATGCATTTGGGGCTTGAAAATATTCCCTCTGTTGATCGTCAATCGATAAAAGGAGCCGCCACTTTCTGGTGCAAAGATTTCTTGGATGCGGAGTAGTAGTGTACCGGGGTCAATCACATTCTCGAATACTCAGCCCGGATGGCCATATCTGCCTTGTGCCGAATTCATTCGAAAAGTAACGCAGCAATTAATATGATAGAGCTAACCGTTGTAATTCCGACATACAATCGCGAAGACCGTCTGCAAGCCTGCCTGGAGGCGCTGAGCCGTCAGGCCCAGCCAGCAAGCGAGTTCGAGGTGCTTGTTGTGATCGATGGTTCCACCGATAAAACCGCCGAAATGCTAAAACGTTTTAATGCACCATACTTATTGCGCAGCATCTGTCAGGAAAATAAAGGAGAAGCCAGCGCGCGGAACAGAGGCATTCAGGAGGCAACGGGTCGCTACATCCTGTTCTTGGACGATGACATCCTTGCCGATCCAGAACTGGTTGCAGAACATCTACGGGCCCATCGTCAACATCCGAAGGCGGTCGTGACCGGGCAGATAACATTATCAGTGCCTCCGCACAGCGGATGGTACAGCCAGGCCTTTGCCCAGGGGTGGCAGGATCACTATGATCGACTTAACCGGGAACTGACAAAATTTACTTGGGAGGATTGCTATAGCGGGAACATGTCTGCCCCACGCGAAGCCCTTCTAACATGTGGGGGCTTTGACACGAATCTGATTCGAGGCTGCGATGCGGAGTTAGCCAGACGCTTGGAAGTGCAGGGATATTCCCTCACCTACATGCCAAGTGCTCTGGGCTGTCAACAAGAAGAGAAAAGTTTTCGTCAATTGAGCTGGGATGCCGAAAGCGCCGGGAGGGCCGATGTAATGCTTTATAAGCAAGATTCGTCAAGTCTCTCCCAGGCTCTTGGCTCATTCGCCCAAGGTAGCTGGCGCAAGTTGTTGTTGCGTCGCTTGCTCTTGATGTTTCGTATATCTCCTGGCTGGCTGGAGTTCGTTGGACGTTACATGAAAAACTCTGCGCGCAAATACTCTTTGTATAGTGTTATCCAGACGCTTTCTTATTGGCGGGGCGTGAGGCAGAGTGCCGGAAAAAAACTTTGGCATCAATTGACATATGGCACGCCTATACTGATGTATCACGCCATTGGAGATGCCGACGAGAGAGCCGGTCATTACGTTATGTCTGCACATCGATTTGCGAAGCAAATGACATGGCTTCAAAAAATGGGTTATCGCCCAATCACGCTTAAGCAATTCCTTGCCTGTCAGCATGATCGCCATCTTGTCCCGGCAGGTTCGATTGTGATTACATTTGACGATGGCTATATGGATACCTACACACGTGCCCACCCTGTTTTAGGAAAGCAAAATATCCCCGCAACAATCTTTCTCGTGAGTGGTTACATTGGCCTCGAAAATAAATGGGATGAGCAGAACCAGTTAGCCGGCCGGCCGTTGATGTCCTGGTCGCAAATACAGGAAATGATGGATCAAGGTGTTCACTTTGGCGCTCATACTTGCACCCACTCTGCTTTAACCGCCATACCATTAAACCTGGCAGAGGAGGAGATCACCCTTTCGCGTAAGCAACTGCAAAGCAAATTAAATGTGCCAATCGATGTGTTTGCTTATCCTTATGGAGAGTATGATTCCTCCATCCAGGAGCTGGTACAGCAAGCCGGGTTTGCCGCTGGCTGCAGTGTCGACGCTGGTTTGAATACGTTAATGACGCCTGTCTTTTCATTGCGGCGTACTGAAATTCAGGGGACTGATTCTTTGCCGCGTTTTTTACTGTCGCTTTGGATGGGAGATGCCGAGGCGTTAGGGTGGCGTCGGAGTAGAAAGAATAAATAATGGTTGCAAACGTCCGATCGACAGACCATAGAGCAATGATGAAAAAACCAGAAGAATTGCCGGTCTATCTACCCATAACATTCAAGGAGATCGTCGCGGAAATTGTCCGATTTACCGATCTAACTCAAGAAGAAGTGGAACAGCGGGTCTGGATGCAGGCTCTTGAGCCGGGCTGGAATGTATTGGAAGATGTGAGGCGATTTGGGGTGACCCCTTTTCAATTTGATGAAAAAATGATCCGCTTGTATAAAGAGGGTGACGGCTTCATCTTTGAGTCCCTTGTTTACTGGTCAAAGCCGGCTAGACGCCTGTGGATAGAGCATGCATTGAATCGGATTCGACTCTATGCTGATCGAGTGGGTCGTCCAATCGAAGATCTCAAAATACTCATGTTTGGAGACGGGCCGGGAAACGATTCTCTCTTCCTCGCAAAACAAGGCTGTAAGCTTGATTATTATGAAGTGCCCGGGAGCAAAACATATGACTTTGCCATAAGGCGATTTCAGACTTACGGATTTTGGGAGGAGAATATCCAGCCCATCCATGATTATCAGACAACCCTGACAGGACAGTACGATGTCGTCCTCTCCTTTGAAGTACTGGAGCATTTGCCTGAGCCGGTGGAGGCTATTCAGGGAATTCAAGCGGCTCTAAAAACGGGCGGTATTGCGATCGTCACAGAAGATTTTGGCGATTTGGCAGGCTACCTGCCTACCCATCTACGCAGCGGGGCTAAATATCTTGGAACAGCTCCATTCCTGTTTCTAAAGAATCACATGATCCTATCCTGGTACAGTAAGGATGAATTATTCAAACCTTATGAATTTATCAAAGTAGAACAAACCTCTGCCAGGGATTGGATTTTGCTGGCACGCGACTATAACGTGAGGAGCCTTTACCTATCTAAGTATGCAGCGAGGCTGGCTCGGTTTATTAACAAACTTCCTTACTTCAGGATCAAACACTCATGACTGACGAAGCTAGGCGCAATAAAGTGGCACGACATGTACTCCGTAGCAGCCTGAGCAACTACATTGGAAAGATCATAAATTTGAGTGTCTGGTTTGTTCTGACCCCGTTTATTCTCAGCCAGCTTGGAGCGTCGCTTTATGGTCTCTGGGCATTGGTGGGGTCGGTGGTTGCGTATGGCTTCCTGCTTGATGTTGGCATCAATGGAGCTGTTACCAAATATGTGGCTGAATATCGAGCCACGGAACAAGCCGAAATGGCTCACACCATCATTGCTACCGCCCTATGGACAAACGTGGGTCTGGGGTTTTTGGCAATTATTATAAGTGTGCTGTGTGCACCATTCTTCACCGGCATTTTCAACATTCCAGCCTCAGAACAACAAACAGCAACATGGTTGTTTCTTCTAGCCGGGGTTGGGGTAGCCATTACCATTCCTGGCGCAACCGTAGCTGCCGTGTTGCGCGGGCTGCAGAGATTTGATCTAATCAACTTGATTGGTGTAACTGCATCACTCGTGTCGGCGGGAGCAACTTTTTTAGTCTTGCGACTGGGTGAAGGCATTATCGGTCTGGCACTGGTCGGCATCTGTGTCACTGTGCTGGTTCAGTTGCTCAGCATCTGGTTCGTTTATCGGATTGCACCTGAACTCAAATTTGGCTCGTTCAATCCCAGCCGTTCTCGGCTGAAGACGCTTGTTTCCTATAGCTGGTCGATTTTCCTTATGAATCTTGGTGGTTATTTCGAAGGTAGATCGGGCGAAATCGTGATTGGCGGTGCCCTGCCGGTAAGCGCGGTCACGCCCTACAACCTGGCTCGGCGCCTAAGTGCACTGCCTCAAACATTTACGGAACAATTCCTTAGTCTTCTGCTTCCCATGGCTTCTGAGATTCACGCCAAAGAGGAGGCTACACAACTCCGTTCTTTATACATTGTCAGTACTCGCGTCACGCTGGCGATGGTTCTTCCGATGGGCATGGTTCTTGTCATCCTGGCAAAGCCTCTTCTGACAGTCTGGATAGGAGTGGAAGTTGCAAAGTATTCCTATCTGGTAATCATTCTGACGATTGCCAGTCTAATTGATACAAGCACCTGGCCCGCCGGGTTTGTCCTTCAGGGAATGGCCAGACATGCTCCCCTTGCAGCTATGGTGATTGGTTCTGGTATTGCCAATTTGGCTCTGTCGATCCTACTTGTAAACCATTTAGGTTTGCTGGGCGTGGCGCTCGGCACCTTGATACCCACAACCATTATTGGCCTTGGCTTTGTCACTCCTTATGCCATGCGGGTGATTGGGGCAAGCGCCCGGGACATGTATACCAGAGTGTTGTGGCCCTCACTGTTTCCCATCCTTCCAATGGGTGTCATTTTGACTCTATTGTCAAAAGCTCTCGATCCCACCTCGCTCATCATGCTTATGTTGGTGGCAGGCATTGGTTCGTTGGTATATCTTTGTGTTTATCTCTGCATGCGAGCGAATGAGTTTGAACGAGATGTTGTGCGTAAGCTTACCGGGCAGATCTTGTCCCGTATCGGCTTCCCGACAAAATTAACCGAAAGAAGCTAGGAACGGATTATGTCAAAACCAAACATAGTCATGGCATGGCCCGTGTCAAAAGGCATCGCCAGCCGTTCGCTATTGCGATCTCTTGCAGTTTTTATCCTGGTCGCACTTCTTTTTGTGACTCTGCGCTTCTGGAAGATCACTTCCTTCAGTCTCTGGGGAGGCGAAGCATTTACTATGATTGGAGTAAAGCAGTCTTGGACTGGCATGTTCTCTTACGTAATTGCCGATATCGTTCACCCTCCACTTTTTTACATCCTGCTAAAGCTCTGGATCAGTCTCGGCGGCGAATCGCTTCTGTGGCTAAAGCTGTTGCCTGTGTTAAGTAGTATTGCCCTCGTCGTGCCGTTTTACTTCCTGTGTCGAGAGTTGAGCTTTCAGTGGCATGAAATGAGTCTGGCGTTGTTCCTGGCAGCGGTCAACGGATATTTGATTCTCTATGCCCAGGAATTGCGCATGTACAGCTTGTTTAGTTTGTTCTCCATGTGCTCCTTTTGGCTGTTTATGCGCTACTTTAAATCAACAGCCAGGATGAATGCAGAACTCGTTGTGCTTACAGTGGTAAATCTTCTGACTATTTACATCCATTACTATGGCTGGATAGTGGTGGGAGTAGAGCTCCTGTTCCTCATGATGTGGCAGCGTCGCAAGTTGTTGAAGTTTGCATTATCTGCTCTGATCTTGCTATTGATATTCGCGCCCTGGGCAAATCTTGTGATCCGGCAGGCGCAATCCATAGGTGGGCTGGCGCATAATCTGGATTGGATTCCTAAACCGCACATCATTGATGTCCTGAATTTTTATTCGACGCTAAATGGCCCCTTGGGATCACGTTCCCTAAAATTGGTAGGCATCCTCCTATTCGGTTTGCCCGCCTTACTGTGGCTTTGGAGGATTGTTAGATCGGATTTCAGATTTAGGAGCAACGAAATAATTTCTTTTTCATTGCTGATGCTGCTGGCATTTTTGCCCGTCACTATAATCTTTCTTATTAGCCAGAGAACCGCCCAGGCCGTTTGGATTGATCGTTATTTTGTCTTCATTGCTGTCCCTTACTTTATGCTGATATCCGCTGCTGCTTTTCGTTTGAAGCCAGCGTGGATAAGGTATGTATGGGTGGCACTCATCGTGCTCTGGAGCGTTAGCGCAGGTCTGAATGATTTGAAAACCAATCGCATGGCTTGGGAAAGTCCCCAGTTAGGGAGTCGGGTTCGGTGGGATGATTTAGCACGGCAGTTGATCGCATCTGAACATGATTCGCCCGGGCCGATCGACGTGTATACGCTTACAGTCATATCCAAGGGGCTACGGACTGGGGATTATGCCAGCTCCACTTCGCTGGACTATTTTTTGGATGCCTATGGCGAACACAGATTCCAATTTGTATATGCCAGAGATGTGAAGGCTCTGCTGAGCCGGTCGCCACAGGAGAATCATTTCTGGATCGCTTACTTTGAACTTGCAGACTCGCCCCAGCTTTCTCCAGACCAGATACTCAAGGAAAGCGGCTATCGTGTGGGTAATGCAATAGTATTTCAACAGTTGTCCAACAGGGTGGTGTTGCTACCTGTTTGGCGTCAGTGATCTTATATTCAGTCTTTTCGTTCATGTTGATTGTAGGTGAGGGTTTGAAACAGATCCGATTTTGGTCCAGAAAATTTTATAGACGAGCCATTCAACTCGTTGGCAGTCATTTCTTTTTCAATCCTGATCCAGATATTGGCAGGAGTATTCTGGTGGCGGGTACTGCCCGGAGCGGAACAACTTGGCTTGCCGATCTGATCGCCTCTCAGATTCCCAGTCGGATTCTGTTTGAACCGTTCAATCCTGAGCTTGTACCGGACTATAGTCAATTCCACTACTTTCAATACATGCGACCGGGAACGGAGAATCCAGAGTTTTATGCTTTTGCTCGAAAGGTATTCACAGGTGAGATCCGCAACCGCTGGATCGATCATCAAAATGAACGGGTCATTTCAAAGTTTCGCCTCGTGAAGGAGATTAGGGCTAACCTCGCTCTAAAATGGCTGCATGACAATTTCCCGGAAGTTCCGATCCTATTTATCATGCGCCATCCCTGCGCGGTGGTGTTGTCTCGGATGGAATTGGGCTGGGTAACAGACCGCGATATCGAGCCGTTCCTTTCACAACCTCAATTCGTGGAGGATCATCTTGGTCCCTATTTGGATCTAATTTGTGGTGCCGGAACTGTGGAGTTAAGATCATTTACTACGAGAACCTTTGTACGCAGCCAGAGATTGAGTTACCAGGGATTTTTGAAACAATAGGGTATGAATATTCAGGTCGCCGTATTGCTGGTATCAATCAACCATCTCAGACCACGAAGCTAGCCAGCGCGGTAGTGACCAGAACTAACAAGATCCAGCACTGGAAACAGAAATTGAGTCGTGCCCAAATTGATAATATTTTGCGGGTTGTGCAAGCATTTGGTTTGAGTCATCTGTACGGCGAATCCACCGTGCCTCTTAAGGAGAATCGCTAAGAGCAGTCTGCCATGCTAGTGGAAAAAATCCGCCTCCTTGCAAGACGATATTTAACGCGTGAAACTCGACGGAGACTCGCCCGATTAGCGATCTGGCCTCCTGTCGGCTGGATACGTTTTGGTGATCTTCGTCGCCTCAAGCCGATCAGCTCAGATTATGGAAACAGCCGTGGGCTGGAGATCGATCGCTATTACATCGAAAAATTCCTTGCCGAGCATGCAGAGGATATCCATGGTAATGTGTTGGAGATCAAGCATAATACATACACCAAGAAGTATGGGCAAGACCGCGTGACGAAAAGCGACGTTTTGCACCCCGTAGAGGGCAACCCCGACGCAACGATTGTTGCCGATCTGACAAAAGCCGATCACCTGCCATCGGATTGTTATGACGCGGTCATATTTACCCAGACCTTGCAGGTCATTTATGATATCCGTGCAGTGATTGCCACACTGCATCGGATTCTGAAACCTGGCGGAGTCCTGCTCGCAACCGCTTCGGGTATGGCACAGCTCAGCCTTGATGACTTTGACCAGTGGGGAGAGTATTGGCGATTCACTTCATTATCAGCACGTTTGCTTTTTGAAGAGGCGTTCTCTGTCGGAAATGTCAGCGTCCATCCATATGGAAATGTATTAGCCGCAATCTCATTCCTGGAGGGCCTCGCCTGTGAGGACCTGAAGCAATCAGAGCTTGATGCAAGGGATCGCAGTTACGAGGTCCTGATTGCTATCCGTGCAGTTAAACATG
>WNFY01015664.1_pt1 | contig 15356 bp, 15 predicted proteins | sample 5400091 | NCBI WGS metagenome assembly WNFY01 (sample SAMN13153364, study PRJNA577476) | soil metagenome | isolation source: 60 cm soil or saprolite under grassland replicate 1 | place: USA:California | collected 2016-06-15 | reverse complement strand
TTGGCTGCTTGCCTATGTCGAAATGCTCTTTCGTGACGCCGACCGCCTCAGCGACTGCCGCAAACGCGCCAACGTCTGTCCACTTGGGTCAGGCGCAGTCACCGGCTCAACTCTTCCGCTTGATCGCGAGTTGATGGCCAACGAACTCGGATTCTTGGCACCAACGGCGAACAGCATTGACGCGACGAGCGACCGTGATTTTGCAATCGAATTCGTCAATGCACTTTCGCTTCTCGCGCTGCATCTCAGCCGCTGGGCGGAAGAGATGCTGCTGTTCTCCACGCAGGAATACGGGTTTGTGCATTTGCCCGAGGCCTACTCCACCGGCAGCAGCGCCATGCCGCAAAAAATGAACGGAGACCTGCTCGAACTCACGCGTGGCAAAGCCGGACGCGTGATCGGAGATGCGACAGCGCTGCTCATCATCACGAAAGGTCTGCCGCTCGCTTACAACAAAGACTTGCAGGAAACTCAGGAGCCACTGTTTCACGCCGCCGAAACCATGCTCTCATTGCTGCCATTAGTGACCGGATGGATGAAGTCCGCCGAGTTTGACCTCGAACGCATGCAAAAGGCCGCGGAAACCGGCTATATGAACGCATTTGCGGCCGCGACATATCTTGTACGCAAGGGCGTTCCATTTCGCATCGCACACGAGCAGGTCGGAAAAGCCGTACGGCTGGCGCTCGACAAATCGTGCGAGCTGCAAGCCTTGTCGCTTGAGGAGCTGCGCGCAATTGATTTGCATTTCGACGGAGACTTCTTCGATTTCATGAAGCTCGAGAACGTACTCGCTATCCATGACGTTCCTGGCGGCACTGCTCCGGCCCGTGTGCGCGAAGCCCTCACTGCGGCCCGTAAGAGACTGACACCGGCTTGCGAGGAGGCCCATGCACACGCGTGACGCACTTCTTCCCGATGCAGAACGCATTCACGAGTTGATCGCGTCTTATTCGACCGACGGCACTCTGTTGCCGCGCACGCTGGCAGAGATATGCGAGAACGTGCGCGACTTTACCGTTCTCGAAGAAGCGGGCAAGGTCATCGGTTGCGGCGCGTTGCACCTTTATGGGCCTCACCTTGCCGAAATTCGTTCCATTACCGTTGACAAGGATTATCAGAAACGCGGCGGCGGAGAACTGCTGGTCCAGTCGCTGATGTCGGAGGCCCGCAAGCACCTGGTCAGCTGCATCTGCCTGTTCACCCGCAGTCCGCAATTTTTTGCCAAGTTGGGATTCGACGCCGCCCTGCGTGAAGAGCTGCCTGACAAGATCAACAAGGATTGCTGCGTCTGCCCGCGCTATCATTGCTGCGATGAAATCGCCATGGTTAAGGGAGAGTTGCCCAGGTTTGCGATTCTGCCTGAGCCCGCAAATTTTCTGGTGAAACTCCAGATATGACAGAAGCTGGGCCGATTTTTCTTCCCAAAGGGTTCAAGTTCTCTTCAGCGACTGCGGGAATCAAGGCCAGCGGCAAGCCCGATCTTGCATTGATTGTCGCCGATCGTCCGACCAGCGCTGCTGCACTCTTTACCAAGAATCTCATCGTAGCCGCGCCCATCGAAGTTGGGCGTGCCTCGCTTGTCAAGAGTCATGGCCATGTCCGAGCAGTGATCGTCAATTCCGGCAACGCCAACTGCGCCACCGGTCCAGCAGGAATCCGCGCCTGTAAGAAGGTTTGCAGCGAACTGGCGCACCTCCTCAACGTCAAGCCCACCGAGGTGTTTCCGTCCTCAACTGGGATCATCGGCGTCAACTTGCCAGTTGAAAAAATTAGCGCGCAATTGAAATCCCTGCTGGAAAAATCCGGCACTTCTCCCGATCATTTCCGCCAATTCGCAAGTGCGATTCTTACCACTGACACTCGTCTTAAACTTGCCAGCATGCCGCTGCGTAATGGCAAAGCCGCCGTTATAGGCGTAGCTAAAGGCTCGGGCATGATTCACCCGCAGCTGGCAACCATGTTGGTCTATATCTTGACGGACGTAATTGCTACACCTGCGGAGCTGCGGCGTTTGCTGCGTAAGGCTTGCGCTGAAACTTTCAACACGATCTCCATAGATGGCGACACGTCCACCAACGACACCGTGCTGCTGCTAGCTTCGGGCGCCAGTGGAGTCCGCATGCGATCTGTGCAAAAGGAATTTGAGAAGGCCCTGCGAGGAGTTTGCCAATCATTGGCTGAACAGATTGTCGCCGATGGTGAAGGCGTTCAGCATGTCATCCGCCTCCGTATTGAGCAGGCTAAGAACCGAACCGAGGCCGTCCAGGTGGCCCGGACCATCGCCCATTCGCTCTTAGTCAAGACTGCCTGGGCCGGTGCAGACCCGAACTGGGGAAGGATACTGGCCGCACTCGGACGAAGCGGAGTACAAGTCAATCCCAAGCGAGTCACCATTTTCATTGGCGCTCAAAAAGTCTGCTCCGCCTCAATCGCATGTTTGTTCGATGAGAGGGCGGCTCACGAAGAACTTTCGAAGGCTGAGTCACGCGTGACCGTGCAACTGGGGCGCGGCAGGGCAAGGCTTGAATTTCTGACTACGGATCTCACGACCGACTACGTCCGAATCAACGCTGACTATTCAACGTGAACTCCTGAGATAGGGTCGAGGGGGGTGTGGATATCTTCCCAGAGCTTGCCGTTTGTTAGCGCAACATACTGGAAACAAAGGGCAATCCACATCCAGGCATATGCGGGTTAGCAAAACGAGTAAGACCTCAAAAATACAGTATTCTCCTGATAGATCGGCTTTTGGTATTCATTTACACATAATTCAGCCCCAACGCGAAGGAGACGGAAGGCAGGCGTCGGTCGTACCTCCCCTTTATATCCGGTGCCTGCCACCTCCCTAAGTCGGAAGTCCTAGTTAGTCAGAAAATCCAGGCAAACAATAATCTAGGCGGTAATGGACACAGCGACGTAAACCCATATTTGTGGGGGTCTTGCAGGCTGGAGAACAGAATTTGGTTGAGGCTAACTAGGTACTCGTTCCGATGATCTTGCCGGGAAGAAGGTCCCTCCCCCCAGCACGGATCTAACCGCGTCGAGCAGATCGCGAGCGGCCTCGCTTTTGGCCACCGCACCCCGAATCGCACCTGTCTTAAACCGTCCCATCACGTCCTCGGAGAGATGCAGCGAAAACATGATGACTGGTACTTCGGGGCAGTTTTCCGCAATTTTGGCGGCAGCTTCGAATCCGTTCATTTCGGGCATGGTGATGTCCATGATGATGACGTCGGGGGTTGAATGCAGCGCCAGCTCCACAGCTTCGAGACCCGTGCTGGCCTCAGCCGACACACTCCAGTTAGGGACCGACTCAATGAGGTTGCGTATGCCCATACGCATCACTTCATGGTCATCGGCTACCAATATCCGAATTTGCCGTGCGCCGGTTGCAAGGGCGGGGGCATCAGGTGTGCCCATCATGGAAAAATTAGAGTTCAATGTCACATCGAGTCAAGTCTTACACGGTTCGTCGGCTTGCCAAAGTGCTTCCGCGGCTACGTCAATGCGAAAGCGGAGTGTAGCGTCCGAAACTCTTAGTGCGCAATCCAGAGAATCCTGTAGGCGGCGGGGAAACGGTGCTAGCGAACCTGTGGGAATCTCAGCAGAAAGTTCCGTCCCTGGACTTACGAGCGACAGATTCGGGCACTATCGCAAAATCCAGGGACGGTTCCACCGCACCTAGTGACGCATTAGATGGTGCTTGGTCGAGGCAGGTTGGTGAGGGCACGGGAGTTTCCGGCCCGGGCAGCGCAAAAGTGTGGTTTTTTAGGCCTCGGCAGCACAAGGCAGCCACTTTTCGGTACAGCGACTAGAGCTCTGAATTACAGACTTAGCCTGATCGCAGGCAGCCGCCCGGCGGCCCTATGCTTCAAAGTGGACTGTTCGTAGGTGAACGTAAACATTGAGGAGGAGGCCAACATGCTTTACTGGGCGCTGGTTTTTCTGATTGTGGCCATCATTGCCGCAATCTTCGGTTTTGGCGGTGTCGCAGTGGCTGCCGCCGGGATCGCGAAGCTGCTGTTCTTTCTTTTCCTGGTGGTCTTTGTGATTACCCTGATCACCGGACTTACGCGGCGGGGACGCACCGGCGTCTGACGCATGGTTCGGCGACTTAGGCCCTTTAAGTTGAGTACAAAAAAGGTCCCGAAACCGGGACCTTTTCTTTTACTTCTTTTACGCGTTGGGGAAACGCCGGTCGAAAATTACTGCGGCGGAGGCTGCGTGCTGGTGCCGCCGGTACTCTGGCCTGTGCCGCTGGGGCTGCTGGTACCCATGCTTCCTGAGCTGCCCTTCTTTCCACCGCAGCTGTCCGAAATCATGTCAACGCTAGCCACGTTAAAGGTCTTTCCTGAGCTTCCGCTCGATGCGGCTGAACTGTTCGATCCGCCGCCGTTCTCCCATGTTCCCTTGACCGCGACTTCATGACCGGTGTGAGCAGAAACATCTTGCCCAGTCAGGTTTATATTGCCTTTCTTGGTCTGCAGCACATATTGGCCGCCTTCGGATTGAACGCATCCTTTCAGCTTCTTTTCACTTTTTTCAGGCTTCTGACTGGGAGCGTTTTGGTCCGTCTGGCTGCCCATCGTGCCGGTACTACCTGGCTGCTGGCTGCTGGGATATCCAGGCTGCTGTTGTCCAGCCGATCCTGGTTGACTCATTCCTGGCGAGGATCCCTGTGTGCCTTGCGGCGACCCTCCCGCCTGAGCTATGGCCGCCGACGACACAAGAAGCGCCAAGGCGACAAGCGTGCATAACGATAATTTTTTCATCTAGTCCTCCTGCTTTCGAATTAGCTGCTTGGTAATTCGAACGATCGGCTCGTCCCCAGGACTCTGGCTTCTAGGCGACCGTCCTTCGTTCGTCATCAGACGCCTCAAGCGGAGGAGGGGGTTGCAGCATGCTGCCGTGTTTCTCATGCAGCAAACGATGTATTGTGCCTAAGAGCCGGTCCCTGCTTCCGGCTTTGTCACAAAAAGCATCTGCATTTCGGCACGAGCGGTGGGACAACAGCGTGCTTCCGGAAAATATGATCACCGGGATCGCAGGGCTAATAGACTTAATTGCCGCGGCAACGGTTTCGCCGTTCATGCCCGGCATTTCGTAATCAGTGATCACCAGGTCTATGGCATTTACCGCGGCTAGTTTCACCCCGGCTTCGCCGCTCGATGCAGTGAGCACCTTGAAGCCAAACGTCTCCATGGTTGCCCTGTACAGCTCAAGCGCAGGTGCGAAGTCATCAATCCACAGCAACGTTGTCTTGCTTGATTTCGGTGAAGGCGACTCAGGGGCGATGGTTCGCCGCGAGGACCGCTGCGGCCAGGTAACAGAGCTGCCGCTAGATAAACTGCGCCTGAGAGTCCGAGCCATGGTGATACCGTACCCACACTCTCGTCCACAAACAATGCGTAGAACGCTGTAATAGAACTACGGTGAAAACCGTAGGCTCGACACCGTTTTCAACTGCCCCGTCGAACGAATAACGTTACGGTAATTCTGACGCAGAAAACGTCGCCTTTACAAGCCACATTGTGAACCGGAATTCCCCCGCTGGTCTGGCCATCGCACTTCCCATTGTGAGCGTGGCCGTGCACGATAAGGTCAGCTCCATGGCGGTCCACGATTTCCCCAAGTCGTGATGTCCCGAGGAACGGATAGATTTCCCGCGCCTCACCCTCGACGGTCGCCGCAACGGGAGCATAGTGCAGGACCACGACTCGCTTTTTCGCACGCAGTTGCGATAGGGCGCGTTCAAGCTTTAGCGTCTCCTCGATGCTGGCGTGTACAAAAGTCTTCACCTCTGGCTCGCCAAACGCGGTGAGCACTCCGCGTCCGAATCCACCTAAGAATCCTTTGGTTCCAGCGAAGCCTACGCCGTCCCGCTCATATGCGGTGCCGTCGAGCACTTTAATGCCTTCCTGAGTCATCATGCGAATTAGGTCGCCCTCGCGTCCACTCTCATAGTCATGGTTGCCGAGGACCGCGATGGTCGGCACGCGAAGGCGCACCAGTACGTTCAGCAACGGCTCCATTTCTTCCGGGCGCCCATAGTTAGTGAGATCGCCGGCAACTACAAAAACGTCTGCTTCGTCACGAACTCGGTTCAGTTGATCATGCAGCGGGCTCAGTCGCTGGGGAGTGAAATGCAAATCCGCTGTGGCTGCAATTCTCATAAGCTCTGTCCGTGCCTTTTTGCCGGCGGCCCACCGTCGTGGTCGCGCGTTGCTTGTTTGCGCAATCTTCGCGTTCGGAAGCCGCTCTGCAGGTCCTCCAACCCCCAGTCTTTCATGTCAATCGAGAACATATTTTCATCCACCAGACTGCCTCGAAAAGGCGCATTGGGATCCTTCTGCTGCACGAGTTGCAGGTAGCGTGACAGCAAGTCCTGCCACAGCGTGGTCGGCACGTAATCCGAATGGGCGGGATAGACGTATCGAAATAACATCAACGCCCAAAGCAGCATTTCCCAGTGTTCGCCAGCCAGCTCCAGCAACCGTTCCCATTCGAGTTCTCCTCGAGTGCGATAGATGATATGCGCAATGTCAGCGCCATCGAATCGTTCTCTGCGCGTCACGAACAGCTTGGAGGCAATTAGATCTTCCGGCGAAATGATTCTCGACTCGACGCCCACGATGATGGCTGGCTGCGTTCGCTTCATCCAGCTCTCATCCACCATGATCACGCCGTTGCTCATACCCGAAATCAGGTCCACGAAGTATTCGCCACGATGGGCCTTCGCGAGCCAAACTGGATCGAGTATCTCGCACCGAAACCCGTGCCGCCGCAAATGGTTCAGCGCTTTTCGAACATTGGAGGACTCGATGAAAAGATCAAGGTCCTTGGTGGCCCTCCAAATACCCGTGTATTTTTCCAGAGCAACGGCGCCTGCGATCGCGTATGAAACGTTGTGTTCATTGAGGGCGGTGAGGACCTCGCGATACAACTGTTCCGCCTCTGGCTGCAGGAAGACAGGCACCGCCGTAGTCAGCGATGAACTGGCCGGCGATTTTGGGTGCGGCTCACCCATGAGCCGCTTTGATGGTTCCAAGGTTGTGGCGGTTGTAGTACTCGGCGCCAGTCGCCATTGAACCTGGGAAATGCGGGGGGAAAAAAAGCCAGGATTCGTCCTGGCTCTCGGAAAGGTGAACGCTTGTTTAGTGAGAATCTTGGCTCGCTGGCGCAGGAGCAGTAACACTTCCTTGCTCCCCGGCAGGCGCGGTGTATTTCTTAACGGCTGAAAGAAATGGCTGGCTGTCACTGGGTGCTTCGACCTTGCCGCCAAGTATGTCCGAGAACGGCACCATTTTCCCGAACAGGACTCGGGTCTCGTCCTGGTCCTGGGCAATGCGTGATCCGCTCAGATCAATACCTGCAAAAACTCCGCGCGCACGTGAGTAGGTCAAGACCTCGGCTTTCATCTTCCAGTCGGTACCCGCAGCGGCTTCTCTACCCACCGGACCCGCGGCGGCGGAAGCGTCAGCTCCAACCTTGAACTTGCTCGACAGCAACGCATCCATGCCCTTCTGATTCATGACCAGCATGACCAGGTCGATCGCCTGTCCGCCGATCTGCAGCCCCCAGCTTCCTCCTGTAATCGAGAATGGTGCCGGTGCGCTCCAGCCATTTGCGGTTTTGCATGTGGCCACGCCTTTGCCGTGATTCCCGCCAAATCCAACCGCAATCTTCACCATTGAGGGGACCACCGCAATGCACTCCGCGTCTCCCATCACCTTGTCTGGAATTGCTTTTTCTTTCACCGACATAATTTCGTCCAGGACGTTGGCCGCGTTTTGAATTCGCTTTTCAATGTCGGACTGGTCCTTGTCTGCGGCCCAGCTGATGCTCCCGAAAAGGAGCAATCCAGCGCTGAGGGCCAGAAGAAATCTCATGACTGCCCCGGTTTCTCGTCTCATCGCTTCACCTCTCTCTGGTTCCAGTCTCTAAATCAACACACAATCCTCACAAAGCCTAGTCTCACGGCGACTCCGTGGCAAATCCAGTGAAGACTGTACAGGAACACAAAACGAGCTTTAGTTACGCGGGTGTTACAGTGTGGCCACTACATCCACCTCGCCTTGTTTTTCGAGCACTTGCACACGCACCGTGTCGGCCTGGCGCTCGAACATCAAATCCACCGACGCCTCCCCGAGTCGCAGACCATGAATGGAGAGATGGGGAATGCCTTCCGGCAGGCAGGGCCGCTCAAAAAGGACTCGTTTTTGCGCCGCTTGCAAATTCAATCCAAGACACGCCTGTATCAGCAAGAACGGTGCTGCCGCCGCCCATGCTTGCGGCGAGCACGCAACCGGATACAGTGTTGGCCCTTCGCCCGGCCCTTCGCGCTCCAGCCCGCAAAACAGCTCCGGGAGCCGGTTCAGTTCCATGGAGCTGCTTACGTCAAGCAAGGCAAGCAGAATCTTTCCAGCGAGCTTCTTGAAACCGTACGCTGCAAGCCCACTTGCGATCATTGCATTGTCGTGAGGCCAAACCGATCCGTTGTGATACGAGAGAGGGTTGTACCGCGCCTCGCCGGAAGCCAACGTTCTGATTCCCCATCCGCTAAAGAAGTCGGATTCAAACAAAGTGGCCGCTATTTTGCGTGCGTGGTCTGCGCTGGCAATACGGGAAAACAGTGAGTGTCCGGCATTGGAGGAACGCACTTGGCATGGACGCTTGTTTCCATCAAGGGCGAGCGCATAGGCTCCAAGGTCTTCGCACCAGAACGCTCGCGCAAATTTCTTGCGAGTTTCGCCAGCCTCTGTTTCGAGCCGGCTGCCAGTTTCCTCGTCTCCAAGCGCGCGGCTCAATCGGGCCGCGGCTATTTTGGCCGCATATACATAGCCTTGCACCTCACACAGGGCTATCGGCGGTTGAGCGATAGTGCCATCGGAATGAAATACCGAGTCGTTTGAGTCTTTCCATCCTTGTTGAATCAGGCCTTTGCTTCCATGTGCCGCATATTCCACAAAGCCGTCACCATCCAAGTCTCCGTACTTGTCGATCCATTGAAGCGCAGCCTGAACATTAGGCCACAAATTTTCGATTAAAGTGCGATCACCGGTCCTCTCGTAGTAGGCGCCTGCCAGCACCACGAATACTAAACCACGGCACGCCCGCGTAGGGATAGTCTTTCTCCCGGTTGCCGATCGTCATCATTTGGACGTCATCGCCCGATCGCCTAATCCAGTCGTTAAAGCGGGAGTTTGAACTGACCAGTCTGGGAAAAGAACGTGCGGCGCCAATTACTTCGCTGTTAGCGCGCCGGATTGCCTGCGAGTATGGAACACTCCTGCTTCTGTCCTTTCCGTTTTCACACGACGTCCGAAAATTAAATACGGCGGTATCTTTTGGCTTCAGTTCCACTGAGAAACTTATTCCGTCGGCTCCGCAGCTTTTCGGTGCCGGGTTGCAATGGATTCGCGTTCGGCGGGTAACTCCGTCCAATCCTTCATAGCCCAGCACCAAACAATCCGGCCCGATTTCGGGCTCGAGGTACCTACCACGACGCCGTCGCCGCATGCCCCGGACTTCGAAGATGTCAGCGAAGTCCGCTGCAAACCCCATGCTCAAAGGCACCGTGAGGGTCTCCATTCCATAATTGACGAGTTTCAATTCCTCATATGCCATCTGGTGCCAGAGAAACTTCGAACGAAGTACGTGTAATGTCCCCCTGTGAATGGCGACAGTATTGCCTTGGGAGACGTCGAGGTTGGCTAGGTCCGCAGTGAAAAGAAAATTGTTCGGCTCAATTGTCGAGCTCAAGAGTAGAGGCTGCGCGTTCCACAAGTTGACTACGAGCTCCGAAAGATGGCGCGTGCCGTCGCAGAACAGACCGTGCTCACCCAGGCCGCTGCATTGAATGTTCCCCAGTCGGTCGAAGACCGCAAACGTAGCCCCATACTTTAGAACACGGACGCGATCATCACGGGGAGGCGACTTGGTGGCTATGTAGTACTGCTGGGAGAGGGTAGCTTCATCCAATTGAGAACTCCAGTAGGCGTCGGCGCTTTCTTCCTGTTACAGAGCCGTTCGTAGATTGTTAGATATTCCTTCGCCATTCGACCCGCTGTAAAGTGCTGCTCAAAATGTTTTCGGACTTTCTTTCGGTCCACACGATCGACCTTGTTCACCGCCTGCACGGCGCCAGCAAGGTCTGATACGACATATCCGGTTACCTTATCAGCAATAACCTCGGGCACCGAGCCGAATCGGTAGGCGATCACTGGCGTTCCACACGCCATGGCTTCGATCATCACTAACCCGAATGGTTCGGGCCACGAGATCGGAAACAATAACGCTGCTGCATTGCCGAGGAAATCGTTCTTTTGCGGAAATCCCACTTCCCCCACAAATTCAACGTCGGGGGCATCAAGCATCGGACGGATGCATGCATCGAAATACTCTTGATCTATCCGATCGATCTTCGCCGCAATTTTCAACGGCATGCCTACGGATTGGGCGATCTCTATAGCGCGGTCTAGACCTTTTTCCGGAGAGGTCCGCCCCAGAAACGCCAGGTACTTTCCCGGACCGCGATGAAATTTGTAATGATCTTTGGGGATCCCGTGATGAACCGTTCCCTGCCAGGCCAGATGTGGCAAGGGATCGCGCTGAGCATCAGAAATGGAAATCACGGGCATGTCGCCATAGACCTCATATAGAGGCACGAGGTCTGGGATGTCCAATCTTCCGTGCAGCGTGGTGACGTGGGTGTAACGCTCGCGCCTGCTTACAGGGAAGTGTAGGTAGTCGACATGGAAGTGAATCAGATCGAATTCTTCTTTGTGCCCGAGCACGTGCTCCATCAGAATCAGATGGCGCGCTAAGTGATCAACGGAATCCGGAGATAAGCGTAAGGACTCTGAACATGCAGGTATAAGCCGCGCAGTGGTCATAGAATCACCGCTGGCAAACAGCGTTACCTCATGACCTAAACGAACCAATTCTTCGGTCAGCCAGGAAACAACTCTTTCCGTGCCCCCGTAAAGCTTTGGCGGGACACTCTCGTATAGCGGCGCGACTTGGGCAATTCTCATGGCGGCTGACAATTCTGATGTGAATCGCGCGGAGAGTTCCGGCCAAAGGACTTACTAGGCAAGGATTTCACAGGCAAGCCGTGCAACTTGAACAGGGACTCTGCGGCGCGACCACAACTATCACTGCTTCAATAGCTTACAGGTGTCCCTGTGAATCGGCCATCCGGTAATTGCTGTAGCTATTACGTATGTTCCGCTTGCTCTACCAGACTCCCTTGTCGCTTCCAGTGAGTCGGTATGCAAGCAAGGCGGATATCGCCAAAGGCGGCAGCAAGGGCAAACGAGCAATGGCGCGCGTGTCCCAGTGCCGGCCGGCAGCAAACAATTGTGAACTGTACAGTCCAGCTGCGGGACGCAGGGGGACGCGTAAGAAAGTATTACGAAACTGAACGCGCAGATCACGCGAGTATGCCGCTGCGATGACGTCACCGGGAAGATCAACCTGCCCGCCGTATGTCTTTGAATATTCGGCGACGATTACAAGAAAACTAGCCACGCCCGGCCAAATGCTCCCGAGTTCCGCGCCGCGCCGAAGTTCTGCGAAATTAAGCAATCCGCTTTTGATCAGCGCGGCCACGTCCGCCATATCGCAAAGCCTGAAATAAAAATGACGGTACATCCGCTGCAGCGTGGAAATAAGAATTCGTTCTTCTGCGGCCGGAACAGGGAAGGTGTGCCCGTTTATGGTCTTACTGACGCTGCGCTCCAGCACGCGCCGCGCCATCAGTTCTTGTTCTCCTGTCTGTCCCAGATATCGCACATGAACTTCGACCAGCTCAGGGAGGCCGGGCACAGCAAAATTCCATTTGTTTGCCAGCTTGTCCCCCCAACTGCGCGGTTCTTCCTGAGCCCGCAGTTTCTGGCGCATTATCCGGACTACTTGTTCCGGTGTCCCGTTTGTGTAGAGGTCGAGGTCTGAGCCCAGGTCTGGCCAATGATCCAGCGACTTGATAACGCAGACCGGACAGCCAGAGTCCTCCAGGCAACGGACAATCGAGCTCAGCCACTCGACTGCGTTTGCGATTCGTTTCTGTTCCTTTGCGAGTGCCGCCTCGCACCACTCTTCAAGCTGCGCATGACCGGCCGCGCGCGCAACATTGGCGAGGACGCGAAAAGCCCGCACCGTAACGTGATGGGTGTCAGCCAGCTTTAACAGGTCTTGAAAATCATCTCCGCTAAGCGGCAGTCGCTCAACTTGTAGTCCCGTCACATCAGCTCGGGGGAACGAGAAATCTTCCGCGTAGCCACCGAACATCAGCTCCGAAAGCAAAGCAATGTGGCGATTGTCAGAAGTGTGGTTTTTCACAGTCAGTACGCGGCGCAATCAAATTCGATGTGAGACAACGCTGCTAGGTTGGTCACTGTGGCTGCTGTTGCGGCGGCTGTTGTTGTTGCTGTTGCTGCGCGACCTGGCTTTTGCAGTCAGAGATTCCAGTTTCTATCTGCGTGCCTTCTTCGTAATCGTTCCACGTTGCTAGCATCACGAAGGGCATGGGACGTTCGGGATCATTATGCTGATGAAACACTTTCAGCGTATCTTCGAAGGTCTGGCCGCAGCGACGGTCCATGCGACGGTTCAAGCTCCATGAGGCCTTGCGATCATCGAAACCTGGCCAAATGCCGCCCACGATTATTTTCCCTGGGCGCTGCCCCATCCTTCGATAGAACGTTTCAAGGTATTCCTTACCCCAATCGTGAGGATCGGGAGGCGTGCGATGGCTCACGTGTACCCACGGATAGAAGCCATCGAAGTCGTGCGCATACTGCGGCGGAGGCTCATCTTTGTAGATCAGAATCGGCGGATTCTCCCATTGATTCACCGCTTCGCGCACACGGTCCCAATTCGTACGGCCACGTTTCGGGAAAATGAAAATGACCGGACGTCCCTGATACGTGATGTAGGCGTCGCGCGCGGGCGCATCAGGTCCGATGTAATTGCGATAGGCCTTATCGAAGGATTGGAGCGCATCGTCCGTGGCGGTCCCGTTGTCCTCGGGCACTTCGTCGTACATCAAGCAAACTTTGAAGTTGTTTTCTGCCGCGACGCGCTGTAGCAGGGCATAACTGCGGTCTTCGAATGGACGCCGGTCGCCGTACCAGTCGACGGCAAAGCCGTAGATCCCCATGTTCCTGGCTCGCTGGATCTGGTCCCGTAGCACATTCGGATCCATCGTGGAATAGCCAACATTGATGTGCTTGCGATCGCCAAACCACGGCTGATAATCAGCTAGAATCCGCGAAGGCTCCTGCAGATTTGGCAGAGGTCGGCTCATGCCCTGGCGTACGCCATGGGAACAGCCACTGGTCTCCGCAATCAGCAGCGCAGCGGCAATCACCAGTAAGAACGACCAAGGACGTCTCATCATGCTCAAACCAACACTCCTCCATTCGGTTTGATGTGCCGAACGGGCTCCCATTGATGCTGTAGCTGGACTAAGGCCTCACTCCGGCAGAAGCTTGCAACTCGCGCACGAGCCAGCGGTCCGCACCCGGGGTCATGATCACTGTGTACTCCAGACTTACTGGTTCCTGATACACAACTTTGCTGCCATCCATGATCTCGATGTCTAATTTCGCCCGGTCGCGAAGTTCCATCACGTCGCCCGCGGGCGAATAGAAAATTGCCTCGAGTTTGTGGCCCCCGTCTTGATAGCGAGCGTGAAGTCCGGACTTGATCTGCAAATGCACGCGCTGAGTCAGGTCCTGTTTCGCAATTCCGGTGAAGTAGCCGTCGAGCAGGCCCGGTCGATTCTCTTCGAGCGCCTGTTCCATGGTCTGCCATGCCAGCGCGTAATCACGAGGAATGCTCTTGCTGGTGAGGTCTTCAATCGAGCGCGGGCCAAGATTTTCGGCACGCAGTTGCACTCGCGGAGCATTCTCTTTTGCCAGGACGCGCAAGTCGCGGACGAGAACCACGCAAGCTATGGCCGCCAATAGGACAATGATCAAGCTGTAGCGCAGGGCCATTCTCTGCGGCCTTCGCGTCTTCTCCGCGAAATCTGTGGTTAAGATCTTTCGCATCATTGTCCGCCCGCGACCTCCAGCTCATTCCCGGTCACGACACCTGAAGCAACCGTGATCTTTGCTCGCCCTTCGATGGGTAATTCAACTTTCGCCACGCCGCGTTTGATGGGAACATCAACCGTGGCCTTTCCTGCTTCATCTATTTTCGTGAAGCTGACAACTGTTCCATCGGGGACGGAATTTCCCGAACAATCCCTGACCGGATCAGTCTCGATTACGAAATCCTTCTTGGCGCGGCCGGCTTTAATGCGCAAATTGCAGGCATCCGCGGCTACCTGCTGCACCACGCGAACTTCGTTAGCGTGCCCGATGGCCGCTCCTAAACGCGTTGGGCCTTCTTTTTTAGCCGAACTCAGACGCACCCAGGCAACGCCGTTCTCGGAATTTCGTATGGCGGAAATTTCTTTCCCATCTTTGGGCAACACGCTGAATTTCACCGGCTCGGGCTTGAGCACGAAATTATGGAAGTTGTCCTGAACGAAGGCGACGGCGCTGATTCGGTTTGGGCTGTCCACCGGCACTCGTGATGGATGCACCAGAAAGCTGAGACGATTAGGCGCGGCCGGGTTCACCACGAAATTAGCTGAAGCGCATCCATCAGAGGCGCAGAGAATCGCTATATAAATGCCTGCCCGCTCCAGTTGTTCCGAGTCAACCGCAATATCGGTGCCCGCCTGGACTTGGCGCTTGCTAGCTACCGACTGCCCAATCAGGTAGAAGGTCGCCTCTCCCGATCCACTGGTCGCGATCTTGATCGAGTTGCCCGCCGTCACTTGGGCGGGCGGATGTATCTCGGCGGCCCCCGCGGCAAGCGCGAAAAGACAGACGATGGAAGTTGTGGAGGCGCGTCGCATCCTCAGGTCGTCAACTCGAAGTGGTTCACAATCACGCGATAAGTCTGGACGTTCTTCGCAATATCTGGCGGAAGATCCACGGCAAACGGCACTGGCATTTGCGGCAGCAGAGCCTGCGCTACGTATCCGTCGGATACCCAGATCACTTTCCCATTGCTGTCATAGTAGGCGGCGATCACATGAGGAATACTCACGATCTGGCCACTCTGGTTCGTCAGCTTTCCGCTCAAGACCTTCTTGCCCAACACGTCAGTCTCCAGTTTCTGCTGATCGATTGCGATGACCGGATCGGCGCTGGCAGCGATCAGAAGCGCCTTCGCTTCCATACGCACGTTCTTGATCTTCTCCAGCCGCATGTTGGGGAAGTCAATGCGATAGGGCGATACCTGACGGGGAAGCAGCGTGTGCGCAATCTTGTCGAAGCTACTCTCTTGCGCGA
>WNFY01003198.1_pt1 | contig 15368 bp, 13 predicted proteins | sample 5400091 | NCBI WGS metagenome assembly WNFY01 (sample SAMN13153364, study PRJNA577476) | soil metagenome | isolation source: 60 cm soil or saprolite under grassland replicate 1 | place: USA:California | collected 2016-06-15 | reverse complement strand
AGCGTGAAGCCAGACCCAAGATTATTCCTGCCAGTGAGACTCCTCGTAGACCACGAGGTTGATAGGGTGGATATGTAAGTGCAGTAATGTGCTCAGTTGACCACTACTAATCAGTCCCTTGGCTTGACCATAAAATTTATTCAAGCAACAAACGTTCGCGCTTGCGCGAGTCTGAGATCTCAAGTCTCAGATCTGAAATCCAACTTCAGACTTTAGAACTTGCCTGCAGCTCACTATTCGATTGTTAAAGCTCTCTCCCTCTTTGAAGCTGGGCTGGTAAGATCTCAGATCCAAGAGTTGAAAATTGAAATCTGATTTGAAATTGGAAAAAGTTTTCCGGTGATTTTGTCGGCAGGGTCACACCCGTTCCCATCCCGAACACGGAAGTTAAGCCTGCTGGAGCCGATGGTACTGCGCGGGAAACTGCGTGGGAGAGTAGGAAGTCGCCGGGATTATTCAGACGCGGCCCGCTTGATTCATTTCGAGCGGGCCGTGTTTTTGTGCAGGGATTGCTTGGACTGAATTGAAATCTTCCCAAACGAAGCTTCTCTTCCCCGTCTGTCCGACCTCCGCTAACTCCTCGAAACCTGAAAATTCGACAATTCAAGATTGCCTTCTTGTGCGGAAGCAGTTTTCTTTTCCTTCAGGTATTAACGCGGGACTAGAGGCTCAGATCCGGCACGGCCGGCAAGTAATTTTCGGATAAATTGGCGGCGGACGGTGTCAACGGCTACAATGCGCAGCCTGTCCGCACCGTCCTCGAGGTCTTATCGTGGATTCACTAAAAGAATTTAATAGTTGGCATCTCGTCTGAGGTGACCCAACTGCTTGTTGCCTGGAGCGACGGCGATCGTTCAGCGCTCGATAAGATGTTTCCACCAGTTGACGGTAAACTGCACCCGCTGGCCCAGCGCAATATGGGCCATGAGTGCGAGGTTCATACCTTGCGGCAACTACGCTCGTTAGTGAGATTGTGAATATGGGTATGGATCCGGAGAACGGTTACTTCTGCGGCGGGCCCTCGGAAGAACTGTTGAATGCGTTAATCAGGATCGAAGGCTTGAAGGTAGCCGCACGAACCTCGACGTTTTCGTTTAAGCAGTGTCACATTGTCAGCTTGAAAGGCTAAACCATGAGATTGGACGAGGCGTCAATGGTTGGAGAAGGTATCGAAGGAGCGCAATTTTTTTGCCTTATTGATCAGAGCGGATCCCTTCTACGACGGCATGCGCTCGGAACCGCGTTTCGCTGCCCTCTCGCGGAGGGTGGGCGTGCCGCAGTAAGGCGGTCGGTCCTACCGTCTTTCCAGCTGTAATCTGAGCAGAGTATTCTTCTGCCGCTTAGTTACCGCTGAAGTAATCACCGCGGAAGGCTGAAGCTTGCTATGATTGGCTTGCCGTGCAGTGCCCGAGATGTAACAGTGAGCGCATTCAGCGCGATTACGACGATGCCCTGCTTGTAGTGCGTCTTATTGGTCTTCATCAACTTCTGTGCAACAACTGCGGTTTGGTGTTCAAGGGATTCGATCCCTTTGGAAAACTGCACCGGGCGCCGACTGGAGGCTCTCGGCGTGTTCACAACCGCCGGCGCAGCCCGCGTTACCAGGCCCACCTGCCGGCCGCAATCTCTCTAATCGAGGGAAATACTTACGCCGGGAAGGTATCCTATTCGCAGTCGTCGAGGGGACACTGCGAGTCAATTAGTAAGTATGGAATGGGCTTGACTCTTTTGGGAACACGGTTCCCCGATAAGGAACTCATGCGAATTGGTCGACTACTCTTTGTGCATGTGGATCTCCCGGACGGGTCAATTGAAGCTGTCGTTTCGATTTCTAACCACAGGCGTATTGGGGAGGATCGAAAAAGAAAATGGTTTCTCGGAGCGGACGTTTACCAGATTGCTTATGAGGACGCCGCCAATCTCGCGACTTACCTCGAGCGTCGGGCCAAGGACGAGCCGCTGATCATTTCGGAATAATCAAGTGCACGCGGAACGCCGTGCGGTGTATTTTTGTTCCCCGCCAATAGTTTCTTCCTGGCGTCCGACTTACCTTCCGCTCTAAGACTCTCAAAATACTTCGCCCCCTTTTGTTTTTTCTCCGAATTTTTCACAAAATGCTTGCATGACTTTGATCGGGAACTTGCTTAGTCCAAGGCTCAAAACTGTTATGAATCGGGCGACCCTGGCCGTCGCGTTCTCTCTGTCATCCGCCATCCTGACTTGCCGACCAGGCCCTATTGAGAATCGCCTGGGAGACGACTCCGCGCATACTCCCCGGTATGGCTTTCAGATCGTACACATTTATCCGCACGATAGGGGCGCATTTACTCAAGGATTAGTCGTCCACGAGGGAAAACTGCTGGAAAGCACAGGGCAAGAGGGCAGATCCAGTCTGCGTAGCGTGGATCTCGACTCGGGTCAAGTACTAACGAAAGTCGATATCCCAGCTCCATATTTTGCCGAAGGAATTACTTTATTGAATGGCAAGATTTACCAACTAACCTGGCAGCATCAGGTAGGATTCATCTACGATTACCAGAGCCTCCAGAAGATTGGGCAGTTTGCTTATGAGGGCCAAGGTTGGGGACTTACCACCGATGGACACTCATTAATTCTGAGTGACGGTACTAACCGCATTAGATTCCTCGACCCGGGCAGCTTTCGCGTCACTAAAACCATCGCAGTCACGGACGGCAAGACGCCGATAAACCGCCTGAACGAACTCGAGTATGTTCGAGGTGAGATCTATGCCAACATCTGGCACGATCAACGAATAGTCAGCATTAATCCGGCAACAGGGTCTGTAACAGCTTGGATTGATTGCACCGCACTCATACGGTCAAACGACGCGGCTGATCCAGAGGCGGTACTGAATGGTATCGCCTTCGATGAGATTACCGGCAGACTCTTTGTAACGGGCAAACTCTGGCCGGAGCTTTTCGAAATCAGTATCAAGAGAACTGGCTGAATGGTGTCGATACGGGTCAGTCTTACTGGTAAATGAATTTTGCAACCTATTTCCGAGCCTTCTCTTACGCCATGATTGGCGTAGCGATGCTTGCTTTGGTGCTGGCGGGCGGGTTGACCTATGTTCTGGCCTTATTGTTCCTGGTGGTCATGGTTGCCAGCTGGAAACTCGAGACTACGAAGTGGCAACTGCCCGAACGGATTGGCCTGGGAATAATCCTGCTTTCTATCCCGCTGTTCTATCTCGACTGGCAATATCAGAAGATTATCGGTGAGCCGGTTGAAAGACTGGGAGTGAACGCTCTCGCGCACCTGATCGTTTTCCTGTCAGCAGTGAAGCTGCTGCAAGTGAAAAAGGATCGCGATTGGGTTTTTCTATACCTCATCTCTTTTTTCGAGGTGCTCTTAGCAGCCGGTCTTAGCTTTAGCCCGGTCTTTCTGGGCACTCTTGGTCTGTACTTGCTCAGCGGGTTGTCGGCAGTGACCGCGTTCGAAATTCAGAAGGCGCGAAGGGCAGTGACGTTGACTGAAACTCGACTCCTGGTTCCTCCCGACTCTCGTGTCTTCACGAAACCCGTCCGAAGAAGTCGGTGGCGACACACTGAAGCCGTGCGATTGCCGTTCGTAGCGCTGGCGCTCTTGGTTTTAATCTTCGTCTTGGCGTTGCCTCTGTTTCTAATTGCTCCCCGGTCAGGTGCGCCGGTGCTCACCCGCGATGGCGGTGGCCTTTCACATTTGATTGGCTTTTCGGAAGACGTCTCCCTTGGAGAGATCGGCACTCTTAAACAAGACGATGGCTTGGTCATGCGCGTCAGAATCGACGACCCTCAGCCGCCGAATAGTTTGAGATGGCGGGGTGTTGCCCTGGATGAGTTCACCGGCCGCGGGTGGAGAAAGTCTGTCGATGCCCGTTTTGGAGACGCGATACCAAACGACCGCGGCTTCTTCAAAGTGCCTCCCGCGGAAGCCCTGCATCGGCTCACCACGCAAACAGTTTTCATGGAGCCAAATGAGTCTCCAATACTCTTCGCTGCTCCCAGAGTTGTAGCGATTCAGGGAGACTTCCCGTTTGTTCGCGTCGATGCGGAACGCTCAGTTCAATCACGCCGGCATGATTTTGAGAGAGTGATTTACAAAGCGATTTCGGATACCGATGAACCTCGCATCGAAGCCTTACGTGACGATCTGCGTCCTTACCCCTCTGCCTTTTATCGCTATTTGCAACTTCCGAAAGCACTCGATGCGCGAATTAGCAGACTAGCGACGTCGATGATCCTGAATACGCAAGCGCGAAATCGGTATGACGCTGCGAAGGCAATTGAAAGTCAACTGCAAAGCAACTATGGATACTCGTTGCAAATGAAAGCCGGTGGGCTTGATCCGCTGGCTGATTTCCTGTTCAACGTTAAGGCGGGCCACTGCGAGTATTTCGCGACGGCCATGGCGGTCATGTTGAGAACACATGGCATTGCCGCTCGAGTCGTCAATGGGTTCTTGCCGGGCGAATACAACGAAGCGGCCGGAGCATATACGGTCCGGCAAAGTGATGCGCACTCGTGGGTTGAGGTTTATTTTCCCGAGAGTCAAAGGTGGGTGACTTTCGATCCGACGCCGCCTGCAGGCAGAACTGAACCCGTGCGCACGGGCCTCACAGCACGACTCCGTAAGTACGGCGAGGCTTTGGAGTTGGTCTGGTTTCAATACGTGGTCGGTTACGACAAGCAGGAGCAGCGTTCGTTGGTAACGTCGCTGCATAATCGCGTGTTTGATTATATGCATTTCATTTCGACATGGTTGGCAACAGTTCGCAACGCGCTAGCGGCTAGTGCGCTGTCGGTTGTCGTGGCTGTCTTGGGTTTACTCTCTGTGGTAGGTATCGTGTTGATTGGCAGGCGTATTTTGCGACTCGGGTGGCGAGGGGGGTTGCGCTTTTCGGAACGAGAGGATACAGCTTCTTCTGGTGTTCTATTTTATGAGAGGCTGATGACCTTAATGGCGCGACGTGGACTTCAACGAGACAAGCATCTTACGCCGCTCGAGTTTGCGAATCAGGTGGGCCTCGTCGAGGCAACCTTGATAACGAAAGCCTACAATCGCGTCAGGTTTGGCAAAGAGAAGTTGTCTCCAGCGGAACTGCGTGAGATCAACCGAGTATTAGCCGGTATCGAGGACGCCACTGGTGGGCCGGTGAATTGAGTCAATTTAGAGGCAAAGCTCGCCTATCAGGAGTTGGCCGGATCGCAAGTTCCGCGTAGTGTAGTTCTTGATAGTCAAATCGTCGGAGCTCCTCTGCGAGCTGAATTGGCGTTTTCAAACTACCAGCTGAAGACTGAATTAGCTGATGAACATAAGTGGGTATCAACTGTAATGAAGAGAGTCGGATTTATTAGTTTGGGTTGTCCCAAGAACCTTGTCGATAGCGAGGTCATGATGGGACAGCTGAAACAGAGTGGTTACCAAATCACATCGAACGCCGAAGACGCGGACACTATTGTTGTGAATACTTGCGGATTCATTGATTCAGCCAAAAAGGAATCGATCGATACGATCCTCGAGGCCGCCCAACTGAAAGCAACGGGAAAGGCCAAGCGTTTGGTAGTTGCCGGGTGCTTGGTTGAACGATATCGAGATGAATTGAAGGCCGAAATGCTCGAAGTGGATGCGTTCATCGGCACAAGCCAGATAAATGACATACTTGCTGTGTGCGATCCGAAGACCAATCCGCGCACGCTTCCGGTTATTCCGGTCGGCAATCAGAGCTCAACCTATCTTTACGACGAATCGACTCCGCGCGTGCTCGCGACCCCATCTCACTATGCTTTCGTAAAGATCGCTGAAGGTTGTGACCGTCCGTGTGCTTTCTGTTTTATTCCCCAGATGCGCGGCCACTTTCGGAGCCGTCGTTTTGGTTCGATCGTCGCTGAAGCCCAACAGCTCGCCGAAGAAGGCGTGAAAGAATTGATATTGGTGGCACAGGATTCTTCGCGCTACGGAGAGGACCTCGGGAAAAGCGAGGCGCTGGCCCACCTTCTGCGCGAGCTATCCCACACTGAAGGGATCGAGTGGGTGCGCGTTATGTACACCTATCCGACCCATATCAGTGATGCGTTTCTCGACGTGCTTGCCGAGGAGTCGAAAGCGGTGAAGTATCTCGATATGCCACTGCAGCATGCGTCGCAAAAAGTACTTCGGCTGATGAAGCGGGGCGGCAATCGGCAGAGCCTCGAACGGCTGATCCAGCGCGTACGCCGGCGCGTACCGAACATCGCCGTCCGCACGACTTTCATTACGGGTTTCCCCGGTGAGAGTGAAGCGGACTTCGAAGAGTTGCTGGCCCTTGTCAGAAACGTCGAATTCGACCGCGTCGGCGTTTTCACTTATTCAGATGAAGAAGGCACGCCCGCGTTCGAACTCTCTGACAAGGTTGATCCCAAGATTGCAAAACAGCGACGAAAGCGCTTGATGAAGGAGCAGGAGCGTATTTCGCGGCGGAAAAACAAAGCTCGAGTTGGCCAAATTGTGCCTGTGCTTTTCGAGGGTGAGGCGAAGGAAAGCGAACTCCTGTGGCAGGGCAGAATGGAAACCCAGGCGCCCGACATCGATGGGTGCGTGCTAATTAACGATGTACCCGAGGGCTTTGCTCCCGTAACAGGTGCCATTGTGAATGTTGAGATCACTGAAGCACACGAATACGATTTGGTGGGAAGAATCGTCGGTACCGAAGGCAACCTGTAGGGCACGGCAACGAGCTAAGAGCGAATTACAAATGGAGAAGCCTCCATCGAACGGGTAATCCAGCTCTCTCCTGAGCCCAGGCTTTTGTAACACGATGTGGTGATGTTTCGCCGTTACGTTGGCAGGATATATGAACAGGTGATTCGCACAGGACCGCGGTCGGCGGAAAACAGTTACAAGTGAAAGAATCCATTGATGAGTTGAATCCTGCAGAGAGCCCCACGGAGATACGCTCGTCTTTGTCGCGGCCGAAGCGCGGAGCGAGTGATTATGTAGCGCTCGCCATCGCGACATGCGGCGTCGGCTACCTGCCTCTCGCTCCTGGTACCTGGGGATCTCTCCTTGGCGTCGGAATTTATTTAGTTCTTTGGGGGGCAACGCAACGTGTTCTTTTCATGAACGCTGCGATACATAGGTTCACGCTTTTGGAGATTTGGACTCCAGCGATAACGTTAATGTTGGTGGCAGTTTTTGGCGTAACCATGGCCGGTATTTGGGCCGCGTCCCGAGCTGAGAAACTCTTTCAAAGAAAAGATCCCGGTGCGATAGTAGTCGACGAAGTCGCCGGTCAAATGATCGCGCTCTTGTCTGGCCCGTTTTGGTTGCACACGTCGTGGAGCATAGTTTCTGCGTTTCTGCTATTCCGCCTCTTCGATATCTGGAAGCCTTACCCAATCCGGCGGCTTGAGGGGTTGGAGTCCGGATTGGGTGTAATGGCTGATGACATCGGAGCCGGTATCTATGCGTTAATGGCCAATTCTGTTTTAATCACTTCATATTTGCTGCTCTTTCAAGGAGGTGGGTAATGCCAGACCGAGATAAAGAGAAAGCCAACAACCCTCATCGAGAACGTTCGAACGGAAAGGATAAGCGTAATAAGGAAGCAACAACCAACGAGACCCTCAGCGATATTCGGGAGACGGAAAAGGTGGGCGAAACGGAAAGGCCTGCAGAACGTCATGTGCCGGCTCCTGATGCTCAGCCTGCTGAGAAACCTATGAAAAATGATGAAGGACCGATGTGACTGGGGCAAAGGCGTTAACGACGAACAGGATTATCGAGATTTAGGCCTTAACGTCTTTTGACGCACGAATCTAAGACGCTGAGTCGGCGTTCGGCTCCTTCCCGGGGGCCGCCAGGTACTCGAAGTGCAATCGAGATCATCTTTCATCCTTTATCTTCCTTTCAACACTTCCAATCCAGCCGCGTCGCCAAAAGAACACCAGCATCCCGACGGCAACTGTCAGCATTATGATCCAGACCGCGTAGTAGCCATAGCGCGAATGGAGTTCAGGCATGTTGTCGAAGTTCATACCATATACACCGGCAATAAACGTCAGTGGCAGCATTACTGCTGAGAAAATCGTAAGCACTTTCATGATCTCATTGAGTCTGTTTGAGACCACTGAGAGATAAGCTTCAAGCGAGCCGCTGATTAGATCCCGATAGCTTTCTGCCAGGTCGGTTACGCGGACAAGGTGGTCGTAAATGTCGCGATAGAACGGCAAGACAGGACCGCTAATCAGTTGGAATTGGCCATGACTCATTCGGTACAACACTTCCAGCTGTTTTGACGAGATGCGCCTTACCCTGAGAACGCTTCGTTTTAGACCTAAAATCTCTCCCAGGATCTCACTGTTGGCGCGGTGCAGCGCGAAGATGTTGTCTTCGAGTTCATTGATTCTCTCATCGAAATCGTCCATGACAGGAAGGTAGTCATCGACAATGCTGTCGATGATTTGATGCAGCAAAAACTGAGCCCCACGCTGGCAGATGACGGGACTGGACCGAACCGATTGTTTCACTTTATTAAGGCTGGCGAAACTTTCGTGGTGATAGGTGACTACAAAATTGTGACCAAGATAACCGTCCAGCTCAATTGTGTTGAAGCGATCCGGGCTGGCGTCCGTGCGGACCGCGTGCACGATGAAGTACAGATAGTCGGGAAACTCTTCCACCTTGGGATGATGGCGGTTCGCGCGGCAGTCTTCGACAGTCAGCGGATGGAAGCGAAAGATGTCGAGTAGGATATGATCGTCTGCCTCGGAAGGCGACTCCATATCGACCCAAACCAGCGTCCGTTCCTCCTTCAGCAAGCCAGGAAGCTGCTCCTGGGTAAAGCCCTCTGCAACATTTTCCACGCCATCCCGGTACACAAAAATTTCCATACTTGACTCCTCGACGATCTATACGCAACTCGACGCACTTGCGGCAGACTGTTACCATACCGAACTTTCGCAGGCAAGCCCTGCGAGTTTTCGACCATTACCAGGCTTTTCAAATTCTGACGAGGAAAGTTGAGTTCGAACTTTCGCGTTAGGTGTCTCGCTGGCAGAACAGACTCACTGCGATGCCACGCCACAGATGCGAAGGAAAAACGTTATGTCTATAAAGATATTCGTCGCCGACGATGTTAGTGAGAGTGGTCTTGAGCCTTTGCGGGCCGCCCCTTTTGCAGTCGAAAAGCGGACCGGGTTGTCGAAGGCTGACCTTGCCGCCGCCCTGGGAGATTGCGAAGGGCTTATAGTGCGCAGTGAAACGAAAGTCACTGCCGACTTGATGGATGCAGCCAGCAACCTGCGTGTGATTGGTCGCGCGGGAGTTGGGGTTGACAATATCGACGTCCCGTCGGCGACCATCCGCGGCGTTGTCGTGATGAATGCGCCCGACGGAAACACGATCACGACTGCGGAACACACGATTGCGCTATTGATCTCACTAGCCCGCTCAATACCACAGGCGAACAGCAGCTTGAAAAGCGGGCTTTGGGAGCGGAAGAAATTCATCGGAGTTGAACTCCAGGGAAAGACTCTGGGCATCGTTGGCCTGGGCCGCATCGGACGCGTGGTTGCCTCCCGCGCTCGCGGACTGGGGATGATCATTGTTGCCTACGATCCGTTCATAGCATCGGACCAGGCTCGCGATCTGGAAATCGAGTTGGCGCCGCTGGCTGATGTTTACGCGCGCGCCGATTTCCTCACGGTGCACACACCGCTGACTAATGAAACGCGTGGAATGATCGACGGCGATGTCTTGGCAAAAATGAAAAAGGGAGCGCGCATTATCAACTGTGCGCGCGGCGGTTTGGTCGATGAAGATGCCCTTTACGAAGCAATCAAGAACGGATCGATTGCCGGCGCTGCCCTCGACGTCTTCGCTCAGGAGCCTCCGCCTGCAGGCCATCCCTTGTTGGGTCTCGACGAGGTAATCGCTACCCCGCACCTGGGAGCTTCGACCACGGAGGCCCAGGAGGGCGTTGCTTTTACGGTGGCAGAGCAGATGCGAGACTATCTTCTCACGGGAGCGTTACGAGGAGCTGTAAATGTTCCGTCGGTTGGTCTGAAAGATTTGAAAGTGCTCCAGCCCTACACTGCCCTGGCGGAAAGTCTGGGGCGCTTTCAGGCGCAATTGGTGGACAAGGCCGTCATCGAAGTCAAGATACATTACGCGGGTGACATTGTGGATATCGACGCGGCGCCGGTGACGCGATCTTTTCTCAGCGGCTTATTGCGAGATGTCAGCGCAAGAGTAAATGTCGTCAACGCATTTCTAATCGCAGAAGAGCGCGGCATCAGGGTGACCACTGCTTATGTCCGAGCCAGCGGCGATGCCACACCAGCAATCAGAACAGAAATTGTTACGGATGAATCCGAGCATAGCCTGGCCGGAACAATTTTTGGATATGGTGGACAAAAGCGCGAGGGTCGTATCACTGAAATCGATGGCTTTCATATCGAAGCTACTCCTCATGGACACATGCTGGTAATGCGGAATCGTGACGTGCCGGGCGTAATTGGACGGGTCGGCACCATCCTGGGGGAAGGCGGGGTGAATATCAGCCGGTTTCACCTTGGGAGACGTGAACGAGGTGGTGAAGCCGTGGCTGTGATCGAGATTGACGCACCCCTGGAGAAGGACGTTCTGGAGAGTTTGCGGTCGTTGGACCAGGTCCTTTCTGCTTCTCAGATTGAACTGTGAAACTGCTCCGCCCTTCGGCGACCCAGCGAGCGAATCAAGGGCCCTGCGCAGCGTACAATCGTCAAAGAAGGAGCGCAATAACATGAACAACTCGTCAGCCACCCGAATACTCAAACCATTAACGTCCATACTGTTATTGAGTCTGTCTTGTTCGGTGGGAACATGCGCGACCGCAAACTCTTTGGCCCCGAGTCTCGCCGCAGCCGGACAGTTGTCCGTGTTCCAGAATGCCGACCAAACTATTACGCCAGTCGACAAAGAGATCACGATCTTTGGACAAAAGATCTACTACGCCGAAGCTGGCGCCGGTCCGACTGTAATTCTGCTCCATGGCCTGGGCGGGAATGCGCAAAACTGGCAGCCTAACTTTGCTGCACTGGCAGCAAAGTTTCACGTTGTCGCGCTCGATCAGGTTGGCTTCGGCAGATCGGACAAACCCCTGATCAACTATCGCGTTGGCACTTACGTCGATTTTCTCGATGAGTTTTGTAAACAACTAAAGACCGAGCGCGTTTCTCTGGTGGGCGAGTCGATGGGGGGCTGGATCGCTGCAGCCTTCACCATCGCTCATCCCGAGAAAGTAGATCGTCTGGTGCTGGCTGATGCCGCCGGCTATGCGCCGCCCACGAATTTTGATAATCGCACTCTTTACGGGTTAAATCCTTCGACCAGAGAGGGTATGAGGCTGCTTGCCGGAAAAGTTTTCTATAACAAAGCCTTTGCCAGCGATTTGGTTATTGATCAGGTACTCGCCCAGCGCCTGAGCGCCGGCGATGGCTACACCATAAAGAGCATTATTGAGTCAGTCATTCGCGGCGAAGACTTTCTCGACAATCGAGTGCAGACCATCAAACAGCCTACACTAATAATCTGGGGACGAGAAGATGGGCTGGTCCTGCTAAGCGACGGCCAACGCTTCAAGAAAGAGATTCCCAACTCCACCCTGACAGTTTTCGAACAATGTGGCCACGTGCCAAATGTCGAGAAGGTGCTGGAGTTTGACGCCGCCGTGACGAAGTTCTTAGCAGGGCAGAGATTGACGCTCGGGCTCTAGTCCGCCTGGCCCTTTCCATTTATTCGCTCCAACCCGGGTATCTACACTGCACCGGATAGCGTGAACTTTGCATTGTGCTCAGTCGTACTAACGGCACAATCCCACGAAAAGCGAATAGGAGTTGTTATGGCAACTGCCGTTTCCCCGCGTAGCACTACTCCCCAACTTCTTCCACAGGCATTGGTGATAGCCCAGGAGCCAGCCAGGCCTTCAGCGTCCCGCGTGAATTCGATCGACCTATTGCGAGGCATTGTGATGGTAGTCATGATGCTCGATCACACCCGCGACTTCGTTCACAACGCGGCGCTGCGTTTCGATCCACTGGATCTCACGCAAACAAATCCTTTGCTATTCCTGACACGTTGGATCACGCATTTCTGCGCTCCCACCTTCGTGTTCTTGGCGGGGACAGGAGCATATCTGCAGTTCGCGCGCGGGAAGAGCAAAAGCGACCTGTCGCGCTTCCTTATCACGCGCGGTCTCTGGCTGATCGTTTTGGAGTTGACGGTGGTCCGGCTGGGCGCCTTTTTCAGTTTCGATCTGAGACTGTTGGCTTTATTGCAAGTCATCTGGGTGATTGGTGTCTCGATGATCGTGCTGGCTGGGTTGATCCATCTACCCTTAAAGGTGATCGCTGCTTTCGGCATCAGCATGATTGCGCTGCATAATTTCCTCGACCGCTTTCTGGTGCAGGGTTGGCGGGGGCCAGCAACCGCGGTGCCCAGTCTGGGCGGGAAACTTTGGATCGTTCTCCATCAACAGGGAATCTTTCCCATTGCAGGTTTCCCCAGCCCTATTATATTTGTGCTTTATCCGTTGATTCCCTGGATTGGCGTAATGGCCGCCGGTTACGCTTTTGGTTCTCTTTATCAAAAAGATGCCGTGGAGCGCCGACGTCTGTTAATTAGGATTGGCGGTTTCGCGACTGCGTTATTCATCATCATGCGGGCCACCAACATCTATGGTGATCCTTCTGAATGGTCGCGTCAGAAGAGTTTGATTTTTAGCGTACTGTCATTTCTGAACACACAAAAATACCCACCTTCTCTCTTGTTTCTCTTGATGACCCTGGGACCGGGGATTCTCGCGCTCGCCTGGTTTGAATCCAACAATAAAACACCGGGCGCGAAGGCGTCTCATCCCTCCGGTTTGCGGAATGCTCTCGTTACCTTCGGGCGCGTGCCATTATTCTTCTACTTGCTGCAATGGCCGACGTCCCACGGAATCTCCGTCCTGCTGCACCTGGCCTTTGGCAAACCCGTACGATGGTTGTTTCAGACTCCCCTTGCCTGGAACAACGCTCCGCCGGGAACCGGGTTTAGTCTTGGGGTGGTCTACCTATCATGGATTGCGGGCGTGCTCCTGCTTTATCCATTGTGCAAGTGGTTCGCAGGTGTGAAACAGCGCAGACGCGAATGGTGGCTCTCGTATCTTTGAGAGACTCGACCATTGGAAACTCCTGTATCATCCGGCGCCGGAGGCGCGAAAGAAGGTAGCTAGGGGCAAGCGCGGAGCGTGCCGCCCCTGGATCAAGTCCCCCAAAACCGAAGCCCCGAAAAGGGCGACAGAACGACATCGACGCTTCACGCGTGCGACGTACCGATCCTGGATTTGTGATTGAGCGCTCTATCGCCTTTTCAGGGCTCGTCTAACGGCCATATTTCTTATTCGGCCTCGACTGCTGTTTAGACGCGTCCGCTCTCGAAAAGTTGATAATTGCCAAGGATGTCGTGGCGCGGGTGAATAAGTCGACTCACTTGTCAGATGTCTTGACGTCTTTGTTGTCACTCTTGGGCACGACGGGACTGGCGAAATCCGGTAGCGGATCGTTCCAGATGTAGTGATTGAACCAGGCCAGGTTGTGCTGCATGACAGCCCGCATCGCCCGGGGTTTGGTTATTGGGTGACCGAAGCCCTTGTAGACGATCATCTCTACCCGAACACCTTTGTCCTCGAGTGCTTGTCGCAGCTCATAAGCATTGGCGATCGGAACGCGACGATCGAGTTCGCCATGCTGGATAAGCGTCGGCGTGCGCGCGTTCTTGATGTACGAGATCGGCGAGGTCTTTTGGTAGATTTCCGGGTCGTCGATCGGATTCTTGCCCAGGTAGTTGATTGTGAATGGTGTGATGTCGGTGTTGTAGTAGTAGGTGGCCCAATCGGAGATTCCCGCTCCCACCGAAATTGCCACGAAACGATCTGACGAGGCCGTGAGAAAAGCGGAAATGTAGCCGCCCTGGCTCCAGCCCATGCAACCCACCCGGCCCTTATCCACCCAGCCCTTGGCGATCAGGTAATCAACACCCGACAGCACGTCCCACGCATCACCGACCCCAAGGTTGCGCATGTTGAGTTGCCGAAACTTCTCTCCATAACCGGCGCTGCCGCGATAATTGACTTTGAGAACCATTGCGCCGCGCGCGGCCCAAATGTCGGACGGGTAGTAGCGAGAATCCGGCGTCAACAAATTCGGACGGTCTATTCCGGTCGGACCGCCATGAATGATGCACAACAAGGGATATTTTTTCGTCGCATCAAAGTCGGCAGGTTTGATCAAAACACCTTCGATTGTAGTCCCGTCAGTGCTTTTCCAGGAGACTACCTCCCTGGTCCCCAGGATGAAGGCGGCTGCTTGCTCGGTCATCGTTGTCAGTGAACGGGGCGAGAAAGTGCGTACATCCGAAACGAAGACTTCATTTAGGGACGTTGGAGAACTCGCAGTAAACGCCACTCCTCGTGCATCTTGCGTCAGAGAAAATGATCCGCCGATTAAATTGTCTGGCCCCGAGATGCGGGTAATCCTCGCGGTCACCGGATCGACGCGGAAAAGATGCGAGGCGGTTTTTTGCTGAGCGGCGAAATAGATGCCATCGGGTTTCCATTCAACCAGACCCGGAATCTCGTCGAAGCTATCGGTGATTGATCGCGGCGTGCCGCCTTCTACAGGCACAATGGCCAGGCGCGGGTTGCTGACAAAGTAAGTGGTGTTGTTACCCATCGCCGATACAAACACGATCTGTTTGCCATCCGGCGACCAATGCGGGTCCCTGTCAGGCCCAGGTTGGGAGACGAGCTTCCTGATGGAATTATCTGCGAGGTTGAGTAAATAGACGTCAGAGGTGACTCCCTGAATTAGATCAGGGTTGACAGTCGCGTTGAATGCGATCATAGAGCCATCAGGCGACCATGAGAATGCGTCGACACTGAAATCCCTGTTTCTTGTACACTGCTTGCCGACTACAGGCGCATGCAATGCGTCGTCAACGTTTAGCGTCCAGAGGTGGGTGTAGTTGTATTCCTTGCGCACGACCTCGAAGTCACCCAGGTACTCTTTGCGATCCTTTGAAACCGGCGGCACGGGCTCAGTCGCTGTATAAGCGATACTCTTGCCGTCTGCGGACCAGGCGAAGTTGCCAATTGAAGTTTCGGATTTGGTCAATTGCATGGCTTCACCTCCGAAGGGACTAATCACAAAGATCTGATTCTTGTCTTCCAGGCGATTGCTGGTAAACGCTAGCCACATGCCGTCTGGCGACCATCGTGGATTTCCTGCAGACTTCTCGCCGCGTGTCAGCTGCATCGTCCGGGCTGTATCCACCTGGACCAACCAGATTTGCATTGTGAAGGCATCCTG
>WNFY01003549.1_pt1 | contig 15372 bp, 9 predicted proteins | sample 5400091 | NCBI WGS metagenome assembly WNFY01 (sample SAMN13153364, study PRJNA577476) | soil metagenome | isolation source: 60 cm soil or saprolite under grassland replicate 1 | place: USA:California | collected 2016-06-15 | reverse complement strand
CACTCTTGATCTCCTACAACTGCACTGCTTGCCAATAGAAGTCTTGCGGCAGGGTGAAGTCTTCGAGTGGCTCAGGCAGCTTAGGCAAGAAGGAAAGATCAGACATTTTGGCGTGAGCGTTGAATCGATGGAAGAAGCCCGGATCAGCATTGAACAACCAGAACTCACCTCTCTCCAAATCATCTTCAACATCTTTCGGCAGAAACCGATCGCAGCGCTATTTGATCGCGCCCAGGCCAAAAAGGTCGCTCTCATCGTTCGTCTGCCTCTGGCCAGCGGGCTGCTTTCCGGTAGATATACTAAGGACACAAAATTTCCGAAGGCTGATCATCGCACGTTCAACCGAAATGGAGAGAGCTTCAATGTCGGCGAGACCTTCGCTGGTCTTCCCTTTGAGACAGGCGTCGAACTAACTGAGACTCTTAAGCCCCTCGTGCCACAAGGCATGACGATGGCGCAAATGGCCTTGCGTTGGATTCTTGATTACGAACCGGTTAGCGTGGTGATTGCCGGCGCCAGAAATGCTGGGCAGGCGGAGGGTAACGCGAAGGCGAGCGAGTTGCCTCCCCTTGGCACTGAGTTACATGAAAAATTGAAGGCGTTCTACGAAAAAGAAGTAGCGATGAATATTCGCGGTCCTTACTAGTGGCCTGTAACATAGGCTTCGCTAGCGACTTCTCATTCACTCCCTGCTTTAGCTGGGTGTTTCGGACGTTCGGTAAACCTTCTGAAACCGTTTGAACGGTTTCTTCGCGCACCCCAGCCGCAAACCGTTGAGGAGATCGTCGGCGAAATAAATGATGAATATGACGAGGAAGTGCGCGCGCAGATTGTTAAAGAAAACGGATCCTACCTATTGGACGGAATGCTTGCTGTCCGAGATCTCAACCGGCGCTTTTCTCTGCAAGTTCCCGTGCACGCCGGTTACACGACGCTGGCAGGGTTCCTGATGTCCGAAACTGGTCAAGTGCCGAAGCTCGGTCAATCCGTGGACTACGGCGTCGCGACGTTCATTATTGAGCGTATCGACGGACGCCGGATCCGTCGCGTGCGTATGACTCTTGCTTCAGATCTGACTGAAGAAGCACGAAAAGTCGGCGGCATCGTTCCACTCTTCTGCGTTACTCTCGCAAATGCATTGTTGTAACGAGCGAGTGACAACCTGGTAAGTCTGAGCCACAGATAACACAGATACTCAGGGATCGGAACTTTCTTGATCCGTTTCATCCGTGTTATCCGTGGCAGATGCTCCGCTCATGAAATCGTCGTTATTCTTTTTCCAATGAATGAGCGCTCAAGACTGCCGCACGGCCCCAACAACCATCATGAACAGGTGACAAACTCAGTTCGTTATTCTCTAGACTCCAATCATAAACGCTCAGCCCAGGAGGGCGCAGACATCGACGGAATTCCCGACTCGACGGACTAGCGTTACAGAGCCGTCCGGTGCGACCTCAAGCTCAATCGTGCCGTCGTTGTACAGCAGGGTCTCTCCCGGTATCGGCAGTAGGGCAGGCCCGATCAGCCTCACGTTGAGAGAGCCATCGGCATGGAAGCTGAGGACGGCCGGCCCGCTGATGTGCAAGAACGTAGACTCACCGTTGTTGAGGTTGGTGACCGTAGCGTCGAGCTGTCCAGTTTGGTTGGCGGAGACAGGGTTACCGTCTCTATCGAAAAACGTGATTTGGGCCAAGTCACCCTCCAGGGCGATCTCAACGGGAAATGAGCAGACGGATCCGGCGTCCAAGACGAAAGTGCCGCAGCCGAACGGTCCTAGACACAGAGGCAGTTGCTCACGGACGGGAGGATGGGAATCATCCTGCGCCGGCGCGCCGCACGTGGGCCCCAGGCACCGAGGCAGAGGAGTAGATTCGGCCGGCACGGGGACCAAAAGGGTGCCCGCCACTAAGGCCACTGTGATGATTAGAGTCGCAGAGATTCTTTTGTTGTTCATGGTTCTTGTCCTTTCATGTTTCTTCGTTTCACAGGTATTGGTGAGGCATACTAGCGATGTCTGGTGCCGATATATTCCTCGGCCCAGCGCGTTGCTATATAATCAGCGCGCGTCCTAAAGTTCTGAGCCGAATGCCTCGTCTATCCATACCGCGAGAAAAGTGACGAGAAAGTATCAAGTTCACTGACTCAAACGTGAAGTTGAGTAGCTGGGTTGGGCGTTGTAGTTTCAGGAGACCCAGCCAAAAACGTACCTCGCCACTTCGCTACAGCGAGATAGGACCTCAGTGGTTGCCACATCACCGAAAGAAGTAACCAGGTTATTACTTGACTGGGGTAGCGGAGACCAGGCGGCACTTGAACGGCTTATGCCGCTGGTTGATCGAGAACTGCACCGTCTGGCCCACCGGTACATCAGAAGAGAGCGACCTGATCACACTCTCCAAACGACCGCGCTAGTCAATGAGGCTTATTTGCGCTTAGTCGATCAAAGAAATGTACATTGGAAGAACCGTGCCCATTTCTACGCCCTATCGGCGCAGCTGATGCGCCGCATCCTTGTCGATCATGCGCGTAAGAGAAAATACGCAAAGCGAGGTGGTGAAACGCACAAGATCTCGCTTGACGAGGCAATGACTGTGTCAAACGAGCGAACAAAGGATCTCGTTGCGCTTGATGATGCGCTGACGAAATTGGCTGCAATCGATCCGCGAAAAAGCAAACTAGTTGAGTTGCGGTTTTTTGGCGGTCTCAGTGTAGAAGAAACGGCGGAGGTCTTAAGTGTTTCAATCATTACCGTCAACAGAGAATGGAAGCTGGCAAAGGCATGGCTTTACAACCTGCTGAAAAGATGACTCCCGAGCGTTGGCAACAAGTAGACACGCTGTTTCACTCCGCACTCGATTGCGCGCCGCACCAGCGCGCGGCGTTCCTCGATGAAGCCTGCGCCCGCGATAAAGAACTCCGCAAGCAAGTCGAGGAACTCCTGGCCGCACACGAAGAGGCGGGAACCTTCATAGAGAATCCGGCGTTCGAACTCGAGGCTGAAGCCCTGGCACAGGAGGCGGAACCTCAGGCCACCTCTTTAATAGGCCAAGCGATTGGTCATTATCGAATCGTTCAATCTTTAGGCCTTGGAGGGATGGGGGATGTTTATCTCGCACAGGACACGATACTGGGTCGACAGGTTGCACTTAAGTTACTGCCTGACGCCTTCATCGAAGATGACGAACAGCTGCGGCGATTTGAACAAGAGGCGCGCGCGGCCTCAGCTTTGAATCATCCAAACATACTCACGATATATGAGATCGGACAGTCTGACTCCTCGCGTTATATCGTCGCGGAATACATTCATGGAGCAACTCTGCGCGAGCACCTGGCTGAAAAACCAATGAATGTAACGGCCGCTCTCGATGTTGCGATACAGATTTGTCGCGCTTTAGCCGCGGCTCATGCGAAAGGGATAGTGCACCGCGACATCAAGCCTGAGAACATAATGATCAGCGAGGATCGGCTGGTTGAAAAAGAAAATTTCGTCAAAGTGCTGGACTTCGGCATCGCAAAACTGACACAACTCGCCGATCATGAGGGAGAGCTGCCTGCCAGGGCGCCGATGAGTACTAGCGAAGGCGCTACGATCGGCACCGCTCCTTACATGTCTCCAGAGCAGACGCAGGGTCAGAAGGTTGACGCCCGCTCCGACATCTGGAGCCTTGGTGTAGTGCTCTACGAGATGCTGGCCGGTCGTCGGCCGTTTGAAGGATCGACAAGAAGTCACCTGATCGTCGCTATTCTCGAGAAGGAGATGACACCACTTAGGGCGCTAGCCGGCGAAGTTCCGGAAGTGCTGCAATGGATAGTGACAAAGGCATTACGAAAGAAGAAGGAAGAACGTTATCAAACTGCAAAAGAATTGCTCAATGATTTGGGCGACTTGAAGCACAGTCTTGAACTTGATGCTCAGTTGAAACACTCCTCAAATCCAAACTGGACAGACGGTAGCGCCGACCCAGGTGGACACGCGATAGGTCGCACCCAAAGCCGGTCAACTGAAAGTAGCCGTTATTTGGCAACGCAGCCGACATTGAGCGTTGGCCGTCTCTTGCGTCAAGCCAAGCACCACAAGCTTGTAGTTGGATTGGTCAGCTTCGTGCTTCTTGGTATCTGCGCGTTAATCGTTCTTGGTCTCAAACACATCGGGCAGAACCTATCCGCTAACAAGTCGGCCACGCCGTTTAGTGAATTCAGAGTGATGGCCCTCACAACAACCGGCAAGGCAGCGGACGCAGGCATTTCGCCCGATGGTAAATATGTTGCTTACGTCGTAGTCGACGGCCCGCAACAGAGCCTTTGGATGAGACACATATCAACCTCGAGTGATGTCCAGCTCAACCCGCCCGCCAATGTTACTTACTTCGGACTGACCTTCTCGCGCGGAGGTGACTACCTCTCCTACTCCGCCCTGGATCCAGGTACGACTGCTCCTTCTGCGCTCTATCAAATGCCTGTGCCGGGCGGCCGGCCGAGAAAACTAACGACAGACATCGACAGCGTCGCTACATTTTCACCGGATGGAAAGCAGTTCGCTTTCCTACGTGGTAATCCGTCGCAACAGGAGGCTTACTTGATAGTGGCGAATACAGATGGCACGGGCGAGCGGAAGCTCGCGACACATCACATTGCGGACCTTTTCCTTGCTGGACCAAATAATTATCTGGGGCCGGCCTGGTCGCCCGACGGCGAGAGGATTGTCTTTGGTTTCAAGGATGCTCGTGCAGGCGCTGTAGTTTCGAACGTGATGTCAGTGCAAGTGAAAGACAGCGTAGAACAACTAATCGCCTCTCAGGCGTGGTCTCTGGTTGGATCATTTTGTTGGCTGCGAGACGGCAGCGGCCTGGTTTTCATCGCTGCAGAACAAGAGGTCACAGCAAACAGGCAGATCTGGTACGTTTCATATCCTGCCGGCAAAGTACAAAGGATTACGAACGACTTGAATGACTATCAAAGTGTGAGTCTCAGCGCAGACTCAACCACCCTGGTCACTGTTCAGAATGAGAGACTGTCAAACATCTGGACAGTATTGAACGGAGATGCCGACGGTGCCTCACAGATCTCATCAAATAAGTACGATGGTTCAGAGGGAATTGCCTGGACGCCCGATGGCCATATAGTCTACGTTTCCCGAGCGAGCGGCAGTTCGGAGATATGGATCATGAATGCCGACGGTTCAAATCAAAAGCACCTTACGTTCGATGCTCGCATCAACAGCGCACCTTCAGTTTCAGCTGATGGACGATATGTTGTGTTCTCTTCGAGACGTAAAGATATCTCTCAAGTCTGGAGGATCGATATTGACGGCACTAATGAAGTGCAATTATCCAGCGGACGCATTAACGGAGGTCCTCAGTGTACGTTTGATAATCAATCGGTGATCTACACATCCTTTGATTCAGGGATGCCGACGCTGTGGAGGGTGCCGATTGCGGGCGGTAGCCCCAAGCAGTTAACTGATTACCCGGCGGGTTTGGTGGCGATCTCTCATAAGGACGGGCAGATCGCCTACGGTTATACAGCTGTAGATGAGCAAGCCAAAAATCGGCGGCGGATTGGTATCATTCCGTTCGAAGGGGGTCCGCCTACACGAACGTTAGATTCAGTAGGCGCTTTGAGAACGGTAAAATGGGCACCTGACGGGCGTGCGCTGACCTATGTTGATAACCGCGGCGTTGCCTCAAACATTTGGAGTCAGTCAATTGATGGCGGTCCACCGAAGCAGCTGACGAATTTCAAATCCGCTCGGATCTTCTCTTATGCCTGGTCGCAAGACGGAAAGAAGCTTGCCCTTGCACGCGGCTCCTTGAACAAAGACGTGGTGCTAATCAGAGACATAACACACGCTCAGTGAGCCTCGTCTTCCCGCGTTTTGCCTCAACGCCCACTATGGCGCGAATGGTAATTACAAATTGATCGCAACAGTCCTAGCCCACCTTGCGGCAAGTTAACAGACTAGTTACAACAATAAAGTAATCAAAAGCGCGCAGCCTCCTCATTTAGCTTACCTATAATTGACAACTGTAGGAGATGCGGCCCAATGGAAAAACATCGATTAGAAAAGATCGAGCAAACGATCTTTGCGTTCTTTGCCAGTAAACATACTTCTAAGCTGCTGACAAAGGAGATATTCAATAACTTCTGGGAGTTTACAAACTCCGACCTTGTGCGAGCTTTTGAAGATCTTGAGAAACGCCGGCGCCTGTTGATTCGATATACAGACGAAGGCCACGACTGGATCTCATTAACACCAGATGGAGCGGAATATGCCGGGGTAAGCAAACCGAGAGAGTCAGCTCCAGTGATACCTCATCCACCGAAGAGCAGTACTGCTCCACCACATACGTAACGGTTTTAATAACTAATGTCCGATAGGCTTTAGCTTGTTCGTTGATGGCCATACAAGACCAGCTGGTAACTTACGAACGACAACGGCAAACTGAAGGAAGCTCTGAACAAGTGTCTTTGACGCGTAGCGTCGGCATGAATTTAGACCGGCTTTTCAAAGCCGGTAAGAGTTCGTGAAGTGTCTTGCGTCGCGTAGCGACGTCTGAAACAAACGCGAATTCAATCGTCGCTACGCGACGAGAAGATTACTACGGCCACCCCGGCGTTGAAACGCCGGTCTAAATTCAGCCGACGCTACGCGTCGAAGACTTGTTCAGAGTTTTCCCAAAGCATATCGGACATTCAGATCTCTTGCGTGCAGTCGCTTCGCTCCTGATTCTATATCGCTCTGCTCTCTTGTTGAACCCGTCAGGATAATGGTATGAGAGACCACATAACCTACGAGCGCTCTCATTTGCTCGAGTTGTATCCAGTAACGGCAATGAATGAACGATGAAAAACGCGCCGGTCAAGTTCGACAGGTTGCTCGAACCTCTATTGTCGGAGACCAACGACGAAAAGGCAGACGAACTGCTCCTACAACTGATAACTGTGCATGCTGGGCCAGTCATCAAAGGCGTCATCCGTTACAAACTCCGGCTTACCCGTTATCGAACTACCGAACGAGTAGATGCTGACGACATCTCTCAGGAAGTGATCCTGCAGTTACTCGCGCAGTTGCAGCGTTTTCGCAAACTGCCAGCCGCGAATCCGATAACTGACGTGAGAGGAATGGCTGCCATCATTGCGCATCGGACATGCTCACGTTGGCTGCGACGTCAATTTCCTGAAAGGCACGCGCTAAAGAATCGTCTGCATTACCTGTTGACACGACAAAGTGGTTTGGCTCTCTGGCAAGACGAGAATGGAAAGCAAGTAGCGGGTTTTGCAATGTGGCAGAACCAGCCGGTGATTCAGGCTCGAGCCCTGTTAGAAGGTGGAGCACTGGCAAAACAAATCCGATTCCGAGATAGGCCAAAGCATAATTCGGATCGAGATCGATAGCTTGTTTGTAATAGTCAATCGCTTTCTGATAACTCTCCTCATTGTATTTGGACTGATAGTACTTGCCCTTCAGATAAAGTTGATAAGCGTCGGGGTTAGTCGTGTAGGTCTTGGTGACTTTGGCTTCATCTGCACCTGACAGTTTTGATGTGAGCCGGCTGGAAACGTCACGGGCGATGTCGCTCTGCAGTGTCAAGAGGTCGGTCTGCTTGCGATTGTATTGCTGGCTCCAGACGACTTTATCCAAAGCAACATCAATCAACTCCACAAAGAGTGATAGGTCTTGTCCGCGTTGCGTTACTCGTCCGTTCAAGATCGCCTGAACATTCAATTCACTGCCAATCGTCTGCGGATTTGTTTCCTTGCCTTTGTAGCGAAACACGGATGAGCGAGGTCTGACATTCAGATTCTGCAATTGCGACAAACTGCTTATTAGCGTTTCGGTCATTCCGTCTGAGAGATACTCGACATCAGCATTCCCTCCCTCGTTTAGAAAAGGCATCACCGCAATTGAACTAATAACGGCGTTCCTGTTGTGTATAACGTAATAGGCATACGCAGCAGCACCAATGAGTATGAGTGCAAAGACGGACCCAATTAATACCCACCGACTCAACGTTTGTGTTCGCTCTGCTTCGGCATGCGCGGGCAAGATGGTTGTGGGACCGGTCGCTCTTACGTTCGAAATGTTTGTGCTCGCGTCGGTGAGTCTGTTGGTCTCTGCCTCGGCTGCAACTGGACCAGAACCGAGCATCATCGTACCCGCGTCAAGATCAGCGCTCGAGGAATCCGTGATAAGCGGTGTCCCATCCACGCGGCAGAAGCCGAGCGTATCGTCGGATTCGAGTCGATTACATTGGGAGCAACGTTTCATGGTGCTTAGGTTGTCAAACCCTCATAACTCCGCTAGGAGTTGCATGTTTATAGCTCCAGTCACCTCTCGACCTGGCGCCGTTCGGAGGGGCGGAACGGACTTGCTTGATCAATACGAACGATCATTCCGCCCCTCCGAACGGCGCTGGGTGGTGAGGCGTCGTTGCTATAGACATGTCGCCCCTCCGGGGTGAAATCGCTGTGCTAAGTGCCCGCAGAGATCGAACGTTCATTGCGGAAATCCCATTCGTTTAATCAAATCTTTAAAACGCGGGTCGCCCCGAAGTGAGTCAACGAAGGGGTCGACATTAATCAAATGGATGTCCCAATCGTGGGCCGCAAATGACTTCTCTAGCTCGGCGAAAGCTTTTTCTTTATCACCCAACAAAGCGTGGATCACGGCGGGTCTATAGACCACGGAATACTCTGTCTTCGCGATCTCTTCAAACTTTCTAATTACGTCCTCGGCCTCGCGGCGACGTCCCGTTTTCGCGTAAGCATAACCTACGACCTGAAGGCAGTCCTGATTAGTTGGATCTGTCTGTAAAGTGCTTTCGCAAACCGAAATTGCCTCCGCATACATTCCGTTCGCGTCATACGCAAAACCTAGCCAAAACCGTGCAGTGGGGTGATCTGCTTCCCAACGCAGCGCTTCGCGGGCCTGTTTCATCGCTAAGTCATTCCGGGCAAATGTGAGGACTCCCGCGAGGTTGGCCCCGACGACAGCAGATAGGGGCTCCAACTCCAGAGCTCGCTTTAACTCGTTTGCCGCCTCATCAAATCGGCCCAAAGGCGTAAGACACGAGATCCCGTACTGATAGTGAGTGAAAGCAACATTTGGATTAAGTTCAATCGCTCGCTTGAATTCGTTTTCCGCTTCGGCCCACTGAAAATCGTATTCAGCCAATAGCTTTGCCAATCCCGCATGAGCCTCGGCGAGATCTGGATCGAGCAGTAGGGCGTGCTGCGCAGCGACTCTGGCTTGTGGAATGACCTCATTTGGTGAGGCATAGCCATAAGCCGACATAATCCCGTATGAATCGGCCACACCAACATACGCCAGAGCAAAATTTGAATCGAGATTGATAGCGTGCTTAAACAACTCTATGCTGCGAAGGAGGCTGTCTTTCGTTCTCTTTCCAAACTCAAACCGCCCTTTCAGATAGAGTTGATAAGCTCCCGTGTTTGCCGTGTAAGTCTTCGTAATTTTGCTCTTGTCCGACTCTGATAATTTGTTTTCGAGCCTGGTTGAAACATCACGGGCAATTTCGCTTTGCAACGTCACCAGATCAGACGGTGTTCGCTGATACCTCTTGCCCCAAAGAGCGTTTTCCGTCTGGGTATCGATAAGTTCCACGTTCAGGGTTAATAAGTCGCTACGCTGAACTACCGTTCCAATCAAAATGGCCTGCACGTTCAAATCCGATCCGATCTTTTTGGGATCGATTTCCTTTCCCTTGTAACGAAAGACAGATGAACGCGCTTTGACGCTTATGTTGGGGAGTTGTGAAAGGTTATTGATAAGAGTTTCGGTGAAACCGTCGGAAAGATATTCAAGATCCGTATCGCTGCCGTCGTTGATGAAAGGCATAACGGCAATCGACTGAATAGTCGCCTGTGTGTTTTTGGTGAAGTAGAAATAACCACTGATAGAAATTGATGCGGCGACTACCGCAACAATAACAATCGCCACCCACCGACGCTTCGGCCTTGTCAATTCGCGTGTCCCGGTCGGCGCCGTTGCTGTGCGCAGCACTGTGGTTGGCCCAGTTGAGCGGCTCACGTTTGCTTCGGTGGCATGAGGAAGGATACCTGTCTCGGTTTCAGTGGCGGCTGATCCCAGCCTCTTCGTTCCTGCCTCACCATTTAGCGGAAGTGAATCACTGACGAGCGCCATGCCGTCTGCGCGGCAAAACGTGAGGGAGTCGTCAGTCTCGACGCGATTACATTTGGGGCAACGTTTCACAGGAGTTGTCTTGTGCTTAGATCTCACTCCATAGGAGTGACATGTTTATAGCCTGAGTCTACCAAAATAAACTCGCCGAAAGCGCCGGACGTCCCCAGGTTCCGAATCTATAAACATCTCGCTCCTCCGGAGCGAAGCGAATTCACAATTGACCCTAAATTCATTCCAGGTGGATCGTCGAGGAGGATTCTGAGTTGCCGTCGTAATAATTCCGTGTGCGTTCCGCAGCATCGTTTCATAAACTTCTATTCCGGCAAACCCATCCGTTTCAGCAAGTCCTTGTATCGCGGGTCGTCGCTCAGAGATTCAAACTGAAGTTGCCAGCGAATTTCCGGCAGCTTTCCGTTTCGAGCTTGGAAATCTTTTTCCAACCATTCAAACGCCTTGTCCTTGTCGCCCAGCCCGACATATACCGCAGCGATGTAATGTCCGTTCGCTTCCTTTCGGGTGTACTTCTCTTCCAGTTCTTTTATTTTGTCGATTGCCTCGGCTCGTTTCCCTGCAACCGCATAAACATGACCCAAGTCACCGAGTGAGATACCTGATCGGTTACTTAAGCCCACCGCCTTTTCGGCCGCCGCAATAGCTTCCGCGTTGCGTCCCCGTTTCAGATATGACAGTGCCAGATACTCATAAGCTGGGGGGAAGTTTGGATCGAGTTCAATTTGCTTGAGACTATTTTCAATGCTCGCATCGTAGTTCTTTTGCAGTCCGTACATTCGCGAAACATTCACACCGATAATGCTCGACAGCGGGTCGAGCTCTTGCGCTCGTTTGATCATCGCGGCCGCCTCGTCATTCCTTCCCATATTCTTCAGGAAAATTGAATACCAATGAAACGCCGTCGGATAATTAGGATTTAGCTCGATCGCCCGTTTGAATTCCTTTTCCGCTTCGCCCCATTGCCACGAATACTCATTGATTATTCCCAAGGTTGAGTGAGCTTCCGCCAATTGAGCGTCGATGGCTAAGGCTCGTTCAGCATAAACTCGCGCTTGTGGGATCGTTTCGCTTGTTGGAGTTCCGGCGTATTCGTTCGAAACTGCATAGCAATCCGCAAGACCAACAAATGCCAGGGCGTAATTCGGGTCCCGGTCCGTCGCCGCCTTGAATTGCTCGATCGCTTTCTTAAGATTTTCCGCTGTGCGTCGGTTCCAGTAATAACGGCCCTTCAAATAGGCTTGATAGGCTTCGGGGTCGGCAGTCGCGGCTTTGGTTACTTTGGTTGCCTCCGCCCCTGATAACTTCGCCTTTAGCTTTGTTGAAACGTCTCTGGCTATCTCGCTTTGCAGAGAAACAAGATCGGATTGTTTGCGTTGGTATTGCTCGGTCCAAAGCACACTGTTTTTTTGAACATCAACCAGTTCGAGGCTGAGCGTTAATTGATCGCCGCGTTGCGCCACTCTGCCGTTCAAGATCGCTTGAACATTCAGTTCTTTCGCAATCGTCTGTAAATCTGTGTCTTTACCTTTGTAGCGAAAAACCGCTGAACGTGGTTTGACGTCCAAGCTCGATAGGTTGGCCAAACTCTTGATAAGCGTTTCAGTCATCCCGTCTGAAAGATATTCAACATCTGCGTTTCGGCTTTCATTTACAAACGGCATCACCGCGATCGAACTGATCTGCTTTGTGCTGCCGCCTCTGGAGACAAACGCAAAGTAGCCGGCGGTCGAGATCGCTCCGACGAGCAAGACCCCAATTATCGCCGCGGCAAGTTTGTGGCTCTTTGCCTGAGTAACCGCGTATTCAAGACTCGAAGACGACGGCGTTACACTACGCGTTGCCGCGGCCTGGCCGCTCTTGGTCGCTGCAGCATAAACCTGCGTTTGATTTTCGTTAGCTGATTCTGTTGTGGCTGCGCGGTGAGGAATGATGGAACGCTCAATCTCGCCCTGAATGTCCAGATCTCTCCGTAGGTTCTTGAGGTCTATCAGCAGGTCATGCGCTGTTTGGTACCGCATGTCCACATCTTTAGTCATCGATTTGCGGACGATGCGCTGCAGTTCAGCCGGCACCTTTTCAAGGAGTGGCGGTTCTTTTTCGAGGACCGAGACAATGGTGTGATTGACGGTTTCGCCGGTGAAGGGAACTTTGCCGGAGAGCATTTCATACAAAACAACTCCCAGACTCCAGATATCTGTTCGCGCGTCAGTCGCTTTTCCTCCTGCTTGCTCCGGCGACATATAGGAAACTGTTCCCATCACCATGCCGGGGGTGGTATTGACTCGAGCGCGAGTTGCGTCTTCGGAGCCGGTCGCTATCGCTCCCGGTTCTGACAATTTCGCGAGGCCGAAGTCCAGCACCTTCGCGTAACCATCTTTGCGCAGCATGATGTTCTCAGGCTTGATGTCCCGATGGATAATCCCAGCCTGATGCGCCGCCGAAAGAGCCTCCGCGACCTGAACGCCAATCTTCAAGATCGTATTCAGCGGTAGCGATTCCTCATGCGAGAGGTGTTGGCGCAGAGTCTCGCCGTCGATCAACTCGGTCGCGATATAGTTTTTGCCGTTGACCTCGCCGATCTCATAAACGGTCAGAATGTTCGGGTGATTCAGCGCAGATGCAGCTTTTGCTTCCTGAATAAACCGATTCAGCTTATCTGTGTCCTTGCTGAATTCTTCGTGCAGGAATTTGATAGCGACTTTCCGATCGAGTTTTGTGTCCTGGGCCAGATACACCTCACCCATCCCACCTGCACCGAGCTTAGAAACGACACGGTAATGCGACAGTGTGGTGTTGGCTTCGAGTTCCTTATTCATCTGATTCACATTCAATGCGGCAGATTCATCCGCTTCAGCATTTCCTTGAAGCGCGGCTCAGACCGTAACTCATCCAGCTCCGGTTCAACGGCATACGAGCTGGCGGTTTCCGCCCGGCTCCACATGTGCTTTTCGAGATGGTTCAATGCTTCCTCTTTATCACCAAGCGCAAGGTAAATAAGCGCAAACGTGAGGCTCTGAACATAATTCCTGGTGGATTCCTGTTTTAACTCGCCGAGGAGCTTCACAGTTTCTTCACGCTTACCGGATTTCGCCAGCCACAGTCCCAGAAAACCCTTTGCTGACGACCCACTATTCAACTCGATAGAGGTACGGGCTTCAGCTATAGCTTCCGGATACATTCCCTTTGTTGCATATGCCCGAGCCAAAGCCAGGTGAGCGTAAGGGAAATTCGGGTTACGAACGAGAGTGCGCTTGTATTGTGCAATCGCCTCATCATACCTGCGAGCGTAGACTAACATGTCACCGAGATTCGTACCGATGATCGGCGAAAGTGGGTCAAGTTCCTCAGCACGCTTGTACTCGATGAGACTATCGTCAAACCGTTTCACATTCGAGAGGTCAGCACCTAACCAATGGTGGGCGGTCGCGTAATTCGGTTTGAGTTCGACAGCGCGGCGATACTCCTTTTCCGAGCCATCCCGGTCCCATTCATAATTGGAAAGATAAAATCCGAGCGCGGTGTGTGCTTCTGCCAGCGAATCGTCAATCTCCAACGCCCGCAGTGCCGCTGCTTTCGCCTGAGGCATGCTGTCGTTTGCCGGCGCAACATCGTAACTTGAAAAGAGAACGTATGTTTCAGCCAAACCTGAATAGGCGAGGGCATAGTTCGGGTCTTTCTCAATTGCTTGCCGATAAAGCTCAGCAGCTTGTTTGAGGGATTCGCCCGTTCGTTTGTTCCAATAGAATTTTCCTTTTAAATAAAGCTGATAGGCTTCGGGATTAGCGGTGTAGTTCTTTTCGACTTTCGCCAGATCCGCACCCGAAAGTTTGGTTTTGAGTTTGTTTGAAACATCGCGGGCAATTTCGCTTTGCAACGAAACGAGGTCGGTTGGCTTGCGATTGTATTGCTGGCTCCAAATTGCATTTTCGGTTGCAACATCAACCAGTTCCAGACTGAGCGTCAATTGGTCACCGCGTTGGACCACGCGTCCGTTCAAAATCGCTTGCACGTTTAGCTCTTTGCCTATGGTCTGCGGATTTGATTCCTTGCCTTTATAGCGGAAGACAGAAGAACGCGGTTTGACATTCAGATTCGGGAGTTGTGACAAGCTACTGATGAGCGTTTCAGTCATTCCGTCCGAGAGATATTCAATATCCGCATTCCCGCTTTCGTTGACAAACGGCATCACCGCAATCGATTCGATACGCTGGTCTCAATCTCGCTCGATACCGGAGCGGAGGTGAACTTAACCGTGCCCGCATCCGCGCTGATAGAACCCGAGTCGTTGATCAGAGCCGTACCATCCGCGCGACAGAAGGCGAGAGTGTCGTCATCCTCAACTCGTTTACATGCAGGGCAGCGTTTCATGTTTGAAGAACTTCTCGACCGATTACGCAGATTCCGCGGATTCAGTTCTTAATCGTTCAGCCAAATCGGTGTGATCTGTGAAATTTGCGGATTATCTAAGTGCACGCGATTGATTTACTCCCCCAGATTTATGCGTTTCAGCATTTCCTCGAACCGTGGGTCGTCGCGGAGTGGATCCAGGAACGGTTCAACCTTTATGCGCGGCAACAAATAATCGCGTTCCTCGAATGCTTTCTCCAATTCGGCGAAGGCTTTATCTTTCTCACCAAGCACGGCATAGATTAAGGCAAGATGGTAAGACATCACATACTGCGTTTTAGCTATGGCTCTGAATCTACTTATTATTTCCCCGGCTTCTCGCCGTCGACCGGCTTTTGCGTATGCTAAACCCGCAAACCGAAGGAATACCTGGTTCGTTGGATCCTTTTGCAGCGCCTGTTCGTTCAGTGTGATCGCTTCTGCAGACATCCCTTTCACAATATAGACCTGACTGAGAGCCCAACGGCCGACAATGAAAGTTGGGTCGAGATCAAATACCTGTTTGGCTTCGGCCAAGGCTCTGTCGTATTGTCGACCATAGAAATACATGCCTGAAAGATTCGCCCCGTTATTGAGATTAAGTGGTTCCAACTCAACTGATCGTTTCCCTTCGGCAATTGCTTCATCCGAACGTCCCAACAGCATCAGATAGAACATCCCGTAACGCCAATGCGTTCCAGAGTCATTTGGGTTTAACTCCAACGCACGTTTGAATTCGCGTTCAGCTTCCGCCCAGTTCCAATCGAAACATGCAAGAGAGTTCGCTAACGCCGTGTGTGCTTCCGCAA
>WNFY01008832.1_pt1 | contig 15374 bp, 9 predicted proteins | sample 5400091 | NCBI WGS metagenome assembly WNFY01 (sample SAMN13153364, study PRJNA577476) | soil metagenome | isolation source: 60 cm soil or saprolite under grassland replicate 1 | place: USA:California | collected 2016-06-15 | reverse complement strand
AAAAGGCGGACATCAAGCCCCAGCCGGAGTGGGAGTTGGTACCCAAGAGCAAATGCCCAAGCTCATGGGCGATGGCATCTCCCAGCAACTCGCCAAGATCCTGTTGGTGTTCTGCCGCGCGGTCTTTTGCGACGTCGTAGAACACCCATGCTATGAACCCGAAATCCTTGCCGCTCGCTTCAAGGGCGAAACCGAGTACTCCTCCGCCCTGGTGCAAACGTTCGGACATGGAGTAGGGAAGCAGGTTGACAACAAAGTCCAAGGGCGACCAGGTGCTGGAAGAATCTCCGGTACTCGATGAGTCGATAGGGCAATCAATCCAACGCGCGGCCACGCCTGCTTCCTGTAAGATGTTGCCTGCAGCCTCTTCAGCGTGCTGTCGAACCAATGGGTTAGATTGGGCGTAGTCGCGAATGCGAATTGTGATTTGCCTGTCAGTTACGGGTTGCCTCTTCGGCGTGCCAAACGCTGTCGCAGCCAGCATCAAACCCACCGTTAAGCCACTGATGGTCCGCCGTGTCAGTGCCCTCGCCTCCGTGAGGTTGCGTTGCAGGGGCAAGAATCGCCGGCGCCGTCCTTCAAGTTGGCGGCCTCGAGCGCCCAGACCAGACCCAGGATCAACAAGGTCGGTCAAGCTTTGGCTCAATCTTCCGATCCGAGAAAACCTGCTGCTCCAAGCCATGCGCACCTCCTGCGTGAGTGCGAATGACCTTGCGCCGCTACGTCGGTTTACCTCAATAGATCTGCCCTCAAAAGAATCTCGGAAGAAGATCTCAGGGAAATCACCGGGGTCATCTCTCAGGAAAAAAGAGGGTTAGCGGACTCTGCTTGTTGGCACTTGGAGCGGGTGGGCAGGTGGCGTTCGATGTTAGACTGATTGGCGTTTGGGGTACTCAGCCTTGAAGGACTACGTCTCCCCTCCCGGTCTGATTCGATTCGACGCCTTCGAAGTCGATCTTCGCGCCCGGGAGCTTCGAAAAGACGGCACGAGGGTCAAGCTTAGCGGCCAGCCCTTCGAGGTACTAGCGATCTTGCTCGAAACCCCGGGCGAGATCGTCACCCGCGAGGAGTTCCACAAGCGGTTGTGGCCGGCAGATACATTTGTCGATTTTGAGCACGGCCTGAACACGGCAGTCAATCGGCTGCGAGACGTGTTGGGCGACGACTCCGCCGACCGCCCACGTTTCGTGGAGACTGTCCCCCGCCGGGGCTACCGACTGAATCGTGAAATAGCGACGGTCGTCGCCCCCAACCCGGAAAAGCATTCCCCCGGCACCTCCCGGCCTTGGGCGAGGATTGCGGTATGGACCGCAGCCGGACTATCTGTTCTCATCATCGCTTTCATCTATTTCCGGCCTGGGAGGCCTCGGCTTGCTTCTGACTCGGTAACCCCCGTTCCCTTTACGGCTTTTCCAGGCATGGAAGTCGACCCAACCTTCTCTCCCGACGGATCGCAGATCGCTTTCGCTTGGAACGGCGATCCTGCCTCGGGCTCAAAGGGTTACGACCTGTACGTCAAGGTATCCGGCAGCGAAAACCTGCTGCGATTGACGAACCACCCGTCAGCCGCGATCAGCCCCGCCTGGTCCCCCGACGGCGAGCAGATCGCTTTCCATCGCCTCGATGGTTCGGAGACGGGGATCTACGTGGTCCCCGCCCTTGGCGGGCCGGAGAGGAAGTTGCTATCCACTCACGCCGCAAGTGATGCATTGACAATCAGTTGGTCGCCGGACGCCACACGGATCGCTTTCGCGGACTCGACGTCGTCGGGAGAGCACTACCTAAGCCTCCTGGCAGTCGACTCTCTGGAGATCACACCGATTCATCACAGCGAAAAGTGTCAGGAAGAAGTTTCCCCAGCTTTTTCCCACGCGGGCGACGAGTTGGCTTACGTGTGCAGCCTGGGTTCCGGCTTTGGTCTATATACGGTCGCGCTTCCAGGTGGGACACCGCACCAGGTCGGACTCTACGCGGGCTGGCCAAATGGGATCGCATGGACGTCCGACGACCAAAGGCTGGTCGGCTCCAGACATGTGGAGGGGACACCGAACGACGAGTTGTACGAAGTCACGGTTTCTAACGGCCAGCTGCGAGCACTCCCCTTCGGCGAAAGTGGAGAGTGTCCGACAATCTCCGCCAAAGGCGATAGGCTCGCCTACCAGGCGGGCCACTATGCCGGCGTCAACATCTACCGGAGGGATCTGCTGCATCCCGCGCTCGAAGCGGTGAAGGTCATTGCCTCCACTCGCGATTCCTATTACCCGCGATACTCTCCTGATGGGAAATACATCGCTTTTATGTCGAATCGCAGCGGTAATTTCGAGATATGGATGAGCAACTCGGATGGGACTGGCATTGTGAACGTGTCGAAGTTGAATAATCCACAGACGGGCACACCCAACTGGTCTCCGGACAGCAAGAAAATAGTCTTCGATTCGCTGCACAACGGCCATAAAGGGGTTTACATCGTCGACATCGCAGACCTCGTGCCGCACCAGTTGACTACCAACGTTCCGGAACCATCGCAGCCGAGCTGGTCACACGACGGGAAGTGGATCTACTTCATCGCAGGAGGCAGCCCGGGACGAATCTATCGGTGTCCCGCAGAAGGTCGCAATGCCGTGGCGTTATCCTCCGAAGTCGGCTTTTTTCCCCAAGAATCCTTTGACGGAGAGAAGGTTTATTTCGCGGTCTACTCCGCCGGGCGTGCCGTTCTCAAGATGGTCTCGCTCCAACACCCGGGCACGCAATCCGTGGTGGAAGGAATGCCTAACATCTTGGTAACCAATTTGGTTGTAGTCCAAGACGGGATTTTTTTTCTGTCCGAGGACAGCGTCACTCTGTCGTACTTCGATTTTGCATCAAGACAAGTGAAGCAACTCCTCAAAATGAAAGACCAGTCCACGGTGGCGCTGTCGGTTTCGCCGGACCAGCATTGGCTGCTCTTCGCCAAGGTTGAACAGCAGGACAGCGAGATCATGCTCGTCGAACATTTTCCATAGCGCCAGAATTCTGCCATCGTCGTCATCCTAGTCCGGAAGGGAGAACAGAAACCAATGCCGCTAGGATCGGGAAGAGGCGTGGGTGTTGAAAGACGAGTGTCAACGGAACGTCGTTTTGGTTGCAGATGGCACCGTGGTCACGGCTATTCCACGTCCGCACAGGAGCTTCTGGCCAAGCAAGCGGACACTACGACGAGTCCGAACATTGCATCTCCTTCTGGAAACTCGGGGACAAACTCGGGGACGACAAACTCGGGGACAGACGACAAACTCGGGGACAGACGGGACGTTCCCCGGTTGTTCGAAAACCTAAGCAACCGCGACAAACTCGGGGACAGACGGGACGTTCCCCGGTTGTTCGAAAACCTAAGCAATCGAGATCGGACAAGAGTGTCCACCCCCACACCAAAAACCCCTCCTGTAGAATTCAATCAGCGAAGTTCTGATCCCGGTTCATTCTGGAGCGGTTTTCCTGACGTTTCTCTCACAACTCAACCCGCAGCAGCGGGAGGCGGTCGAGGCCACCGACGGCCCGGTCCTGATTCTTGCGGGCGCGGGCAGCGGCAAGACGCGTGTCATTACCTACCGCATTGCGCACCTGATCGAGAACCTCGGGGCCATGCCCGAGTCGATTCTTGCGGTCACGTTCACCAACAAAGCCGCAGCCGAGATGGCCGAGCGCGTTGCGAAAATAGCCGGGGGCAGCTCGATTGCCAAGCCGGTGATCTCCACCTTCCATTCTTTTTGTGTGCGAGTCCTGCGGCGCGATATTGAAGCATTGCGCATTCCGTCGGCGGTGCCGGGCCAGCCGCCAATCGGTCACACGAAAAGCTTTGTCATCTACGACGAGAGCGATCAGCAACAGGTGACGAAGTCGATCATGAAGCGTCTGGGAATCGATGACAAAGAACTCACGCCCCGCGCCGTGCTGTCGCATATTTCCTGGGCGAAGAACCATATGCTCGACCCGCAGGAGGTCTATCTCAACTCTGCGGACCCGAAGACGGAGCGCATTGCGCACATTTACGAGGAGTATCGGAAAGAATTGCGCAGGGCGAATGCTCTCGACTTTGACGACCTGCTCCTGGAGGCAATGCGGCTGCTGAAGTCGGCGGCGGCGGTACGCGAATACTACAACCAGAAGTTTCAATACATTCTGGTGGATGAGTATCAGGACACGAACCGTCCGCAGTACGAGCTGATGCGATTGCTGGCGGGCGATCGGCACAATGTGTGCGCGGTCGGAGACGAAGACCAGTCGATCTATTCCTGGCGCGGTGCCGACATTCGCAACATTCTGGAGTTCGAAAAGGATTTTCCCGAGGCGAAGATCGTGCGGCTGGAGCAGAACTACCGCTCGACGCAGAACATTCTGCAGGCGGCATCGGCGGTGGTCGCGAATAACGTGCGCCGCAAGGGCAAGAACCTGTGGACCTCGCGCCAGGGCGGAACCAAGATCGGTTACTACGAAGCTCCGGACGGCGAAAACGAGGCGCTGTTTGTGGCCGATTCGATTGCCAGATATATGCGCGAGGCTACCGACCGCGCGGAAGATGCCCGGGCTGCCGTGCTGTATCGCACGAACTCGCAGTCGCGATTGTTCGAAGAGGCCATGCGACGCTATCAGTTGAAGTATCACGTGGTGGGTGGGTTTTCGTTTTACGAGCGCTCGGAGATCAAAGACCTCATTTCATATCTGAAAGTCATTCACAATCCCGATGATTCGGTATCTCTCTTGCGCGTGATCAACACGCCGCCGCGCGGGATTGGAAAGACGACGATGGAGGTCGTCGAGCGGCTCGCACTGGAAACCGGGGCGTCACTCTGGGGCGCGGTGAGTGAGTGTATCAGCCGAAATCTGCTAGCCGCCAGGGCGCTCCAGGCGCTGAAGTCGTTTCGCGAGCTCATCGAGGATGCCCGGGCAATGGCTGGGGGGACGTTCGCGGCAGAATTGACCGAGAGTGCGAGTGGCGAAGAGAACGGGCGAGGACGCCCGTCGCTCCAAAAGAATGAGGTGGAGGCACGGGCGTCCTCGCCCGTGCAACGGAGCGAGGCTCTGGAGGGAGATGACGAGACCGAGTTCAATCCTGCAGCTTTCGATTTCGGCGGTCACCACGAGATTCGTGCGGAGAGCTCCGCGCAGGATACAAGTTTGGAAGATGCTGCATTCAACCCGAACGAGCTCGGCGCGGAGACCGCCGGAGATACTGCGGAAGCGGTCCCCGACGATGTACCGGTCGAGGGCTTTCGGTCCCCCGGCGGTCCCGCCAACACCGCCGAGATCCTCAAATTCCTGATTGACCGCACGGGCTACATCAAAATCTTGGAGGAAGAAGATTCGCCGGAAGCCTTCTCGCGAGTTGAAAATATACGCGAGTTAGTCAATGCCGCCATGGATTCAAAAGATCGCGGCGAGACTCTCGATCAGTTTCTCGATCATGCGGCTTTGGTGAGCGATGCGGATGCCTACGACGAGCGCGCGCAGATCACGTTGATGACCTTGCATGCAGCGAAGGGGCTGGAATTTCCACTGGTGTTCCTGTGTGGCCTGGAAGAAGGCCTGTTTCCGCATTCGCGGACTTTCCTGAACCCGGATGACATCGAAGAAGAGCGGCGGCTGTGCTATGTCGGAATGACCCGCGCAATGGACCAGTTGGTCGTCACGCGAGCGGTGCACCGTCGACGATATGGAACCGACATGCCGGAAGCCAGCGTGCCGTCGCGGTTCTTGGAAGAGGTTCCTTCGGAGCTGATGGAGGAGTTGGGGATGGCACGGTCACGTTTGGGTCGGACATTCTTGTCCGACCAAGGGGGGAGGTTTGGTGCGGGGGGGCGTCGCAGCCCCTATGCGGGGGGCGGTGCGGGCTCGTACGGGGGTTCTGCTCGAACAGGAATGTCCGAGCCACACTATGCCTACGAGGACGAAGATCAATCCGCTTCGTGGAAGGAACCGCAGCCGCAGCAGGCAAAGGCTCCAAAGTACAACTCCATCGACAACATCGCCGAGTTCTTCGCTTCACGCGGAAAGAAGTTCAGCTTGCCGAAGGTACCGGTCGAGCAGCCACAAGGGAAGCGTGGGTTTCGCCCCGGACAGAAGGTGCGCCACCCGAAATACGGCGAGGGAACCGTGTACCAGCGCGAAGGTGAAGGCGAAGAGGCCAAGCTTACGGTACAATTTCCGAGATTCGGGCTGAAGAAGCTGGTGGAGAAGTACGCGCAGCTGGAGAAAGCTTAGAAATTTGGTAATTTGATAATTGGGCAATTTGGTAGTTTATCGCGAGGTATCCGGGAAACTGGGGGTTGAGTTCCGTTACGATAGAAGTACTCGAGTTCAAATTACCAAATTACAAAATTACTCAATTACAAAATAGGGGTTCATGGCCAACACAACCGCACTCAGCAAAGACGAACGTAAGAAGGTGAAACGCACCGCGCGGAAGAAGCGCAAAACCGAGACCCCATTGAAGCCCCGCGAGTATGCGCGCGGGTCGAAGAAGCAGAAAGTCAAGAAGATGGTGCGCGGACAGTCGAAGCGCTAGTTCGTAATTGAGGTTGCTCCCCTGTCGCGTTTTTTGCGACAGGGTGAGTAACTCAGCCGGGTTTTGGGGCGGGCGAGAATACCCGCCCCTCGCCTGCAGGCAAGGCTGCTGACCCGGCCATGAAAACGGACGGCAACCAGCTCTTTCGCTGCAAATCCATCGACAAACTGATTACCGAATCCGAGCACCCCGATCGTCGGTTGAAGAAGACGCTCGGCCCGGTTTCGCTCACCGCGCTCGGCATCGGCGCCGTGATCGGTTCGGGCATATTCACCGTAATCGGAACCGCGATCGCGGGTCAGAAGTTCGATACTTCATCGATCCTGAACGCCCCGCTGCTCGACTACCTGATCAGGCACACAGCTTCAACTGGCCGCCCCGGTGCGGGTCCAGCGTTGGCGCTATCTCTGGTGCTGGTGGCCATTGTCTGCGCCTTTACCGGCCTCTGCTACGCGGAACTGGCTTCCATGATCCCGATCGCCGGCAGCGCCTACACCTACACTTATGCGACGATGGGCGAACTTATCGCGTGGATCATTGGCTGGGACCTAATCCTGGAATATGCCGTCAGCAACATGGCGGTCAGTGTCGGATTCGCGCAGCACCTGGTGAACATGCTCGACTGGTTCGGCTGGCATCCTGGGTTGCGCTGGGTTTCTCCAGCATATTTGCCTTCGGGTATGACCGGACTGCAAGGCGAGATGCTCTACACACCGGGATTTCACTTCGGGTTCAATGTCCCAGCGTTCTTGATTGTGATGTTCCTCACAGTCGTCCTGGTGCGCGGCATCCGTGAATCGGCGGAAGCCAACAATGCCATGGTGATTCTGAAGATCGCCGCGATTCTGGCATTCATCATCGCCGGAGCACAATACATTCATCCGGGATTGTGGCATCCTTTTGCTCCCATGGGGTGGTCAGGGGTCCTGACCGGCGGTTCGATTATTTTCTTCACCTACATCGGATTCGATTCCGTTTCCACGGCTGCGGAGGAGGCCCGCAACCCGCAGCGCGATCTTCCTATCGGGATCATCGCCACCCTGGTGGTGTGCACGATTCTGTACATCGGCGTGGCAATTGTGCTCACCGGGATTGTGCCATGGGACTCCGTCCGCGACGACGCGGCGCCGGTCGTGAACAGCATCAAGCATCTGACCGAGGTTACAGGCTCACCAGTGTTGCGCTGGGTGCGGCTGGGGGTCTTGTTCGGCGCGATGATGGGAATGATTTCGTCGCTGCTGGTCTTTCAGCTCGGGCAGGCACGAGTGTGGTTCTCGATGTCAAGAGACGGATTGCTTCCGAAGCTGTTCAGCTATGTTCACCCGCGCTTTCGGACGCCCTCAACCGCCACTTGGATCGCCGGACTTGTCGTCGGTATCCCGGCGGGCATTCTAGATATCGGCACACTTTCTGATTTGTCGAACATCGGGACACTATTCGCGTTCGTGCTGGTGTCCCTGGGCGTGATCATTCTCCGCTACCGCGACCCAGGCCGGCACCGGGGCTTCCGCGCGCCAGGTGGAATCGCAGCGCCAGTGCTTAGCGTTGTCTTTTGCGCGCTGCTCATGGCCGGGTTGCCGATCCTTACGTGGCTGCGGTTCTTCGGCTGGCTACTGATCGGCCTGGGGATTTACCGCTTCTACAGCCGCAAGCACAGTGAGTTCGCAGCGAAGCCTTCCTAAACCAAAGTCAAATCCCATTCAGCACTCCGGTTTCCACTGCAACGTCACAGATGGAGTTCTCACGCACACTCTAAAACGGTTCGGAATACCATGGTTTTTGATACTTGCGGTACATCAGACACTCAGTGCGTTCCTCTCGCCTCAGACGCCTTTTGTGAATTAATCCACGCCGAGACCCTTGCGTCAAGTACATCCATCGGCAGCGCTCCGCCATTCAGTATCTCATCGTGAAAAGCCCGAATGTCGTACTTGCTTCCCAGTTCACGCTGGGCTCGGTCTCGCAGCTTGAGAATCTCAAGCTGGCCCAATTTGTATGCTAGCGCCTGCGCCGGCCATGCAATGTAGCGGTCAACTTCTGCCTGAACATCGGGGTCCTCGACCGATGAATGTTCGTGGAAGAAATCCACCATCTGCTCGCGCGTCCAGTGCTTGTAATGGACTCCTGTGTCCACCACCAGACGGATGGCGCGCCACATCTCGTCGGTCAGGCGGCCATAATCGGAATAAGCGTCCTTATAGAAACCAACGTCTTTCCCTAATCGCTCCGAATAGAGTGCCCAGCCTTCGGCGTAAGCGCTGTTGGATGAGTATCGACGGAAGTCCGGGAGCTCGGGAAGAGTCTGCGCGATCGAAACCTGCATGTGGTGACCGGGAATGCCTTCGTGATACGAAGTGGATTCTGCCGAAAGCATGTCGCGGTGCGCGTAATCGCTTGTGTTTACCCACACAATTCCGGGGCGCGATCCATCCGGCGTGCCTTGCTGGTAATCGGCCGCGGCCGCTTCTTTAGCACGAAACTCCTGCATGGCGCGCACTTCCACAGGCGTTTTGGGGAGCAAGCCGAAGAGTTTGGGCAACTCCGGCCTCATCTGATCAATGTAGCCGCGATACTTCTGGAGGATCTCATCCGGCGACTTGGCATGAACCCTCGAATTGTCCTTCAGCGATGCCCGGAAGCTCTTGAGTTCCTGGAAGCCGAGCTTCTTTGCGATCGCAAGTTGCTCGCCCTCGATTCGTTTCACTTCGCTCAATCCGAGCTCATGGATCTGCTCTGGTTCCATGTTCGTGGTGGTCAACTCGCGGATGTCGTACCGATAGAGAGCCTCGCCGTTCGGCAATGCCCATATACCCGGTTCGGTTCGCCCGAATGGGGCATAGTCCTTCGCGAGATAATTCGCCAGCTTCGTGTAAGCCGGACGAACATTTTCGTCAATGGCCGCGACAATCTCGTCGTGCAGTCGCTTGCGATCAGCTTCCGGAACGCCGTCAGGAAATTGCTTAACCGGCTCAGAAAAAGGGTTGGTTTCGCCGGCCGCGTCAGCGATCTTCTTGGACTGCACCACCGTCTTTTCCAGAAGATACTTCGGCGGCATTAACTTGTCCTTCTTGCCCTGCGCCAGGACTTCAATCGTCTGATCGATTACGACTGGGATTTTGCGCAGACGTGACAGGTAATCCTCGTAATGCTTTGTTGAATCCGTCGGAACGACAGCGGCGAACTGCGCCAGCAGCAACTGCACGCCGTTGAACTGGTCCACCGGCATCTCGTAGGTCTTCAGATCGATGCCCTCGATCCGCTCCTTCAAATTGCGCACCATCAGCTGAAGGCTCAGTCTGTCCTGTTCGTTCAGGCCTGCAGAGTCGAACGCGTGGAATTTCGCCAGCCACTGCTGCAAATCGCGCTTCTGCTGCTGTACATGCGCGAGCGAGACATCGCTCCAGCGGTCGTTGTATCGGTAATCGCCAATCGACGTGGCGAGTTCAGGACTTTCGCGCAACTCGTATTCCCACTCGTCAGCAAGTAGTTGCTTGAGCTGCGCCTGTTCGGGACCCGGTGCAGGGACGGGCGCCGCACTCCGCGAGAGAGTAGCCAAGAAAACGATCAAACTCACGAGATAAGCGGGGTTTTTCATTCAATGCTCCACGAAGAATTTCTGAATTGTAGCTCAGTTCTGGGCGACTATCCGGCGACGACATCAGCCAGCCGCAGGGCCTCAACACAGGATTTGACGTCGTGAGTGCGTATAACGTGAGCACCTTTCAGTGCCAGCGCGACCTCCGCGCCCAGGGTGCCGAAGAGTCGCTCCGAAACCAGCGCATCCTGGCCGTTGCTGGCCAAAGCTCGCCCGATCCAAGACTTGCGGGAAACGCCGGCAAGCAACGGGAAGTAGAGTTCGTGAAATTCATGGAACCGCCGCAAGAGGGGGTGGTTCTCTTCGTATCGTTTCCCAAAACCGAAGCCTGGATCCAACACGATGCGGTCCCGCCTGATCTTGGCCATGACCGCTGCGTCGGCCCGCTCACGCAACTCCCGTTTCACCAACATCACCAGGTCGGCGACTGGCGGCAAAGCGGCCCATTCGTCCGGTCGGCCCCTGGTGTGCATCAACACCACTCCACAATCCAGGCTGGCCAGAGTCTTCTTCATCTTCGGGTCCCACTGCAGGCCGGAAACGTCGTTGACGATCTCAGCTCCCGCATCGACCGCGGCTGCGGCTACCTTGGACTTGTAGGTGTCGATCGAGACGATGGCCTCGGATTTCGCCTCTTTGAGGGCGACAATGACTGGTAACACGCGCCGCAACTCTTCTTCGACACCCACCGCAGGCCGGTCCAATCCAACTCTTGCGCCCGGTTTGGTTGACTCCCCACCGATGTCGATGACATCCGCACCTTCCGCAAGCAATCGCATGGCGTGCGCTACGGCATCGCCCGCGGTTTCGTGGTGGCCGCCGTCGGAGAACGAGTCTGGCGTTACGTTCACGATTCCCATAACCAGCGTGCGCCGGCCCAACTCCAGCGAGCGCGTGCCGAGGTTCCATGTGAAGACAGGGCGCATGCTGTAATTCTAACTGCACCAGCAATGGTGCTCCGGTACCGGTGCTACAATCGGGTTTGTAGATGTTGAAGAACAGAGCACCACTTGCGGTCCTTATCTGCTGGCTTTTCCTGTCGCTGGGGGCCTCGGCGGCTCCTCCAAAAGCGACAGGATCCCTGAAGAAGCAGATCGAAGCCATCCTGGCGCAGCCCGATCTCTCTCGCGGTTTCCTGGGAGTCGAGATTGCGTCGCTGCGCACCGGCAAACCCATTTTTTCACTGAATGCAGACAAGATGTTTACGCCCGCTTCGAACACAAAACTGTTCACCACAGCGGCTGCACTGGCTTTGATCGGGCCGGAATACAAGTTCCGCACCACGCTTGAAACCAGCGGTTCCCTCGATAAGTATGGGCGCCTGACAGGGGACCTGTTGTTGGTCGGGCGCGGAGATCCGAACCTTTCGGGCCGCGAATTGCCGTACAACACGCGAACCCAGCGCAACGCCGATCCGATTCGCGTGCTCGAAAAGCTTGCCGACGAATTGGTGCAAAAAGGCGTCAAGTACGTGGACGGTGACATCGTCGCCGACGACTCCTACTTCGCGTTTGAGCGGTACGGCGAGGGCTGGAGCCAGGATGACCTGGTATGGCCCGACGGCGCCCCGGTTTCGGCGCTGACCGTCAATGACAACGTGATTTTTGTTCAGATTCTTCCTGGTGCACGCGCTGGGGACAAAGCTTTTGTCAGTGTTACGCCCTTTGCCGACTACTACACCATCGACAACCGCCTGCTGACCACGCCCGCTGGAACGGGCCGCAAGATTTATATTAATCGCGAGCCAGGTTCGACGACTCTGACTCTGTGGGGCACGATGCCCATGGACGACGCCGGAGTGAATGAAGGTCTGTCGATCGAGGACCCCGCGGAATTCGCCGCCAACGTCTTCCGGCACTTGCTCGAGGTTCGAGGTGTTGCTGTCTATGGCAAGCAGCGCACACGGCACACCGATCTGGCAAGCCTTTCGACCTTTACCAGCGTGGTGATTGCGTCCAGTCGCGGGGGAGACGAGCACTCGCTGACCTCACCGGCGGGACCACTTGTGCTCGCCGAATACCAGTCCCCTCCGCTCTCTGAGGATGTTGAAGTCATTAACAAGGTTAGCCAGAACCTGCATGCCGAAATCCTGTTGCGGCTGTTGGGCCGCGAGAAGGGTACGGGTGGAACCGTGCAGGGAGGGCTTGAGGTGCTCCACGGATTCCTGAACAACTCGGGCATTTCCGGCGATGACTACGTCTTCTTCGATGGATCCGGACTCTCTCGCCAGAACCTGGTCACGCCCCACGCCGTCGTCAGTCTGCTCAGTTATGCCGTAACTCAGCCCTGGGGGAGGGAATTTCACGACTCGTTACCCGTAGCAGGGGTGGATGGATCGTTGGCCGACCGCTTCAAGGATCTGGATCCTCGGGCCCACGTCTATGCGAAGACCGGTTCGCTGGGCGGGGTGAAGACACTCTCCGGTTATGCCGTGACCGCGAAAGGTGAGGAGATCGCCTTTGCCATTCTGGCCAACAATTACAGCCTGCCGGGGAAGCGCGTCAACGACATTATTGACAGCATCATCACGGCCGCTGTGAACTCTGCAAAGTAGTTATCGACTGAAAGTAGTTATCCCCTGGCTCGCTTGCGCACTTGTGCTCGCGCCCCTGCTCCGGTGCCCTTCGGTGGCTTCTTCACTCCTTCCACAATCTCCTTGAGCACCGTGGCATTGTTTCGCTCCGTTTGCTTTGAAGCGAAGAGGAGGGAAACCACCTTCTCCTGATCGAGAACATCGTAGAGCTTTTGGAGGGCGACGACCGCTGATGGCGTTCTCAGCTCTGTGAGATACCTTTGCCGGAAATCCTGCCACCGTTCCGGATGCGCATGAAACCACTTCCGCAGCTCGTTCGACGGGGCAAGGTCGCGCAGCCAGGTATCGATTCGCGCTTCCTGCTTGGTCAGGCGGCGCGGCCACAACCGGTCTACGAGAATCCGGAAGCCGTCCGAGCCAGCCGGTTCGTCGTAAACTCTTTTGAGCGCGATCGTGCGGGTTGGAACCATACCGTTTGCTTCTGCTATTTTAAAGCCACACCGAAGATGCCTGACAAATTCTCTTTCCGATTTCGCCTGTTGACCACAACCACGGTTTGGTCGTGCGTAGCACTGGCGCTGTTTCTCCTTACAGGCTGCGAAGTTGAGCGTAGAAAGAGCGACACCGAACTTGGCTTGAACCCGCAACAGGCTGCCGGGCGCCGCGTCTATGACGAATACTGCGACCGTTGTCACGCTCCCTATTCTTCTCATGGGCGGCAGGGACCTGGATTGAAAGGCGTTTTCAAGAACCAGTACCTCCCCATCAGTGGAATCCCTGCGAATGACGCCCGCGTGGGGGAAATCATTCGCATTGGCAGAAACAAGATGGGAGGCTACGGCAACGTGTTGACGCAGCAGCAGCTCGACGACATGCTGGCGTACATGCACACGCTGTAGGGCTCCCATTCGCGGGGTTTCGACCGCGTTGTCGGCCTCGGCGGATTGCGTCTCTGATCTTCGCGCTGTTCGCACTGACGACGCTGAAGCTGCGATAATTCACCAGTGAGGAAACGCAACTTCTTTTCCTCGGATGAACACGGATCAACGCGTGGTGAACGTTTTTGGACTTGAACACCAAACACGATTTAAGATTCACTCTCTTTCACTTTTCCCTTGAGGTCGCCCATGGCTGAAGTCGTGTCCAGTGCTGTTCCGGTGAACGGAAGCGGAGCCGCGTCCGATTCTCCAACCGAAGTGTATGCCGTATTCGGTGCAGAGCCCGAGGTGCTGGCCTATGCCATGGCGAAATATTCGCGTTCGGCGCTCTCGATGAAGGAGTCGCTGAAAGAAATCAGCCAGCAGAAGGCGGAGAAGTTTCTCAACACATTCTATTTTCAGTACGGACACCGCTCCATTGCGGACCTTGCCCACATCGCGCTGGCGATCGAAAAGCTTTCTATTCTGGCGGCGATTGTTGTTGCAGATGAGCAGCGTTGGGACGGGCAGGAACGCTCCACGCGTTATCAGGATTTCCGCAAAAGCGGCTATTACACGCCCGACTTCGGCTCGGACGAGCCAGCTCGTGATTTGTACTTCCGGACAATCAGGAACCTGTTCTCGACATATGAATCGGTCTCTGAAACCACGTTTCAGTATCTCGTCGAGATCACGCCCAAGCCGGCAGAGATGAAGCAGGACGCTTATGAGCGGACACTGCGCGCACGCGCGTTTGATATTTCCCGCTATCTGTTACCGCTCGCGACCAACACATCATTGGGCGAAATCGTGAATGCGCGCACGCTGGAAAACCAGGTTTCACATTTGCTTTCGCACACGCATGCGGAAGTGCGGCGGTTAGGGGAGTTGCTGAAGCGTGCTGCTCTGTCGGCTGCGTATAACGTGAATCATGAGTCTGCGCGAAAATTGGTTGAGGATATTCGCGCTGTATCGCCGGAGCTTGGCGCGCGTGCCGAAGCTGAACTCCTGAAAGAAGTCCGCGTCGCCTCCACGCTGGTGAAGTATGCCGATCCGAATGCGTACGAGATCGAGACCCGCCGCGAACTAGGCCAGATGGCATCAGAGTTGATGGGCGGGGCCTCGCCTGATGCGGCGCCTTCAGTCGATTTACTCGACGATGAGCCTGTAGAAATAGAACTCGCGACTACGCTGCTGTACGAACACTGCGGGTATCCTTACCGCCAGATGCGGCGATCGGTCGAGAGCGTTAGTGAAATCCGACGCCGCGAATTCATCGACGCCGGTCTGCGCCATCGCGGCCGTCATGATGAAGCGTTGCGGGCGTTCCGCGCCGGCCAGCAGTTCCGGTTCGACATCCTGATGGACATTGGCGGCTTCCGCGACATGCATCGTCACCGCCGCTGCATCCAGATTGAGCAGCAGTTCACGATTCAGCATGGATACGACGTCCCTGCCGAACTGCAGCCTGCAGGCGCACTGGACTCGTACACCCAGGCGATGGATCAAGCTACTCAGGCAGTTCGGAAACTAGCGGCGAGCAGCACGGCCGAGGCGGCAGAGAACAGCCAATACTTAATTCCGCTGGGCTTCCGCAAGCGCACGCTCTTCAAAATGGATTTTGCCGAAGCGGTCTATATTTCAGAGCTGCGCACCGGCCCGGCTGGACACTTCTCCTACCGCAACGTTGCGTATGCAATGTTTGAGGAAGTGAAGAAGAAGCATTCCGCGCTGGCGCAATACTTCCGAGTGCATGACGTGCACGAGCCGTCGGATTTGCTGAAACGG
>WNFY01017002.1_pt1 | contig 15375 bp, 17 predicted proteins | sample 5400091 | NCBI WGS metagenome assembly WNFY01 (sample SAMN13153364, study PRJNA577476) | soil metagenome | isolation source: 60 cm soil or saprolite under grassland replicate 1 | place: USA:California | collected 2016-06-15 | reverse complement strand
TGACGCGTGGGGAAGCACATTTTGTACTCCCCCGAAACAATTGTCAAATGAACAGCAAAAAGAGTGTCAAAGCTTTTTAGAAATGTCCCCATCGTTAACTTATTAGAAATGTCCCCTTTTTGTGTTGTGGTGTTCTCGTTGGAATGCGCACTGAAGCGAAGCCCTGTAGTTAGGGCGAAGCGTAAGTGCGTATTCCAACGAGCGGCGCTGCGATCGCTTGGTTGGAAAACCATGGCCTCATCTTCTGCCAACCCTGGCGCCACGGATGGTCTTTCTTAGGCTTCCTCACCACGATTGCTCTGGCGGCAGGTGGAAGTAGCTGAGGGGGTTTCTGTATCGGCTCCTTCAGTTCGGCAAAAGCTATCCGCTCCCCGCGGTAGTACACCTCCATCGTCCCATCCTCCCATTCGCATACCCGTGCCTTGCTTTGCGTAGGCCCATAGCGTTGCTGGCCAGGTTTCAGTTGCAGATAGCGGCCTTCGTGCCGGATCACCCAGTCGTTGCTAATCCTGCGTTCTGTCTCTAAGCGGAAAATCTCACGCCGTTCCCGAGCCGTCGGCTTGCGCCCGTGATAGTTCTCCGCCTTTGCCGCCGCCCGGACAAAGCGTCGGTTGTGCTCCGGCAAATATTGTTTTTCCAGATACTCATTCGCGGCCTCATAACTCGCGATTTTCTTCCGCCGCAGTTTCTTAATCAGACGATCTTGATGTACCCCGTGGGTCCGCTCGACCCGCCCCTTTGCCTGAGGCGAACTGGCGGCTATGATCCGAATTCCCAGCTTCTGACACATGCGCCCGAACTGCGTCACCGGCACCTTACCCTGCAACTGCTCGGCGGGCGTGGCTTTTCGTTTGTACACATTCTTCCAATCCGTGTAGAGTGCACGCGGCACACCGTACTTCCCAATCCAGGCCTGCAAGACATTGGCTGCCGCCCAGATGGTCTCTTCTTTGCCCATACGAGCCTGCGTTTGGCTCGTGGCATCGTCGACCATGTCCATCAAACAGCCCCGCGGACCACGCCCTTCCAACCAATCATGAAAACTGCCGTCCACTTGCACTAGTTCGCCAAAGTGCGATCTGCGCTCCCTGCGCTGGCACTGTTTCTTGCGCCTGCGTTTCCGGCTCCACAACCCGTCCTGCAGCATCCAAAGTCGTAACGTGTCGTGATCCATCACAATGCCGTCTTCTTCGGCCAAGTGCTCAGCCGCCAACGTCGGCCCGAATCTCTCCTCCTCCGAACCAGAATATTTTTTTCTGATTAAGTTCAATACGCGGCGTCGAAGTTTCGACGGCTTGCTACGGTTCGAGGGCCGGCCGGCATTCCCATGCTTTAACCCTTTGCTGCCCACCTGCCGATACCGCCGCCACAATCGTTTTGCCTGCCGATAGCTTAACTCCAGCATCACCGCTGCATCGCTCACCTTCAGGTCCCCACTACCTACTCGCCCCATGACTTCCGCTCGCTCCAGCTCACGACTGCTCATGGCCGTCCTCTTCAACAGACCTCCTCTGGCTGGAGGTCTTAGTCTAAGGGGACATTTCTAAATAGTTCGGGAGGGGACATTATCATTAAGTTTCAACATGACATGACGAAACCGTGACATGACGAAACCGAAGGCAGGTTCGTATCAGGGCACGCAGCCGATTATCTGTTCGTTTTTTTGGTGCCGCTTTGGGAAAAGCCCCATCCGCACAAAGACGCAGGGCGAGAGTATTCGTCCCAGGTCAAAATCAAAAGCGTCAGACAAGAACGCCCGACCCGCCTGAGAGCGTCCAACTCACACGTCAGTGCCAAAGCCCCGAGGCCTCAAGCCCAATTTTCAATACTTCGGCATCTTGGGATCAACCCGGTCGGCCCAGGCAAGAATTCCGCCGGCAAGGTTGTGGACCTTCTTGAATCCCGCCTGACGGAGAAAGTTTACGGCTTTGGCGCTACGGACGCCGGAGCGGCAGTGGGTAACGATCTCTTTACTGGTGTCGAGCTCGTTTACCCGGTTGGGGAGATCGCCGAGCGGAATTAGATGTCCGCCAAGGTTGCAGATCTGATATTCGTGTGGCTCGCGAACATCGAGCACAAGCAGGTCGTCGCCGCGGTCGAGCCGCTGCTTTAATTCTTCCACTTGCATTTCGGATGTGGTCACTTCGGCCGGGGCCTCCTCGCCGCGAATTCCGCAGAATTCCTGGTAATCAATCAGCTTGGTGATGGTCGGATTTTTTCCGCAAGCCGGGCAATCAGGATTCTTTCGCAGCTTGAGTTCGCGAAACTTCATGCCCAGCGCGTCAATCAAAAGCAGACGCCCGATCAGCGGATCGCCGGAGCCGAGAATCAGCTTGATGGCTTCCGTCGCCTGAATCACGCCGACCAGCCCGGGCAGAATTCCCAGCACTCCGCCTTCTGCGCATGAAGGAACGAGTCCCGGCGGTGGCGGTTCCGGATACAAGCAGCGATAGCACGGACCATCCTTGGTCGCAAAAATGCTGGCCTGGCCTTCAAAGCGGAAAATAGAGCCGTAAACATTCGGCTTGCCAGTTAGCACGCAGGCGTCGTTGACCAGATAGCGCGTGGGGAAATTGTCGGTGCCGTCGGCGATGACATCAAATTCTTTGAACAGCTCGAGCGCGTTGTCACTGGAAAGGCGGATGTTGAATTTCTTGATGTTGAGGAACGGATTCATCGCCTTCAGCTTCTCGGCGGCGGAATCGAGCTTGGGGCGGCCCACGTCGGCGGTCGAGTGGATGATCTGGCGCTGCAGGTTGGTGTAATCCACGACGTCGAAGTCAACGATGCCAAGCGTGCCAACCCCCGCCGCGCCAAGATAAAGCGCCAGCGGTGAACCAAGCCCTCCGGCGCCGATGCACAGAACTTTTGCAGCCTTCAGCTTGAGCTGCCCCTCCATGCCGACTTCGGGCATGATTAGGTGGCGCGAGTAGCGCAGAATTTCGTCGTTGTTGAGGGTGACTGCTGGTGGGGCGTCAGTTAGAGTCGGCATAGATTGAAAATTCCAGATTCCTGCAAAAAGCTCTTAGCCTTTAGCTCTTAGCTTGTAGTCAAACCGGCTCGGCTAGTAGCTAAAGGCTAACAGCTAAGAGCTGATCCACCCGCAATCGACGGCACAATCGAAATGTTGTCGCCATCGGCGACCGCCGTTGCTTCTTTCTGCAGATAGCGAACGTCCTCGTCATTCAGATAAACATTCACGAAGGCGCGTAGCTTGCCTTCTTCAGTATAAAGATGACGGCGGAGATCAGGATGCTGCGACACCAGGCCGCTCAGCGCCTCTCCGACAGTGGAGCCCTGAACTTCAATTGCAGGCTGCTTGCCCGCATACTGCCGCAACGGCGTAGGAATATGGACCTTTGGCATGTACAAATGATGCCATAAACTGGGCAGGAGATTCAGGGGCGCGATGGCTGCTACTTCCGAAACTCGTCCGGTTGGGTTTGTGCCGCTGGGAATTTTCTTCTTCTTTGGCACGACGATGGCGTCGTATGCGGCGTTGACGCTGGCGTTCCCGGGCACGTTTCTTGATGCGGCGTGGCGACTCAATCCGGAGGGACACGCCGCAGTTGCGTCGCTCGGCAGGATTATGGCGCTACCGTTCCTCTTCTTAGCTTTCGCGCTGTTTTGTGCCGGCCTGGGCTGGTTTCGCCGGCGTCGGTGGGGATGGCTGCTGGGAGTTGCGTTGATTGCGATCAATCTCGCTGATGAGAGCCGTCCCCAAGATCAGAACCGAAAAGCCGATCAGCGCTATCACTACCGAATCGATTAGAAACCGCATGCCGCGCGTGATTGGAAATTCCAAAGCGCCACCATCGGTCAGCGGCTCTTGCTTCAGCGCAGAACGCCTAATTAGCCAAAACGCAATTGGCAGCGCGAGGATCGAAAGCGTAACGAGCATTCCCACAACCGGCCAGATAATCTTCATCTAGTCACCCTTCGCGGGCGCGGGCGCCCGCGCCACATCACACCACCTCAATCCTCTCATCCACCAGCTTCTTGTCATTCTCGTCCGTGCCGGTGAGCTCGAAGGAATTGGTCAGCGCAGCTTTGCCCTTTTCCACGCTCGTGATCACATACGAGCAGCCAAGCCAGTGGGCCTCGGCGTGGTCGGTTTGTGACCACTTGGGGGGGTGGTCAGGATGGGAATGGTAGAAGCCGATGATATCTTCTTCGCGCTCACGGCCTTCCCGCTGAATGCGGACCAGTTCCTTGGGTCATCCTCCATGTGCCCGAGCAGCACGCCGCAGCACTCGTGCGGATACGTCTCCTCGCCGTGCTGGCGAAGAGCGTCGTAATGGGATTGGCCAAGGCGAAGCATCAGAAAACCAATCCACCACGGAGACACGGAGGCATGGAGTAAAACTTTGTTTCGTAGAGCCTCGCGCGACGGGACAGCCGAGGGCGGCTGTCCCCACATTTCTTGGGTTTCGGTTTCTCCGTGATTCCGTGTCTCCGTGGTGAAATCATCTTTCCGTCCAGAACCTCTCACTCAAATACTTGTCGCCGGAGTCGGGGAATATGGTGACGATCGCAGCTTCTTCATCTTTCCGCAAACGCCGCGCAATCTGCAAGCATCCCGCAATTGCCGAGCCCGCGGAAATCCCGACGAGCAGGCCTTCTTCGCGCGAGGCGCGAATCGCCATCGCGTAGGAATCTTCGGTCGAGATGCCGATGTCTTCGTCGGCTAGGCCTGAATCATAAATCCCCGGTACGATCGCGCTCGCCATGTGCTTGGCGCCTTCGATGCCGTGAAACGGAGAATCGGGTTGCAGCGAAATGCAACGGACCGCGGGATTCAGTTCTTTCAGCCGCCGCGAGGTACCCACGAATGTCCCGCTGGTCCCCATCATCGCAACGAAATGTGTGATACGTCCCTCGGTCTGTTGCCAGATTTCTTCGGCCGTGCCATGGTAATGGGCCTGCCAGTTGGCTGGGTTCGAGTATTGGTCGGCGTAGAAATATTTGTCCGGCTCGCGCGCATAGAGTTCGCGGGCGGCACGGATTGCGCCGTCAGAACCGTCGGCGGGATCGGTATAAATAATGTTGGCGCCGTACGCGAATAGGATTCGCTTGCGCTCGACCGAAACATTTTCCGGCATACAGAGTGTGACCGCGAACCCTTCGGCCGCGCCGATCATGGCGTAAGCAATGCCGGTGTTGCCGCTGGTTGAATCAAGCAGGATTTTGCCGGGAGCAAATTTTCCGCCGCGTCGGCCTTCTTTGACGATGTTGAAAGCCGCACGATCTTTGACCGATCCGCCGGGGTTGTACCACTCGGCCTTAGCAAGAAGTTGAATGTGAGGCAACTCAGAGCCAATGCGCTCCAGTCGTAGCAAGGGCGTGTGCCCAATGCGCGAAAGGCTACGTTCGCCGAGTTTCGATTGGACGATTTTTGGCGTTGCAGGGACCATGAAAGCCATGTCAGATGCATGCTCAGACGTAAGCGGCGAGCTGTGGCGCTGAGCAAACAATCCTGTTCGCTCGGAACTCATGGCTCGAAGCTTGCGGCTGCAGCTGTGACCAACGTAATGCTGCCGTGGCGCAAAACCGGGCAACTTGTCGTTAGATTATAGAGGAGCATAGCTGGATACATCCGATGCTCGGCAGATCTAGTCATCTGGCGATCGCAAGCTACAGCGCATCGGGTATAGTTCGAAAAACCGAGTCGCGCATCCAACGACTGTGGATTGACGATTTCAGATTGCAGATTGACCTGTAACCGCACCATCAAGAATCTGAAACCTGAAGTCTCAAATCTGAAATTTGGTGTCGCCGGCGCGACCGGAGACTGAGGCCGATTTGGCTAAGAGCTAAAAGCTAAAGGCTAGGAGACGGGGTTTACATGGCAACCAAAACTGAAGAGCGGACCTTCGAAGACGCCGTACAGTGGCTTCGCGACCACGGCTTCGATCTGATCGAAGCGCCGGGCATGCAGGGACGCGTGTTCCTGAAGAAGTACAGCGTGTCTGCAGCCATTCAGAAAGATGGCGACGACGGTGTCAAGATATTTGCGTACCCCGGATACCTCATCAACGGTGAAATTTCCAAGCTCATTAATCGCGGCTACCAGCAGGTGCTGAAGACTTCGAAAACCGAAGTTGCCGCGACCGCCGACCATCTGAAGGCCCTGCAGCAGTTCAGCGAAGAACTGAAAGAAGCTCTCGGGCTGCCGAGCCTGTACAACGAATCTCTGGGGACCGTCAGCGAAGCTTATCAATACGACCGCATCGTTGATCGCGACAAACCCGCTGCGGAGCGCCCGAAGCGTCCATGGGAAAAAATCCGGGCGGCTGCTGCGGGAAAGAAAAGCCGCGCCTGAATTTGCCTCCACCAGAATTGTCATCCTGAGCAACGCAGTCGAAGGCCCCCTGTGTCTGTATTCGATTGACTGCTAAGAAGCTGCCATCTCGCCCCGAACCGCCCGCGAATCCTCCGATTGGGCGTCCGCGAGAAATTCAATCCCATATAGATAAAGTGCGCGGTGGCGCACTTTGCCGGAGACCCGCACCGCTTGTTCTCCCTGTGGCGGCTGAAATTCCAGTTCGAGCTGAGTTCCCACCGGCAGATTTGCGATGGTGAAGAGGCACATGCCGCCATCGCTCAGATTGATTCCGATGCCGTCCAAGTGTGCTGGGCCGGCGAACACTTGCACTGATGTGTTCCACCACTGGCGTGGCGAACGGCGTACAGGCCGAAAGTTGCGTTTAATGAGCATGATTGGTTGAGCGGAGTTGGCGGTAAGGAATAAGGTAGCGCGCTTTTCGCCGAGCCCGAAGATTACGGACGTTCAGTGGCCCTGGTGTGCGATAATTCCCGCCGCGAGAATTGCGGTCTCTTCCAGGCCGCCCAAGTGAGTTCCTGCATTTGGTATTTGGCAATTAGCATTTGGCCAGATCGCAACGTGCTAAATGCCAAATGCTTATCCAGAAGGGAGATTTCATGACCAAATCATCATCCTGGACTCGTCGTCAGTTCATGCGTGTTGGGACCGGAGCTGCCGCAACCGGCGCGGCAGCTAAATTTACTTTGCTGAATCCGAAGCCGCTTTGGGCTTCGCCCAATCCAGTTGCGCCCAGCGATACCGTGGGATTTGCTTCAATCGGAACCGGCGTGCGCGGATGCGAACTGCTGCAAGCTTCAACGCATGTGCCTGGGATTCAGTGTGTGGCCGTCTGCGATCTCTACGACTCGCGTCACATCGCTGCCCAAGAGGCAGTAAAGAACCCGAATGTCCCGGCAACCCGCAACTACAAAGAAATTCTCGACCGCAAAGACGTGGACGCCGTATTCATCGCGGTGGCGGACCATCAACACCGCAAAGTTTTCGTAGACGCATGCGCCGCTGGCAAAGATATTTATTGCGAAAAGCCGATGTCGCACACGGTGGAAGACGGCTTCGCCATGATCGAAGCCGCGCAAAAGGCGAACCGCATCGTGCAGATCGGCAGCCAGCGTGTCTCGTCCATCATCTACGCGCAAGCCAAGGAGATTTACGACTCCGGCAGGCTTGGTGACGTCTGGCACATTGAAGCCCATTGGGACCGCAATTCGCCGAGCGGCGCGTGGGTGTATCCGATCCCGTCCGACGCCAGCGAACAGACGATTGATTGGCAGGCGTTCCTGGATGGCGCACCCAAGCGTCCGTTCAGCCCGGAACGATTTTTCCGCTGGCGCTGCTTTACTGAGTATGGCGAAGGCCTTCCGGGAGACCTTTTTGTTCACGCGATCTCAGGTATTCATTTCGTCAGTGGAACCAACACCGTGGCGACCCGCGCGCAATCTATGGGTGGACTATTTCACTTCAAAGATGGGCGCGACTTTCCCGACCTGATCGAGACGTTTTACGATTACCCCAATTTCCGCATGTACCTGCGTTGCAATCTGAACAATGATCAAGGCGACTACATCGGGTTCTATGGCACCAAGGGTACGCTGACCATTCAAGGCTCGACGCTGACCTACACGCCGCAGGACACGCGGCCGCAGCCGGAAGGCTATTCCATCTACGGCTGGCCGGCGAAGCTGCGCAATGAGTATCTGGCGCAATTTGCGGCAGAGAACCCGCTCTCCGCGGTGAACATCACCGAACCGCCGGAGGTGTTTACCCCGCCCGCTGGCTACAGCGATCTGGTGGATCACCAGGCCAATTTCTTCAGTGCGGTGCGTTCACGAAAGAAAGTGGTAGAGAACGAAGAATTCGGCAACAACGCTGCCATCGGCTGCCATCTGGCGAATCATTCCTATTTCAAACAAGCGCCAGCGGTGTGGGATGAAAAGGGAAAGAGGATCAGGAGTTAATCAACCTAATCTGAAATGCTTAGGGTTAGGCCGTCGCCAATGCGGCCGAGGCTTGAGCTTGAGAAGAATCGTGCTGAATGTCAGGCCGCCTAAACTGCTTACTGAGCGCCAAACCCTGCTGTTGGTATGAAGACCCCATGGACGAGCCGTATACCCTGTCCGGAACGGCGGCCATTCGGTAGTAGTGAAGTCGCCCCACCAAGTGATCGTCTTCCAGCACTATTGGGACTTCATACGCCCTGACTTCCAGCACAGCCTTGGTTCCTGGGATTTCCCCATTGGCGCCAAATCCAAAGCCTGGGTCGAAGAATCCAGCGTAGTGAACGCGAAACTCTCCCATGCTCGGATCATGTGCGACCATTTCTGCGGCGTGATCTAAGGGTACGCGCACTCGTTTTTTTGACGCTAGCAGATAGAACCCGCCTGTTTCCAGAATAATTCGACGATTGTGGGGGCTCGGAATTGCTTCCCAGAAATCGGCGGGGTCGTAATAGTTGAGCTTATCCAGTTCTACTACGCGGTTCGAACCTTTGGCCTTGTAGGCGATCGTACGCGAGGATACCTCACCCTCCAAGTCCACAGTGATCTCCACCCCGTCCCCTATGTTGTCCTTCGCCGGCGAGCCCTGAGGATCGTAAAGAAGGCATTGCTCTTTCGCCAGTTCTCTAAGGTTACCGCTTCCTAGGCGCGCCGAATTACCACGCACAAACCGCAACTGGTTCAGTTTCATTCCAGCCTTAACGCGGATCGGGAATGTTCTGGAGGAAACCTCGACGTAAAGCTCTCCGGAGTAACCCTTTGGGACGTGATCAAACTCATCGCCGCATTCCGTGATTAGTCTCGTAAACACATCCAGGCGACCCGTAGTGCTCTTCGGGTTAGCTATGCCTTGAATGTCGTCTGGCAAGTTCAACCGTTCGAGAAGAGGAATGATGTAAACGACGCCGGGTTCCAGAACAGCGGGTGTCGGCTGAGTGAGGTCGATGGTACTGTGAAGCAGCTCATGAACCTTGGTAAGAAGTGTGGCCGAGCGCCCGCGAAGAAAACTTGCCTGGACGCGATAAGCTTCCCGGCCCAAGCGCAAGTCGATACTCGCTGGCTGGATCTGGGATTCGGGAATATCAGGGACGGCACTGATACGTCCGCTGTGAACCAGCCTCTTGATTTCCTGCCAAGGCAGAATTCCAGGCCCTCCCTCGTGATCATATATTTCCGGAAACAATGGTCGTTCAACACTATTCACTTTCAGCCCACCTTTTGAGTTCTAAGAATTACGGTTCCGCTGCGCGATTGCCATAGTTTTCTTATGTCGTTCAGTTAACTCAGCCAAGCGATACGTGCCATAACAATTCAGACTGCAAAACCCTCCCTCACTCTTCTTGCCACTTCCGACCCGGGCTCCCTCTGGTATCGTCTGTCGACAGTTCGGGCAAATGTTCTTCTCCCACAATTCAAGGAGATACTTCTCTTCCGATTGTCCCATCGACGTTCACGTCCCTCTGTTCGCAATGCGGCAGGGCCCTCTTGGTCTCTTCCAAGGTTTCAATCAGCGGATCGCCTATGTGGAAGACATATCCGGCCCGTCGTAGATGAGACTCTAATGCGATCACAGAGCGCTCAAACCCGCTAGGCACTTCCACATAAACAGGCACTACGAAGACGCTTGGCATCGTGGCGGCTCCCATGTCGATGTTGTTGGTTGTCGTGAAGTTTCCTAGAAGTGGTGGAGAACGAAGAATTCGGCAACAACGCCGCCATCGGCTGCCATCTGGCGAATCATTCCTACTTCAAGCAGACGGCAGCGGTGTGGGATGAAAAGGGGAAGAGAATACGAGGGACCTCCGCGTAAGCAGAGGCCCCCTCAAAGCTATTGACCTTCGCAACTTACCTTGTTGTTCCAATCAACGAACGCGCCGTTGGGATTGTCGCGCCACGCCCACACGTGCAGCTCGAAGAACGCCGGTATGCCGTAGCGGTTGGGAGCGTTGACGAATTGGAATGCTTGGCCCTCAACCATCGGCGGGGCACCATTGTGGGCCGTTAGCCAAGTAGCGGCGTCCACAATGTATTCGACCCCCACCAACCGTAGCTTATTCCCCGCCGGTTCATAGATCAGCGCTTCCGGGTGCGCTTCATCAATGAGTCCATCAACAACCAGGGGGCCGTTGATGTAGTGAATACCCATCGCCCCGTGGTCTGGACCGCTGACGCAGCCGAAGGCAGGACCGTAGCCAGCCGGGCCGGCGTTGTTGACGTCGATGAACTGTTGTGTGGCTTCCCGAACTGCCTGAACAAGCTTGGCCGGTGCGGCATGGTCGTGATCCGCTTGTCCCACAGCAAAAAGCGACGCACCTGCGACAAGGCTGCCTAGCAACGCCATAGTTGGAATGTTCATGATTGACCTGCGCATGAGAGTCATGATTTGGGTTGTCATATTTTCTCCTTGAGATTTGCTTTTCGAAATTTATGTCGTTGTCTACATCCGGCTCAGAGGTAGCTCACGATCTAGCTGAAAAGCTCGCGACCGGGAATTGTTGAACCCCTGTTTTGGTCGCCAGTTCATGTCGGGCATACTGCCGCAACCCGAGTTGGCTGACAATGGTGAACGCCTGAAGATTGGCTTAAGCCACATGAAGTCGTAAGCTGCTGAAAATATTTGTTTTGTCGAGGCGAGCAGCTACCGATGTAAAATTACCGCCACCGTTTGGGACGTGGATCATGGCTTCCGACCCGGTCAAGATGGCTGGCCAGATACGGTTTGGCGAAGATTTTGAGTTGGACGTGCGTGCCTACGAACTGCGCCGCGCCGGCCGGATCCTCAAGCTAGAACGTATTCCGATGGAGTTGCTGCTTCTCCTGGTAGAAGAGAGAGGGCGGCTGCTCAGCCGCGACCAGATCATCGAGAGGATCTGGGGCAAGGACGTCTTTCTCGATACCGACAACAGCATCAACGCTGCCATCCGTAAGATTCGGCAAGTGCTGAAAGACGACCCGGAGCAGCCGCGCTTTGTGCAAACCATCACAGGCCGCGGATACCGGTTCATCGCAACTGTGGCCGAGGCTAAGCCCTCTGTTCCTACCCTAGATCTCGCACTGGAACCCGCAGATAAAAATGACGGCTTCCCGGAAGGAACAGAGAAGCAGCAGATACGCCCGACGAATCTTCCGGTTCAGCGGACTGGGTTTGTGGGGCGGGAGAAAGAAGTCGCTGCCGCGAAAGCATTACTACTGCGTCAAGATGTGCGCCTGGCCACGGTCACCGGTCCAGGAGGTATTGGCAAAACGCGCCTCGCAGTTCAGGTGGCGAATGGACTAGTCGAATGCTTTCCGGGTGGCATTCATTTTGTTCCGCTCTCCTCGCTCAGCGATCCGCGGTTGATCGCTTCCGCGATCGTTCAATCGATGGGGGTCCGCGAGGCCGGAGGTCAGTCGCCGCTCGAAATACTCAAGGAGAATTTACAAGGTTCATCGCGCGCACCAATATTGCTCGTGCTCGACAATTTCGAGCATTTGATTCAGGCGGCACCTATTGCTGCAGAGCTTCTGGCTTTAAGTCCCAATATCAAAATCCTGGTAACGAGTCGGTCGGCGCTGCATGTGTACGGAGAACACGAATTTCCGTTGCCGCCGCTTGCGTTGCCCGATTCGCGCTCGGTCGCTTCGATTGAGACGCTGTCACAATGCGCCGCTGTCGTGCTATTTGCGCAGCGCGCGGTCGCGGTGAAACCGGACTTTGACCTCAATCGAGAAAACGCGCCCGCTGTGGTCGAAATTTGCGTCCGGTTGGACGGTTTGCCCCTTGCAATCGAACTGGCCGCCGCCCGGGTCAAAGTTCTTTCACCCACGTCCATGCTGGCGCGCCTGACGAGTCGTTTGCGGTTATTGACTGGAGGAGCGCGGGATTTGCCGCAGCGGCAGCAGACGCTTCGCGCCGCCATGGATTGGAGCTACGATTTGCTGAGCCCTCCGGAGCAGAAGCTTTTCCGAAGATTATCGGTGTTCGTAGGCGGCTGCAATTTGGAAGGCGTGGAAGCGGTGTGTGACACCAAGAGCGATCTTGGCGTTGATCTGCTCGATGGCATGACGTCGATGGTGGATAAAAGCCTAGTGCAGCGGGTTGAGCCGGGGCAGGGAGAATCGCGGTTCGGAATGCTGGAAACAGTTCGCGAGTACGCTTTGGAAAAATTGACGACAAGTGGCGAGGAGGCAGCGACGAAGCGCGCCCATGCCGCCTATTGCCTGGTATTGGCGGAGGAAGAGACGGCGGAGCAAAGCGGAGTGGAGAGGCCGCAATGCCTGGAGCGCTTTGCGCTTGAACAGGACAATTTTCGCGCGGGTCTTGAGTGGTTGATAGAAACCGGAGATGCGGATTGGGGACTGCGTCTGGGCACGGCGATGTTTCGCTTTTGGGAAATGTGTGAGCGCCTCACCGAAGGCAGGGACTGGCTCGACAAGCTGCTCAAACTTCCAGGGGCGGCAGCTCCCGCAAAGCCGCGAGCTCGTGCCCTTTTCGCTGCTGGCGTGCTCACCGGTGCACAGGGCGATTACGCTTCGGCGGATGCGCTAATCATGGAGAGTTTAGAAATCGCGCGCCTGTTGCGCGACAAACAGGGCGCAGCTGTCTCTCTAAACGCGCTTGCAGTCCATGCGCGGGACCGGGGAGATGTTGCGATTGCACGCTCTCTATTCGAAGAGAGTTTGGTGCTCTGGAGAGAATTGGACGACCCAAGGGCTGTGGCTCGCGCGCTGAGTAACCTAGCGAATGTCGTCAAATTGCAAGGGGACTACGCCCGCTCACGGGCCTTATATGCGGAGTGTCTCTCAATTTTCCAAGGACTCGGTGACCGGATGGGCGTTGCTTGGGCGATGAACTATCAGGGAGATGTTGCCCGCGATCAGCGGGACTTCGCAGCTGCGCGAACGTTGTACGAACAAGGCCTCGCAATTTTTCGCGAGTTCGGTGATCGCTGGGGCATTGCCGGCACGCTAGCTGACCTGGGAAGTTTGGCGCGAGAGCAGGAGGATTATTCCACCGCGCGTTCCCTTTATCGGGAAAGCATAAAGATTTTCCGGGAACTGGACCACAAACGCGGAATCGCCCGACTGCTGGAATGTTTCGCGGGCGCTGCGGCCGTTGAACTCGATGCAGAGCGTTCACTCCGTCTGGCGGGAGCAGCAGCTGCGCTACGCCAAAATATTGGGGCCCCGCTCACTCCGGCGGAGCAGGCGAAACTGGAAGCAAGTCTGCAACCGGCACGACAGGCACTGACCGACGTCCTCGGCAGAAGGGTGTGGTTAGAAGGCTGGGCTTTGCCGTTTGAGAAAGCGATCGAAGAGGCACTGTCGATGGAGACCGCGTCTCGCTAGCGTCATCAGGCGCGCGAAGGAGAATTGGTTCCTACTCTGCGGTTGTGGGGTCAATCAGCCGACGCACGGCGGAGACACGATTGGCAGGAACGCCTACGCGCCTGGCGTGCTCCTGAATGACGGCTTCATCGGTGGCGAGGTAAACGCAGTAAACCTTGTCGCCAGTGACGTAACTATGCAGCCACTGTATCTCTGGACCCAGTCCTTTGAGAACACTGACCGATTTTTGGGAGATTTCCCGGAGTTGCGCGTCTGATAGGCTTCCTGCTCCTGGAATTTCGCGCTCTATGACAAACTTGGGCATGGCCTCCCTGAACGTGCACAAATGCTAGCATGCAGGGGGAATGGCTTCAAGACGCCGGTCGGAGCTGTTCCGCGCGGCAAAGACCGTTCAAAAACAAACAAGGACGAGGTCTACATGAAGAGCAATACCGCAACGACCCAAATACCTCGCAAATTATGATCCGCGCTAAGGGCGGACAGACGAATGCTCCAATCGCCTGCTCGGTGGACATCGGACGCGCCATCTACAACGCCGAGGCGCACCAGGGCGTGGGAGGTGCTGGTACCGGCGCCTGTTCCGGAGACCTTTTGCTTGGGGCCCTAGCGGCATGCGCGCAGATCACCTGTCAGATGGTAGCTGCGGCAATGGGCATACCGACCGAGCGGATTGAGGTCACGGTAGAAGGGGCCTTGGATCTGAGAGGTACCCTGGGCATTTCAAAAGACGTACCTGTTGGATTTGAGGACATTCATCTTCATTTTTATGTCGCTGCGCCTACGGCAACTCCGGAACAGCTGCGCGGATTGCGAGACAAGACAGAACAATATTGCGTGGTAATGCAAACGCTAATGCGTCCGCCGAAGCTACACGCTGAATGGAGTGGCTCCGAGTGAATAGAAGGGCTTGAGGGTCGTTGAAGCCTGGCTCGACACGCGGACTGGTCAACTGAAGTTCACCTGGATCCGGATCTCTTCTTGTTGAAATCCTTTCCAACCACCCCTTCCGCTTTCGGCATCTCCATATCTACAAATAAGCATTGCGGAGGCCGAAGATGAGACTACGTAAAGAGAACCTTTTATGGAATGCGCTACTTGGGACGAGTGTGTATCTGCTCGATTCGTTGAGAACCCGCTTGAGCGAGGGCGTGGACGACTTAAGCGACCGCGCGCGTGATACTTACAGCACTGCTTCGCGACGTGTGAACCGCGCGGCGGATGTAATACGAGGCGAAGACCACAGCGTCCTTGGCTCAGCTGGGGCGCTATTGCTCGGTGTTGGCGTAGGTGTTGGACTGGGTCTGCTGCTGGCTCCGGCGAGTGGAGAAGAGACGCGTGGCAACATTTCCCACAAAGTCCACCATTTTGGCGACCGGGTGCGGGATAAGTTCCAGGAGCAGAAGGCCGAGTCGTCGGGTACTTACGGAGCGTAGAGACAGACCGGGTGCCTACTCATACCTGTCATCTCGAGCGCAGGAGTGTGTTCGGTTGTTTGGACAGGCTGCGAAGTCGAGAGACCTTGTGTTGGCTGTCACTGATCTCCAACGGAGAAACGCTAGGTCCCTCGGCTTCGCATGATTCTCTGCTTCGCTCGAATCGTGCTTTGCTCGGGATGACAGAGTTGAAGTAGAACTCTGAGAATCGCGCTTGCTATATCCCTCTCTGGTACATTTCTTACTGATTGCTTCTTCCTGAAATCACACTCCA
>WNFY01006612.1_pt1 | contig 15376 bp, 21 predicted proteins | sample 5400091 | NCBI WGS metagenome assembly WNFY01 (sample SAMN13153364, study PRJNA577476) | soil metagenome | isolation source: 60 cm soil or saprolite under grassland replicate 1 | place: USA:California | collected 2016-06-15 | reverse complement strand
CGCTGTGGCGATGCCGATGCCTCTCTTCTTCGTCGTAGAGTTTTCTTCGGCGTTGTCCCGTGATTCCCATCCAATCGCCTCCGCAACCCTCTTGAGCCCGGCCTTGAGGTCGCAATCGATGGGAGTGTCTCCCTCGGCAAAGCTCTCCCCTCTTGCCAAGAGGTTTTTCATTCTAATCTCGTAGGGATCGATGCCGAGACGCTCGGCAATCATGTCGATATGGGTCTCGTATGCGAACGCCACCTGGGGTCCGCCAAAACCGCGAAAGGCGCCGGCGGGCACCGTGTTCGTATAGATTGAATAAGAATCGGTGAGCACGTGAGGAATACGGTAAGGTCCGTGGGCCCGGTAGCCAGCTTTTTCGGTAACCGAAGGACCTGAGTTCGCGTAAGCGCCGCCGTTCAGATACACCTCGCACCTCCGCGCCACGAAGGTGCCGTCTTTCTTCACGCCAGTCTTAATCGTCATTTTCGCGCGCGGCTGACAAATCGTCTTGAACGTCTCCTCGGCGCTGAAAGCGAGGCGGACCGGACGTCCGGTGATGCGCGACAAACATGCGGCGATGCCTTCGGTTTTGATACCGCTCTTGGCGCCGTAGCCGCCACCCACGTAGGGCACGATCACGCGCACCGCACTGAAGGGCAGTCCGAAGATGCGGGCCAACTCCTGTCGGACGGGAAATGGACTTTGCGTGGCCGTCCAGACACTCAACGNGGAAATGAAAACAGATATTGCTTGGCTCGTGAACGATATGAGTTCCACCGCGGCCATAGTGCGGATCTTTTCGACCTTCCAGTTTCTCATGCACGAGCGGCGCTCCGGGACTTAAAGCTTCTTCTATCGTGTAGACCGCCGGCAGCTCTTCGTATTCCACATCGATCCGCTTGACCGCCTCTTCGGCAATGCTCTCTTCGACAGCGGCCACCGCAGCTATCATGTCTCCCACGTAACGCACTTTGTCCGTCGCTAAAATCTGTTGGTCTCTCACATAGGCGCCAAAAGAATTGGCGGCAACGTTCAAATTGTCGCGCGTAAGAATCGCAACGACCCCGGCCAATGCCGCGGCCCTACCTTGGCACAGGCCATGCCGGGTAGCTGTAGATCGCCCGCATAGAGCGCCTGACCGGCCACTTTCTCCGCGCCGTCGACGCGGCGTACGTTAGTGCCTATCACCGTCATAAGTTTTCAAACTCTATTTCATCAATTCGCTGCATTCGTCACCCGGCGTTGACAACACCATTCGTGTCCCGCTAACGTCCAGTATCATTACCAATCACTTTCTTCGGAAGGAATTGAACGATGGCCGAACATATCAAAATGACGCCGCAAGAAGCAAAACAAAAAGCCGAAGGGATCAGGAAAATCATCCTCGATACCTACTATCAAGAGGTCAAGCCCTCGCCATTTTTTAGCGAGTTGCGCGCAGGGACTCTTTCGCGCAAGCAGCTACAGGGCTGGATCAAGAATTGGTACTCGTTCGCGCTCGAAGTCAACACCGGGATGGCCACGGCTTATCATCAATTCGTCGGCTTTTTTAAAAGACACCCCGAGTTGGAGGATCGGATCGCGCAAAAGATCGGCGAGGAATTCACGACGCCGGCGATCGGCGGCCATGCGCGCATGCTGCCGATCCTGGGCAAAGCTCTGGGCGTTACGGCGCAAGAAATGATCGAGTGCGAGATCATTCCAGAGGCCCGGGGTCTGGTGGATTTTTTCGTCCGCTCATGGATCGACATTCCGCTGGCGGAGTGCTTCGCCGTTCATATGGAAGAAGAGATTTTCGGCTTCATTTCGAGGGACTTTCGTCAAAGCCTGCCGAAGTACGGGGTCACCAACGAAGATATGAAATATTTTCGCGTGCACGAAGAATCCGATCTCGACGAAGAGCACGGCGGCACTAACCAGGCGATTTTAGAGGTAGCCCTGCAGGAAGGCTACGGTAATGAACGCGCCGGCTGGCCGTTGGAATACTGCGGGCGCATCGCGGTCCAGATGATCGGCAACTTCTACGATGGCGTTTATCGGCGCTACGCGTGAGGAAAAAACACGGCTCAAACGTTCCAGCCGTTCAAGTCGTTCAAGCCCGTGAATAAAAAACCTGCGAATCACTCCGGATTGAATCGTTTGAACTGCTTGAACGGTTTGAGTCAAATATTGACCAGCTGTCACGAAGTGATTCATGATCTTACGCTCGCCCACAGAGGATAAAAATGGAACCCTCTTCCTAAACCCTGGGTCGAGTTGGTATGGCGTGCATAGAGGGAGGGATATACAACGTTTTAATCGGGGGTCCAGTCCGAAATTCCCCTGGATTCCCGCTAAAAGCATGCGGGAATGACGAAATCTAGGACTCCACGCCTCACCCAATTTTCGAAGGAGGGCGTTGACAAGAGAAGTGTAACTAGATAGTAACAGTAATAGTTACTATTAAAGAGGTCATTTATGGCGAAAAGTTTGAAAGGTACGAAGAGTCATCTCCGAGGCGGAAACGGGGCACGCCTTTGGTCATCTCGACTTCTTAAAGGAAATCGGCGACCCGGTTACTGATGTTCCCATCGGCAACACTGAGAAAAACCTGAAATCCGCCGTCGAGGGCGAAACATACGAATATACGGAGATGTATCCTGGGTTCGCAAAGACCGCCCGGGAAGAAGGGTTGCCTGAGCTCGCCGAGTGGTTTGAGACGCTCGCAAAAGCGGAAAAGTCTCACGCCGGTCGTTTCACCAAGGGACTCGAGACAGTCGCGGGTAAAGAGCCGGCTGAAGCGGCTAGCTAATCTCATTCCGAGAGGGTTAGGGCTGGAAGATTCCAGTCCTAACCCGTCCAGATGTGTGACATCGGATTTGGCATGAGCGGCAGGAACGTTCATCAACGCCAGATTCGATTCGGGTGAGGACTACAGATTTGCTTAGAACGGTATCATGAAGAAGATTGCCCTCGAAGATATCATGGGCCTTGCCGCCTATGAAAAAATGCGCGAGAAGTCTCGCCAGCGCGTGATCGAGCTCAAGAAAAAAAGGCGTGTTTCGGTCGGTGACAAAGTTTCCCTAGTCTTTGAGAATCGCGACACCGTCAGCTTTCAGATCCAGGAGATGCTGCGAGCGGAAAAAATTACCGACTTGGACAAGATTCGAGAGGAGATCGAAACTTATAATAGTTTGCTTCCCGAACCGGGCGAGCTAAGCGCTACCTTGTTTCTTGAGATTGAGGATCAAGTTCGATTGCGGGAGGAGTTGCTGAAATTCTTGGGCATCGACGAAGCAGTTTTTTTAAAGGTGGGAAACCATTCGATCCATGCGCGCTTTGAAGAGGGACACAGCAAGGAAGACAAGATCAGCGCTGTGCAATACGTTCGCTTCCCGTTTGATGAGGAAGCGCTACAGGCTTTTATCCGAGGCGAAAGAACCGCGCTCATGATCGATCATCCGAACTATAAAGCTAGTGTGCCTCTCGCACCCGAAACCCGGCAATCCTTGATCGAGGATCTTACGGCATAGAGCCACCGCCCATGGAAAAGAATTCAAGAAAGACCAAACAGCTGGAAGTTATCTGGGATGCTATTAAGGACGACGGCTCCCATCCCACGGCGGATCAGGTTTATGACAGGGTCCGAAAGCAACTTCCCAATATTTTAGCCTGGGAACCGTCTATCGAAATCTGCAAAAACTCGTCGTTGACGAAAAGCTCCAGGTGCTGATACTCGGACGCCTGCAACATTTCGACCCGCTCGTTGAAAGGCATCAGCATTTTATCTGTGAACAGTGCAATTGCGTATACGATGTCTTCGTCGAAGAGCAAAGTGAAGTTAAACCCGTAAAACTCCCCCACGACGGATTCAAAGTTACCTCTCACCAACTCACTTTCTACGGTATCTGCAAACATTGCTCTTCCTAGCCTGGTCAGGCGGGGCACGTGCTTGTAAAGGTTTCGGCACGGCGATAAACTCCGCTTCGGTTCGGAGGAAAAGATGGACGAAGTGCATGTTCCTTCCGACTCCCAAGCGCGCTTGCTACGCATTGCCCGATGGACTCTTGAAGATGTTGTCCAGGGTGGTCAACGGCAAGTCGAACAGATTGGCGACCCTTGTCTTCAAAGCCGTGAGTACGGTGCTTTTGTAAGCCTCCATAGGGGCGACGAGCTTCGTGGCTGCATCGGCACCTGCACACCGAGCACACCTCTATATCAAACCGTTGTCGATATGACTCAAGCAGCGGCGTCGAGGGACAGTCGCGTCACGCCGATCCGCAGGGAGGAACTGAACCATATTCGGATTGATATTTCCATCCTTTCACGGCTAGAGATGGTGGACGATCCGCTCTTACTCGAACTGGGAAAGCATGGTCTTCACATTGCACAAGGCGAGAGGCGCGGAGTTCTTCTTCCTCAGGTGGCGGCGCAATATCGGTGGGACATAAGAACTTTTCTGGAGCAAACCTGCCTCAAAGCTGGATTGCCAAAGAATGCCTGGAAAGAGCCCAACACGTTGGTGTCCAGCTTTAGCGCGCTGATTATCGAGGAGTCGTTATGAAACGACGTAATTTCATTACTTTGTTGGTTGGGTCAATTCTGCTGTCACTGCGCGGTATCGCACAGGCAGTCTGCAATCCGGCCCTGGTCCATCTTTTCGAGGAGGGCCGAAAGCTGGTTCAGGTTCACCCCGGCAAGAAACCGTCTTTGGGTAACTATTTCATTCAATGGTATGGTCATTCGAGCTTCTTGATTCATTCGGGGAGCCAGACCAAAGTGGTGGCGGACCCCAACTTTAACGTTACGCCTGGCATCCAGGCTGATGCTGTCACTGTGAGTAACGATCACTTCACGCACAATAACACGGGCGCGGTGACCGGCGATCCCATCATTCTGCGAGGGATCACCTTTCGGCAAACATGGAATCCCATACGAACCAGCATAAAAGATATCACGATCGTGAATATCCCCAGCCAGAGGGGAGCCAGTTGGGGTGGGGCGGCCAACTCCATCTTTATCTACGAGATGGGAAGCCTTTGTCTCGCGCACTTGGGCAATATCGGTCATCTCCTCACTCCGGAGCAGGAAAGAGTTATGCAGCACGTCGATGTGATGATGATTCCGGTCGATGCGATGACCAATCTAGGCTTCCAAGACATTATGAAGGTCATAGATCAAGTCAAGGCACCGATTGTGATTCCCATGCACTATGACGTTTCCCGCCAAGGTGAACTCTTTGCGACGTACGCCAAAGAGCGTTATCCGGTCCGCAAAATCGCGGATTCTCAACTGGTGCTTAGCCGCGTTATGCTGCCCAAATCCACTGAAATTTTCGTTCTGGCGCACCCGCGGCCCCTCGCATTCGGCGACTGAAAGAAAGGGCCGTTCGGACTTGTTTATCTAATGCCATATTACATTTACATCCTCTAATTATAATGTTATAGAACTTGATCACGCTTGGTTTATCGAGACTTCGGTGGATAGAAAAGAAGTTGATTTTTTTCGCAACCTCCTGAACCAGCGGCTGCAAGAGCTCCGCTCGGAAGCCGGCAAGACGGTTGAGGATATGGACGAAGACGAGAATTTTCCGGATCCCACGGATCGCGCATCCATGGAGTCAAACCGGAATTCGATGCTGCGTATCCGCGACCGTGAACGCAAACTTATCTTCAAGATTCAAGAAGCGCTGAGGCGGCTCGACGATGGTGAATACGGTGTTTGCGAAGAATGTGGAGAGAATATCGGCATCGAACGTTTGAAAGCGCGTCCGGTGACGACACTCTGCATCGAGTGTAAATCGAGCCAAGAGATGGAAGAGCGAAAGGCGAGAAGGATCGTTTAATCCGGATGTCGATGAAGCTCAAAAAAGCCGTCATACCCGTGGCGGGCTTGGGTACGCGCTTTCTCCCAGCCACCAAAGCCGTACCCAAAGAGCTCTTGCCGATCATTGATATCCCCTCCATTCAGTACGTGGTGCAAGAGGCAGTGGATTCGGGGATTCAGGAAATCATCTTCGTCACCGGTCGGGGCAAAGATGCCATCGAAGATCACTTTGATGAGGCTCCCGAATTGGAGCAAATCCTGGCCGAACGCGGACAGACAGAAACCGTCGAGATGCTTCGCCGGATCGTGGGCATGACGGAGGTCGTATCGGTGCGGCAAAAAAAACCGCTTGGATTAGGCCACGCCGTTCTTTGCGCTCGCGATCTGGTCGGCAATGAGCCTTTTGCCGTGATGTTGGCCGATGACCTGATTGACAACGACGTTCCTTGTATCCGGCAGCTGTTGGAGATCTTTGAAGAGAAACAAGAATCCGTGGTCGCGCTGATGGAAGTTCCGCAAGAGGACGTTCACCGCTATGGCGTGATCAAAGGAAGCGAAGTAAAGAAACGGCTCTACCAAGTCGAGGCCACCGTTGAAAAGCCTCAGGCCAGCCAGGCTCCTTCCAGAATGGCCATTATAGGCCGTTACATCTTGCGACCAGAGGTTTTTGCAATTTTGGAGAAGCTGCCCGCCGGAAAAGGAGGAGAGATCCAGTTGACCGATGGATTAGCGCAGTTGGTGCGCGAACGAAAGGTGTTCGGCTGCGAGTTTGAGGGAGACCGATACGACATCGGCGATAAATTCGGTTTCGTGCGCGCCACGGTCGCCTATGCGCTGAAAAGGCCGGATCTAAAAGACCGGGTCATAGACTATCTGAAATCAACCATAAACTAATTAGCATTTCTGGGGCCGTAGCTCAGTTGGGAGAGCGCTAGAATCGCACTCTAGAGGCCGTGGGTTCGACTCCCATCGGCTCCACCATTCTTTTCAAGGGGTTGGATATTGTTCGACCCCTTGAAACCTCGCCAGGACTTCCCATTGTCCGAATTTTTGTCCGAATGTTTTCAATTTCCAGCGGTCATCGGGGTGACCGTTGTTGGTTCCTGGTTCTGCTTTGCCAGATAAGCCTGCTGGCGCTGAGGTCGTAGCCTTGGACCAAAGCGGCCGGATTTCCTTTAACCTACTACAGCATCACCGTTCGAAAGCACAGGCGCTGCTATTTTATGTTTTTGACATGCTCGTCTACCGTGGACGGAGTCTTGTTCAGCAACCGCTATCAAAGAGACGAGAAATACTTACAGAAGTGTTAAAGAGCGTAACCAAGGAGCCGTCTGCAATCGCTTTTTCTGAGAATATTGACGCTGATCCATCAGACCTTATCCGTGCCGTGAAAGAGTTCGGGTTTGAGGGAATTATCGCCAAGCGCAAGGACTCCTGTTATGAACCCGGCAAACGGACCGGTGCCTGGCTCAAATACAAGGTGAACAAAGGTCAGGAATTCGTTATCGGCGGGTATACGCGGGGGAACCCTTTGGACTCTATCATAGTAGGCTACTACCAAGATGATAAACTATTCTACGCTGCTAAGGTGCGTAATGGTTTTGTGCCCCGCCTTCGCCGCGAAGTTGCGGACAGATTAAATGGTTTGGAAACGGATGCTTGTCCCTTCGTTAACCTGCCGGAGAAGAAGCGCACACAATGGGCTTTGACCAAAGAGCAGATGAAGGATTGCGTGTGGCTTAGACCAGAGCTGGTGGCACAAATCGAGTTTACCGAGTGGACGCCAGACGGCCATCTGCGGCAAGCGAAATTCTGTGGCCTGCGAGATGATAAGAAAGCCACAGAGGTTGTGCGAGAGCTATGACGCCACGCGATATTTTGAGCGGTATCATTGTCGTTGTGGCCGCGCTAGGATCGGCCTTTAAGTGGTTGGCAGCTTGGGTCAAAAAAAAGCAGGAGGATTAACATGTTTGGCGGTCTCTTGCAGCCGATGCGTCTGCTTTTGATTTTGGCGGTTGCTCTCGTTGTTTTTGGGCGTAAATGACTTCCCGAAATCGCCAAGGTACTTGGCGAGGCCATCCGTGGGTTCAAAAATACCCTCAATCAAGCGACATCAGACCCGATCAAGCCAACGGATTACAAGAACACCGAGAGAGCACCGAAAGGGGAGACTCCTAACAGGTAGAAAGATACTCGCTCGTTTCACGGTATAAATCGAGTATCGACCTAAGCGGTACGTGCTCTAAATACTAAAAGCAGACTACCTGGCGGAGAGCGATTGGCTTGATGCAAGCCACTTCCTTGGAGGCCATCTCATTTCACTCACTCATCCGTTTCTCAAGGATCTCTAGCCACGTAAGTAAGTGGTCTCAGACGCGCCTTTTAGTCAGCGGACATATGAAATTACCTCGCTCCTGTCTTGCCTGCTCCTCAAAGAATGGTCATCCAAGAGAAGAAGCAAAGGGGAGAGGCGAACCTCTATCCGCCTAGGGATATTACGGCGTACGTGGCGGCGGCAAGGCAAACTGCGCTCCCCGCTAGCAAAGTCAACCCGAGGAGGCATTTCTCCGCCCACAATTTCCTTTTTACCTGCGCGAGCGTGAGTTCTGCATCCCCCCAACGCACGATAGAAAAGTAGCGCGGTTTTTCCTCGTTCATGACCCCAACGGCCATGGGATCGTCTGTGCGGCTCCAGATCTCGACACGGTCAAATAAACCTGTCGCCTTTTTTGCTCTTTCTATCTCCGTAATGACAGCCCCAGGAATAGTCACGGTATTGAACCGTGAATGGAGATTTCTTATCGGCAAGTATTTTTGCCACACCGTCAGTTCTTCACCCGACAATTCAGGATAGGGGATCACCGGCTCGCTTGTGCTTGTAGCAACCGCCCTGTCGTCGTAATAAGTTTCTATAAACATAAAGCCTCCTTCCTATGCCATAAAAAGTGCCTGGTCTCCTTGACATAAAAAAGGCCACTACACTGTTGCGGCACAACCGCAAAAGCGACTGGCTTTAATGACTCATTATCTTCTAACGAGAAACACCATTCGTTCCTCTCAAAGACCACTAACCTTAAGCCAGCTCTCTCATAGATGATGAAGCTATATCCGAGCTGGAGAGTCTATAAAGGATGGATGGTTATACGAGCAATCCCCGTGCCCCTTTTAGTCCTAATGAAAAACAAGGAGTTCCTTTGGCGGAGGGTGCATGGTGTCCTGGAAGTCCACACAGCGAGCCGCTTATTGTGCAGGGATTAGGAACGCCGCCCTTGATCTGACCAAGAGAAAACCTAGGGTAGATGTAGGTGCATCCCCATGGCCGTTATTGAGTACACATTTGCGACGGCTGGAGGGGTGCTTTTGCTCGCCTAGCCAAGTTGGTCGGGAGCGTTTTAAGGAGATCTGAGAAAAAATAACCGGCTAAATCTTTGCTGGTAGTAAATGTTCGACAGTCCCGAATAAATTTCAGCTTTGATGGTTTCTGAATCCTTCCAGAATGATGTGACCGGCTGTTCCATCTCGAAGAAAATGCCCTTCTACTTTAATCGTTGTCAAGGGGAAAATCTTAAGAGCTTTAAGAGCAAGCCATATGTGATCGTATCGGCGGAATGCTGTAACTGCTACGCGACCTCACGACTAAAGCGCCCGCAACAATCCCTTCTTCATCTCTAGGGCTTACCCGGTTGGCCGATTAATTCCCCCCGCTGTAACGGTTACCGGGAATCGTCCTTCCCGAGAGTAACTCCATGCCACTATGGGCCATCAATGGGTGCTGCCTGCATTGCGGTTGCCGACTCGCGTGGATATTGGTTCCAGGTAACCCGGCTTACCCGTTACTCCTTCCGTAAGATCCAATCTTAATAGCTACTCATCGACCGCGCTCGCATTAGCTACTACTCACGACCTACAGGGACCGATAGGCGGTTACCGGTCAGACGGTGGAGAGCGGGAATTGATTCCAATCGCTTTTCTCAGGGCTATTCGACAACCACGGCACGCCGTCACCGGTGAAGCTGCCGGACCCACATGGTTAGTGGCCGAGGTGATGGCCGTGAGCAAGAATAAAAAATCAGATGCCACGATCGGACCGACACGCTTGCGAACGAGCAAAGAATGCGTAAAGGCAATCCGTACGGATACGGTGTACGCCAATGCCGGATGGTTAGTGTATGCAATGCCAGCCTATGTACGGGTCGCGTCAAACGGTGAATGTCTTGTCTCAAAGGATTTTCCTGGATGGCATAAACGTTGCTCAGTTCTTTGCCAGATCATCGCGGTGCGTTGAGTGGTCCAACCGTCAGAGGTAAGCAGAAACCAATACGTCGCGTCGACGATTTGAGGTAAACGGGCAGAACGATGAATAGAAGATTCACGGCAGCTTTGGGACTGTTTGTTCTTGTGCTTACGACAGCCTTTTCTTTGCCTCTCCATGCGGATTCGGCGGCGCTCGGGCTATTGAAAACGCATATTTCGAACTTGCAGCAAGTACTAAGCGATCCAAAATTGGTCGGCGACGAACACTTGATTCAACGAAGGAAACGCGAGCGCGCCATCTTGCAACAACTCTTTGATTTTCAAGAAATGGCGCAGCGTTCGCTCGGTGCCAACGCGCGCAGTTACAACGATCGCTTGGGAGAATTTACGCCGCTTTTCATCGATTTTCTGGAACATGCCTATATGGGAACGTTAGAGGAAAATGGCGATGCCAAGATCCAATATCTCAGAGAAATTGTCGTCGACGATAGTGTCGAGATAAACACCAAAACGAGTTTGAAGAACGGCAGAGAATACTGGGTTGATTATAGGTTTTTGCTGAGCCCTGCGGGGTGGCGCGTGTATGACGTTATCGTGGAAGGCATCAGCTTGGTCGGTAATTACCGGTCTCAATTCGACAGGGTTTTGAAAAAGAAGTCTTTCGATGAACTTCTCCAAGATCTTCGGGAAAAGAAAAACAAGCTCAATTAAAAGCATTTCCTAAGCTTGTATTTATTTTTCGCCACTATGAGACTTCCTTCGCGAGTGCTCAACGGCTTTCAACATCTCAGATCCATTCACCTGTTATATCCAGGACCGCCAACGTTCGCATAGCACACCGCCGTCAGGCTTGGACGTGGTCCATTCCCGGTATCATCCCTTATTGCGCTGCTCTCCGCTTTCTTTAACCCACCAGACCAAGCGTAACGTCCGGCGATTTCGATGTTGTCGAGCGAGTGGTTGACGGTGATACGCTTCTTTTGCAGAGCGGTGAGCGTGCAATTTAGTCGAACCATGTTTGCCGTTGACGGGACAATCTCTGTGCACTCATTGGAGGATGCTCCATATAGGCAGATGATCCACGAGAGCCAAGTCTACACTGCGTTAGCCTCGCACATCCTGACCTCGGGAATTGTGGCGGGGCAGATCCGCAGTTGCCCCGAATGTGGGCGGCTGTTTCTCTTGAAGCTCAAGCCGCAACACAACCGGGAGTTTCATTGCTCAACCAAATGCACCAACCGGGCGACGTTTCGCAGGTATCTTGATAGGTTGAAACAGAAGGTGGAGAGAGGGCGGCGCACAAACTGACCAACTCCGTTTGCATCCATAGATCACGGTGATAGGAGAAAAATAGACAAAACTCGTCAATCATACACCGGGTACACGGAGGCTTTATGAAAAGTGTGCCGGTCGTCTTGGCTATGCTTGCGGTCCTGTATTCCTTGCTCATGCTGCTATTGGTGGATTTCACGCGCGATTCAGGCTTGGCCATCAATCAGGAAAGGGTTTCGGAGGTGGTGTTGGAGTTTGTGTTTAAGCGGTGAGGCTCGATGCCTGACGGTCCGACTTCGTGACTATAAGGTTGCGTTGAGAAAAGTGTTCAAGGAAAACGGGAACCTTTAATCCGCTGATTCCCACGGCCGTGGCACGCCGCAAAAAGGGCATACCTCTTTCGTTCGGTTAATTCGACTACCGCAATGTCGGCATCTCTTCAGGGGTGCCCACCGTAGCACCAAGATTACGACCAATAAAACCGCGCATACAAGCAGGATTGTCGTGGCTTGGGTCTCCCTCGATAAGTTCCGAAGTAATGGGCAAAACAGATACCGGACAAGGTTGTCGCCCCTTGTCCAGACTTGCTACCGGGAAATTTCCGGTGCGACAGTCAGAGCTGCCTTGATCATTTGGCGCAAAGGCGAATCGGGCGTGAGGTCTTGTGTCGTTAAAGCACAGCACCCCTATTCCGGACATCCCCTTGTCTGTTAGACTTTATTCATGCCCATCAACTCCGGGGTCTTGAGCTTCGGGCTTGTCGCTATTCCCGTCAAGTTATACCCGGCCATCAAGGATCAATCGGTTCGTTTTCACCTGCTCCATAACAAGTGCGGCAGCCGGGTGCGAAATCAGTTCTGGTGCCCCGTCTGCAATGAGGCAGTCGAGCGCGACGGTTTGGTCCGGGGCTTTGAATACACCAAAGGAAAATATATCCAGCTCACGGAGGAGGAGCTTGACGCGCTGGAAGCGGAAGCGAACCGAAGCATCGACCTCAAGGAATTTGTACCGGTCGCTAAAATAGATCCCGTCTACTTCGAGAGCGTGTATTACCTTGGCCCGAATGAAGGAGGCGAAAAACCGTTTCGGCTTTTGACTGAGGCACTGGCCAGGTCCGAACGTGCAGCGGTCGCCGAGTTGGTAAGCCGTGGCAAGGAGCAAATCGTCATCATCCGCCCTTATCGTGGCGGTCTCTCGTGCTCCACGGCATGTATTACCAAAACGAGGTAAGAGATTTTGGCCAAATTCGCTGGCGCTCGCAAGGCGCGGAAGAAAGCATGAGGCGGTGGACTTCCCACATGCTGATGGAACGACAATGCAGCCGTACAGAGGCTACTTCATCGAAGGCAAGGCTATGGTGGTTCATCCGTTTAGCCGACAGTGGTATGTCGGCGGCGACGTGTTGGCGACGGGACGCCTCAGTTCGATTGTTGAAGTTGGCCGGTTTGAGCTGCGATACTTCACTATCGAGATAAAGGAACTGGCCGAATGGTACGGGCTCGAGGTTGCCCGGATTGCCGTTGATGAAATGTTTGACTGAACTTAAACCTGAGCGACTCTGAAGGACACGGATGCGAACGAAACGAAACGAAGTGAAGCCCAGCTTATAGACCTTGCTAACAAACACCTCGGCTACGAGTTGAAGATGTCATTGTGATTCGAGAATACCAGACCGTTACTGCCTAGGTAAAGGATATTTACAACTTATGTGTTGTTGATGTAATTCGTAGTTCCAGAGTGAACGGTTTATACAAACGCGGCAGAAAGGGGAAACGTTATGGCGCAACAGGTTGAACTTAGACGCCTACGCTTGCGCGGTTCAGGAGCAATAGTGCTTACAGCTTCGTCTGTTTGTCACCAAAATAAAAACGCCTTCTTTGGTAGTCGCTCGACTACCATTCCTTTACATTCAATAACGGGACTGTATGTCGGCTGGGAACGCAGCCGCATAGTTCTGTTTTTTTGTGGACTCGGTTTCGCCGGATGGATCGGTACAATCGCGCTCGGAAATATCCCGGTGCCGGTTCTCGGAAATATCCCGGCGCCAGTTCAGTATGTGTTGCTTTTGTTAGGAATAGTGATGTTTGTAACATTTTTTTTTGTAAAGGGACGTAAGGTGGAGATACTTAGCCCAACGACTATCATCAAGGGTACACCGGTTAGCTTTGAGGACGCGGAAGGATTCTGTACTTTCCTTTCAGAAATCTTGCGCCCTGATTACAAGGTCAAATTTAACGGGTCTTGAGAGTGGAGTGAAGGAAGACCACCGATGGACGACAAACCCCGTGAAGAGCTAGAACGGCGAATGGACGAACTGGCGGGAAGTATGCAGAGACCCACGAGTCAGTATTCAAAGCGGAAGTGGAAGCAATCAGCCGCCGCCTCGCTGGAATGTTGGACAACTACTGAATGTTGGACAACTATAGGATGCGGAGAACGCCCTTTTCCTGAACCGGTCCAGGTTGCCGGGCAGATATTGTTTATGCCGGAAGAGTCGAGGGTGACCGGCTTCCTGCCATGGCTGATGAGCTGGTCCGTCTCAAAGTAGACGTACTCTTAGCGTCCAATACGGTTGAAGCCCTAGCTTTCAAGAACGCTACCAGGTCCATTCCTATCGTTTTTTATACCTCGGGTGATCCGGTTGCGGATGGTCTAGTTGATAGCCTGGCCCGGCCTGGAGGAAACATCACGGGGTACACCGCCCTCGGGGTGTTAGCCGGCAAGCGATTGGAGTTACTTAAGGAAACCATTCCCAAGCTCTCTCGCGTCGCGGTGTTGTGGAATCCACTGAGTCGTGATTCCACATACCAATGGAAAGAAAACCAACTGGCGGCACAAGAACTCGGTCTGCAACTTCGTTCCATGGAGGTCAGCATTGCTGACAAATTCGACATCGCGTTCAAAGAAGCAATTAAGGCGCGTTGGGCCGCTCTCGCCGTGATCGAAGACGCGATGGCTGCTTCCAACCATAAACTAATCGTGGACCTGGCGACAAAAAATCGGCTGCCGGCGATATACAATCGGGCAGTTTTCGTGGACACCGGCGGCTTGATGTCCTATGGGGCGGAGCAGGTCGAACGCTACAGGCGCGTGGCTTCGATGGTCGCCAAGATCCTGAAAGGCGCAAAGCCAGCGGACATTCCTGTTGAGCAGCCGACGAAATTCGAGTTGGTTATCAATCTCAAAACGGCGAAACAGATCGGCCTGACGATTCCGCAGTCTGTGCTGTTCAGGGCGGACAAGGTGATCAAATAGTCTGCTGCGCTCTGGTGGTTGCGACACTCGATCGTAGGATTGAATTGAATTCTCCATCACCCTAATCCTGCATTTGCTACTGATTGAGTTCCGACGACTGTCCGTCTTTTGGCCTTATACTATAAAATACAAAGCCCAAGAACTGCCACAGAAGGCAGCGCTCGGCACTTGGTTTATTGGGGCTTATAGCTTGTTTCAGACTCTATTCTACGGCTGTTCTTGGAATGGCATTCAACTTCTTCCCGGACCCTTGTTTCCTTAATCTTGATTAGGTCACAGCGTGTCATTCTGTCACTCGGACGATAACCGGACTGTCAATTGTCACAGCAATTTGTAGAAAATTCACACACTTACCCTTTGGAGTATTTATTGCTCCTATACCGTTTATCTTTTCAAGGGGGGGACAAAATGCCGATGTCTGTTGACAAAGAACTTCAAGCCAGGCTCCTAAAAGAGATCTATGAACTGAACGCTAGAAGGCGGAAATTGGAGGACGCTATCAGGAGCCTGGACGCGGTGAATAAGTCTCTACAAGAGACGGCGGCGCTACGGGATATCGAAGCCCACAAAAGTCAGCGTCCCCTGCCGGCGAAATTGTCTTCCCGTTAACGTGCTTTAGTACGGAAAATTCCGGAGAAGGCTTCCGATTTCCGTAACGGATGCTACGCTTCTTCAATATTTCTAGAGCGAATTAGTGAGGTCGTCATTTGCCTCCATCTTTTTTGTCTTGAAGCTCCCGGAGATTCTCTAGGCGCTTAATGGCTCTCGCTCGGCATTTACAACACGCCAAGATAGAAAACGACAC
>WNFY01003193.1_pt1 | contig 15380 bp, 15 predicted proteins | sample 5400091 | NCBI WGS metagenome assembly WNFY01 (sample SAMN13153364, study PRJNA577476) | soil metagenome | isolation source: 60 cm soil or saprolite under grassland replicate 1 | place: USA:California | collected 2016-06-15 | reverse complement strand
ATTCTCGCCACGACGCGCCCCGCTTCGAAAGAATTAGCCAAACGACACTACGCCAGAGCCACTGCGCTCGGCACCCAGCCCGATCCGTCACTTGAGAAATTGTTGCAGTGACAACAAGATCAGTATCGAATTGTTGCGTCAATTCGGAGCAAACAAGCCCGGCTCTCTAAATGCGATTTCTTCGCGCTTTCGCAATTGGCTTAATCACCGCCGTCGTCGGAATGTTCCTGGCGATTTTTGCCTCTGATTACCTCACCCGACTCTATCATGTCCCGGACATGGAAGGACAGCTGCTCGCAAGGAAAACGAAATCTGGTCCGACTGGACACTGGCAACGCAGCGCGCAGATCTTACTCCTGTTCCCGAGACTGAAAAAATCGCCGTTCGCTATCGCGTCCGCCCGGTTGGCGTTTGACCCTGTAACGGCGGTCTGACCGCCGCAATATTGATTTTTCTGCGTCCGACCATGCAATCCTTCCTCAGCGCCAACTGGCGTTACCTGGCGATGTTGAATTTCGTTGTCGATCCAATGATCCTTGCGCGGCTCGTCCCGCCAGGAACGGAGATCGATTTCGAAAACGGCGAGACATTCATCAGCGTCGTCGGTTTTCTTTTTCTCGACACGCGGCTCCTCGGCTTGCCCATTCCGCTCCACCGAGATTTCGACGAAGTGAATCTGCGCTTCTACGTGCGCAAGAAATCTGCTGACACATGGCGGCGTGGCGTCGTTTTCGTGCGTGAGCTCGTTCCCAGGCGCGCTATCGCCACCATCGCGCGGACATTCTATGGCGAACCTTATCTGGCCGTGCCAATGAAGCACGAAATCGAACATGTCGATCTCAACGTGCGCGTGAAATATTCGTGGCGACGCGGTTCGGAATGGGAATCGATCACGATGAAGGCGAGTGGCGAACCGCAATCAATTCCCGCAGGTTCGCACGCCGAGTTCATCACCGAACATTATTGGGGTTACACCCGTTTGCAGGCTGGCTGTAGCGAATACCGAGTCGAACATCCACGCTGGAAAGTTTGGAACGCCGACACGTTCGAATTCAATGCCGATGTCTCCGCACTCTACGGCGAACAGTTCGCTGAAACGTTAAGTCAGCCGCCGCGCTCCGCGTTCATTGCCGACGGTTCCCCAATCACCATCGAGCGCAGGTCACTTCTCATGTAGCGGTAGTCTGCGACCGCCGGATTGTTTCTGGGTGGGGCGAGACTCTGTCGAGTCGACGAATTATTTCGCCAGCAACTGCCTCAGCACGAACGGCAGAATCCCGCCGTGTCGGTAATAGTCGATCTCTATCGGCGTGTCGATCCGCAGCTTCACTGTCACCGAGCGTTTTTGCCGATCTTTGTCTTCGATCTCCAGCGTTACCGTTTGCCCCGGCTTGATTGCATTCGACAATCCGATGATCGAAAAGATTTCCGAACCGTCCAGTCCAAGCGATTGCGCATTTGTCCCATCCGGAAATTGCAATGGCAGGACGCCCATACCAACAAGATTTGAGCGATGAATCCGCTCGAAACTCGCGGCGACCACCGCTTTCACGCCCAATAACCGCGTTCCTTTCGCTGCCCAGTCGCGCGACGAACCGGTGCCGTACTCGTGGCCAGCCAGAATAACCAACGGAGTTTTTGTTTCCGTATAGTTCATCGCCGCGTCGAAGATCGACATCTGCTCGCCGCTCGGTTGATACACTGTCACCCCGCCTTCCGTTCCGGGCACCATCAAATTCTTGATCCGTACATTGGCAAATGTGCCGCGTGTCATCACCAGATCGTTCCCTCGCCGGCTGCCGTAACTGTTAAAATCGGCATGTTCGATCCCGCGCGAAACCAGATATTGTCCCGCCGGCGACGTCGCCTTGATCGCCCCGGCCGGCGAAATGTGATCGGTTGTGACCGAATCGCCGAAAATCCCAAGTGCGCGCGCGCCGCGGATTTCCTCGATATGTCCAGGCTCCATCGAGAAATTCTGGAAAAACGGCGGCTCGTGAATGTAATCACTCTTCTCATCCCATTGGTAAATGTCGCCTGTGCTCGATGGAATTTCGTTCCACTTCGGATTTTGATCGGCGAAATCGCGATAAAGTTTTCGGAACGTTTCCGGCTTGAGCGCGGATTGCATCGTCTGCCGGATTTCACTGAGATTCGGCCAGAGGTCGCGTAGGAATGTTTCCTTCCCCTGCCTATCTTTCCCGAGCGGTTCGCGTGAAAGATCGATATCCACTCGACCAGCGAGCGCGAAGGCGACCACCAGCGGGGGCGACATCAGAAAATTGGCTTTGATGTTTTGGTGCACGCGGGCTTCGAAGTTGCGGTTGCCCGAAAGCACCGAGGCAGCAACCAGATCGAATTCGTGGATCGCCTTTTCGATTTTCGGATGGAGCGGTCCGGAATTGCCGATGCAGGTCGTGCAACCGTAGCCAACGAGATTAAATCCGAGCTCGTCGAGATATTTCTGTAATCCGGTTTTGTCCAGATAATCGGAAACAACGCGCGAACCGGGCGCGAGCGAAGTTTTCACCGCCGGATCGACATGCAGACCGCGCTCGACCGCTTTTTTCGCAAGCAAACCGGCCGCGATCATTACACTCGGATTGCTCGTATTCGTGCAGCTCGTGATCGCTGCGATCAGGACACTGCCATGACCGATGCGACTTTGCCCACGCGCGAACACCTCGCTGGATTCCGCTTCAATTTCTCTCCCAGAATCCGGCGTCGGCCGGTTCGCAATCATTTCGATCTTATTGAGCTCGTCCCCCGGATTGATTCCCTGATCTTCCTTTGTATCGCTCGAAGCCATGCCGCCATTCCGCGGGGCGCTGCCGTTCAATTCCACGAGATGCTTTTCGCGAAGATCGACATTCTTCTTGCCGTAGCCGCCTGCCTGGACCGGCTTTTCAAGCAACTCGCGAAATGTCGTTCCAAGTTCCGGCAAACTGATCCGGTCCTGCGGTCTCTTTGGTCCGGCGACGCTGGGTTGCACCTCTGCCAGGTCAAGTTCGATATCGACGCTGTAATCGATTTCGCCTTTCCGCGGCATCCCAAACATATTTTGCGCGCGAAAATAATTTTCGAAGGCGCGGCATTGCTCCTCAGTGCGTCCGGTGGCACGCAAATAATCCACCGACTCCTGATCAATCGGAAAATAGCCCATGGTCGCGCCGTACTCGGGCGACATGTTCCCAATCGTTGCGCGGTCGGGGACCGGCAGTGATGCTGCGCCTTCGCCGTAAAACTCGACAAATTTGCCGACGACTTTTTGCGCGCGCAGCAAATGCGTGATGTGAAGCACGAGATCGGTCGCTGTTACTCCCTCGCGCAACTGTCCAATCAGGTGGACGCCCACCACTTCCGGCGTCAAAAAATAGACCGGCTGCCCGAGCATGCCGGCTTCTGCTTCAATTCCGCCGACGCCCCATCCGACGACGCCGAGACCGTTAATCATCGTTGTGTGGGAATCAGTGCCGACGAGCGTATCGGGGAAGTAAATAGTTGATGGTTGATTGTTGATAGTTGATTGAGCGGAGAGAACGCCCTTGGCCAGGTATTCCAAATTTACCTGGTGAACGATGCCGATTCCCGGCGGGATAAGTTGGAAAGTTTTGAAAGCTTGCTGTCCCCATTTCAAAAACTGGTAGCGCTCGCGATTGCGTTTGAACTCCATTTCCAAGTTAAGCTGGAGCGCTTTCGCCGAACCGAAGAAATCGACTTGCACCGAATGGTCGACCACCAGATCGACCGGCACGAGCGGCTCGATGATTTTCGGATCGCCACCGAGCCGTTTTACTGCGCTGCGCATCGCGGCAAGATCGACGACGAGCGGCACGCCAGTGAAATCCTGCAAGACGATGCGCGCGACGATGAAAGGAATCTCTTCATTAGCCGGCGATCTTGCGTTCCAGTTCGCCAGTGTTTCGGCATCTTTGCGCCGGACCTTTTTCCCGTCACAGTTTCGCAATACCGATTCGAGCACGATGCGAATGCTTATCGGCAGCCGCGAAATCTTGCCGATCCCTTGCTCTTCCAGAGCGGGCAGCGAATAGAGAAAACCTTCGCGGCCTTCGCCCGCGTCGAATTTCTTCAGCGTCTTAAATTCGTCATTCATCTTGGTACCCCGAAGCACACGAAGGGGAACAATCCCCGTACTCTTCGTGACCTTCGTGGTAAATCCGACTCATTTCAGCTCTGCCAATTTTGCCTTGATCTTGTCGAAGCTCGGCAACTGTTTCGCGTCGTCGTTGCTCTGGGCGTATTGGATCACGCCGTTCTTATCAATAATGAATGCTGATCGTTTCGGGACACCGGCCATTCCGAGATTCAATTGCGGCAGGAATGAGTCGTACATCACGTCATAAGCTTTTGCCACTTTGTGTTCGTAGTCGCTCAGCAGCGGCACGGTGATCTTTTCCTTTTGTGCCCAGGCTTCCTGCGCGAACGGATTGTCCCCGCTGATTCCATAAACGGCAGCATTCATGCCGCTGTAGGCAGAGAGACCGCCGCTGACCTCGCACATTTCTGTCGTGCAGGTCCCTGTAAACGCCATTGGAAAGAAAAGTAGCAGCGTGTTCTTCTTTCCGAAATTGTCACTGAGCTTGATTTGCTTTGGCCCGTCGGCGGTCTTCGTCGATAAGGTGAAATCTGGAGCTTTGGTTCCAACGGCAAGTGACATAATCAATCCTCCGGTTCGAGTTAAACTTGGGGACTTTCAGTATAAGATCGACATGTAGCCGGTCAAAGGAAGATCGTGAACCGCGAAACCGTTACGTCGTTAAACGGGAACCATCTGCGATTCACGAATCACTATTCACATGGAACTCTTCTGGTGGTTTTTCACGGTTGTGCTGTTTGCCGTTGGTCTCATCGGCACGGTGCTGCCGGTGTTTCCGGGGACCATCATCATTCTTGCAGGCGCGGTCCTGCACCGGGTGATGCTTGGGGCGGACAAAAGCATCGGTTGGCGGACCATTGCTGTTCTTGTGCTCCTGACCCTTGCAACGCATGCGCTGGATTTTCTGAGCGGTTACTTCGGCGCAAAATATTTCGGAGCGACACGATGGGGAATGTTCGGCGCTATTCTTGGGGCGCTCATTGGCGTCTTTTTCGGAATCATCGGACTGTTTGTCGGACCGGTGATTGGCGCGATCCTGGGAGAATTCATCGGCGGCAAGAGAATGATCGACGCCGGCCGCGCAGGTTCGGGGAGTTTGTTGGGAAATCTCGGCGGAATGATCGGCAAACTCGTCGTTGCCCTTGCTATGATCACGATTTTCTTCCTGACCGTGCCGCCGCCATTTTGAAAATTGTACCGCTGTTTACGCGGATTTCGCAGATGATCGCGGAATTGCTTGGCTGTTCCGCATCCGTGTTCATCCGTGTAATCCGTGGTTGTCTTTCCTTCCTGGCTGGTTGTGATAAATTAGGCTCCGATGGCAGATGATCGCTGGTAAGCGGCAACGCTTGCTGGAGGAAAGTCCGAACATCGTACGGCGACATGCCGCGTAAAACACGCGGGCGCCGCGATTAAAAAATCGCGGCGACGGAAAGTGTCACAGAAAAGACACCGCCGGTTCTTTGGCAACAAGGCACAGGCAAGGGTGAAAAGGCGAGGTAAGAGCTCACCGCTCGCGTAGTAATTCGCGAGGCAGGAAAAACCCCATGTGGTGCAAGACAAAACAGAGGAAGGGCAGCCGGTCCGCTAAAAATCCTCGGGTATCGTCGCATCACGGCGAATGAAAATTCGCCGGACTCTCGGAGAAATCCGGGTGAGATAAATGATCATCCGCGTGAGCAATCACGCCGACAGAATTCGGCTTACCGCCATCGAAATATGGAGGGCGCTTTCGGAAACGAAGGCGCCCTTCGCTTTTCTGTCAGGCCACCGATGGCCGGACAGTGGATTTTTTGCGCAACAGCGGCAGCACTTTTTCCACAAGCGCCTCACCTGTGATGCCGTGTTTTTTGCGCAGGATCGGAACGGCGCCGTGCTCGATGAATTGGTCAGGCCAACCGATGCGCACAACTGGCGTATTGATCATTTGCGAATGCAGATGTTCCATCACCGCGCAGCCAAACCCGTTATACAAAACATGATCTTCGATCGTGCAGACGACTTGGACGCTGCGGGCGAAGAATTCTAGCGTGCCGGTATCCATCGGCTTGATCCAGCGCGGGTTGATCAGCGCAACGGAAATTCCTTTCTCTTCAAGTTTGCGCGCAGCTTCTTCGGCAACTTCAAACATGTTGCCCAATCCAAAGATCGCCACGTCGCGGCCGTGTTGCACGACTTTAGCCTTGCCAATCTCAAGAAGCTTCGGTTCCGGTTTGATTTGCGTGCCTGTTCCTGAACCTCGCGGGTAGCGGACGGCGATTGGACCGGAGTTGTAGTGCGCCATTGTCCAGAGCATGTCGACGAATTCGTCTTCGTCCTTCGGCTGCATGTGCACCCAGTTCGGGATGTGGCGCAAATAACCGATGTCGAACAAACCATGATGTGTCGGGCCATCGTCACCGCTTAATCCAGCGCGGTCCATGCAGAGTCTGACGTTTAGTTTTTGGATCGCCATGTCGTGAATCGCCATGTCGTAAGCGCGCTGAAAAAACGTGGAATAGATCGTGAGAAAGGGCGTCAGGCCTTGCGTCGCCAACCCGCAGGCGAAAAGGGCGGCGTGCTCTTCCGCAATGCCGACGTCGAAGTAGCGAGTGGGATGCGCCTTGGCGAAATGGGAAAGGCCGGTCCCGCTCGGCATCGCCGCCGTGATGGTGACGAGCTTCTGATTCGTGTCCGCAAATTTCGCCAGTGTCTTGCCAATGATTTCCGAATAGGTCGGAGTCGTTGTCGGAGCAGTCTCGCCGCTCTCGATCTTGTATTTGCCGAGACCGTGAAATTTGTCGGGCTGTTTAATGGCCGGTTCGTACCCTTTACCCTTCTTGGTGAGAATGTGCAGGAGGACCGGCTCGTCCTGGGTTTTCAAAAACTCGAATGTCCGGATCAATAACGGGATATCGTGCCCATCGATCGGGCCGTAGTAGCGCAGACCGAGTTCTTCAAAAATCACGCTCGGCACGAGCAAACCTTTGACGCTTTCTTCCACTTTGTGTGCGAGCTGCACGCCGGTTTTTCCAAGAATCGCCTGGACGAAATCGCGCGCCTTATCGTGCAGATGCGCGTAAGTGGGATTCGTCACGAGGCTATTTAGATAATTAGCGATCGCGCCCACGTTTTTTGCGATCGACCACTCGTTGTCGTTGAGCACAACGATGAAGCGCTTGGTATGCGTTTTCACATTGTTGAGCGCTTCGTAGCTGATTCCGCACGTGAAGGCGGCATCACCCGCGATTACGACAATATTTTCATCGCCGCCGCGCAGATCGCGTCCCACAGCCATGCCGAGACCAGCGGAAAGCGCCGTGCCGGCATGACCGGCACCGTAGCAATCGTGTTCGCTTTCTGTGCGCAAAAGAAATCCGTTGAGTCCCTCGAATTGCCGCATCGTATGAAAACGATCGAGCCGGCCGGTAAAAATCTTATGGACATAGCCCTGATGACTGACGTCCATGACAAAGCGATCGCGTGGTGTGTCGAACACACGATGCAGCGCAATGGTCAATTCGACCACGCCGAGGTTCGGTCCCAAGTGTCCTCCGGTTTGAGAAAGAACTTTGATCAGCTCATCGCGCACTTCCTGCGCGAGCTGGGGCAGGTCTTGTTCGCGCAGCGCCTTGATATCCGCGGGCGAACGGATCCCATCGAGCAATCGCGCGGTCTTGGCTGTCGCGTCGGAAGTTGGAGCGGATTCAGAAGAGTCTGATTTCTTCATTGGTGTCTTGGGGTTCATCGACCACGCTACGCGGCGCTGCCGGCTCGGGCGTTGGCTCGAAATCTTTGACTGTCGTCTTGCCGGCGCTGTTGTGGGTAATGATCTCGATCTTTTGCTCGGCGTTGGCAAGCCGTTCCTGGCAAATTTTCACCAGATTCATTCCTTCTTCATAGCGCACGATTAGATCTTCTAGTGGCAAGTTGCCCGACTCCATCTGCTCGACAATCCCTTCGAGACGCTCCATCGCTCGCTCAAAGTTAGGCTCTGTCTCGCGCTGCTTCGGTTTGCTGCTCACGGGCAAACAAGGAATTAAGCACAATCTGCCGCTGAGAAAAGGGCGGCTTCTGGCGGCCGCTGGGGCTACATCGGCTTTGTCATCAAAAAAGAAAAAGCAGACTGACTCGCCGGACAGCACCGGCATGAGTGATGCGTTCTGCGGCGTCCAAGCCCTACTCTTTAGCAAAGACTAGCCTTTGACGATGCATTTCACTTTTACGGGGCTGAATGTAAGCTCGAACCCGAATGGGGAAACCGTATCACCTTCTGACAGAAGCTCAGAAGGTTTTGGCTCGAGCGGCCAAGAAGCGCTGGCGTAAAAAAATCCGGCGAGACAGCGCGCTCTCACCATTACTTGGCAGCGAAAAAATAGAGTTCGAATCAATAAGCAATATCGCGACCGATACGCTGGAAACCCAGAGTTGTACCGAGCGAAGCTAAAGGCCAAGCGCCAAAGGATGGGCGAGAAGTATCGCGCCCAGATCAAACGCGCGCGAACCAAAATGCGTTTGACTCCAGAAGGCATGCTTTATCATCGGATGAGTCAGTCAATTCGGGAGGCTCTGCGAGGTGCTAAGCGAAGATGCAAATGGGAAGATCTCCTCGGTTATTCGGTCGACGAACTAAAGGCACACTTTGAATCTCAATTCACCGAAGGCATGACTTGGGAGAAATTCTTCGGCGGAGGAATTCATATCGATCACGTCATTCCGCGTATGAAGTTCAAGTATACCTCACAAAACGGCTGGGCGCTTTCAAACCTTCGACCCATTTGGCCAAAAGAAAACTCAGTTTCAGGCGCGCACGCTCGATGGAATAGGGTGAAGGGCACAGTCTAGTCGCGATCGAACTTTATCGGGCGGATTCGATAAGCGCGCTCAGCGCGCGCCCGATCTCGCGGGCGCGGAGCGCAATGGATGCAATCTGCGAATAATCCAGCGTCTCGAGCGGGTTGTCGCTGGTTGGAGACATTTTCTTGAGGTCGATAATGCTGAGAACCGCTTCACCTGTATTTGCCCTCGCGACCGACACAAATCGGGTTGTGGGCGATGCGGTTGCGGGTGGCGGAAAGACTGTTCACCTCTGTCCAAAGATCGCGGGCCTTCCTTTGATCGATCTCAGCTAACGAAGATGACGGGATTAGTGCGACGGCAGCATTGATGCGCAATGAGAGCTTATCTCTGCGGGCTTTAAGCGCTGCCGGTACACCATCAAGCTTCTCAATCCATCTTAATGACTGAAACTCTAATGATGCCGAAATTAATGATTAGCCCTCCGATGCTCTGCGACCAGAGCAGCATATTCGGGATTTCAACGATTTTTGGCACCGTTTACGGTTGGACACAGCAGACGCAACTCTACCCGATCTGCTTTTTATATGCGGCTGCGTCTTTCAACTGTTTGAGATCGTCCGCATTGTCGATCTTGAGAACGAAGATCCAGCCCTGGCCGTAGGGTTCGCGGTTGATTAAGCCCGGGTCTGCTTCGAGAGCTTTGTTTACTTCGACGACAGTTCCTTTCACCGGCGCGTAAATGTCGCTTGCCGCTTTCACCGATTCCACCACCGCAATGGCTTCTTTCGCATTCGCTTGCCGGTCCATTTTTGGCAGCTCGACATAAACGACATCAGTCAACTCAGATTGCGCGTGATCGGTGATACCGACACGCACATTGTCGCCTTCGCGTTTAATCCATTCGTGACTTTCGGTGTAAAGCAAATCGTCGGGGATGTTCATGATTTCTTGTAGAGTGGTTTCTTTTCGATGGTCGCGGGAAATTTCCTTTCTCGAATTTCGATGTCGATCTGCGCGCCGATCTTCGCGTGCGAAGCCGAGACATACGCCATGCCGACGCCCCAGTTCAAGCTCGGAGAAATTGTGCCACTGGTTACTTCGCCAATGCGCTCGCCGTTATCGAAAACCGAATAATGCGGCCGCGGCGGCGGCCCTTTTTCTTTCATCCGAAATGGGACTAGCTTTTCTCGCGGGCCGTTTTCTTTTGTTTGAAGGAGAACATGGCGTCCGATGAAATTTGGCTTGGACAGATCGACAAAGAAGCCGAGCCCCGCTTGAATCGGATTCCGCTCCGGCGACAAATCGGAGCCGTTGAGCGGGTAGCACATTTCGAGTCGCAAGGTATCGCGCGCGCCAAGGCCGCAAGGTTTAATGCCGAGCGATTTGCCTTTTTCAAGCGCCGCGGTCCAAAAATTTACCGCATCGTCCGCGCGAAAGAAAACTTCAACGCCGTCCTCTCCGGTGTAACCGGTCCGCGCCACCAAAACGTTGGTTCCGTTGACTGGAAGATCGACAATGTGATTTCGCGGCGGTAGATCGACAGCATCGCCGAAGAGCGCATGAAATAATTCCGCGATGCGCGGTCCTTGAATGGCGACTCCGCCAAAATTTGCGCTGCGATTTTCGAGTTTCCAAGGAGCGGCGGTTTCCAAACCGCCGCCGGGACGATCAGGAGATCGCCCCTGTTTAAGATGTGTTTGCAGCCAGGCGAAATCTTCATCTGTCCGCGACGCGTTAACCACGAGCAGAAACTTCTCTTCGTCGATCCCGTAAACAATCAGATCATCGATGATGCCGCCGCCCTCATTTAGCAGAAAAGTGTATTGCCCCGTGCCGACACCGAGTTTGTCGATGTTGTTTGTGAGCATGGTGTTGAGCCATTCGCGCGCGCCGCTTCCTTCGACAATCAGTTGGCCCATGTGCGAAATGTCGAAAATGCCGACTTTGCTTCGCACGGCCTGATGCTCGTCGACGATGCTCGTGTATTGCACCGGCATGAGCCATCCCGCGAACGGCACAATTTTCGCGCCAAGCCGCACGTGTTCATTGTAAAGTGGCGTTCTTTTCGGCGCGATCTCACTCACGCGGGCAAGCTAGACTTCGCGACCAGAGTGTCAAAGGTGGATCGGCCGCTCCGCGGGCGATGTTAAATAAATAAATGCGGCTTCGCCGCCTAAAATTGGCATCGAGCTCGCACACGGGACGAGTCCGTCCCACTGGCGGACATGGGACTGCTCGATCCACCTTGAAGCGCTTTCGTCTTCCTTTACCATGCGGAACATGCCCTGGCTGGATAAACTCGAACGTCGTTTTGGCTTTCTCGCCATTCCAGGACTGACGCGCATCGTTGTCGGCCTCACAGCGCTCGTCTGGGGGCTGATCTGGCTGAACCCTGATTTCCGTTTTGCCCTCGATCTCGATCCGGCGCGTATTCTCCATGGCGAAGTCTGGCGGCTGATTACCTATATTTTTCTTCCGCAGACCCTCAGTCTTTGGGTCATTCTCGCCCTCTGGTTTCTTTGGTTTATTGGCGAAGGCCTTGAGCGAGCATGGGGCGCGTTCCGGCTTACCCTCTATTTTCTTGTCGGCATGATCGGCACGACGGCCGCGGCGTTTTTCTTCGGCGCAAAATTTTCCAACGGCATGCTGATTGTGTCGTTGTTTTTCGCTTTTGCCCGCTTTTATCCCGAAGAAGTCATCTACATCCTTTTTGTTCTGCCGATGAAGATCAAATGGTTGGCGTGGATCATGGGCGCGTTTTTGCTTTTTGGGTTCGTCGTTAATGGGCCTTCGTATCGGATGGCGCTTGTGGCCGCGTTTGCCAATTATCTGATCTTCTTCGGCCCGGAAATTATTCGCGAAGCCCGCAATCGCACGGAAGTGTCGGGCCGACGCAGGCGTTTTGAATCGCATTCACGAAGCGACGCCGAGCCGCTTCACAAATGTGCAGTCTGCGGCGCGACCGAGTTGACCGATCCGAATCTCGATTTCCGTGTCGCGCGCGACGGCGAGGAATATTGCATGGCGCACTTGCCGAAAGCAGCATCGCCAACCGGGTAGCGCAGCGGGACCCTGCGCCACCCTTGACCGGGAATTCCTACAGCGGAGACTAGCGCGATGACTGACAAGAATAGTGCGCTGGTTCCAGAAGCAGGCTGGCATTGTCTGCATTTGTTTTACCGGGTCGAGTACGGGCAATGGCAGTTGCTCAGTCGCGAAGAACAAAACACGGCGAAAACAAATCTGTCCTCGCTCGTGCAGGAAGTGCGGGCAATGGAATCGACGCAATTGCTCACGCTGGGAATGGTGACGCCGAAAGCCGACCTGGGGTTTATGTTAATCACACCAGACCTGCACAACGCCAACAGGATCGAGAAGCGATTGTCGCTTTCGCTTGGCGCCGACGTCCTGACGCCGGTTTACAGTTATTTATCGCTAACCGAGGAAAGCGAGTACATCACGACCGAAGAAGAATACGTGCAAACGCTCGAATCGAGCGTCCGCAACGATCCCGCAAAACTCGATGAAGCCCTGACGACATTTCGCGAACGAATAAAACACTATCGGCAGGAGCGCGTTTACCCGACGCTGCCCGATTGGTCGGTAGTTTGCTTCTATAACATGAGCAAGCGCCGCGGCGATCAGCGCAACTGGTATGCGCTGCCGTATGACGAGCGTCGCAAACTGATGAAAGGGCACGCCGCCGTCGGGCGCGAGTTCGCCGGAAAAGTGAAACAGCTCATCACCGGTTCGACAGGTCTGGACGATGCGGAGTGGGGTGTGACCCTGTTTGCGCGCGACACGTTTCAGATTAAGGCGATCGTTTACAAGATGCGTTTTGATCCGGTGAGCGCTGAGTACGCAGACTTCGGAGAGTTCTACATCGGCATTCAATTGCCGCTCGACGAACTATTCCGCCGATTGCAACTGTAATAATCTTCTTCTTCCTCTTAGTCTTCACTCGTTCCGATTGTCTCCAGCTGGACTAAGATTAAAATGCAGAGGAAGAGGAAGATTTGCTCGGATGGGTGACAGAGCGGTCTATTGTGCACGCCTGGAAAGCGTGTGTGCCGAAAGGTACCCGGGGTTCGAATCCCCGCCCATCCGCCAGGTTGCCAAATCAGTGATAGACGCGGCTCTTACGCTTGCTTTAGTAAATCTGTTCTGTTCTGTTCGTTTAGATGTCTATATCTCCCGCCAGGGCAATCCCTAAGGTTAACGTCGCCCCGGCTCCGTTCCCCAAAGTTGGGAACGTCGCCGAGTTAGTAACTTCCCAGGCAGCCGCCACGCCTGACGCAATTGCTTTGGCGTCTACAAAGCGCGTCTGGAGCTACAGGGAAGTGGACGAGAGGGCGAGTGCGCTTGCGGATGCGCTCCGGACGTTGGGCGTCGGCCCTGGGGTGGTAGTTGGATTATGTATGCCGCGTTCGCCGGAAATGGTAGTGGGCGCGCTGGGGATTCTGAAAGCCGGAGGAGCCTATCTGCCCTTGGACCCAACCTATCCCGCGGCGCGGCTCGCGTTTTTGTTGGAAGATGGCCAGGCTCCGGTGGTGGTGACCGGACAGCGCATAAAGGAGCGGTTACCAAAAGGCATTTACCACACAATTCTTCTGGACGATCTTGGGCGAGCCGCTGCGCTCCCGCCTTTTGCCCAGGCCGCTACCATGAAGGCCGCCGCAGCGCTTAAGAGCCTAGCTTATATGATCTACACGTCGGGCTCGACCGGGCAACCGAAGGGCGTGGAGATCACAAGCGAGAGCCTCTTGAACCTCGTACATTGGCATCAGCAGGCCTTTGGCGTGACAGCGGGCGATCGCGCGAGCCAAGTCGCCAACGTGTGTTTCGACGCGGCGGTGTGGGAAATCTGGCCGTACTTAGCGACCGGCGCGAGCCTGTACTTCGCTGAGGACGAAACGGTGAGCGATCCGGAATTGCTGCGAGATTGGCTCGTTGCGCAGAGGATCACAATCGCTTTCATCCCGACGCCGCTTGCCGAGCGTCTCTTGACGCTACCGTGGCCATCCGGGGCTGCTTTGCGTACGATGCTCACTGGATCAGATACGCTCCACCTTTATCCACCAGCTGGACTGCCGTTTCTGTTAGTCAACAACTATGGCCCGACTGAATGCGCGGTGGTGGCCACGTCGGGTCCGGTTCATTCGAGCGCCTCAACCGATCAACTACCACCGATTGGCTACGCCATCGCCAATACGCAGGTTTACATTTTGGATGAATCAGGCAACCAAGTGCCGGCGGGAACAGCTGGTGAACTTCACATCGGGGGCATGGGTGTGGCGCGCGGTTATCGGAACCGTCCGGAGTTGACGGCAGAAAGGTTCATTCCGAATCCGTTCAGTGACAGACCAGGTGAACGGCTTTTTAAGACAGGGGATCTAGCGAGATTTTTACCCGACGGCCAGATCGCCTTTGTCGGCCGCATTGACGAGCAGGTGAAAGTGCACGGCTTCCGGGTCGAGCCGAACGAAGTGGCGGCGGCGCTCGATGCGCATCCGGGTATTCAGCAAAGTGTGGTTGTGGCTCGCGAAGTAGCCCTAGGCGATACACGGTTGATCGGCTATTTAGTTCCAGTGCCGGAATCTCACCTCACCTTACGTGCGTTGCGCGGCTTTCTCCGCGGTCGCCTGCCCGACTATATGGTACCGGCGACATTCGTTAGTCTGGAAAAACTCCCGCTGACACCGAACGGAAAGGTGGACCGCATGTCTCTGCCTGCGGCGGACGAGAGCAACACGTTGCGCGAAGAAGCGCGCGCCGCTCCCCAGACAGAGATGGAGAAGACAGTCGCCGGCATGTTGGAACGTCTTCTGAACCTGGAGCACGTTGACGTGGAAGAGAACTTTTTCTCGCTGGGGGGACACTCGCTCTTGGGGGCACAGCTCGTTGCCAGATTGCGCGACACATTCGGAATCGAGATGCCCCTGCGCGCTGTCTTTGAGGCCCCAACAGTAGCTGAATTGTCTGCTGAGATTGAGCGGCTTCTTGTCACCAAGCTCGAAGCAATGAGCGAAAAAGAGGTTCTGCGTATCCTGGATTCGACACGCCAGCCGCAATCAGCGTAAGGCAATGACAGGGTCCGGCGTCACGTCTTATGCGAAGAAGACAGCTGCCGAGCTGAGCTTGTTTCGTTTGCTGGATCCGAAGGTTTTGGCAGATCCATATCCACTCTACCACCGCCTTCGCCGCGAGGACCCGGTGCACTGGGATCCCTTCTTGCACTCATGGGTCGTTACTCGTTATTCGGATGTCGTTCGGGTGCTGCGGGATTTTTCGGCGCAGCGCGCGCCGACGGCGGAGCAACTTACGGCGCTCGGGCTCGAGGTGCTGAACCCGGTGGCCAAAGTCATGGTGAAGCAGATGCTCTTTTTGGATCCTCCGGAACATGCGCGGATTCGCAGCCTCGCCTCAGCAGCTTTCACCCCCCAACGGGTAGGAGCGCTGCGAGCCCATATCCGCGAGATCGTGA
>WNFY01004391.1_pt1 | contig 15388 bp, 16 predicted proteins | sample 5400091 | NCBI WGS metagenome assembly WNFY01 (sample SAMN13153364, study PRJNA577476) | soil metagenome | isolation source: 60 cm soil or saprolite under grassland replicate 1 | place: USA:California | collected 2016-06-15 | reverse complement strand
TGCAGGGGCACATGTGCGCATGGAGTTGCGGGGTCGTTCTGTGGGTGTGGTTTCAGTAAAGGTGGGGGATGGGTGGCTAAATGTGGGCTATATCACCCCTGCGTCTCCTGATGAGCAGTTGGTGTTGATGTCTCTGGCGACTCGGTTTCTGGTGGTGTTTGACGACTGGCCGGAAGTGCTTGCGCAAGCGGGTTGGTATCGCTAGTGGCAAGCCGTTGAGTATGGGAGGGAGGTGGTGAGGGCATGCGAAATCGGTGGTTATATCCAGACAATTGGGAACAGTTGGCCTGGGAATGTAAGGAGAAGGCAGGATGGCGGTGTGAGTTCTGCGGGGGGGTTCATGGGGATCAGGTGGTCAATGTAGAAACCGGGGTGGTCTCAACGGTGGTGTTGTCGGCGGCACATTTAGATCATGATCCCTGGAATCCTTCTGCTCGGCTGGCGGCGCTCTGTCGGAGTTGTCATGCTCGCTACGACTGGTCCTGGCACGAGCGGCAACGGTGGTTAGAGCTAGAGCAGTTGCGGCATCGCGTCTGGGTGGAGCAGTATATGGATGGCGAGAGTGAGCAGAGAGGGGGTGGTGCGTATGGCTAGTTTGCATTTCAAAAGCTTCCATGTCCAGGTGTTTCTCCCTGGATCGTTGTCTGGGCCTGAGCCGGATATCAATGCATCTCTTCAGGCATTGACAGAGATCACGGCGGTGCTTCGGGTGATGGAGAGGTGTTGTGTGTCTGAGGCGGAGGTGGTGTCTGTGGCGTTATTGGATGGCGAGAGGTGGTGGTTGCATGATGTGCGAGTTGTGAATGGTGAGGTGATCTATAGGCAAGCTGTTCCTGGGTGATGAAATGGCTTGCCAGGAAAGGAGGCTGCGTATGGGTATGCTTGTTGAGCTGGCTGGCTGGATGTGTGCGGCATGTCGGGCGTTTTTTGGCCTGCGGAGTGTGTAGGAGGTTGCAAGCCAGTATGTTGGCCTCTGCTGGCTTGCTTGCCATGAGAGGTAGGGTGGTGATGGAGAGGGCCGCAAGGCGGCGACGAGCATCCTTGGGAGCTTGAGGCAAGGCTCGACGGGATGCACGATGTTGCCCGAAGCCGTTTGTGGGGAACAAGCGATGCCGCCAGGCCCGACCCTTGACAGGGGTGTGTAGACTCGCCAGAGCGAGAGTGACCTGGGCGGGGCGGCGGCGATGCAGTACCAGGTCACTCTCGGCCCGTAGGGCTCACACACCCCTGTCAAGGGCGGCATCGCCCCCACAAACGGCGTGCAGGATGGTCGGGCTGGCGCTAGCCTTCAGATTTCGCGTAGCGTTCCTTGTGGTGGTTGGGTGGGGTGTGGGTCGTCCTGGGGCGGCGGTTGTACGCGGCGGTGGGGGAGGGGCCCCACCGAACGGCGTACAACCGCCTGGGGGCCTTCCCTTGACCCTGAAAGGAATATATCACACACGTTCTCTGAGGTTGGTTGAATGGAGGTAATGCGTATGGTCGGAACAGTTCTTCGGCTCTTTCTGCGGTTTCTTCGTGATTGTTGGTACTGTCTCTGCTGTGAGATGAGTGATCGGTTAGCTGGTCGTCATTCGGAGTGGCGACTGGTGGATGTGGTGGTGTTCTGTTGGAGGGATTTTACGCTGGCGGTGGTACTCTCCTGGCGTGCATCTCAGTATGATCGACGGATGAGAAAATTTCGTCGATCAAAGGGTTTGAGGTAGGTGTGGGAAGGCGGTGATATGGGTGTCTATGATGTGGCGCTCTGGCGGCGTTTCCAGGCAGGTGAGATCCCGTATTCATCGGAAGCGGTAGAAGCTGACTTGCCATTCGAGGCGGTTCTTTCGCTCATGGAAGAGTATCATCTCAAGCAGGTAGCGTATGCTGCGGCTCGTTCGCATGCTGATGGAGTGATTAATCGCTGGATCGTAGGATGTGGGTTCTGGATGGTGATTTCTTAGTGATGGTGAGGAGGTGGCCTATGGGTGAGATTGTTGGAATAGAGACGCGTCGAGGGTGGCATGAGCCAACAATGGAAGAGAAGATGGATCTAGCAGAACAGTACGGGATCGACACGCTGCACTACTGTAAGGACCCGTGGGCGCTGCGTCATTATTGGGTCAACAAGCAGACAGGGGATTATCAGCGAGCGCGATGCAACCGGTGGGAGTGTCGACATTGTGGGCCGCGCAAGGTGCAGCTGTGGCGACAACTGGTACAGCAGGCAGAACCAACCTTGTTCTTAACTCTGAGTAAAGCAGGCAAGACGGTTGAGGAGGCGCGTCGAGCACTCACCACCTTTATACAAGCATTGCGTCGAGGGTCGAAAGGGCTTGGTCTGAACCGGAAGGGGCGACGTGAGGCGTATCCCGTGGAGTACTTCGCGGTCTTAGAGCGCCATGAAGACTTTGAGCAGAACGGCTTTCACTGGCATGTGTTGCTCAAGGGAGTAGATCAGATTCCCTATAAGGAGGTGATTCAACCGCTCTGGATGTCGGCAACGCATTATAGGCCACGATCGGACGAGGACGAGGGTCAAGGGGCGATGATTGCATATATCAGGCGCGTGAAAGATAACCGCACGGTTGGTTATGTCACGAAGTACCTGATGAAAACACTCTCCATTGGCGAACGGGGCTTGAAAGAGGTGCAGCGTGAGCGGGTGACGCTGGTTCGGGATGACGAGGGGTACATCCAGGTAGAAAAGGAGTTGGTGACGGAGCAGGTGACGAGCAAGGCACATCGCATTTGTTATTCTCGTCAGTTCTTTCCTGAGAGTGTGGCGGTATTGCGCAAGCGGCTCTTTGCAGGAATTGAGCACGAAGTCACGGAACAGGGGGAAAATGGCAAGCCAATAGAGGCAGAGGAGCAGGAGGAACCGTCACAGTGGGCGTTAATGGAGCGTCAGACGGAAGAATTTGTGGATGTGAATGCGTATAAGCGGGAGCGGTATGCGGAGTTAGCGCAGGAGTTGCAGGAGGTTCCACGGGAGGATGAGCAAGCATATCAGCGTCGAAAACAGCATATCGTGGTGCAAGTGTCGGCAGAAGTGCGGTCGTTGGTGCGTGAGGAACGTCGACGGTTAGAGAGGAGGGTGTTACAGGAGGCGTTAGAGGATGGTCGTCCGTTGTGTCGGCGGGTGATCAACATGTGGGCCTATCATCGGAGTATGTTGGCGCGTGCAGGCTAAAATGGCTTGCTTGCTGTTAGTGGGAGTAGGAGGTGGCTTATGCTTATAAATACAGCTATAAAGAACTTTCTGTCTGCTCATAAGGTCGAGAATTGTAGTCAAACTACTTTGCGTAACATCTGGTTTGCTTTGTTTCCCTTTGCAGAGTGGCTTAAGACAACCTATGGCGTTACTGATACAGATGACTTGAAGATAGATCATTTGCGTGAGTGGGTTGTGTACTTGCAGGAGACTCCTTCAAGCCGTGGTGCTGTCCGTCTTGATAGTAGCGTCCATAACTACGCCGTTAATCTTAAAGCTTTTTGTCACTGGTTAGAGCGGGAAGAGATATTGGTTAAGCTGATAACACCTCGTTTCAGGCTGCCAAAGGTTGAGCAGAAATTTATACCCACCTTTACTCCTGATGACGTGCGGAAGCTGTTTGAGGCTTGTGATGAGGGTGGTATCCGATATAAGCATTATCCTCATATACGTAAGGCCTTGTCTGCCCGTAATCGCGCGATTGTGGCGGTTTTTATCGATACTGGAATACGGTTGAGAGAGTTGGTTGGTTTAAGATTGGTCGATGTCGATCGTGATATGCGGGTACTTGTCGTTCATCGCAAGGGTAATAAGTGGCAGCAGGTCCCCATATCCTGGGAAGGTTTTAAGCCGCTACATGAGTATCTCACAAAACACCGCCCTCACCTTGCTAAATTGAGCGGTAGTCCTATGATGAGAAAAGATGATCCGGTGTTTTTGAATGAGGATGGTTCGGTTCTTACCGCTGCTGGCATTAAGAGCCTGTTCGATAGGATTAAACGGCGTGCCAATATAGAGGGCAAGCGGGTATCTCCTCACCAGTGCCGTCGTTATATGGCGACAAGCCAGCTTGCTGGTGGTCGGAGTCCTCTGGATGTTCAGCGTCAGATGGGGCATACGACACTGACGATGACGAACCGTTATGCATCTCTTTCAGTCCAGCAGTTGCGGGAGTCGCATGATCAGTTTTCCCCCTTGCGGGCGAAGAGTTCAGATGATGGGGAGTCTTTGGGCAGCGGTTATTGGGAAGAATAGTGGCTCTTCCCCAAATTACATGCCTGCTGTCCGCCCCCTCGCGATCTGGGCGATTTTCACGTACCCCACCGAAATCTCTGGCAGACCTTGTATAAACGAGCTGATATTCTTGGCAACCCAGTCGGCTGCTCGCTGCACCGACTCCTCAGCTCCGGCTTGCGAGTCAAAGATGCTGACGGAGATCACCTCGTCGTCTCGGACTTGTAGGACATAGTAGGCTCGAAATCCTTTCACTTGGCTGATCAGGGGGACAAAGCCCTGCTGAACGCGCTGCATAAACTCCTCTGCTGTCCTTGGGATAATGTAGTACTTGCGTATCGAGGCATACATAGCTTGCTCCTTCCTCTCACTTGAGAGAATACCTCCAAGGTGGATGAGGCTTAGCTACCGGGTGAAACTGATACCTCCCTAAATCCATCTAAGGGTAGAGGAGTGATCTCACGATGCTGTCACAAAGAGCTGCTGTATGCTCACAAGCTGGTCACAATTCCTGGCGGAAGAGCCGGAATAGTTAGCCTGTTTTTGGGGTGCAGTTTGCTTTGCTGTGCCCTTTTTTCATGCCCTTTGCAGCCATTATTTTTGGTTTTTGTAATGTCTTCAGGGGCCGTTGACTGGCTCTACAGGCCGATTGACGGGCCTATAAAGCCGACATTATACACGAAAAAACGGGCTTTGGCTATCTACGATCCGCCAAGAAACAATGCAGCCCCCACTGTCCCAATCACCATAATAGCCAGCGCGACCAGCGTATCGAAGTGTAGCTTGATCTGGAGAAAAGCGGTGGCAACCACGAGCGCCAGGAGAAAGACGCCGGCGAGAATGACTTTCTGCGTACTGAACTGCTCCATTAGAGGTTCCTTCCTACGAATCACGGTATCTCTGCCGTTGTTATACTGCTTCACCCCGAGGCATGGCAAATCCCTATGACTAATTGACCATTACTATCTACTGAGAGTCCTGCTTGCGGGCTGATATGAGTGAGAAAGCGACGTTTGAATTGCCCTGATTGCCGAACCCTGGCGATAATTGACAACTCGCATCAACTATGCTACTCTGAGCATGACATTTAAGGGCGCGATATCCCGGCACACATATACCCAAATATATGCAGGCGCATTACAGGACCGTACAAAGGCTAGCCCATCGGCTAGTCCTTTTTTCTACATAATAGGCACAGACATAGCGGACAGGAATGGAAACACTATCATGGCACGAATAGTCGTCGCAATGAGCGGCGGCGTGGATAGCTCGGTCGCCGCCGCGCTACTCAAGGAACAGGGGCACGAGGTCATCGGCATTATGCTGCGCCTGTGGTCGGAACCCGGCGTTATCGAGGCAGAGGATGACGGCGTTGAGCGCGTCGCCCAGAATAAGTGCTGCTCTCTGGAGTCGGTCGACGATGCCAGGCGCGTCGCACGCATGCTCGATATCCCGTTTTACCTGGTGAACGTCGAGGAGGAGTTTAAGAACAGGATCGTAGATTCGTTCTACGAGGACTATGTGGCCGGGCGCACACCCAATCCGTGCCTGACCTGCAATCGTCACATTCGCTTCACCGTCCTGCTGAACCGCGCACTTACCCTTGACGCAGACTACCTGGCGACAGGCCACTACGTGCGTGTCGATGACCATCCCGTCACTGGCAAGCGACGAGTGCGCCGCGCCGTCGATCCCGAGAAGGACCAGTCGTATGTGCTGCACGTACTCAACCAGTTCCAGTTGCAGCACGCCTGCTTCCCCCTCGGTGGCTATACCAAGCCGCAGGTGCGCGCAATGGCTGCTGAGCGTGGCATGACGGTCGCCGCGAAGGCCGAGAGCCAGGAGATCTGTTTCGTCGCCCAGAACGATTATCGCGGCTTTATCGATCGCTACGCCGCCGCGAAGGTCGCTGAGCCCGTGGCGGTCGGTGCGGGTTCGTCGCCGTTGATTACAATCCCCCGTCCGGGACCGATCTACGACCAGGAAGGCAATGCGTTGGGACGCCATCGCGGCCTGGCTTATTACACGATCGGCCAACGTAAAGGGCTCGGTCTTACATCTCGTGAGCCGTTGCACGTCTTGAAGATCGATGCCGGGCAGAACGCGCTGGTCGTCGGACCGGCAGCCGCGCTGGAGCAGACAGAATTCGTCGTCGGCAGCATGCATTATCTGAGCGGCGAGGCACCAACGGCGCCCTTCGAGGCGAAGGTACGCGTACGCTATAAGGCAACCGAACAGCTTGCGTTGGTCACGCCCGTGGCAGGGGATCGTGTGCAGGTAACGCTCGTCCATCCACAGCGCTCCATTACCCCCGGTCAGGCCGCTGTCTTTTATGGTGGCGAAGATGGGGAAGAGGTCTTGTGCGGAGGAATTATTCAATGACCGATCTTGCGCATATTCGCAATTTTTGTATCATCGCCCATATCGATCATGGCAAGTCGACGCTCGCCGATCGTCTGCTAGAGTTTACAGGCACCGTCTCGCGCCGCGAATTGGTGGAGCAGACGCTCGACCAGATGGAACTGGAACGCGAGAAGGGCATTACCATCAAGGCTCAGGCTGTACGCATGCGCTACACCGCGCTCGATGGCGAGGAGTACGAATTAAACCTGATCGACACTCCCGGCCACGTTGACTTTACGTACGAGGTGTCGCGCAGCCTCGCCGCCTGCGAGGGCGCACTGCTGGTCATTGACGCAACACAGGGCATCGAGGCGCAGACGCTCGCGAACCTGTACCTTGCCGTGGAGGCCGACCTCAACATCATTCCTGTGATTAATAAGATTGATCTACCGAGCGCCGAGCCCGAGAAGGTCAAGCAGGAGGTCGAGGACGTTATCGGCCTGCCTAAAGAAGACAGCATTCTCGCCTCGGCAAAGGAGGGGATCGGCACTCAGGATATTCTGGAGGCGGTCATCAAACAGATTCCGCCTCCCAGCGGCGCGGTAGATCAGCCGCTGCGTGCGCTCGTCTTCGACTCCCACTACGATGCTTACAAGGGCGTCATCGCGTACGTGCGTGTCGTGGATGGACAGTTGCGCCAGGGCGAGCGTGTCTCTATGATTGCCGCCAGCAGCACCACCGAGATATTAGAGGCGGGTTACTTTCATCCGCGCCTCACCTCCGTCGGCGAACTGACCACTGGCGAGGTCGGCTATATCGCGACCGGCTTTAAAAACGTCAAGGATTGTCGCGTCGGCGACACCGTGACGGTGCCCGCCGCGCTCGGTCAGGTCGAGCCGCTGCCCGGTTACGCACCTGCCAAGCCGATGGTCTTCGCCGGCCTGTATCCTGTGGAAGGCAACGACTATCCGTTGTTGCGTGATGCGCTCGACCGCTTGAAACTCAATGACGCCTCGCTCTTCTACGAGCCCGAGACCTCCAACGCGCTGGGCTTCGGATTTCGCTGTGGCTTCCTTGGCCTGTTACATATGGAGATAGTGCAGGAGCGGCTGGAACGCGAGTATGGCCTGGATATCCTGGTGACGGCTCCCAGCGTGGAGTATCACGTTCTGAAGACGGATGGCGAGTATGTAGAGGTGGATAATCCCTCGGATATGCCTTCTTTTGGCGAGATCGAGAGGATCGAGGAGCCGTGGATGGATATCTCCATCTTTACGCCCTCGCGCTACATTGGTACCATCATGGATCTGGTCACGACGAGGCGCGGCACCTATAAAGACCTGAAATATATCGAAGCCGAACGTGTCCTCTTGATGTACAGTATCCCGCTCGCCGAATTGATCATCGATTTCTACGACCAGCTCAAATCGCGCACGCAGGGCTATGCCTCGCTCGACTATAGCTTCGGCGGCTATTACGACTCCGACCTGGTGAAGCTGGATATCCTGGTGAACGGCGTGCCCGTCGATGCCCTCTCGCTGATTCTGCACCGCCAAAATGCGCAGCGGCAGGGTCGCGCGTTGGTCGAGAAGTTGCGTAGCCTTATTCCACGCCAGCTCTTCGAGGTGCCCGTGCAGGCCGCTATAGGTGCCCGCGTGATCGCTCGTGAGACCGTCAAGGCCATGCGTAAGGATGTGCTCGCGAAGTGTTATGGCGGCGACATCTCGCGCAAGCGCAAACTGTTGGAGAAGCAGAAAGAAGGTAAGAAGCGCATGAAGATGGTGGGCAACGTGGAGATACCACAGGAAGCGTTTATGGCGGTGCTCTCATTAGGTGATTAGATATCGTGGCTGGATCGATGAAGTTGAGGAAGGCCAGATGAAAAGAAGCGGTGATAGGTCCCAGTAATAGCACTAGGGACCGGATAATCACGGTTATCCAGTCCCCTCGTGTGTCTCTTTTATTTACACAACTCCCGTGTTTACGTCAACCGAGTCCTAATCCACATAGGTCAAGAATTTCACTGATATGCTTCAGCAATCTTTCCCCTGTTTACCTCTGCACAACCTCGCGACGGATGTCGTCATAAAGACATTGCATAGCTCTGTACTTCGAGATGCAGTCAAGATACTCGGCGTGTCAGACGCTCAGGGGCTCGGCATGCCCGCTTCCACGGGCCCTACTTGTCAATTTGAAATACCACCCCTATAAGGCGAATTGGTTTCTTCATCAGAAGCATTGTGTACCTCCTCTCGGATTACAATGCAGGGCCTGTTGCCCAGTGCCAGGGTCTCTTTGCTTCCCTGGTATGGTGTTTCCTTGATTTTCAGGACACCTAGAGTATAACATGTCCCTCTAGAAAAGTCAATGCTTTTTGGTGAAGAATCGTGAGAGATTTGCGCTAAAATCAACGTATATGTATGCTTAAAAGCGCTTCTGGGGCCATTCCCGGTTGATGGCTCTGGCAATATCGTTCTCTCACTGACACATTTTATTCCCCCTACCCCAATGGATGCTCAAAAAATGTGTCAGTGAGAGAACGGCGATATCGCGATCGTTTGTTGCCGTCGTTTTGGGAGGATGTAGAGTGGACAGGGATAAAGAAAAGGGAAAAATCAGGTGTTTACCTCATGCAATATCCTGTGCATTCCTATTCACAACGCTTGCATCTGCTTTTATGCTATAACATAGAATAGAGAGGTAGACTTGCGTATTTTGTATGGGTTCTCGTTGGGAGACTACTCTTATTTGCTATATCTGCGCGCAAGGATCAGGGCCATTCAAAAGTCGCTGGTGGAGCCCGTAGGGGTGGGGCTTGCCCCCATCTGGTGCCCACACGTGGTGAACACGCGCCCCGAGCCGGATGGGGGCTTGCCCCCATCCCTACTGTTGAAAGGCCCTGCGAAAGAACTGCGTGGGAGGACCCATAGAGAGAGGTATGTAGGAACATGCTTAGTAGATCGGTGAAATTGTTCGCCCTCGTTTTAGTGCTCATGGCTCTCGCCAGTGTCTCGCTGGCGGCTTGTGTACGACCCGGCACTGTCTCCGCAGGCACCGGAAGCGGAACACCCTCTAGTAGCAGCTCTGGGACCGGCGCCAGTAGTTCTGACGTGCACATGGGCGACACGAACTTCGTGCAATCAACGGTGACTATCAAAAAAGGTGGTAGTATCAATATGATTGACGATACGGCGACGGTACATATTATCCAGAATGGCACCTGGGACAACGGGACCGCTAAACCCGGCAAAGAGAACGGTGCGCCTACTGTACAGCAGCAATTCCAGGGCAACGATACCCATCAGGTCGGACCCTTCAATACGGCTGGTACTTTCCAGTTATATTGCACGATTCACCCCAATATGAATTTGACGGTGACAGTACAGTAATTATATTATTATGTGTGGCAGAGCTATCATTCTCTGGTCCTGCCATACATAGGAAAATCTGATGGTAGTACTTCAGAGATGAGACGGTAGGAATGTTGGGACCCTCCTGTTGGGAGTTTTTTGCGTCTGGTGTAATATAGGACGTAGATATAGAAGACAAATTGGATACCGTGCTTTTCACTGTAACTTATGGTACCTTGCTGACGTAGTGAGCAGTAGTGATGTCTACATAGTGCTTGCGCTGGTTTCATTGTCCGTCACAATAGCAAGGATTGTCTCTCTTGCAAGCGTCCTGAGTTTTGGAGTCTGGAGGGGTACACGCTATGTCAACTGCAACCGTTGAAGAGAATCTGAGTCGCGCCCTTGAACTGATTGGCGGCGCTATCGATCCTGAAATCGCTGAGTCGTATCCTTCATTAGAGGCACGTATCCTGGCACAGGCGCTGGAGAATGTAGAGCTGGCCGAGCGCCGCCTACGTGAGATTCAGAAGCTCTTGGGCGATATTAGCGACGTGCTGGTGTAACAATTGTTTGTCGAGGCTTGTTAAGCATATGCCTCCTTTTGCCCGGAGAGGTCCTTTTGTGTGTGATGATGAGCAGATAAGCGCTGTGAAGAAGGGAGATATGCCTGGAGAGACATGTGCGCCTACGAGCCGCTGTTGATCGCAGGCGTAATGGTGTTCGTGTAGGTACCTTTGTAGCTATTGGCGGGGACAGTCGTAGAAAGCATGACCGTGAGCTGAAGATGTCCTTGCCCACTTCCACTGGCTGCGTTAAAGAATCTGACCGGTGTTGGCGCTGTGCTACCAGCCGGAACTGCCAGGGGATACGATAGAGTGTTGGTGGCGCTGGTGCACGATGAAGCGGGAGTGCAGGCGGCATCAACGGCGGTAATGCGCGTGGCTGTGGTCGGCAGCGTTTTGCCTGTCAGCGTCTTAAACTGAGTCGAAGTAATGGTCAGGTTCCAGCCGGCTCCCGTTCCTCGTGTGTCGGTGACATCCAATACCATCTGCCATGTCATAGACTGATCGGTGCCATTCAGCGTAACCGAAGGCGACGAGATAGACGTAATAGTTTCCGAGAGCATGCCCACCGCGTCAAACGAGTTTGTATCTACCTGACCCACGCCGCTACTGCTCCCGGTTAACACATATCCCGTTCCAGCCGTGTCAATTGAGAGGCTACTAAAGGTTGCTACTCCACTCGTGGCTGTAACCGTAGTCGTCCCGCCCAGGGTTGCGCCTTGCGCTCCGGTTCCCGACTTGATGAGGATAGATACGGAGCCCGCGAAGTCCGCGAATGCGAGACCCGATCCGACGTCGGTCAGGGAGAAAGCAGTGCTGAAGTTAGCATCAACGGTAATTGTGCTGTCTGGCTGGCTGGTCACATGTAATTTATCCTGGTATTGCAGTACGCGGTTGTCTGGTGCATCGGCAACGTAGATATCACCGCTGCTGTCCAGCGCCACTCCAGCGGGCGCACTCAGGGATGCCGAGCCGATGCCATTGTTGTTAGCTGTGTTGTTTGTAAAGTCACCACCCTGGCCGTAGACGCGCGTCGCCGTTGTCTGCCCCGATGGGTAGTAAAGCACCCGATTATTCCCCGCGTCGGATATATAAAGGTTATCGTTGAGATCCAACGCCACTCCGGCTGGTGCATCGAGACTGCTCGCGCTGAGACCTCCATTATTAGTTGTACCATCTGTAAAGCTGCCGCCTTGCCCATAGACGCTGGTGGCTGTAGTTTCCCCGGAAGGAAAATAGAGAACGCGATTATTGCCCGTATCGGTTACGTAGAGATTACCATCGCTATCCAGCGCCACCCCTCCCGGCTGGTTCAGACGTGAATCGTCTGGAGTACCGGCGTTCCTATTAGCCTGGTTGCCGCTAAAATCGCTCTGCCCATAAACACTTGTAGCCGTCAATTGCCCAGAAGGAAAATAGAGCACGCGATTATTGCCCCTATCAGCGATGTACAGATCGCCGCTGCTATCAAGTGTAACGCCTCCCGGTTGATTAAGACCGGTGCTGCCAGCGCTGGCCGAGTTATCGGTGAAATCGGTGCCCTCAGACCCTTGTCCGTAAACGCGCGTGGCCGTCGCTTGTCTGGCAGGGAAATAGAGCACACGGTTGTTGCCCGTATCGGCGACGTAGAGATTATCATTACTATCGAGTGCAACACCTCCCGGTTGGTTAAGACCGGCGCTGCCAGTGCTGGCCGAATGATCGGTAAAATCGGTGCCCAGTGATCCCTGTCCATAAACGCGTGTAGCTGTTGTACTCCCTGTGGGAAAATAGAGAACGCGGTTATTGCCCGTGTCGGCGACATACAGATCTCCACTGCTATCCACTGCTACCGCGTGGGGAGCAGATAGTCCGCCTGTCCCGGCGTCTGCACTACTGGAAGTGTAATCGCCTTGCCCATAGACTGTAATCGCCACGGGACTGACTCCTGTGGCAGAGGCTTTGTCGGGGTGAGTCACGATATGCGCCAGCAGAGCAAAAGACGTTAACAGTATGAGTATACCCCTCTGCGCCCATTTGCGAGGATGTGTCGCAGTTCCATGACCGTAACCTCCCACACAAACCTCCTTATCTGCTATAACAATTTATCGGCCCATCAATTTGTTGGACATATTAGTTATAAGGGTGAAACTGGAAGTGAATATCCGTTGATGGACGCTCACTTCCAGTCCCTCTATTACCTGCATTGGCAAAGCAGATTACTACTTAGCTACCTTCTCCCTCTTCTTAGAGGTGTCCATCGACTGGTTAGAACCGTCTGTCGATGGTGTATGGTCCTTTGTCTGCTTGCGACGACGAGCAGAGATTAGCCCATAGAGTTTCTGTCCGCCCAGCAGGAGTACGATGAGCGCAGCGAGAGCCACCAGGATGATCTGCCATAGCGGCATGGCATTGCCAGTTGGCGCCTGCAGAGGGCTATTAGAGAATGCCTGGTTGACCTGCTCCTGTGTGATTGTCAGCTTTGTTGTATAGTCCAGGGTTTTTCCATGACCGTAGTTCAGATACAGTGAAACCTGGTAGTCTCCAGCGGCAAGGGCCTGCTTCTGTACATAGACGGGATAGTCGATGCTGGTGTCAGGCAAGATGGTACTCAGTTTTAAGTTCAAAACTTGCAAAAGTTGGCCCTGAGCATTGCTGACGCTCAAATTACCATATGGTTTGAGCATCTGATTGCCAGTGTTTGACATGCCTACAAGTAGACTTTGATATCCGTTTGAGCCTCCCGCTTTTGCTCCTGTGACTGCCATTTGCTCAACTGTAGGACCAGGAAGGTCAATCTCAATTGGTACAATATAACGGGTCTGGATATTAATGTGAATCTGGCCGCCAGCAGGAGAACTTGAGGGTGTGAGATTCTCAGCGGCGATGCCCCCGAAGTGCTGACCGGCCCGAGCCGAGCTGGGTACGACCACTTGAAATGAGATCGTCTGGCTCTGACCTGGAGCGAGCGTCAATTGTCGATCGTGTAGTGCTATCCAGGCAGCATCATCACGCAGCAACGCAGATTTGGGAAGATAGGCAATCCCTCCATTCATGGATGTAGTTGCACTTACCGGGTAGATGTCAACCTTACCTGCCGCTGTACCATTATTGGTAACACGTACGCTCTTCTGTAGAGTAGTGCCGAGACTGGTAGCGAGTACAAAACGTGATTTAGTTGCAGGCACTGCAGAATTGTATGTCGTAGTTAGCCTCCGCGCCGTAAGCCCCCTGGCCTTCCAGACAGGGGGATATAAGGCGCAGACGTGGCAATAGATAGCCTTGACACATCTATTGCCGCGTGGTATACTATCTCTATGAAGTACGAACTGAAAACCAACAACAACATAGCCTATATCTGTCATTATCACGTGGTATTTTGTCCAAAGTACCGACGTAAAATCCTCGTCCATCCGATAGACGAACGCTTGAAAACTATCATCCTTGAAACGATTGAGAAGTGGGGACAAGAGTTCATTGAGATGGAAGTTATGCCTGATCATGTACACTTGCTGGTTGGATGTGATCCACAGTTCGGGATACATCGGCTCGTGAAGTACATCAAGGGAACAAGTAGCCGCTATCTTCGTCAAGAGTTCCCGCAACTTAAGCGGCGCTTACCATCCCTGTGGACAAACAACTACTTTGTTGCTTCAGTGGGGGGTGTCACGCTGGAAACACTGAAACGGTATGTAGAAGGACAAAAGGACCGATGAAAAAAGCATTCAAGTATCGACTGTATCCCACAAAGCAGCAGGAGGAAACACTGTTCTGGACGCTTGCGCGGTGTCGAGAATTGTATAATGCCGCGCTTGCTGAACGGAAAGAAGCGTATCGGATGTCTGGTAAATCGGTTTCTTACTATGAGCAGAAACGGGACTTGCCTGAGATCAAATCAGAGATACGAGAGGAGTATCAGCAGATCCACAGTCAGGTGCTACAAGACGTGCTCTTACGATTGGATAAGGCATTCAAGGCATTCTTCCGCCGTATCAAGAGTGGTGAAGAGCCTGGGTATCCTCGCTTTCAGGGTCGCAACCGCTATGATAGCTTCACCTATCCACAGGGAGGTTACTCTCTCGATGTCGATGGGAAGCGGGCAACGGTCACGCTTTCTAAGATCGGGACTCTCAAGATGAAGAGGCATCGGGAGCTTGATGGGGTAATCAAGACCTGCACGATTAAATACGAAGCGGGGCAGTGGTATGCCGTGTTCGCTTGTGAGGTCAAACCGCCTGAGCCTCTAGCAGTAGTCGGGAGTGAGATCGGTATTGATCTAGGGATCACTCACTTTGCTGCTCTTTCAGATGAGACGTTCATCGAGTCCCCGCGTTACTATCGTCAGGCGCAAGCTGATTTGAAGCATAAACAGCAGGCGCTCGCTCGCAAGAAACGCGGTAGTCATCGCAGAGAAAAAGCCCGTAAGCAAGTAGCGAAGGCCCATCGGAAGGTGAGAAACCAGCGTCGCGACTTCCACCACAAGCAGGCAAAGAAACTCATACAAGAGCATCAGGTGATTGTTTTTGAGGACTTGCAGCTCACCAATCTGGTGAAGCATGCGAAACCGAAACAAGACGCCGAAACAGGACAGTACTTACCTAATGGGGCAAGTGCGAAGAGTGGTTTAACCAAGAGCATTCTTGATAATGGTTTGGGACAATTTGTACAGATTGTCACGTACAAGGCAGCATGTGCCGGTCGGAACATCTACAAGATCAATCCCAAGTATACCAGTCAGATCTGTTCAGCATGTGGCAAAAAGGGACCGAAAAAGGACTTATCTGAACGGGTGCATATCTGTACCAATTGCGGAATAGTCCTTGATCGAGATACCAATGCCGCCATCAATATTCATACGGCCTGGAAGAGGCCAAGAGTATGGGCGCGCTTGTGTAGAGAGCGTGACGATACTGTAGAAGCCCCTTGCTTCTAGCAACGGGGTACTTCAC
>WNFY01003188.1_pt1 | contig 15389 bp, 13 predicted proteins | sample 5400091 | NCBI WGS metagenome assembly WNFY01 (sample SAMN13153364, study PRJNA577476) | soil metagenome | isolation source: 60 cm soil or saprolite under grassland replicate 1 | place: USA:California | collected 2016-06-15 | reverse complement strand
CAAGCTACGTGACCGACGAGATCAAAGCCGAGCCATTTGCGCGCGATTGTTTGAAAGTCGCCGAGCAAACAATTGTCGATATGAATCTGTTAGATGCCGAGACGCTGGTCCAGTGGCACAGGGACGCCGCCGCGCAGGTAGACGAAGCAATCGCCACTGCGCAAAAAGAGGCCCCGCCCGACAGCGACAAAGAAGATTGGTGCGCAATCTCCACCCGCGAACTTGTCGATTTTCTCGAATGAGCATCACTTATCTGGAAGCGATTCGTGAAGCGCAGGCGAAGGTGCTTCATGATGACGAGCGCGTCTTTATCTACGGGCAGGATGTCGGCGGGACATTCGGCGGCGCCTTTAAGGCAACCAAAGGTCTCGCGAAAGAATTTCCCGGACGCGTATTAAACGCACCGATCAGCGAAGACGCGATCGTCGGGACTGCGATCGGCGCCGCGATGCAGGGAATGCGGCCAATTGTAGAAATGCAATTTGCCGATTTTTCGAGCATTGCGCTCAACCAAATCTTAAACAACGCCGGCACGCATTATTGGCGAACGAATGTTCCGGTCCCCATCACGGTGCGTTTGCCCTCTGGCGGAACAAAGGGCAGCGGACCATTTCATAGTCAATCGATGGAATCGATCTATGCACATTACCCCGGACTCATCGTGATGACGCCGGCGACTGTTGAGGATGCCTATACCATGCTCATCGAGGCCGTGGCGATCGACGATCCGGTGATCTACTGCGAACACAAATATCTCTATTATCATCTCAAGGCAGATAAACTGCCGGCCGAAGGGTTGTCCACAGGCAAAGCGCGCATCGCGCGGGAAGGGCGCGACCTCACTATTGTCACTTACAGCGCGATGTTGCACGAAGCGCTTGCGGTCGCGGAACAACTGGCCGGCGAAGGTTTCGAAATTGAAGTCGTCGATCTCCGCTCGGTCAAACCACTCGACACGGACAGCGTTCTTGCTTCGGTCGCGCGCACCGGGCGCTTGCTTTGCGTGGGCGAATCATTTCCGTGGGGCGGTGCGACGGCGGAGATCATCGCGCGCGTGACTGCGGAAGGTTTTCATTTGCTGGATGCCGCGCCGCAGCGCCTCAACGCGAAAGACACCCCGATCCCGTATCATCCCAATCTCTGGTCGGCGCACCGCCCGAACGCAAAAGAGATCGCTGCGAAAGCGCGCGCTCTACTGCGAGAATAATTGTTTATGACTTTGACTAACATTGATAGCGCTGGGGATTTGGAGTGCGGCGACACGTCGCCGCTTTCAAAGCGCGGACATGTCCGCGCACTCCAAAATGTCATTCGCTATTGGTTGTAAAGTTATGCCGCAAGTTCCAATCATAATGCCGCAGCTAGGCGAATCGATCGCCGAAGCCACCATTGTCGATATCAAAGTGAAAGCCGGCGACGATGTCGCTGATGATCAGGAAATTATCGACGTCGAGACAAACAAAGCCGTCATGGGCGTGACCACGCCATGCAAAGGCAAGATCGACAAGATTAGTGTGCAGTTAAAGGAGACATATCCAGTGGGCTCCGTGCTTGGCTACGTAGAAGTAAGCGAAGCCGATGCTGCGAGATTTGCGAAACAGGCGCCACCGCCGCAACAAGAAGTCGCAGAGGAAATTCCAGCGCGTGCCGATCAGGAGGTGATGCCAGCCCGCGAGAAAAAGATCGCCGCGCGCGGGCGGGATGGCGCGGGCGCTGCCGAATTGCCGGTTCCGGCTGCGGTAAAGGGCGCGACCTTTATGTCGCCGCGTGTCCGCGCTCGGATGGCGGAATTGCAATTAACAACGGCTGATCTGGCGGGGATCATGGGGAGCGGAGCGGGCAATCGCGTCACGATTAAAGATCTGGAAAATTTCCTGCACAAGATCGAGAACCAAACCGCGCATGAAGCGTCCGCCATTCGCGCCGGCGTAGCAGATGCGATGCGCCGGAGTTGGACGCGCCCGCTCTCGACGATTGGTTCCTCAGTGAATCTGGATCCAGCGCTGCAAGATCGACAATCGCGCGATCCAAAGCCAGGGCCTGGCCTTTATGCGCTGCGCGCGCTCGCTGTTGCTCTTGCAGAAGGTCCCGGGGCAGCAGCGAAATTAATCGGCAACCGGGTTGTGCAATCGAGCTCCATTGACGTCGGCATTGCTGTGGAAGCCGAAGATGGAATCATGGTGCCGGTGATCCGCGCGGCCGACAAAACGTCACTTGCCGATCTGGCGACCAAATACAAGGAGCTCGTCGATCTTGCGCGGCAGCGGCGTATCTCGCCCGACATGCAAGCCGGCGGCATCGCGACTGTTTCGAATTTTGGAACCTTCGGAATGGAATGGGGAACGCCGATTCCATTGCCAGATCAGACTTTGCTGCTCGGTCTCGGCGCAGGGAAGAAAGTTCCCTCGTGGGATGAACAAAAGGAGGAATTTGTTCCAAAAACCGAAGCGCAAATCACGCTCAGTTTCGATCATCGCAGCATCGATGGCGGCGGCGCGGGTCGTTTGCTCAAACGCGTAATCGAGCTGCTGGAAGATCCGGAAAAACTGTAGAGGCGCTTGTGCCAGGCGCCTGGTGCACTACGCGGCGCCATGATGCCGTGGCAGGCTAACGTGCTATCCCTGTGATTCGTGGTTAAATATTCTGCGTGACGGGACGGATAATAATCCATGCAGGCTTCGCAAAGTGCGGGAGCAGCAGCATTCAGGCGGCGCTTTTTCACAATTTTGCCAGGTTGCAGAAGGATGGTGTTTCTCTTTTCGGCAAAGAACTGAGGATTGCCCACACGTCCGCCGATCTCGGCGTGCCGCTCTGGTTGCTTGAAGCGGCCCGGGAGAAAGGTGAGCCTTTGGCGCAAAGGCTCAGTGACGAGATTGCATCCGTCACAGGGGCCACTGGAGGTCGGATCGGGCTTTTAAGCGCCGAGAACCTGTCGAGACCGGAAATGGCTCCGTTGCTCGCCGGCCTGGACCGACGTTTGGACGTCTCGCTGGTCTTCTATGTGCGCCCGCAGCTTGAATGGATTCCATCGGCGTGGAAGCAGTGGGGCCTGAAAAGAGGTATGTCGCTGAGCGACTTTGTTTCGCATTGCATTCAGATACGCAGACCGCCGTTCAAACTGAGCATCGAGACTTGGAGAAATGCGCTACCGGCAGCGAAAATCCACGTTCGATTCCTTATCCTGGAGCTGCTGATCGGCGGGAATCCGGCTCGAGATTTTTTCGAACTGCTTGGGTTGTCCCAGGACAAATATGAAATCGGAGAAGAGCCTCGAAATCCCAGTCTCGATTTTTCGATCCTCCACGTGCTTTCGAAGAATCCACATCTTTTTTCCGGTATTCATGATAACAAAATGATGAAAGGATTGATGCGCGCTCTGCCAGCGAAGTTTCAATCGGCCAACATTCAGATGCTCTCACGCGAAGAAGAGACCCGGATCGAGGAATCCTTTCGGGACGAGAATCGTTGGCTGTTGAACACCTATGGCAGCGGCATCGACATCGATCACATCTACCGCGCCTATTTCATGCCACAGGAAGCTGAGACCAGATATTCCAGCATAACCGATCTCGACTTGATCTACCGTTGCCTCGGAATCATCCTGGAATCGGTTGCTGCCAGCAGCGATCAGGTCGCTAGCGGTGACAGCAGAACCAAAAAAGCTTCTAAACGGGAAAGCTAAGTTCTTCTGTAACGATGCTCTATCTGCGCTGGTAAATCGCAGCGCAAAAGCCAAGCATAATTACTAGAGCGCAAGCGACGGCTGCGCTGCTTCCCAAAAGCAACCAGCTGGGCCGATAATCAAGAATGAGTCGTCCGTGCGTGTTGGCTGGAACTTCCACGAGCGGAAACAATCCGCGATAAGAACTGACTGTGAGCTTCTGGTTTACGAGTCGCGCTTGATATCCGCGAAAATAAGGTCGCGAAAAACTCAGCAGGGCAGGTCGATCGCCGGCTGGGACATCAATATCCGCTTCCACCCGATTTCGCGAATCATTAACCCGTGAAATCGTCGCAGAGACAAATTGCTCTGCGGGCCGCGAATCAATTGAAGTGATCGAGCGCACACGTGCAAACGGCGAACCGCGTCTATGAAAGACGCGTCCTTCGTCTGCCGAACCAACCTCCTCCCATTCGGATGCCGGCTGAGGAGCGAGATTCATTTCTCGCGCGACAACGATTCCGTCCACTCCAAGCTGCGCCAGTTCACCATCGTGGCCAGCTTGATAATTGAGTAAGTAATCCCCCACCGCTGGGTCGATCTCACCGTGAATGGCGGTGTGAAATTCTCGCGCCACACCAGCGGGGCGGATCGGGCTGTAGCCGTTGATGAACCGCAATCCAGCCCACATCGATGTGCTTCCGAGTCGCACAATTTGTCCGACCGGCTGTGGTTTTGCTTCGCTCCGATAGATCTGTTCCGCCCAAGGATAGATGCTCAGATAAAGGTGATGGGGATCGAGCGGCGAAGGTTTAAGCAACTCTTGCGAAAGGTTGAATTTTGGGACACCGCCGTTTGGGGGAATGCAAAGATATGTAGCGAGCAACATCCCAAATGTCACGGACGCGGGTGCCCATTCGCGGAACTTGATGTCGCGTAGAGACATCTCCGAAACTATCCACAGCGTAGCCAGCTCGAGGTAAATCCACGTCAGCGGAAGCATGTAAGAGCCGCCGGTACTCAGGATTGACATCGCAATTATCAAAACAACAAGCGCCAGAAATGCTGCAGCTTGAGTCGGCGACCCAGGCTGCAGGCGCAGTACTTCCGCCGCACAGATGGCAAGCACGACGTGGAAAAACGGCAGCCAGCGAAAACTCCATCGAAACAGTCCGGCGGTCGGAAGCATTGAGAGCAAGAGCACGAGGACAAGCAGGAGCAGCTCCCACTTGATTTGCCGCGCTACCGTGCGCCCACGCCAGATGAATCCCGCGATGAGCGCTACGGAGGCTACTAGACCGCATGCCAATTCTGTTGCTGTATGCGACACCGGATGCGATGAGAAATCGATCCAATTCACCGTCCACGACGGAAGGATTAATCCGGGAAGCGCTGCAGGCGGAACGATCCATTCCCAATGTGCGGACGCCGGCTGCAATTCGCGCGCGGAACCGTGAACCAAATCGAGAATCGCGAGCCACGCGGGAGCGGAAAGCCCGAAGCCGAGCGCGACGCCGAGGAGCATCGGTAAGGTCGACATAACGCTTCGCGTTTGGACTAAGGATTTGATCGACAGCCATGCGATCAAGAGCAGCAACATCAAAACCGTGTACGGAAATCCGCCTGTGACGAGCAGGTACACGAATGGCGCCGGCCAGAGAAATCGCCATTTCGTTCTTTGTCGATCCAGCGCGCGTTCCGCTCCCCACCATGCCCACGGCAACCAGGTGAAGGCGCCAAGCGCGCCGAACCAGTCGGTGGCGCCCCAGCAGATAATCCAGCCGTTCAACGAAGCAACGAGTGCAACAAAGATCGACAGCGGCACTGAAAACCGGCGGTCGCGTGCGAGGAAAAAAGCGCCGATTGCCAATACAAAAAGGTGGGTGATGGAAAGAGCGGCTGCCTGTTGGGGAAAAGTCAGCGGAAATTTCCAGATGAGAATGACGGCCGCATTCACAAAAACCGAAAACGTGCCGTATTGAAATTCCCCGGCGAGGTTGCCGCAAACCCAGGAATAAGGACTCAAGATCGGCCAGTGGCCTCCGGACCAACTGCGCGCGACATCGGCGAACACCGGCAGAACCGACAATTCATAATCGTCGTTCCAAAAAACGAGCGGATCGTGCCAGAGAAGGATGAGGGAGAATGCGGCGACGAGCAATCCGGCCGCGAAGGCGCCGAGGAGATGATCGCGCCAGCAGTGAGAAGTGATTCGTGAGAAGTGACTGGTGGATTGGCTACTGGTTCCGATCACGATTCACTTCTCACTAATCACCTCTCACTGCTCACTAGAGAACCACCGGTTTGCCCTCGATCATCACAAGGACCTTTTTCTCGATGCCATGAGCGCGGGCGGATGCGAGCAATCGTTGCGGAGGCTCGTGAAGCGGCTCGAAACCGAGACGAAACGTTCCGTAATGCATCGGGATCAATGTTTGAGCGCGAAGCTCCAGAAAAGCCTTCACCGCCTCTTCCGGATTCATATGGACTTCGCGGCCGGTCGGCGCCTCATAAGCGCCTATTGGAAGCAGCGCTACCTCGATGTTATAACGCTCGCCGATTTCCTTGAACCCAGGAAAGTAAGCGCTGTCGCCGCAATGAAAAACGGTGCGGCCGTTCGCCGCGATGACAAACCCGCCAAAATCACGATGCAAATCCGCGAGGAACCGGGCGCCCCAGTGGTGGCAGGGGGTAAGTGAAATTTTCAGTGGGCCCAATGCCACCGTCTGCCAGTAATCGAGTTCGTGCACGATGTGGAACCCAAGCTTGTGCACCAAATTCCCCACGCCCATGGGCACGACGATGGGTTGATCCGCAGCAACGCGCCGCAAGGTGCGCCGGTCGAGATGATCGAAGTGAGCGTGAGTGACGAGGACCAAGTCAATGGACGGCAAATGATGAATTTCGAAGCCTGGCCGCTTCAGTCTTTTGATCACCTTGAGCCACTTCGACCAGATCGGATCGATCAATATATTAACTTCGTGGGTCTGGACGAGAAACGAGGCGTGTCCGATCCACGTGATGCAAATTTCGCCTTCGCGGATTTTCGGGAATTGCGGCGGCGCGTAACCGCCGGAGCGTTTGACGAAGAGGGAAGGAATAAGAACGCTGGTGAGAAAATTGCGTTTGTGCCAGTCGGCTCGCGGCCGCAGCCGTACACGCGTGGAGCGTTTCGCAGTGGTGCCATCGCCCGAGACTTGGCGAATGATATTGCGTCGGCTTCTTTTTGGGAAACGAATCGGCACTTTGGCGAGAGCATATAGGCTGGCCCCAGCGAAGCAAAACCTTTTGCGCTTCTGCTTCTGGGAATCCCCCGCTGATCGCGCACGGCAGCTAGAAGATGGCAGCAAACTTGAATCTGCAATCTTTCATGTTCGTCGCGGGCTTTAGCCTAAAAAGTGGACTCCGATCCACGCGAGGAGCGGGATCAAGCCCACCGCTCCGCCGGCCTTGGCAGCCAGACGTCTTCGAGTTGATGCGAGCAACCCGGAGACGAGAGACCCTGCTTCGCCAACTACTTTGCAGGTCTTGATCGCGGCGGTCGCGCTCCCGGGATAATTATCCTCAATCACATACAACAGCGATCTGACTTCACCACAAGAAGCACGCGCAACATTGTAAGCCTGAACTTTTTCGGCGAAGTGCTGGCGTTCAAAACCTTCGGCGATATTGGACATCGCGGAAACGGCGGCTCTTTGAATTTGCCCGCAGAGCCCAAAATCGTTTCTCAATGCGGTTTCGCGAGTAATCAGATAAACCGCATTCACCAGCTCGCGCGCCTTCTTCCAAGCATCTAAATCTTCAAATGTCATGATCATAATCGGAGATCGTAGCTTAGTAGATAGCAGCTCGTCAGCTTCTATCTGCCATCTGGTATCTTCATCTTCGATGCGGCAGTCAGAGCGCTACTACAGGTTAATATTTCAGAAAGGATATTACCGGCGTCGGATCGAGTTGTTTGCGGCCATTAAGAAATTCGAGCTCAATTAAGAACTGTGCCTCGAGAAGATTTCCACCGGCTTTACGGATGAGCGCGGCTGCCGCAGCGGAAGTTCCACCAGTGGCGAGCAAATCGTCCACCAGGATTACTCGCTCACGTGCTAACACGGCGTCGATATGCATCTCCATTTCGGCTTCTCCATACTCGAGTGAGTATTTCGCGATCTCCGTCTTGTAAGGCAATTTTCCGCGCTTGCGGATCGGAATAAAGCCGACGTCAAGTTCGTAGGCGACTGCTGATCCGAATAAGAATCCACGCGCGTCGATCCCGACGATTTTGTCGATCTGTTTCCCGCGGCAACGCTCCAGAAATAGATCGATCGACGCGCGAAACAGCGCGTGATCGCTCAAGAGCGGCGTGATGTCTTTGAAAACGATTCCCTTTTTCGGAAAATCGGGAACGTCACGTACGCCTGCGCGCAATCTGTCCATTATTGCTGAATTCATGGTTAAGAATTTTGGTGGATTTACCGCCCAAATTATGTGGCGGTCGCGTGTACCGACGGCTTGTAAATCCAGAATGTGACAAGGGCGAGGAGAATGGTTTGCCCGATACCGGCGAAGAACCATTTCGCCGCGATTGAGCACGGCATCGGCACGACAACGTACATGATGATCGCCCAAACTCCTGAGAACAGCCCCATCAATAGGCCATAACCGATGGCGCAACTGATTCTGGTTGTGGAGCTGGCGAAACCTTTTGCCCAAACGAGGACGAAGGTGATGACAAATAAGAGTTGAGCGCAAAGCATCCAACCCATGTACGATCCCATTTCGGCTTCTGGTCGCCAGAGGGATTGGGTGGCGCGATAATCGGGCATCATCCAGATGCCGTGGATGAGAAAGTCAGTCCCCCAAAGAGCGACAAAGGCGACGACGATTGCGAGGATAAGACGTTTGATATTCATCTTGGTGGACAGTTCTAGAGATTTCCTGGCGACCTTGCAAGGAAACCCCTTATTGCCAAGCAGGGGCCACGATTTTAGAGTTAGGCCTCCGGTGGATCGATATTTGCTCATCGTCTCAGCGCTTTGTTTTTTCGCCGCGATTGTGCGGACGGTCCTTTCTTTGCGCGCGAGAACTTTTCAGCCGAGCCGGTTTAGTTTTCTGGCGATCGGACTTGGGTTCATTTTTCAAACGGCATTTTTGTCGATTCGCGGCCATGTCCTGGGCCGCTGCCCTCTGACGAATTTGTTTGAGGTATTCATCTTTCTTGCCTGGTCGATTGCGCTCATCTACATGCTGGTCGGGCCGGCTTATCGGCTCTCGCTCATGGGCGCGTTTACGGCGCCGCTTGTTTTCCTGCTGCAAGCGTTTGCCTTGATCGCACCGATTGATGTTCGGCACGCTATCAAGGCGCCGGCGAATTCGTGGCTGGAATTTCACGCGTCGATTTCGATCATCGCCTACGGCGCGTTCGGGCTGGCTTGCATCGCAGGCGTGATGTATCTCGTGCAGGAGCGCCAGCTCAAGACGCATCAATTGCATTCCATTTTTTATCATTTGCCGCCGCTGACCGATCTCTTCGCGGCGATCACACGACTCCTCTGGTGGGGTTTTGTGCTTTATACTCTTGGGCTGGTGAGCGGGTTTTTTACGGGAGGACCGTTGCCGCGAGTGCAACTGGTGGCCGCTATCGGGGTCTGGCTGCTCTATGCCGCCATCTTGCAAGGCCGGCATCTTCGCCGGCTGGCACCCAAACGCGTGGCCACTCTTTGTATTCTCGGCTTTACCGTCGCCCTGACGCTTCTCTGGGGAATCGGTTTCTCAGCCCAAGCTCACTCGTTGCCATGACTCTTTTCTGCGTCGGCTTGAGCCATCACACCGCGAACGTGGAAACGCGCGAACTCTTCGCCGGTCACGCTGAGACTGAGTGCATTTTGCGCAATGCCGGGTGCGCGGAAGCTTTGTTGCTCACGACCTGCAACCGAGTGGAAGTTTATGCCGCTTCGGAAAAGCGGGTGTCGACCGATGAAATCGCGCGTTGCCTCGCGCGGGAGATCGAGAAGGACGCACACGAGTATGCCCCTGCATTCTACCGCTACGAAGGCGAAAAGTGCGTGCACCATCTCTTTCGCGTCGCCTCGGGTCTTGATTCGATGGTAGTGGGCGAGAGTGAGATCCTTGGTCAGGCGAAAAAGGCCTACGAAGCAGCACGTTCATCGTGCACGGCTGGCCCATATTTACATCGTCTGTTTCAACGCGCCTTTCGTGTGGCCAAGCACGTGCGCACTCATACCGACATCACGCGGGGCTTGGTCTCGGTTGGCTCGGTCGCTGTCGATCTTGCGCAACGAATTTTTGGGCAACTTAGTAATTGCAAAGTCCTTGTCCTCGGAGCTGGCGAGACGAGCGAGCGCACTGCGCGGGCGCTCGCTTCACGCGGCGTGAATGATCTTCGTGTGAGCAATCGTTCGAGCGATCGTGCGCATGAACTCGCGCGGCTCGTTGGCGGCCGCGCCATTCCATTCAATGAGTGGCCGGCGCAATGTCGCGAGATCGACATCCTGATCACATCGACATCCTCGGAGACGACCTTGCTTCGACCGGAAAATCTCGGCCAGATGTTGCGCGACCGTCTGGACCGGCCGCTTTTCATCATCGACATCGCTGTCCCGCGCGACGTCGATCCCAGCGTAAATGAAATGGAAGGCGTTTATCTTTACGACATCGATTCTTTGCAATCGGTGGCAGATCAATCGCTGGCGCTCAGACGCCAGCAGATCGCCGCGGCGGAGGAAATCATCGCCGAACATGTCGGGGACTTTGTTGCTTCGATTGCGCGTGGATTGAATCGCGTTGCGCGAGCTGGCGAACATCCTTCCGTCGCGGATGGTTCGTTGCGCGCTACGGAGCTGTAAGGGAAGCTGCCAGCTCCCCCTGCAGGAGCTATATTTTGCGCCATGGCTGAGAAAATCGTCCTTGGCACGCGCGGCAGCCAACTGGCGCGCGCGCAAGCTCATTTGGTTGAAAAAGCTATTCGAGTGGCGCGGCCTCACTTGAACATTGAGAAGCAAATCATTGCAACCAAAGGGGACAAGGCGGCGCGCCCACCGGCCAGCGACCTGCGCCGCGGGAGAAAAGGAATATTCACGGCAGAAATCGAGCGATCGCTTCTTGCTGGAGATGTTGATGTGGCAGTGCATAGCGCAAAAGACCTGCCAAGTGTGATAAGCCCGGGCGCGGAGATCGCAGCGGTCCTTCCGCGCGCACCGACAGATGACATGCTGGTTTCGAGAGGTCGGGGCGGTTTAGCTGCGCTTCAGGAAGACGCGACGATCGCCACCGGAAGTGTGCGTCGAAGACATCAGCTGCTATGGAAATGGCCAGGTCTGAAGATTGTCGATCTTCGCGGCAACGTGCCGACACGGCTGCGCAAGCTCGCGGAGAACGATTGGGATGCAATCGTGCTGGCCCGCGCTGGGCTCGAGCGCCTTGGGCTATCGCTAGCGCAAGGCGAAATCAATTTTGAAAACCGGAAATTTTTTCTCGAGGTGCTTCCGCGCGAAATTTTTCTGTCCGCGGGCGGCCAGGGGATCATTGCGATGCAAATTCGGGCAGACGACGAAAGGGTACGGGCGATTGTCGGTCTTGTGAACGATCGCGAGACGTTACTTTGTTTGCGTACGGAGCGAGAATTTCTACGTTTATTGCACGGAGACTGCAATTCGCCGGTGGGAGTACTGGCGACCGTGAAAGACGGGGTGATGAAATTGCGCGGGCAACTCTTTGATCAGAGTTTCGGCGCGCCGCGTACGGGCGAGGTTGAAGGCGACCTCAAAAATGGCGCGCGCCTCGTTGCGCAGTTACTGAAGCAAATCAATGGCGAGTAAAAACAAGGGCAAGAGTGGGAAGGTTTATCTGGTTGGCGCGGGGCCAGGCGACCCCGGCCTCGCTACATTGCGAGCAAAGGAATGCATCGAGAGCGCCGATGTAATCGTGTACGATCACCTGGCAAACCCGGAAATGCTCAGTTGGGCGCGTGATGATGCGGAGATTACTTATGCCGGCAAGGAGCTAGGCGAACCCTCTCCAAGTCAGCCGGAAATCAACGCGCTGCTGGTTGAAAAAGCGCGCGCTGGAAAAGAGGTTGTCCGCCTGAAGGGCGGTGATCCTTTTGTCTTTGGTCGAGGCGCAGAGGAAGCAAAGGCGATCGCGGATGCGGGAATCCAATTTGAAATTGTGCCAGGGATCACTTCGGCTATCGCCGGGCCAGCCTATGCGGGAATTCCCGTGACGCATCGCGCGGAAAATTCACACGTCACGTTTTTTACCGGGCACGAAGACCCGGCAAAGACCGAAAGCGCGATCGACTACGCGGCGCTGGCAAGACTTGGTGGCACACAAGTGATGTTGATGGGCGTGGAACGTCTCGGTGCGATTACGCGCGAAATGCTTAAGCAGGGTGTGCGCGAGGATTTGCCAGTGGCGCTTGTGCGCTGGGCGACAACCGGGCGCCAGGAAACGCTCACCGGAACACTCCAGGACATTGCCCAACGAGCTATTGCCAATGGTTTTGCACCACCCGCGGTCGCCGTATTTGGCGAAGTTGTCGCCCTGCGTGAAAGCCTCAATTGGTACGAGAACCGGCCGCTCTCGGGGAAAAGGATCGTGGTTACGCGAACACGAAAGCAGGCGAGCGCGTTAAGTAACAAACTGCGCGCACTCGGCGCTCAGGTGGTCGAACTCCCCACGATTCGGATCGAACCACCCAGCGATTTGCGCGCGTTCGCCGAGCTTGTGCAAGATGCGCATGTCTACGACTGGATCATTTTCACCAGCCCGAATGGGGTGGACGCGTTTTTCGAAATCTTTTTCAAACTCTACGACGACGCGCGTGAGATTGGCGGCGCGCGGATCGCAGCCATCGGCCCGGCTACGGCGCAGCGGGTGAAGGAATTTCATCTTCATGTCGATCTTCAGCCCGAAGAATTCGTCGCGGAAGCGCTACTAAAGCAGTTTCAAAAAGAAGGCAGCATCGAAAATTTGCGATTCCTCCTGGTGCGCGCAGAAAAGACTCGGGATGTGCTTCCCAGAGGGCTCTCGGCTTTGGGAGCGATTGTGGACGAAGCGTTCGCTTATCGAACGGTGCCGGAAACCCGCGATACTACCGGCGCGCGCCGGCAGCTGGCCAAGGAGGCGGCTGATCTGATCACGTTTACGAGTTCCTCTACGGTCGAAAATTTCCTCGCGCTTGGGCTGCCGTGGCCGAAAGGAATGCGAGTCGCCAGCATAGGTCCCATCACATCAAAGACTGCGCGCGATCACAGTTTAACCGTCGATGTCGAAGCGCACCGGCACGACATCGATGGATTAGTTCAGGCAATTTGCGACTTTTTTGCTCCCAGAAATGCGAGCAAACGGAGTTAGGCCCGTGGCCAATTTCTCAATCCGCAACTCCAATATCAGGTCGCGCGCACGCGAAGAATTCCGGTGTTAGCCAATCTGAAATTATCAATAGGGGTTAAATCGGAACTTGGTTCGACCGCGCTTGGCGTTGGCTTTTGCTTTGCGGCGATGCTTTTGCGAAGGCGTCTCGAAGGCACGCAAACGGCGTACCTCCTCGAGAATGCCCTCGGCATCCAGCTTGTTTTTCAGCCGCTTTAATGCGCGATCGACGGGTTCACCTTTGCGAACAATCACTTCTGGCATCGATAATCACTCCTGGGTTTGAAAGATGGGTGGTTTAACCGGCGAAGCGGAGCCTACTCGGGCTCGGCGACCGCGTCAAATCTCCCGAAAATGGTCCTCGGCGGCTGTCGTGATTGGCAGCCAAGCCCGTGCGACCGTTAACCAGCTGCAGAGGCGTGGCCATAGGAAAACGGAAGGACAACCCCAGCGGTCCGTTCCTACCTTCGGGCAAGAGGACTTGCTGTGCTCGCTTGTTGAGTGATCTCGCGCCGCAGAACGCTCGCGCCGCCGCGGGCGCGAGTCCACCAGAGAACGATGGGTGAAGCGATAAAGATCGAGGAATAGGTTCCGACTACCACGCCGATGATAATGGCAAGGGAAAAGTCACGCAGCACCGGGCCACCGAAGAAAAACAGGCACAGAATGGGGATGAGGGTCACCGTGCTGGTCAGAATTGTGCGGCTCAATGTCTGATTGATGCTTTCGTTCATGATTTGCTTGATCGTACCGCGACGTCCGCTGGCCAGGCCCTCCCGGATTCGGTCGTAAACGACGATGGTGTCGTTAATGGAGTAGCCGGCAATCGTCAGCACGGCACCGACCATTGTTAGAGTTAGCTCGCGGCCGAAGAGCGAAAACATGCCAACCGTCATCAGCACGTCATGCAAGAGCGCAACAATCGCGCCCACTGCGAAGGAAAGCTCAAAGCGAAAGGTTACGAAAATTAAAATGCCCAGAATGCCGAGGCCGAGCGCTATCAGCGAGTTTTTCGCCAGTTCACCACCTACGAGTGCACCGACTCTCTCCGACCCTTCCACTTTAAAGCCAGCATTCGGCATCGACTGCATGATCTGTTTTTCTACCTTATCACTCGTGTTCAGCGGTGTGCGCACGGTGATGTAACTTTTGCCGACCTGCGACGACTCCTGAATTGATGCGTCACTAAAGCCAATCGTCTTCAGTGCGGCACGAACTTGTCCGATATCAATCTTGTTCGGCGCACTCATCGTCACCAAATCACCGCCGCGGAAATCGACGCCGAAATTTCTCTCACCCCGAATGTAAAAGGCGGTCGCGCCGGCCAGGAGGAGCGCAAGCGAGCACATGCAGGCAAGAAAACCTTTCCCGAGGAAATTAATGTGTTGCGCCGAAATCAAATGCAGCATCGAGATACGCTTTAAGCGCCCCGTATCGACAAACCAACCGAGAAAATTCCGGCCGACGATCAGGGCTGTGAATAATGAGGCTAAAATGCCGAGCGTAAGCGCGATGGCGAAGCCTTTCACGGGGCCGCTCGCCTTCCAAAACAGAATCGCCGCCGTGATCAACGTCGTCACGTTGGCGTCGAAGATGGAGCTAAAGGCTTTTTCATAGGCTGTTTTGATAGCGACCTTGAGCGACTTTCCGAGAGCCATTTCTTCGCGCAATCGTTCGTAAATAAGTACGTTCGCGTCCACCGAAAGGCCAATCGTCAAGATGATACCTGCAATGCCGGGCAATGTGAGGACGAATCGGAACATCGTGAGCGCGCCGATGAGTAGGATGAGATTGATGATCAGCGCGAGATTTGCGATGAGGCCGGGAATTTTGTAGTAAACGGCTACGCAGACGAGCGTGATCGCGAGTCCGACCAAGCCGGCGAGAATGCTCGCGCGAATGGAGTCCAGCCCGAGAGTAGGCGAAACACTGCGTTCTTCCTCGATGCTCACCGGCGTCTGCAACGGGTTCTCAAGCACGCTGGCAAGCCCGCGCGCTTCCTCTTCACTAAATCTTCCGGTGATGACGGCGTCGCCCCCATAGATGGCATCGCGAATCACCGGTGCGGATTGAATAGCGCCATCGAGGACAATTGCGAATCGATAGCCTTTATATTGCTCGGTGATCTGGCCGAATTTCTTGGCGCCTTCGGTGTCGAACTTCAACTGCACCGTCCATCCCTCGTTGCCGTAGTAAGCGTTCGATGCGGTAACTCGGTCGCCGCCCAGGTCGGCTTTCTTTTTCACGAGCAATCGTTCTTCCCTGGGTTTTTCCTTGGAGCCCGCGACCGTCTCGCCGAATTCATTGCTCATCGGTGCGCCCTCCCCACTGAGTTTGTAAA
>WNFY01003186.1_pt1 | contig 15391 bp, 18 predicted proteins | sample 5400091 | NCBI WGS metagenome assembly WNFY01 (sample SAMN13153364, study PRJNA577476) | soil metagenome | isolation source: 60 cm soil or saprolite under grassland replicate 1 | place: USA:California | collected 2016-06-15 | reverse complement strand
ATTCCGAACGGTCCCGGGCTGCGAGCCCGGCCGTACGGCCCGCGCCCGAGCCTGCCCGGTCGGCGCCAGAGCCCGCTCGGCCGCAGTCGGCACCGCCTGCCCCCGTCCAGCAGGCTCCCGTGCAGCAGGCTCCGGTCCAGCAGGCTCCCGCCGCGGCGCCCGCGGGGTCCGCTGCGGCCGACTCGCTGCGGAAGAACTGGGACGCGGTCCTTGAGGCGGTCAAGCAGGAGCGCAAGGTGGCGTGGATGCTGCTCAGCCACGCGAGCGTGCTCTCCCTCGAGGACGGGATCTTGACCCTGCGGTTCCTGCGGGACGGGGACCTGAAGGGCTTCAGCGTGAGCGGCCACGACGCCATCCTCAAGCAGGTGCTGAGCAGCAGCTTCGGCCTGACCGTGACGATCAACGGCGTGGCCGGCGCAGACCCCGGCCCCGGTGCCGGCCGGGGGGCTGCTCCGGGTTCCGGCGCAGCAGCGCGGACGTCCCGGCCCGGCCCGGATGCAGGCCGCCCGCCCGCATCCCGCCCGGGCGCCGGCCCGGCGTCCCCGTCGCCTGCGGCGCAGCCGGATTTCGCCGGGCCGGATTTCGCCGGGCCTTACGACGAGCCGGACGACATGCCGCCCGACGAACTGGCCCCGGACGAGCCGTCACCGGACGACCGGGCGGTCCGGAACGCCGAACTGACCGGCATGGACCTCATCCAGCGTGAGCTGGGCGGCCAGGTGATCGGCGAGATCGAAGGCTGAGCCAGCGCGGCGGACCGGCTTAACCGCGCTGGGCTAGTCGTAGGCTCTGCGTAGGAGGGCGATGTGGAACCCCAGATGGATATGCAGCAGCTGTTCGCCGCGGCGCAGCAGATGCAGGAACAACTCATGAGCGCCCAGCAGGCGCTCGCGGACGCCGAGGTGACAGGGACGGCGGGCGGTGGCCTGGTCAAGGCCACGGTCAACGGCCAGGGCGAGCTGATGGACCTCAGCATCGAGGCGGGCGCGGTCGATACCGACGACGCCGAGGAGACGGCGCGGACGATCGCCGATCTCGTGCTCGCGGCGGTCAGGGATGCCTACCGGGCGGCCGAGGACCTGCAGCAGCAGCAGATGGGGCCGTTCGCCGCGGCCATGCAGGGCGGCGGCCTGCCCGGCGGCCTCAACCTGCCCGGCGGCCTGGACCTGTCCGGCCTCGGCATCGGCGCTCCGGCCCACCAGGACCCCGGCGACGAGGACAAGCCGGAGACCTAGGACAACCTGCCGTGTACGAAGGGGTCATCCAGAACCTCATCGACGAGCTGGGGCGGCTGCCCGGCGTCGGTCCCAAGGGCGCCCAGCGGATCGCCTTTCACCTGCTGGCCGTGGACCAGGCCGAGGTCAGGCGGCTCGCCGACGCGCTGATCGAGGTGACTGAGCGGGTGCGGTTCTGCCGGACCTGCGGCAATGTGGCCGAAGCCGACCAGTGCCGGATCTGCCTGGACCCGCGGCGCGACCCTGCGGTGATCTGCGTCGTGGAGGAGCCCAAGGATGTCGCGGCGGTCGAGAAGATCCGCGAGTTCCGCGGCCGCTATCACGTGCTCGGGGGAGCGATAAGCCCGATCGACGGGGTCGGGCCGAACGAACTGCGGATCAAGGAGCTGATGACCCGGCTCACTGACGGAACGGTGACAGAACTGATACTCGCCACCGATCCCAACCTCGAAGGGGAGGCGACGGCCGCCTTTCTCGCTAGGCTGGTTAAGCCGATGGGCTTGCGGGTGACCAGGCCCGCGAGCGGACTGCCGGTGGGCGGCGACCTAGAGTACGCCGATGAGGTGACCCTGGGTCGCGCCTTCGAAGGACGGAGACTGCTTGATGTCTGAACCGCCAGCTCCTGGGGATGAGTGGCGGCCGCTAGCGGACCAGATCGCGGTGAACGTGAAGGACTTCGTCGACGGCGTGGACGCGCTAGCCCAAGACGGCGGTGACGAGACGGTGCCGCTGCTGCTGCTCGAGGTGTCCCAGATCATGCTGGCCGGAGCCCAGCTCGGCGCCAGCCGCGACGTGATCCTGCCGGGCAACTGGGAGCCGGAGGTGGGCGACGACCCGGACCTCGACGCGCTCCGCAGCGGCCTGGCCGCCCGGCTGTCCGCGGTCGACGAGTACGCCGAGGTGTTCGACCCGTACGAGGACACCTCGTGCCTGCCGTTCCGGATCTCGGACGACATCGCGGCCGTCGTCGCCGACCTCATCCACGGCCTGAAGCACTATCAGGCCGGGCGCTCGCTGGAGTCGCTGTGGTGGTGGCAGTACTCGTACTTCAACGACTGGGGCACCCACGGCGGAGCCGCGCTGCGCGCGCTGCACGCCGTGGTCGCGCACGCCAGCCTGGACGTGGCCGAGGAGAGCACGAGCCCCTGACCGGGGCGGCCACCGAGTCCGTTCGGCTGCTTGACCGGATAAACTCAGACGTCCATCCACCACCCGGGGGAGGTACGGCGCGGCCGTGGCACTCGTGGTACAGAAATACGGCGGTTCGTCGGTAGCTGACGCGGATGGCATCAAGCGAGTCGCGCAGCGGATCGTGGCCACCCGCAAGGGCGGTGACCGGGTCGTGGTGGTCGTGTCCGCGATGGGCGACTCGACCGACGAGCTGATGGACCTGGCCGGCCAGGTCAGCCCGCTGCCGCCGGCCCGCGAGCTCGACATGCTGCTGACCGCCGGGGAGCGGATCTCGATGGCGCTGCTGGCCATGGCGATCGCCACCCTGGGCCTGGAGGCGCGCTCGTTCACCGGCTCCCAGGCCGGCGTGATCACCGACGACGTGCACGGCCGGGCGCGCATCATCGACATCAAGCCGGGGCGGATCGCCGGCGCGCTGGCCGACGGCGCGATCCCCATCGTGGCCGGGTTCCAGGGCGTGTCGCAGACGACCAAGGACGTCACCACGATGGGCCGCGGCGCCTCGGACACCACCGCGGTCGCGCTCGCCGCCGCCCTGGACGCCGACGTGTGCGAGATCTACACCGACGTGGATGGCGTCTTCACCGCCGACCCCCGCATCGTGCGGACCGCCCGGCGGATCCCGCGGATCAGCTACGAGGAAATGCTCGAGATGGCCGCGTGCGGCTCGAAGGTCCTGATGCCGCGCTGCGTGGAGTACGCGCGGCGGTACGGGGTCCCCATCCACGTGCGGTCGTCCTTCACAAGCCGGCCCGGCAGCTGGGTCCAGGGGCACGCGAACGACAAATCGGAGGCAACCGAGATGGAGCAGGCCATCATCTCCGGGGTGGCGCACGACCGGAGCGAGACGAAGATCACCGTCGTGGGGGTGCCGGACCGGGTCGGCGTGGCGGCGCGGATCTTCAAGGCCGTCGCCGAGGCCGGCATCAACATCGACATGATCGTGCAGAACGTCTCCGCGGTGGCCACCGGCCGGACCGACATCTCGTTCACCCTGCCGCGCGACGACGGCCAGAGCGCGATGACCACGCTGCGCCGCCTGCAGGACTCCATGGGCTACGAGTCACTGCTCTACGACGACCGCATCGGCAAGGTGTCGCTGATCGGGGCAGGCATGCGCTCGCACCCGGGCGTGACGGCGAAGTTCTTCAGCGCGCTGGCGGACGCGGGCGTGAACATCGAGATGATCTCCACCTCGGAGATCCGGATCTCGGTGGTGGTGGACCAGGACGACGTGGACCTGGCCGTGACCGCGACGCACCAGGCCTTCGAGCTCGACACCGATCAGGTCGAGGCCGTCGTCTACGGCGGGACCGGCCGATGAGCGCTCCCCACCTCCCCGCCCCTCGCTCCCGGCCGGCGCTGGCCGTGGTGGGCGCCACCGGCGCGGTCGGCACCGTGATGCTCGACCTGCTCTCCACCCGGCAGGACGTCTGGGGCGAGATCAGGCTGATCGCCTCGCCGCGGTCGGCCGGGCGGCGGCTGACGGTCAGGGGCCGCGAGACCGAGGTGGTGGCACTGTCAGCGGACGCGTTCGACGGTATCGACGTGGCCATGTTCGACGTGCCCGACGAGATCTCGGCCGCGTGGGCGCCGGTGGCGGCCGGGCACGGCGCGGTGGCCGTCGACAACTCCGGCGCCTTCCGGATGGACCCTGACGTTCCCCTGGTGGTGCCGGAGATCAACCCGGAGCAGCTGGCGAACCGGCCCAAGGGCATCGTCGCGAACGCCAACTGCACCACGCTGTCGATGATCGTGGCGGTAGGGGCCCTGCACCGGGCGTTCGGCCTGGAAGAGATGGTCGTCGCCTCCTACCAGGCGGCCTCGGGCGCGGGGCAGGCCGGCATCGACACGCTGTATGCGCAGCTCGACAAGGTGGCCGGGACCCGGTCGCTCGGGCAGCGGGCCGGCGACGTGCGTTCGGCGGTCGGCGACCTCGGGCCGTTCCCCGCGCCGCTGGCCATGAACGTAGTGCCGTTTGCGGGCTCGCTGAAGGCGGACGGCTGGTCGTCCGAGGAGCTGAAGATCCGCGACGAGTCGCGCAAGATCCTCGGCTTGCCGGCGCTGAAGGTCTCCGCGACCTGCGTCCGGGTCCCGGTCGTCACCACCCACGCGGTGGCCCTGCACGCCACGTTCTCGCAGCCGGTCAGCCGGGAGCAGGCGTGGGAGGTGCTGCGGATGGCGCCCGGCGTCGTGGTGGCCGACGATCCGGCCGCCGGCGAGTTCCCGACCCCGGTCGACGTGGTCGGCACCGACCCGTCCTGGGTCGGCCGGGTGCGCCAGTCGCTCGACGACCCCCGGACCATCGAGCTGTTCGTCTGCGGCGACAACCTGCGCAAGGGCGCGGCGCTGAACACCGCGCAGATCGCCGAGCTGGTGGCGGCCGAGCTTGGGTCGCGCCCGTTACCTTGATCCGGCCGGGACCTGAGCATGCACCGGACATCGCCGGGTTCCGTGCTGTTCAGCACGTACAACCTGCTCAACCTGTTCGCTGCCGACACGGCGGAGGCCCGGCAGCATTACGAGGCGATCACCGGGGTGATCCGCGCCCTGGACACCGACGTGCTGGCCGTCCAGGAGATTCTCGCGCCGGATCCCGGCACGGCCGCGCAGCGGCTGCGCCAGCTGGCCGGCGACGCGGGCATGCGGTGCCAGGTGCCCGGCTCGGATACCGCGCTCGCGTTCGGCGGCCACGGCTACCACGTGGGGCTGATGTGGCGGGACGGGATCGAGGCGATCCCCGGTTCCCTGCGCTGCCACGGCGGCCGGGACTTCTGGCATGGCCTGGCGCTGGTCACCTTGGACGTGGGCGGCATCCCGATCCGGCACGGCGCCTTCCACGCCACCCCGTTCGGCCGGGGGATGCGGGCAGACCAGAACGAGCGCCTGGTGGCCGCGGCCACCCGCCCCGCCGGCGAGCCGCCCGTGCTGGTCGGCGCGGACTGGAACACCGAGTGCGCGGACCGGATCCCGGTCGGCCAGACGTGGCGGCTGTACGAGCCCGCCGACCCCTACGCGGGCGTCGACTGGTTCGCCGATCTCATCTACCAGTGCCAGTGGGACTACGACGAGCACGGACGCCGCAGGCACTGGGCCGACCGGCGGGCTGGGGACGTGCTCTGGGCCGGCGGCCTGCACGACGCCGCCGCGATCACCGGCGCCCAGTGGCAGGCCACGGCCGGCCATCACCCGCACGACGTCTACGGTGCGCACGGGGTCCGGCGGCGCATCGACGCCGTCCGCGTGACCGGGCCGCTCGTCCCCGCGCTGCGCGCGCACCACGTGCACGACACCGCGCCGGCCCGGGCCGCCTCGGACCATCTGCCGGTGACGGTCGAATACCTGCCGGAGGCGGTGCACGGTGGGGCGACGGCGCCCGGCCGACGTCGCCGCCGGGTGTCACCGGGTGACTCAACTGCACCATCTGTCACTTCTCTTAACGCCGCGCCGATGCCTGGTGCGGCTCCTGCCCAGAGTGGTATAGGCGGCTTCCCGGCGCGCTCTCCCGCGTGATGTTACTGCCCATATATGAGCTAATGTCTAATTTTCCGGGACCAGCGTGACGGCTGGAAATAGACGCTTAAGTGGAACCGCAGGTGTACAGGCGGAAGAGTTCTGTAAGGAGGGACCTTGCCGGTTTGGCAGATCTGCCACGGTTGCGGGCGGTATAACAGGTGTGGAGCCGGGTAGCGCGAAGGAGGGACGTGCTGGGATATCGCGACAGTCCTGCTGGCCCATGGATGCTCCGGCCCTGGATGCCTTGCCCTGCGGCGACGCGGACCAATGGGTCCCCTTGACCCCCCGGTCCCGCGGCGGCTGCCGGTCCCCGGCGTTGCAGACCCGCAGCCCGGTCCATCCAGGTCAGTATCGCGCTCGATCTTACCCGCCCGAAATCGTTCATATACCATTTCGCCGCCGAAGCGTTATTGGCGCTGGTATAGTCGCTAGGCCACAAGCTACCGGACTAGGGATAACAGCCAGCGCTCTGGGCGTCGCAATTGGTCTTCTCTCGGCTATCACGATCCTGAGGAGGTTACGCGTGCCAACGACCGTCGGCCGTCCACGCGGTCGTCAGGGTGTGCATTCGGGGGCACAGGGAGCGGCTGGCGACCACATGCGGAAGATCATGGCAGTCTCGGTCTCCGCCATCGTCGTAATCGTATTCGTACTGGCCGTCACCAAGGCCGGCCATGTCATTGACGCCGCGACACAGCATTTCATGCTGTACTACGCCGGGGTTCTCGCGCTCGTCGGCCTTACTGGGTCGGTGCTGCTGGGCCTGGTGGCCACAGACCGGATCGTCATGACGCCCGGGCACCGGGTGATGGCGCAAGCCGTTCACCGTGCCTTCGCGTTCGGCACGCTGGCGTTCCTCATCATCCACATCGTGACCGAGATCCTGGCCCAGCGGTCGCACGTCATCGACGGGGTCGTCCCCTTTCTGTCGCCCTACCGGACCTTTTATATTGGGCTCGGCACGATCGCATCCGATCTAATCGTCCTGCTCGTAGTAACGAGCATCGTCCGCAAACGGTTCACCACGCACGGCCTGGCCTGGCGCTGGCGGGCCATCCACTACAGCTCCTACGTCGCGTTCGTGTTCGGGGTCCTGCACGGGCTGCTCGGCGGACGGGCGGCCAAGCCGTACGTCGACTGGAGCTACGGCTTCGCGATCGCGGTCACCGCCCTCGGCCTCACGGTCAGGTTCCTGGCCATCTCGCTGCGGCCGAAGGAGAGCCTCGGGTCGTCGCCCAGCGTGGACCGGGCCGGGCCTGCTAGCTCGTCGCCGCTGCGTGCCGCGGCCATGAGCATGGCGCAAGCGCAGCTCGGCGGGACCGTCCAGGTGCTGCCGGCCGGCCTAGGCGGGCGCGGTGCGCCGGGCACCGACTCCTGGGCCGCGCTTCCGGCACCGGGCCGGTCCCCCGCCTCCGGGCCGTTTCCGGCCCTCGGCCCGGCTCCGGCCTACGCCGGGCCATCCTCGGACGCCTACCGCGACCTCGGGTTCACGCCGCTGGGCGCGCCGCCGTACGGCGACGACGATCCGAACGGGATGCGGACCCGTCCCTACATGACCACGGACCAGCCGCGTCCCGCACTGGCTGGACCCGCGCGGCAGCCGCTCTACGAGCCCGGGTATGACGGGCCGCCCCGGTTCGCGGGCGCGCCGAGGGGACAGGGCGACGTGCCCCAGGATGAGCTGTCCTCTTACCCGTACGGACCGCAAAGCCGAAGGCTGCCGTCTGCGTCACCGTATCCCGATGACTATCCGAACCGTCCCGGATCCTACGGGCGGACCGGGGCGTGGCCGGGGCGCCCGGAGCCGGCCCGCCCCCGGGCGGCCATATCCGCGCCGCCACGCGCGGGCGACCGGAGTTCCGGCCCCATGCCCCAGCTCGGGACCGGCCCCGGTACGGGTCCGCTGCCGCGTGCCGATTCCGGCGCCATGCCGAGGCTCGGCACCGGTCCGATGCCCCGCCTGGACACCGGTCCAATGCCGCGTTCGGACACTGGCTCGATGCCGCGTTCGGATACCGGTCCGCTGCCGCGGGTCGGCCAGGGCCAGCCGCCGCGTCATGCCACGGGTCCGAGGCCGCGTGCGGGTACGGGGCCGCTGCCGCGTGCCGATTCCGGTGCCATGCCGAGGCTCGGCACCGGTCCGATGCCCCGCCTGGACACCGGTCCAATGCCGCGTTCGGACACTGGTCCGGGGCCGCGTCCGGACACTGGTCCGATGTCCCGCCCGGACACTGGTCCGGGGCCGCGTCCGGATACCGGTCCGCTGCCGCGGGTCGGCCAGGGCCAGCCGCCGCGTCATGCCACGGGTCCGAGGCCGCGTGCGGGTACGGGTCCGCTGCCGCGTGCCGACTCCGGTGCCATGCCTCGGTTCGATACCGGTCCGCTGCCGCGGATCGATACCGCGTCGCCGCCGCGCCCCGACACCGGTCCGATGTCCCGTCCCGGCACCGGGCCGGTGCCGCGGGCCGCGGGCCGGCGGGCCTCCCGTCCGGACACCGGTTCGTCAGCACGATCAGGAACAGGTCCCATGCCGCACCCCGGTCAGGCGATGCCGGGCGGCGACCCGGCTACCGGGCCGCGCACCGGCCCGCTGCCCCGGGCGGCCACCCGCCCATCACACCGGGCCAAGTCCACTGACCCGCGGTATCGCGACATACCGGGGCCGACCGGAGGTGATGAGTGGCAATGAGCCCGATCAAGGGCCTGGACGCGCCCACCATCATGAGGATCGGGGCGGCCAGGCTGACGGCTGGCCTCGACCGGATGCCCCGGCTTGACCTGGAAGCCCACCGCGACATCTTCGGTCCGCTGCCCCGGCTTTCCGCCGAGGAACTGATCTCGATGACTGAGCAGGTCGACCTGCGCGGCCAGGGCGGTGCGGGGTTCCCCTTCGCGCGCAAGCTCGACGCGGTGGTGAAGAACGCCGAGGCGAACGACTGCGCGCCGATCGTGGTCGTCAACGCCACCGAAGGCGAGCCGGGCAGCGTCAAGGACAAGATGCTCATGATCCGCTCGCCCTACCTCATCCTCAGCGGCGCCGCACTGGTGGCCGAGGCCATCGGCGCCGAGGAGATCGTGATCGGAGTCGCGGGCAACGAACTGGCGAACAGGTCCATGGAGGCGGCCATCACAGCCGAACCCGGCCTGCGCAAGATAGCCCGCATGGTCCAGCAACCCGACCGGTTCATCTCCGGCGAATCCGGGGCGCTGGTCCGCGGCATCAACGGCAAACGGCCGGTACCTCCGGGACGCAAGATCCTGGCCAGCGATTTCGGCGTCGCAGACCTGCCCACGCTGCTGTCGAACGCGGCGACGTTCGCCCAGCTGGCGGTGCTGGCCCTGCTCGGGCCGGAACGCTTCGCCGCGGTCGGGATGCCGGAAGAGCCAGGGACGGTCCTGCTCAGCGTGGGCGGATCTGCCGCGAACCCGGCCGTGGTCGAAGTGCCTACCGGTGTTCCGCTGGCAGCGGTCCTCGACATCTGCCAGGCTCCCGCAGGCGACGGCGTCCTAGTCGGCGGCTACCACGGCATGTGGTTGCCAGCAGGCACGGCGTACGTGGTGCCGGTCTCCCGTGAAGGCCTGGCCGCCGTCGGCGGCACGCTCGGCTCGGGGATCGTACTCCCGCTCGGCGACGGGACCTGCCCACTGGGCGAGGTGTCCAGGATCGCGAGCTACCTAGCCGGCGAGTCGGCGGGCCAGTGCGGGCCGTGCAAGCTCGGCCTGCCTTCCATCGCACGGGCCTTGGCGGCGCTGATAGACGGATCTGGGGGCATCGAGGCGCTCGACGTGGCCAGGAGGTCCGCCGCGGCGGTCGCCGGGCGCGGTGCCTGCTCGCACCCCGACGGGGTGACCAGGTTCGTGCTCTCGGCGCTCGACGTGTTCACCGAGGATCTCGCGGCGCACGTGTTCCACTCCTCCTGCGGCCGCCCGATCCGCGGCGTGCTGCCGCTGCCCACCGGTCCGGAGCAGGAAGAGCAGCAGCGCCTCGTGGTGGACTGGACGCGTTGTCACGGGCACGGGCTCTGCGCGCACCTGGTGCCGGAGCTTATCCACATGGATGCCCAGGGCTATCCGGTCCTCCTCAACATCCCGGTGCCCACCTGGCTGGAGAAGGACGCAGAGCAGGCCGTGCACATGTGCCCGGCGCTGGCCTTGCGTCTCACCAGTGCCACGCCGACGCCGACGCGCACCGCCCCGGTGACCATTCCCGCCCCCAGCCTGCGCACCGGCCTGGTCGGCGGTGCCGCCGGCAGCCGCAAGCAGATCACCGCCGGATAGCCCCGCGCTCTAATCCCCCGGACCCTTTGTTACCCAACTGCCCCGGTGCGCTCATGCCCGCTATTACCAATGGATGTGGCAACCTACCCAATAGATTCAATAGGTTGCCACATCCATTGGTAGCGGGGACGGGTCAGTAGATCCGCTTGGGCTTGCCGCGCTGGCGGACCGTGCCGTTCTTGTATCCGGACAACGCCTCTACGACGAGGTGGCTCGTATACCGCGTGACCATGACGTGGCACCGGACGTGGCCATCGCCGATGGTCACGGCGCCGACGTTATCGTGATGCCGGTAGCCGGAATCGAACGCCAGACCGACAGCCGCCGCGCCATAGACACTTCGCGCGGTAACCTCCACGCACACGGTGACGCGGACTCTGGTCCCGGTGTCGTCGTAGGTGCCCCAGGCGCGGACGCCGTAGACGCCGGGAATACCGAAACCGTGAATATGGCTGGTCGCCGCGGCTGCGGGCATGGCGCTGAAAGCCAGCGTGGCAACACAGGCGGCGACTACCAGAATACGGCGCAACATGGACGGCTCCCAAAGGCGGCCCGACTGACTTGAAGAACAAGTAAATAACGGCAGGAAACGAGCTGTGCTATCGGCGTCATTTTACCGCGAATAGCATAGCGCCGCCCGGTGCAATCGATGGCGGCTCATCGAACTCGCCTCCGCCTACGTACACCGCGTTCCCAGGCAGGGATAGTCGCGTAACGCCCTGCCGTGCCCGCGGTCCTCAACAGGGCCGGGCCAGCGGGCGACATAGCGGCGCTGACCAGGCGTCTCGACCGCATGTGAGTCATAGTGCTCGCGCACGAACGCGACGGCCTCGGTGCCGGGGACGCCGTCCAGGATGGCCAGGCACGCCAGCGCGGTGCCGGTGCGCCCGTGGCCGCCCGCGCAGGCGATCTCCACTCGTTCGGTCGCGGCGCGCTCCCAGGCCTCGGTCAGCGTGCGCAGCGCAGCAGCCTCATCGGCGGGCAGGCGGAAATCCGGCCAGCGGAGCCAGCGTGATTCCCAGGAGACGGCGGGCGGCCGCCGGCCGAGCAGGTACACCCCGAAGGCCGGGCTGGGACCCTCCGGAAGAGGGCGCCTGAGGCCCCGGCCCCGGACCAGCCTGCCCGATGGCAGGCGCATGACGCCGGGGCCCGAGGGATCCCACGTCTGGCTCACAGACGATCGTCGTCGGCGGCGTAAGGACCCAGCCGACGGCGGCGAGCCCATCGCCGGCAGGCGCGGACGGGATGAGCCAGCGAACGCAGCACGTCGAGGTTGACATCTTCGAATACGTCTGCCGGGATCCCCATCACATGCTGCTCTTCCCGCTGCTCGCGGTGCGGGTCAGACCCTACCGGGAAGCCGAGGACCCGGTTTCTTTCCTCACGGTTGCTGGCCATGGATCCACTCCGAGTGATTGCCGGTGCCTGCCCCCAGTCAACAGCATGCGCCGGCGGCACAGCTGGCACAATCTCGCGGCGGAGTACCGAGACTGCCCCGCACCGGGTTGCAGTACTTGCTGCGTTACGGCAAAGCCGCGGTCAGCTGGACTTACCGACCTGTGCATGACGAGGGCACGGAGCGGCCGTTTCCGAACGGCGTGCTCTACCTGGTCGTGAGCGGTGCGCCCGCGCCTGAAGGCGTTCCCGCGCTAGTCGGGCGATGCCATGCTGCCGGGTAGCGCGTGGTGGTGTTCTCCACGCCGGCCGGAATCAGGTTCATCGACCTGTCCCAGGCGGTGCTCGCAGGCCTGGTCGGCAGGTCCGAGTCCTGGCTGTCCCAGGTGGAACGCGGCAGGCGCGGCATCGACAGTCACGCCGGCCTGATGCGGCTCGCATCCGGTTCGCTGGTCTGGTAAGGCGCGCTTGCGCTCGCTTATGTACCTTGACAGTTACGTAACCATCTCGGTACGTTAATGCCATGGAAGCTGCTCTGCGGGCGCTGGCGGACGAAAGCCGGCGGACGATGCTGGAAACGCTGTCCTGCGGCCCGGCCACCGCGGGCGAGCTGGCCGGACTGCTGCCGATTGCCCGCCCGGGGGTATCGCGGCACCTGCGGGTGCTGCGGGAGGCAGGGCTCGTCGAGGTCCGCCAGGAAGCGCAGCGGCGGGTCTATAGCCTCCGCCTCCAGCCGCTCGCCGAGATCGATGAATGGCTGGGCCGGTACCGGGCCTTGTGGGAGCAGCGACTGGACGCCCTGCACACCGAGATAGTCCGGGGGAAACGCGAACGAAGGAGCACCAGATGACCAGCAACGCACGCCCGGGTAGCCGCATCCTGGGCAGCCTGCGATCGGCAGACGGCACGGGCGTGGTGCGCATCGAAGACCGCTACGAAACCGACATCGACGACCTGTGGTCAGCATTCACCGATCCCGGCCGCCTGGCCCGCTGGTACGGCCAGGTAGAAGGCGACCTCCGCCCCGGCGGAGAGTTCCGCCTGCACGTCGAATCCGCTGACATGGACGGTACCGGGCGAGTAGAAGCGTGCGAGCCCCCGCAGCGGCTGCTGGTGACGACCAGGGAGACGGACGAGTCCTACCTGCGCGGGAAGGGGGTGCCGCCGTACGACGAGGCCATCGAGGTCACGCTGACCGCGGACGGCGGCCAGACCATCCTGGTCATCGAGGTCCGGGGCATGCCGCTGGACAAGATCGCCTTCTACGGGGCCGGGTGGCAGATCCACGCCGAGAATCTCGCCGCCTACCTCGCCGGGCGTGAGCGCGGGGACACCGAGGCGCGGTGGGATGAGCTCGTCCCTCCCTATCAGGACCTGGCGGCGGACGTCGGCTAGGAGCTTGCATCCTCTGAGAGCTTGCATCCTCTGATCGACAAGATGTTGTCTATGCGGCTGCTGTCTGCGTCTCGATGCCGACGTGCCGGAACAGGGTTTGCATGCCGATTCGCAGGGTCTCGTAGTCGCGGTCTGCGGCGGTCCAGATTCTGGGCTTGCGTCCCATGCGGGGGCTGCGGACTCCGGCCAGGATCGGGGCGATGACGTGGTCGCGGAGGGTGAGCAAGGCGCTGATGGTGCGGGCGGCGGGTCGCGGGACGTGGTAGCGGCGGGTCCTGCCGGGTTTGTCCACGAGCTGCTTGCCGCGGAGCTTGCGCAGGTCATAAGCCGCCTGCCGGATGGTATAGCCGTCGTGGCCGGTGATCTGCCGGACCCGGGCGGCGTGCTCGGCGACGGTGAACCCGCCAGGGGCCTGCAACAGCCTCCGGGGACCGTGGGTACCTTGCGCTGTCCGTTGCCCGCTCCCAACTGGCTCCCAAAATTCGGACACCCGGGAACGTGTAATGCAAGGGCAGGTCACGATATGCTCCGTGACCTGCCGTTTTCCTGTCGGGGTGGCCGGATTTGAACCGGCGGCCTCTTCGTCCCGAACGAAGCGCGCTGCCAAGCTGCGCTACACCCCGCCCGCGCGGAACTTCACCGGCACCGCGCGAGACTTGGACAGTCTAGCGGAAACGCGGACCCGCTCGCGCACGCCTGCGGACAGTGCCGCCGAGACAGTGCCGCCGAGACAGGGCCGGCCAGGACAGGCTAGCTGAGGCAACCCCAGCTGAGACAGGCCAGCCAAGCGGGACACTGGCTAGCCGCGATCGCGCGGCACCAGGGTGAGCAGGCTGGCCTCCGGACGGCAGGCGAACCTGGCCGGGGCCCACGGGGACGTGCCGAGCCCGGCGGAGACGTGCAGCCAGGCCGGCCCGGCGACGGGGTGCCGGTGCAGGCCGCGGGCCCGTTCCCGGTCCAGCCCGCAGTTGGTCACCAGCGTCCCGTAGACCGGCAGGCACAGCTGGCCGCCGTGGGTGTGGCCGGCCAGCAGCAGGTTGTAGCCATCGGCGGTGAACTGGTCGAGCAGCCGCGGCTCGGGGGAGTGCATGACGGCGATCCGGAGCGCGGCGGCCGGGTCGGCGCGGCCCGCGACGTCCTGATAGCGGTCCCGGTTGATGTGCGAGTCATGCACTCCGGCCAGCGCGATGCCGAGGCCGCCGATGGTCAGCTGACCGCGCTGGTTGTTAAGGTCGAGCCACCCCGCCTCCGCCATGGCGTCCCGGAGCTTCTCCCAGGGCAGGTGCACGGATTTCGGGCCGGGCGGCAGGTTGTCGGTCCGCCGCACGTACCGCATCGGGTTCCGCGGCTGGGGCCCGTACAGGTCATTGGAGCCGTGCACGAAGACGCCCGGGCGGTCGAGCAGCGGTCCGAGGGAATCGAGGAAACACCCGACGGCCTCCGGATGCGCGATGCAGTCCCCGGTGTTGACAACCAGATCGGGGTCGAGGTCGCCGAGCGAGCGCATCCAGGACATGAGCCGCTTCCGGCCTGGGGTGAGATGCGTGTCGGAGATGTGCAGCACGCGCAGCGGCGCCGACCCCGGCGGCAGGACGGGAACCTCATGCCGGCGCAGGGCGAACCAGTTCCGCTCGACCACTGTCGCGTAGCCGACCGCGGCGGCGCCGAGGGCGGCGGTGGCTGGGATTAGAGTTCGCAATCTCACCGTCCCATGGTGCCATGACCGCGGGTGTGCCACTGACCGCCCGGCGTCGCCTGGCCAGTTCCTAGGATGGGCATGTGGCTGAACTAAAGGAACGGCTGCGCGCGGACTTGAACGCCGCCATGCGGGCGCGCGATCAGGTGCGGATGCGCACACTGCGGCTGGCGCTGACCTCCATCACCACCGAGGAGGTGGCGGGCGCCTCGGCCCGCGACCTCAGCGACGAGGAGGTCATGAAGGTGCTCACCCGGGAGGCCAGGAAGCGCCGGGAGGCCGCCGAGGCGTTCGGCGCGGCTGGCCGGGCCGAGCAGGCAGCAGCCGAACGGGCCGAGGGAGACGTGCTGGCTCACTACCTGCCCGCGCAGCTCAGTGACGACGAGCTGGCCGCCCTGGTCAGCGCGGCGATCGCCGAGACCGGCGCGGCCGGCATGCGGGGCATGGGCCAGGTCATGAAGACACTGACTCCGCGGGTGGCGGGCCGGGCCGACGGAACCCGGGTCGCCGCCGAGGTCCGCCGCCGCCTCAGTACGGCCTAGAAGCGGCCGCCCGCGATGCGCCGGTCACGCTGGGTCTGGCCGCGGTCCCCGTAGGGATAGTCGGGGGGCTGCGGGTCGCTGGCCCCCTCGAGCAGCCGGGTCTCGTCCTCGCTGAGGTCCAGCTCGGCCGCGGCCAGGTTGTC
>WNFY01003183.1_pt1 | contig 15397 bp, 12 predicted proteins | sample 5400091 | NCBI WGS metagenome assembly WNFY01 (sample SAMN13153364, study PRJNA577476) | soil metagenome | isolation source: 60 cm soil or saprolite under grassland replicate 1 | place: USA:California | collected 2016-06-15 | reverse complement strand
GACCTCGAAAGGCCCTCGCCTCGGCTCAGTAACGGTGCTGGGCCACTCGGGATACCTCCTTGCTTATTTCGCGCCGCGCACTGACTGCGCAGCGACGCAACCGTCTTGCTCGCGGTGACGTCCAACAGGCATGCAACGCCGCTGTAGGACGAGGCTCCCCGCTGTCCTGGTCGTCGTCACGGTGTCCGCCTTCCCGGCGCTGGTGACGAGCTGCACACCTTCAGCCACCTCGGCCGCACCACCCACCGTGGTATGCCACACGGTGCTGAACGACAGCGCGGCCGGTCCAGTTCTCTACGACGCGACGCGCCGGTTGCCAACAATCCCGCACGTGAGCGTTGGCGGGCTGCTCTACTTCCACGTCGCCCGCGGATGCGCTCACGGGACCCACGTGAGGTGGATCCCTTCGTCGGCAGCGCATCTGGTCAAGGCAGCGCGCGCGAGGGACGGACTACCGGCGGCTGTTGTCCTGGAGCCGAACGGGCCTCGCTCTGCGTTCCGGCTGATAGGCACGCACGACGGCAGAGTCGTGGCGTCAGCCGTCGTGAGACTGAGGCCCTAGCGGCGCGCATGTAACGTCGGGCTCGACAGCACACGTGTCGGACCCAAGGGCACCGAGATGATGCTCGACCGCACCGAGCAGCTGTACGACGCGCGCGCTCGTCTCCGGTGCCTCCGTGTTCAGCTCCAGGTCACTGGGCGGTCGCTGCTCACGCTGTACTCCACGGCCACGGATTTGAATGCGGTGCTGGTGTCGGTGTAGCGCAGGATCCGGGTCAGGCCGACCGACCCGGGCCCGGCCTTGAGCGAGGTGACGTCCAGGCCCGTGTACTGGCCGTTGTCCGGCTGCTCGCCCGGGCTGCCCGCGCTGGCCGTCGCGTCGCTCGCGCTGCCGCGCACCGCCGCACCGCCGGCCGGCGTGTAAGTGATGGTGAGGCTCGTGGTCCGCGGCACATTGGCGTTGGCGGCCGGCGTGAGGATCGCCGGCCGCGGTGGTGCGGTCACCGCCACGGTGGTCTGCGTGCCGCTGCGGGTGTAGACGAACTGGAACTTTCCGCCGGGCGCCAGCTGCGGCACGCGCCCCGCGTAGCCTGACGTCAGCCCGTTGAAGGACAGCGCGACGTTGTCGCAGGTCACGGTCTCACCAGTGGCGAACTTGACGACCTTGCCGCCGGAGAGGAACTGCATGACCACGGCCAAGTCGTTCTGGTTGGGATAGATGTCGAGGACCGCGATCCTGACGTCAAGCGCGCCAGGCGATGTGTCGGTCGGGCTGACAGGGTTGCTGCAGGCCGCTGTTACAAACGCGGCACCGAGCGCCACCAGGCCGAGAGAACGAACTAACTGACGCACCGCAGCCTCCGCAAGGTGATCACTCGTCCGCCGACCGAGGTCTCGTCGCAGTCGCACTCAGCCAAAACGCGGACAATGTGGTGCAGAAATAGTAACGGTTGGCCGTAGCTCCGGCCGCCCGAAACATGACGGTCAGGGTCGCCGTTTTTTCAAAGGTCGATAAATGCGCCGCAGGTGGCGAGCGTGCGGCCGGCGGGAAACACGGTCGCTCCGTCGCGGGCAACCGCGCCGCCGACAGCGCCTCCCGCGCCTTAAGTGATCGGCCTCTTGTCCTCCAGCAGCACGCCCGTTCTCCTAGTGAGAGCACGGGTTGGTGCAGACGATGGACCGCGTCACCTCAACGGCCTGTGACAGGCTGCGGGGGGTGATACTGCGCTTCTCCCACTTCTCGGCGGATGGCGTGTTCGCTAGCCGCACCCTGCGGCGGCTGCGACCATGGCGCCTGTCTCTGCGGCCGGGGGCGCCTCAGCGGTGGGGCGCGTGTCGCGGAGCAGCACCACGGCGACGCCACGTTCGCCGCCAGTCTCCGGCAGCGACGACGCCGATCCGCCTTCGGATCCGCCGCGCGACGATCGGGCAGAGCAGTGAGCAGACGATCATCCCGGCCGTGTCGGGCAGGGACCACATGGCCGCCCGCAACGGTGACAGGCCCGCGACCAGCTGCAGGTACTGCGCGAAGAGGAAGCCAACCCCGCCGGAGACCCCCGCGGCGAGCAGCAGGATGCCGAGAGACGCGGTGAGGGCGCGGTGTCTGAACAGGCGCAGGTCGAGCAGCGGGTTCGCCATCGTCTGCTGCCGGCGCACGAACACCAGGCCGAAGGCCAGGCCTGCGCCGAGGGTAAGGATCGCCGGTTCGCCAAAGCCCGTTCTGGCCAGGGCCTTGAGGCTGTAGACGATGGGCAGGATGGCGGCTAGCGACAGAGCCACGCTGAGGAAATCGAGCCGGCCCTCGCCGGGGTTCCGGCTCTCCGGCAGGAGCATGGGCGCGGCTACCACGAGCACGGCCATCACCGGCAATCCGGTCAAGAACACCGAACCCCACCAGAAGAGCTGGAGCAAAACGCCGCCAACGACCGGGCCGATGGCGGTGCTCGGTCCGCTGGCGGTGTGGACGAGCGCCGGTGAGGCCGTCACGGTGCCCGGGCTGAAGGTCCGGGCTCTGCTGGCCGATCTGCTGGTGTACGCGGGACAGCCGGTGTCGGCGGACCGGCTGGTCGACGACCTGTGGGGCGAGCGGCCGCCCGCTGATCCCGCCGGAGCGCTGCAGGTCAAGGTCTCGCAGCTGCGCCGGGGTCGGCACCGCCTCTTTTACACCACCCTCGCCGAACAGGCCCGGACCCAATTGCGCGGCCACGCACAGCGGCAATGGCTCGAGCGCCTCGACCGCGAGACGGCCAACGTCCACAGTGCGCTCGACGGCGCGATCCGCCACCGTGAGGCGCACCTCGCGCTGCGGCTCGCGAGCGCGATGACCTGGTACTGGTTCCTTCGTGGCCGGCTTACCGAGGCGCGCAGGGCGCTGGAAGCCGCCCTCGCCGTCGAAGCGGACGCGCCCGGCATCGAGGAGGACGCGACCGCCCTCGAAGCGGACGCGACCGCGGCCGCCAGGGCATTCGCGATCGCGTGGCAGGCCGGCATCACACTCCTAGCAGGAGGTGGCGGCGGCGACCTCGCGGCGCACGCCCGCACGGCGCTGAAGCCCTACGAGGGCATCGACGACCCGGGCGGCCGGGCCGCGGCCGAGTGGTTCCTCGGCTTCGCCACGTCCGACTTCGGTGACCTGGCGCCCAGTGAGGACCTGGTCAGCCGGGCGCTGGCGGCGTTCCGCGCCATCGGCGACCGGTGGGGGGTCGGCGCGGCGCTGAGCACCCGCGCCAAACAGGCGGCGGCTCGCGGCGACCTCGCCGCGGTCAGCGAGAATGGTCGCCAAAGCCTCACTTTGTTCCGCGAGCTAGGTGACCGCTGGGGTCAGCTGCAGGCCACCGAATGGCTTGGCGCGCTGTGCGAGATCGTCGGCGACTACGAACAGGGCCGGCGGCTGCACACCGACGGGCTGCGGATGGCCGAGGAGCTTGGCCTGTGGCCGCAAGCCGCCGACCGGCTGTCCTGGCTCGGCCGGATCGCGATGCTGTCCGGCGACCACACGCAGGCGCGAGAGCTGCTCGAGCACGCCGTGGGGCTCGCCGCCGAGCAGAAGTACAAACCAGGCGAGGTATTCGCTGAGATCAGCCTCGGCACTCTCGCCCGCAAAGAAGGCAAGCTCGACATCGCCGACGCGCACCTGCGCAAGGTGCTCGAATGGCACCACCAGATGGGCTACGCACCAGACGTCGCGAAGGCCATGGTGCTGGCCGAGCTCGGCTTCGTCGCCGAGCAGCGCGGCGATCCCACGGCCGCCCAGGCCTTCCACCTGGACGGCCTCGCCATCGCGCGAAAGCTCGGCGATCCCCGCGCCGTCGCCTCGGCGCTCGAAGACATGGCCGGCGCGCAGGCCCTCGCGGGCCGCCACCGGCGCGGCACCCTGCTCCTCGGAACCGCGGCTGCGACCAGGCAGTCCGCGCGAGCGCCGCTGTCCCCTGCCGAGCGGGACTATGTCGACCGCATCTGCGCGGCGGCGCGAGCAGCGCTGGGCGCTGACACATTCGACGCTCAGCTCCAGCGCGGCACCGAAATGGAACCCGAGTTTGATTCTGAAGTGGCAAAAGGCGTCCGCCGCCGGCCCATCCGCGAGTGCCGCTTTACCTGCGGACAGCAGGTGTGACACGCTCGAATTCCCCGGCGGCGGGAGTGCGGATGGGGCAAGGACTTAGCGACCTTGTTGTCCCTTTACGTTGTGCGCGGCTTGCGGTGGGATTGCCTGCAGCGGTGGCTTTCGCATGCCGTACGATCAGCAATCTGACCGGTGCCTACGAAGATGTGGTCGCACCCATTGTGGAACGTACGATCAGCGATCCTCACGAGCGCGTCCAGGTAAGTCGCGCGCTACGCGCCATGAGCGCGAAGATCGGGCTGGCAATGCTGATTTACGCTCGGCTGGCAGGGTGCGAGCAGCGGCTGGAGGTCTCGGTGCTCGCAGGCGCCGTCACCCGGCTCTACGATGACCTGATCGATGGGAGCACGGACGCGTCGCTCGACGATCGGCTGAGCGACCTGTTCAGTGCCAGGCCGTTCACTGCCAATGGCGATCTGGAGCGTCTGCTCGGCGAGTTGGTCTATGAGATCGCGCGGGTTCTTCCGCTGTCCGACGAAGCGGTGGTCGTCGCGCTTAACGCGCTGCATGAGTACCAGTGCCTGTCCAGGCGGCAGCGCGAGGATGCGGTCTCCCCCGCGGTACTGGAGAAGATCTGCCGAGGTAAGGGCGCGATGGCCAACCTGACCCTGTGCAGCCTGGTCAAGCCCGAGATGGACGCCGAAGAAAGGGAGCTTGTCATGGCGCTCGGCGAGACGTTCCAGTCGCTGGATGACTACATGGACGTTGCACAGGACAACCGTCATGGCGTAACCACACTCGCATCGCTGGGCGTGACGACGCTGACGGACATCGGGTCGCGCATGCGCGTCCTCCGTGCGCGCCTGGTGTCACGTTATGGCGGGGCCGCAACCCGCCGGTACTCCGGGATGATCTACTTCGTGTTACTGAAGTCGGTGGTGGGCCGCAGGTTACCGGTCATTGCACGGATGACCAGGCGACTCGCTATGCGGTCCACCTTGCTTACTTTCCTGACCCGAGGGCCAGAGGCACTGCCGCCAGCTTCACTGCAGAACCATGGGGAGGCGCATCCGTGAGGGTCTCCCGCCGGAGCGCGACCATAGGGCTCTATGCCGTCATGGCCGCGATCCTGATCGGCGCCATCGTCGCGGCTGGACTCCACCGGCTGGATCCCCAGTGGGTGGCGGTTGTCTCTGTTTCTGTTCCGATCCTCAGCGCCGTACTCGCCTCGACACAGCGGGAGGCTGTCCGGCGCACTCCCGAAGAGACGGCAAGGGAGCTAGCGGGGCAGCTGGCACCGCAGGTCGGGGAGGACTGGACAACGGAGATGGTGGGCCGTGGCCTGGAGCCAGCGCGCAGGATCGGATTGCATTGGCGGCTGGCTGATGGCTCCAACCCGAACCGGGCGCTCGCCCTCGGCCTCGGCACCCAGGGCACCCTCGACCAGCTCACGGACCGCATCGGGCAGCAGGCTGACAGCGCCCGGCTGGTCTTGACCGGCGAGATGGGCGGGGGTAAGACCGCCGCGTGCGTCCGGCTCATCGTGGAACTCGCCGAACGGCGCACCCGGCTGCCCGTGCTCTTCCAACTCGCCACATGGGATCCCAGAACATCTCTGCATACGTGGATGACGCGCCAGCTTTCAGAGATTTTCCCTGTCCTCGGCAAGACGAGATACGACAGGCGGGTCGCCGCGGCCCTGGCCAGCCGCCACATCCTGCCAATCGTGGACGGTCTGGACGAGGTGCGAGAACCTGCTACCGCTCTCAAGCGCATCGACGAGGAGCTGAGCGGCAAGCCCTTCGTGCTGACCTGCCGGACCGCGGACTTCGCGATGGCGAACGCCGGCAATGTGCTCCATCAGGCGCTGATAGTGGAACTGCAGCCGCTGCGGGCGAACGAGGTGCGCGGCGTCCTTCTTGACTACGAACCAGCCAACGTCCACGGCCCCCTGGCGCCGTTGGCCGCCAAACTGGAGAACCAGCCGCAGGGCCCCCTCGCCGAGGCGCTCAGAACACCGTTCATGACTTCCCTGGCAAGGGAAACCGATGCGTCACTGTCGGAACTCCTGCCGACCGCGACGGGGCCAGAGGCCGCGGACCGGATCAGGCGGCACCTGCTGGGCACCTTCGTCCGCAAGGCGTATGCAAACGATGAGCGCATCACCCCGACCGAGGCGCGTCACTACCTGAAGTTCCTCGCCAGCCACACCGACCCGGCCGGAAGGCTGGCGTGGTGGCGGTTGCACCTGGCTGTGCCCAGAGCCCTGTACCTCATCATCGCCATCTGTATCGCCGGGGCGGGATGTTCGGGCCTGGCAGCGATCTTCTTCGCGCAGTTTGACCGTCCGTGGCTGGGTTTCTGGATTGGGCTCACCGTCGGAATCGTCGGCGCGTTCATCGTCGAACTCGTTCCGCAGGACGACCCGCGCCGTGCCCGCCCGCGGCTCGGCTCGGTGGATGTGCCCGTGCCGTACCAACTCGCCCGGACCATTGGGTTCGGCCTGGTGGGTGGCGTGGCCTGCGCCGTGATCGTCTGGTTCTTGTACGGGCCAGTGCGCTATACGGTCATTGGCGGCACGCTGAGCGGACTCACCTTCGCCGTGGCCCGCTACGTCAGCCGGCCCAACGACCCGTTGAAGGTCGTCACCCCCGACAACCTGCTCCGTGCCGATCGCACCGCCGTGCTGTACGCCTGGCTGCTGGGCGCGATCCCCGGCGCGCTCACCGGCGCCTACCTCGGTTTCTGGCTGCGGGCCGGCCACCGCCCTGTACTCGACAATCTGGCGATCCTCAAGCATCAGCAGCTCACGATCGCGCTGTTGGGCGCCACCGGCGGGTGCATACTGAGCGCCGCCGGACTTGGCCTCATGGCCTTCGGATCGAGTTCATGGGGAAGGTTCGTCTGGACGCGAGCGTGGCTGGCGGCGCGCGGGTCCGCGCCGCTTGAGCTCATGCGGTTCCTGCGCGACTCCTACAAACGCGGAGTGCTGCGGCAGATCAACGGCTACTACGAGTTCCGCCACCGAATCCTGCAGGGCTACCTTGCTGAACCCAACCCAGAGGCCTCGGCCGTCCCGGCCGCGGCAGAGTCCTCGGTCGGCCCGGCCGCGCAGCTATAGACCGACTCGCCGACCGCGATCATGACGGGTCCAGACAACGTCCAGGACGTCCGTTGCGCGGGGCGTCTCCCGGGTCCTGGGCGGCCCAGGTAGCGCGCCTGGGGAAACCGGACCTGCGCACGGCCCGGCCCGGCCCATCCCTCCAGGAAGATAACCTCGGGCAGTTCTCTGCGCACATCCGCCACCACCAGAGTGCCGCCACCCGCCACGTAGGTGAACTCCACCGTCGCCCGGGAAAGTTGGCGCGAAGCCCGCTCATGGTCCTGCCGGTGTCGCAGATCGCGGACATCGGCCGGGCGGGTCAGGTCATAGACGCGCCGCACGCCTGTGCTGCCCGACAAGTCCTGGACGGTGAATCGCAGCACGTCGAACGCATGACCACGGAGCACCTCGCTCTGCGCGGCCATCCACTCCGATTCAAATACATGCTGGCGCCGCTCGAAGGCCACCAGCGCCAACGCTCTGACCACGACGTACAGTCCGAGCAATGCCGAACAGGCTACGACAGCTTGCTGCCACGGCGATGGCAGAAGGAGGCTAACCACTGCCACGGCGCAACCCGCCGCCGCCCACGCGACCGTGATCCGGTAGGCGCTCGCGAAGCTGGGCCCATGAAGCCCAAGGAGATAGCGGCGGACGAGCTTGGGCAACCCCCGCGTGGGTGACAGGGGGACCGGCAGATCGGGACGGGTGTACTCGGGCTCGTAGGTCACCACATTCACGCCACGGCCTCTCGTGGGCGACACACTGTTAACCCAGTACCTACCCGGCGACGACGCCACCACTAGTGCATGCTGGCACAAGCATAGCGTCGGCCGACACTGCGGCGAGTTCGGCGACAGAGGACGGCTCGTGAGCACATCCGTCCTGATCCCCGGCGCCAGCGGCGCTGCCCGGCGGCCACCTGATCGCGTTGTCGCAACCCACCGCGCTCGCGAACTACCTGCTCGGCGTGTGACATCGCGGTGCTCCAACGAACCGGCAACAACCCGCGGGCTAGCGTCGCCCGATCGGTTCGAGGACGGGCTTGACGTCGACGATCGGCGTCTTGTCCAGCGCTTCGAGGTTCCGCACCGTGATCCTGGTGCCCTCGATCGCGAGGATCTGCACGGTGTGCAGCCCGATGGGGTTCGGCCGGTCGGGCGAACGAGTGCTGAACACTCCCGTCACGGGATTAGCCGGATCACCGCGAGGATGCACCGCCAGGACGTCGCGGCTTGCGCGGTCAAGCCAGGTCAGCACGATGACCTCGGCGCCAACCTCCAGGTCGCGGATGGCCGGGCGCATGCCCGGGTCGAACACGAGCCAGGCGTCCGGCGCTCCCTCGTCGCCTTGCTTGGGCGCGAGGTCGCGGTCGGTGAGCGGAGATTCGACCCACCCGATGGGCCGTAGCTGGTACATCCATCCCTCTCTTGAAAGCACCGAACGCCGGGTCAGTCGTTGATGACGGCCAGGTCGAGTTGGCTCAGCCGGTTGCGATCGGCGAGGATGCCAATCGCGACTATCTTCCCGTCGGCGATCGTGAAGCCGAACACGACCCGCGGCTTTCCACCCTGGGCCCACACAGCGCCGGCTGCGCCGTTCACGAGCGCCAGTTGCGCAGCCCGGGCGCGGCCGCAGAACTGTTCAGCTACCGCCGCCGCGCCGCGGACCTCCGCCAATGCGCCCGTCCTGACGGCTGCGCGGTCGGCTCGGAGCACAACGTCCGGGTCGAGCACGGCGAGCAGCGCGTCGAAGTCGCCCTGGCGCGCTGCCGCGAGGAACGCTCCGACGACTTCCCGCTGGCTGGCCAGATCCGCACCGGGCGCCTTGGCCGCGCCGGGCACTGTGGCCGCGCCCCGCACGCGCCGGCGGCCGCGGCTGGCGAGCATCTTGGCGGCGGCCGGGGATTTGTCCACGATGGGAGCGATCTCGCCGAAGGGCACGCCGAACATGTCATGCAGCACGAACGCGACTCGCTCCGCCGGCGCCAGCGTTTCGAGCACCACCATCATGGCGAGGCCAACCGAGTCGGCAAGCAGCACTTCGTGCTCAGGGACTGTCCCGTTCGCCGTGCTGTCCGCCGGCTCCGCCATGAGCTCCCCGAACGGTTCCTCGCGCCGCGACCGGCGCGAGCGCAGCATGTCCAGGCAGACCCGCGCGACGACGGTCGTCAGCCATCCCCCCAGGTTCTCCACCGCGCTGGCGTCGGAGCGGCTGAGCCGCAGCCACGCCTCCTGCACGGCGTCGTCCGCGTCGCTGGGTGAGCCCAGCATCCGGTAGGCCACCGCACGCAGGTGGCCGCGGTGGGCCTCGAATCGCCCGGCCAGCCAGTCGTCATGGTCCACTGTTACGTCCTCCGTCGTCACTCGTCATTACGGTGACGAACCAAACCCAGCCGAGGTAACACAACCACCGCCGTGGTGACGACATCAAGGAGCACGTCACGCTGCTCCACAGCCGGAGCGGCCGGGGTCAGCGGATCACCAGCCGCTGACCCCGGCCATCCCCGGCGGCGCTCAGCAGCCAGCTCTCAATCTCCCGCGTACGCCTTCTGGAGTGCGGCGATGTCGAACTTGGTCATCGAGAGCATCGCCTCGGTGGTCCGCTTCGCCTTCGCCGGGTCCGGGTCGCCGATCATATCGATGAGCATGGTAGGGACGACTTGCCAGGACAGCCCGTACTTGTCCGTCAGCCAGCCACAGGCGACTTCTTGGCCACCCTCGGAGAGCTTGCTCCAGTAGTAATCGACCTCGTCCTGGTCCTCGCATGGGATCTGGAACGAGATGGACTCGTTGAACTTGAACTGCGGTCCGCCGTTCAGTGCGACGAACTTCTGCCCGCTGAGCTCGAACTCGACGGCCATGACCGCACCGGCCGGACCCGGCCCTGCCTCGGTGTAGCGGCCGACCCTGCCGAGCTTGGAGTCGTTGAAGATGCTGATGTAGAAGTTCGCCGCCTCTTCGCCTTCGGTGTCGAACCACAGGCAGGTGGTGAACGCCGTGTCGGTCATCGATCCTCCTCGCACATGAGCGTGTTTCCCGACTGACCGATCTCGCGCAGCGAACTCATCGGTGAGCCGTGGACAGGTCACATTCTCCCCGCCGTGATGTGTGATAGCAGCACCGGTTCAACCTCGCGCTTGGAGTCGGCGCGGCGGGCTGCAGCGACGGCATGGTGTGCGCGGTTCCGGCCACCCTGAAGGCTGGGGACTGACAGCCTTGACCCATGACAAAGGTCATCTGCGGGGTCTCGACGTCGTTGGACGGGTTCATCGCGGGCACTGACGATAGCCCGGCGCAACCGCTAGGCGACGGCGGCGACAGGCTCTTCACGTGGTTCAGCGACGGCGACACGCCGAGCAGGCACTACCCGTCGTTCACGATGTCCGCGATCAGCGCCAGGTACTTCGACGAGTTCGCCGACCGGATCGGCGCGGTCATCTCCGGCCGGCGCACCTACGATGTGTCCGACGCGTGGGGAGGGACAGGACCGCAGCCGGGCGTCCCGCTGTTCGTGATGACCCACCAGATCCCCGACACGGTGCCGGCCGGCGACCCGCCGTACACGTTCGTCACGGACGGCATCGAACGGGCCGTCGACCAAGCCCGCGACGCCGCCGCGGGCAAGGATGTGAGCGTGATGGGAGCGACGATCATCCAGCAGTGCCTTCGCGCCGGCCTGCTCGACGAGCTCGCCATCGACCTGGTGCCGGTGGTGCTCGGCCGCGGCGCGCGCCTGCTCGACGGCTTCCAGCCAGGCAGCGTCGAGCTGGACCTCGCCCGGGTCGTCGACGCTCCCGGCGTCACACATCTGACCTACCGGGTGGTCAGGTAACCCGCGCTAACGTCGCTCGCCGACTCCGCGGGCGCGCTTGTGACGTTCCTCGGTGCGATTCTCGGTCGCGAGCGACCGAGAATCGCTAGGGCACATTCTTGACTGCGACGTCATTGACGTTGACGAAGAACCTACGGTGGTTGAAGCCGATCTGGTAGTAAACCGTCGTGCCAATGATGACAGTATGATCATCAGGCGCGCTCGAGTCGATGGTATTGGTGTAATAGTAATCGGTCGGCGTCGACCCGACGAACGTGTACTCCTGCCCGGCGCTGATTGTGTACGTCAGCTTGACGACCTGCTTCACCGGCACAACCGACGGATAGACAGACGCCTCCGGATACGCTGCGCCGTACACCGGAATCGAGGTCAGGCCCGGCTTCGGCGTTATTACCTGGCCGCTTGAGTACCGAGCCTTCTGGAGCGTTCCGTACGGGTTATAAAACCACGCCTTCCGGCCACGGAACCAGATAGCGGTCCAGTTGCCGCTTCGCCCGGCGAAGACAAACTTCTCGCCGGTCACTGCCTTGTCGCCCCAGTCGCTGTCGACGGTCGTGCCGTACCCGCCGCTCGGGCGCAAGACCGGGTCGCCGATCAACGGGTAGCTGGCGCCGGGCCCGGTGCGCAGATACACGAAGTTCGCCGGCTGCTTCGGCAGCGTCACGCAGCTGCCACCGGGGCAGTCGCTGATCGTCGGCTCGTTGGTGGCGAACGTGGGGTCGATCGCCACGAGCTGGTGCGTGCCGCGAGAGGTCGACCCGGCGTTCGCCTGCTCTGTCGCGTCGCTCACGCCATGCACCAGCGCCATGAAGTGGTTCCAGTTCCAGAAGGGGCCCGGGTCCCAGTGCTGGCCGGCCGTCAATGCGTTTGTGGGGCCAGGCACATCGTCGTGGCCAAGGATGTGCGCGCGGTTGAGCGGGATTGCGTACTTGCTCGCCAGGTAACGCACCAGCGCGGCCGACGATCGGTACATGGCCGCGGTGTACCACGTCTTTCCCTGCGCGGCGAAGCCCTCGTGTTCGATGTTCACGGCGTGCATGTTGACATACCAGTTACCCGCGGCCCAGGACACGTCATTTGGGCGGACCATCTCGGTGATGGCGCCGTCCGAGGACCTGATCACATAATTCGCGCTCACATAGGACGTCGGGTTCTGGAATGTGTTAATGGCCCCCGTGTACGACCCCTCTGTGTCGTGAATGACGATGTACTTGATGTTCATCCTGGCTGGCTGCCCAGACGGCGTGAGCATGCTCGCCGGCCGGCCTGCCTTATCGTAGTTACCGTAGTTGCCCGGGTCGTTCGGGTCATCTTGGGCGTAGGCGGCGGGAACAAAGGAGCAACTCACGGTTGATGGGCAGTCCACGGTGGTGGACGAGTTCGTGACCGTGGTCCGCGGCAGGGCCAGCTTGCTGAGGCCGGCCGAGTCCGGCCGCAGGCCACGCGACGCGGGCAGGTCCATCGCCTGCCCATCCGTGGTGATCGCGGAAGCGCCGCTGCGAAGCGTGGCGAACACGTCGTCGGCGAAAGAACGCGCCGACGACGTGTTCGTCGCGCCGCTGTATTCGGCGACCGCCGCGTACCAGCCGCCCAGCGCCGACGGCAACGCGCCCCCGGTCAGCTTCCGGGCGTAGCGGGCCAACAGCGCGGCGGCGCCGCGGATGTTCTGCCTCTGGTCCGTCTTGAGCGTCGCAGCGGGAACATTCAGCAATCGCGACGCCTCGCCGAGCGTGTCATGCGTCCGTGCCTGCGTGATCTCCCCCGGCGCCGGATGCGCGGGATCACCGCGGCCGTCTTCGGCGGCGAACGTCTTCGCGGTCAGGTCCATCAGTCCGAAGCCGCCGTCCACGCTTGGGCTGTCTCCTGCGCGCTCCCACCGCGACGCGTTGTAGGACAGCGCTAACAGCAGCCGGGCGGGAACGCTGAACTCCCGCGCGGCCGCTCGCATCGCGGCCATCCGGCTGCCTGGCGCCGCGGCCGTGCTGCGCGCTTGCGAATACGCGGTCGGCGCGACACGCTCGCCGCCTCCAGAAAGGCTCATGACCACACCCGCAAGCAGGGCCGGTGCGAGCACCCCAGCCACTACCACACACTGGATACGACGTCTGCTCGTGGCACCGCGATCGTCCGCCATCGTCCCCGCTCGCACGTTTGAAGTCGGCCGGTTATGGTTCTCGCAGCCATACTGGCGCAGCAGTGCCCGCGGTCACGCGCGAACAGCCAAGAACCTGAAGATGATGGCCACCAAGGCGAGGCGGGCCCCGTTGCCCGGCCGTTGCCTTCGACATCCGCGACGACGCCGCTGCGACTCGTCCACGAGCCATCGCGGGTTGCATCCCTGCCATCAGGGTCTGCTCTGCACGTCGCCGACCAGGCCCGCAACGCTTAGGGGAACCATGTGGGATCAGGTCCGGCGGCTGCATGGCCACCACAGCGATGTCGCGCTCGAGATCCGGCTCTTGAAGCTGACCGAGGAGGTCGGTGAAGTGGCTGAGGCGTTCATCGGGCTGAAGGGTCTCAACCCGCGCAAGGGCGTCTGCCGCAGCCGCGACGACCTGCTCGCCGAACTGGCCGACGTTATCATCACCGCAGCCGTCGCCATGGCGGGCCTGACAGAGGGAAACATTGGCGAGGCCCGGGAGCACGTCGAACGCCGGCTTGGCGCCATCATGGCTCGCGCCGGGCCCGCCACGGCGCCGCGCATCATGTGAGCGCGCCCGACACGTGTGCGAAAGCCACTGATGCGCCGCCGGTATGGACGTAGGCTGCCGACAGTCAGTTGCCATCCGGGCAGGGGGGTATGTGACCGGCATCCTGCAGCCCACACCCGGCACGGAGGTTGGGCTGGTCATTGGCACGGTGCCGGCGACACCGCTGCGGTTCAGCGTCGGGCTGGCGCCGGGGCAGTATCTGCAGCTCGACGACGTCGTCGTCACCTCACGTGAGCTGCCGGGCCAGGGCCGCGTCCAGGTCGCCGGCGTGGTGACCGACATCGAGGCGGTGCACGAGGGCGCGCGGTTCGCCTCCGACGTGTTTTTGATCAAGCAGGGCGCACTGCCAGCCGAGGTGTGCGAGGTCGCCGAGGTGACGGTGACCCGGGTGGATCCGGAAATCTACATCCCGCCGCTGCCGGGGGCGGCAGTGGCGCGCGCCGAAGGACGGCAGCGCGACACGGCACTGTACTTCGACGAGATGGGCGAGGCGAAGGTGCCCATCGGGTTCGGCCGCGACGGGCAGCCGGTGTTCATCAACTTCGAGTTCGTCGACGGCACCCGGGGCGCGCACGTGTCCATCTCGGGTGTCTCCGGCATCGCCACCAAGACATCCTTCGCCACGTTCGTGCTGCACTCGGTCTTCAACTGCGGCGTGCTCGACGGCGAGGCGCACAACACCAAGGCGCTGATCTTCAGCGTCAAAGGTGAGGACCTGCTTTTCCTCGACTACGCCAATAGCAGGCTCGCCGAATGGCAGCGCGACCGTTATAAGGCATTGGGCCTGCCAGCGCAGCCGTTCGGGAATGTCAGGGTTTTTGCCCCTCCCCGCCGTGACGACCCAGCGGGCACCCCCGACGTCAGCGCCCGCGACCGGGCAGTCAGCCCGTTCTACTGGACGCTGGCGGAGTTTTGCGAGAGCGAACTGCTGCCGTTCGTCTTCGCCGACGCGGAGGACGAGCGGGCACAGTACACGATGCTGATCGGGCAGGTCGCCGCGCGGCTGCGGCGCGACGGGGTTGCGGCCGGCACTGACGGTGCGGTCAGGGTGCGCGACGTCGATCCGGCCAACGACACGCTCATCCGCACCTTCGCTGACCTGGTCGAGTTGCTGGAAACCGAGCTGAGCGACGACGGCCTTCGCGGCGGCTGGCTGGCGGGCAGCACGGCGACCGGCAGCGTGAACGCGTTCCTGCGGCGGCTGCGCTCCGCCGTCCGGCCGCTCTCCGCCATCATCCGCGGCGACCTCGGCCATCGCGGCGAGCGGTCGATCACCACGTCGAGGGCCCAGGTCACCGTCGTTGACCTGCACAACCTGCCCGACCGGGCGCAGCGGTTCGTGGTCGGGGTCACGCTGCGCGGCGAGCTTGCCCGCAAGGAGCGGCAGGGCACGGCGCGCCCGCTGATGTTCGTCATGCTCGACGAGCTGAACAAGTACGCCCCGCGCGACGGCGACAGCCCGATCAAGCAGATACTGCTCGACGTCGCCGAGCGCGGCCGGTCCCTCGGGGTGATCCTCATCGGCGCGCAGCAGACAGCCAGCGAGGTCGAGCGGCGCGTGCTGGCCAACTGCTCGGTGCGCGTCGCTGGCCGGCTCGACGCCGCGGAGGCCGAACGGCCCGAGTACGGTTACCTCCCCCCCGCCCAGCGGGCGCGCGCGATGCTGGCCAAGCCCGGCACGATGTT
>WNFY01003180.1_pt1 | contig 15400 bp, 9 predicted proteins | sample 5400091 | NCBI WGS metagenome assembly WNFY01 (sample SAMN13153364, study PRJNA577476) | soil metagenome | isolation source: 60 cm soil or saprolite under grassland replicate 1 | place: USA:California | collected 2016-06-15 | reverse complement strand
CCACGTACTTCGAAGCGCCGCCAGCTTGAGTCGTGACCTCGCAGCCCCACTTGCCGGCAGCCTGTGAAGTGCTATTGCCGCTTTGGTAGATTTCGGTAACCGACGTGCGGCACGCGCTCGCGGCCAGAATCGCCTCGGATATCTTCGCGCGGTTGCTGTAGTCCTGGTACGCGGGCAGTGCTACCGCGGCCAGAATGCCGATGATCGCAACCACGATCATCAACTCGATCAGGGTAAAGCCCTTCTGCATCATTCTCATGGAATCTCCTATCACGCCGGTATGGCGTCGGAACACTTAAGAGCAAGGCGCGTGCCGATCTGGCCGCAATAACATAAGGATATGATTGTATTTATATTATTGCATGCTGCTGAGGGCGAATCCGATGTGGACAGGGCGGTTTCGAACAAAAATACGGCACAGTCTGACGGCGCACGTCACCGTGTCGATCCGACGGATTCTCGGCCATTCAAGCGACCGTAGCCGGCACGCGGGGCCAAGCCCGATCAAGGAGCGAATCCCGGTATCTTGCCCTCGTCGACCTCGTCGATCTGATCGGGGTCGAGAAATTGCTCGGCGTAGCGCAGGTACACCTTCCTGCGCACAAATACGTCGAACAAGTCCGGGTCGATGTGTCCGTTCGACTTGAAGTCTCCGAGGATCTTCAGCGATTCGGAAAGCGTCTTGCCGCGCTTGTAGGGCCTGTCCTTGGCAGTCAGCGCCTCGAATATATCGGCGATCCCCATGACCCTCGCTTGCACCGACATCTGCTCCCGTTTCAGTCCACGAGGGTAACCCTTCCCGTCCATGCGTTCGTGGTGACCCCCAGCGTACTCCGGCACATTACGCAAGTGCTTCGGCCACGGCAGCGCTTCCAGCATCTTGATGGTGGCGACGATGTGATGATTGATCGTCTGACGTTCCTCGTCGGTCAGCGTGCCGCGCGCGATCGTGAGATTCCTGATCTCGTCCTGGGTGAGGAAATCGGCTGTCCCGCCCGAGACATCGATCCACTTATAGCCGGTTCCGATGATGTTCACGCGTTCCCGCACCTCCGGCGACATGACCTCTCCACCGACGTTGCAGTGACGCAGGAATTCGCGGTCGCTGTCTAGCTCACGCAAGACGTCCCGTGACGTCTGATCGATTTGCACCAGCCGCTCGCGCGCACGGATCTCGTCCAGTACCGGCTGGCGCAAGAGTTCGATCTTTTGTTTCAACGTCTGTATTTCCAAATCGCGTTTCAGCACCTCGAAACGAGTATCTACGAGATTGATTCGGTCGAAGATCGTTTCCAGCTTGGTCGCCTTGTCCACGACGTGCACGGGGGTTGTCACCTTCCCGCAGTCATGCAGCAGCCCCGCTATCTTCAGCTCGTAACGGTCCTTGTCGCTCATGTTGAAATCTTGGAGCGGCCCTTCCTTGGTTTCGTTGACGGCGTCGGCAAGCATCATGGTGAGCACCGGGACGCGTTGGCAGTGCCCTCCGGTGTAAGGGGATTTCTCATCGATCGCGGTATTGATAAGCTCGATGAAAGACTCGAACAGCTCCTCCAATTGATTGATGAGGTGCCGATTGGTGAGCGCGATGGCGGCTTGAGATGCAAGCGATTCCGCCAGGCGCTGGTCCGAATGCGAGAACGGCCCGATCTCGTTCGTCGCCGGATCTCTGCTGTTGATGAGCTGAAGCACGCCGATGATTTCGCTCTCGTGGTTCTTCATCGGCACGGTGAGGAACGCCTTGGAGCGGTATCCGGTCTTTTTGTCGAAATTGCGCGTTCCGGAGAAATCGAAACCCTTCTCCGTATACGCATCGGCGATATTCACCGTCTTGCCGGTCAAGGCGGTGTAAGCGGCGACCATCTGGTTGTTCGGCGTTCCGTCCTTTCCGTAGAGGTGCACCGGATAGAACGGTATCGGGTTGCCGGTGGTACCGCCCATCGCGATGCCCATCGACTCGTTTCGCATGATCGCAAACCTGAGCTGGGGTCCTTCGTCGGAGGGCTCCAGCACGTACAAAGTGCCGCCGGCAGCGCGCGTGACCGCCTTGGCCGCAAGGAGGATTTTCTCGAGCAGGTGGTCGATGTCCCTTTCCTGGGACAGGGCCGCGCCTATCTCGTTGAGCTGCTCGAGGCGGCGAAACAGATCTTCAACGGTCTCCAAGAACAATCCCCCGGTCTCAGGCGGCGGCCGGCGTGGAGCGAGCCGCTACTTGATACAGACCGCGCGCACCTGCGGCATATCGGTAATCCCCTGAAGGACCTTTTCGATCCCATCCATCTTCAAGGTCCGCATACCTTCCTCGAGACAGACCGCAAGGATGTCCGCGACACGTGCGTGTTCCTGGATCAGCTTCTTGATGGTATCCGAGGCGATCAGCAGTTCGTGCAGGCCGACCCGGCCTTTGTAGCCGGTATTGTTGCAGGCCTCGCAGCCCTTCGCCTTATAGAGCGCGAACTGACCTTTGTTGCCGGCGTAGCTTCTTGCCAATTCCCTGTAGACGTTTTCGTAAGCGGACTTGGCGTCCTTCTTGAACGGTCCGGTATTGAGCAGTTCGGAGCAGTATTCCTGGAGAATGTGCTTCATCTCGTCTGCGCCGGGCAGGTAAGTCTGCTTGCATTTGCCGCACAGACGTTTGGCCAGCCGCTGCGCGAGGATCCCGAGCAGGGCATCGGAAAAGTTGAACGGATCCATGCCCATGTCGAGCAGCCGGATGATCGACTCCGGTGCGCTGTTCGTATGTAAGGTGGCAAAAACGAGGTGGCCCGTCAGCGAAGCCTCGATACCCGTACCGGTAGTTTCCTTGTCGCGCATTTCGCCGACCATGATGATGTCCGGGTCGGCGCGCAGGAACGACCTCATCACAGTCGCGAAATCGAGGCCGGCTTTTTTGTTGACTTGAACCTGACGCAGACCCTTCTGCGTGATTTCGACTGGATCCTCCGCCGTCCAGATCTTCGTGTCCGGCGTGTTGAGAAAGCCCAGTATCGAGTGGAGCGTAGTCGTCTTGCCCGAGCCGGTCGGGCCGCAGCAGAAGAACAGGCCGTAGGGTTTGCTCACCGTTTCTTTGAGCTTCGGCAGGTTCGAAGGCGACAGGCCGAGCCTTTCCAAAGGGATGGGCTCCCCGGCCGCGAGAATACGCATGACTATGTCCTCGACGCCGCCCTGCGATGGGATCGTCGCCACGCGCAGCTCGATGTCGAGCGGACCGAATCTCTTGAATTTGATTTTCCCGTCCTGCGGTTTGCGCTTCTCGGAAATGTCGAGGTCGCACATGATTTTGATGCGCGCCACGATGGCGTTCCGGTACGAACCCGGGACCTCGATGTAGGGAACCAGCGTCCCGTCTTTCCTCAACCGGATCTCGGTCTTGCCTTTGCCGGGGTAGGGCTCGATGTGGATGTCCGACGCTCCTTGGTTGTACGCTTCGATGATGATCTTGTTGACCAGCTTGACCAGCTCGTTGTCGGCCGCGGCGGACACATCGTCGTCACCGCCCACCTCGACACCGACGACCTCGTCCTCTTCGAGGTCCGAGAGCATATCGCCGATGTCGCCCGTGTCGGCGGCCTCCGCCCCGTAGAACGCCTTGAGCGTTTCCCTGAACTCCTTGAGAGTCGTAACTCGATACGCGAGCTTGCGCCCCGGAAAAACATTTTGGACGATTCTGGAACTCTTCACCCTCTCGGGGTCAAGGCAAAGGATGATCAAACCTTCTTTGGCTTCTTCGATCGGTACCCATTGGTTGGATTCGACGTAATCGCGCTTCAGGTTTTTCAGCAGATCCATCGGTTTGATGCGATCGGGCTTGAACGGTTCGTACGGCACCCTGAAAAACTTCGCAAGTGCCGCGCCAATCGCCGGAATCTTGACTTGGAACTCCTCGATCAGCACCGTTTCGACGTCGACTGCCTTCTTGCGCGCCGACCGGGCTGCGAGCTCGAACTCCGCGGCCGAGATCACCGCATCGCTCACCAGAAAATCGTACTTTGTCTTGAGGACCTGCGGCTTCTGGCGCTGCTTGAGCGCGATGGCCAGCGTCTGGCAGAGTTCGGTCACCCCCTCCTCGGCAAGCTGTCCGAACGGCACGCCGGCTTTGTTGTTGATCAGCTGGACCACGCCGACGAGTTCGCTGCTGCCCGGCTCCGCAATCGGCGCAACCAGCATCTGCTTGGTGCGATAACCGGTGCGCTTGTCGACCTCCTGCAGGAAGCGCAGGTTCGGGTTGTGCGCCTTGAGCTCGCCCTCGTCGTAAACGTCCTTCAGGTTGAGCATCCTCTTCGACAATCCGACGTAGCCCGCGATCGAGTGTTCAGCGATCGGCAGTTTCAGGTCTTTGAAGGAGTTGAGGCCGGTCTTGACCTTGGAGACGATGGTCTGTTTGTCCTCGCCCACGGTGTAGATCGTCAGCCGGTCCGCGTTGAAGAGGGTGCAAATGTCGACGCTGACTTCCAGCATGATTTCGTCCACGTTGCTCGTGGCGTGGATCTTGTTGGTGACAGTCTGGAGGTTCTTCTGAAACGTCAGCCGGCTGTTGACGTCAGAGGCCGCGCCCGAATGCGTTTGAAATACCGCGCTCATAGGCAATCCACCTTAAGGTTCATCACCCCGAAATATCCCGATAATCAATTACTTTACCACTGTTCGGCGTGCGAGGCTTTTCCCCCCTCATGCTCCGCGCTTGGTCTCCCCCCAAAGCCCGCCCGCAAGCAGGAACACGCGGTACCCGCGCTGAGCGAGGAGAAATGCCGCGGCGGCGCTGCGTCGCTCGCTCTGGCAATAGAGCACGTACTCCTTCTCTTTGTCCAGCACGCCGAAAGCGTTGCGGATTTCCGAGAGCGGAATATTGATGGCTCCCGCAAGCTTGTCATATTGATATTCCGACGGGTAACGCACATCGACCCACTGGGCTCCATTGGCGATCCTGTCGCGCGCCTCCTCTGCCGATACACGGTGCAGCAGCGGTTCCCGGAGGAGTTCGGCAAAGTCCTTCCTGGATAGCCGCAGGAGCAGCCCGTCGGTTGTCATCGTAACGGTCGCGTTGCGCTTGGCTTCCGACACCAGCGCTTCCTCGCCGAACGCGTCGCCGCTCTTCAGCTCAGCAAGCAGCATGGAAACGCCTCCGATCATGCGTTCGATCTTGCACCGGCCGGTTTCGATCACAAAGTAGAAGTCCCCTTCAGCGCCCTCGTGAATCACCGCGTCCCCCTTCTTGACGTTGATGCGCTCGAAGCGGCGCAGCAGCTCGTTGATGTGAGCCGACGGCAATTGTGAGAACGCCCCGTACTTGAGGCTACTCAAGCTGAACATTCCCGACATGAGGGTCCAGTTGGCGAGCGAACTTCGCTCGTCCTCGGCCCTTTTCTGTCCGGCCGAGGAGTCGGCGGACGCGGCTTGCTCCCAGGTCACCATGACGTCGAGAAGATCATCGTCGATGCGCATCAGCTCAACGTCGGTAATCGCCTTGACGCTGGTGAAAACCTCGCCCCGCCGACCGAGCGGATATCGTGAACGCTCCGAGCCGCCTACCAGCACTTTCGAAGAACCATCCGGATAGGTAAGCACCAACTCCCCACGTAGCAGGTAAACCGCCTGACCCGCCATGCCGCGCACGAAAAAAGGATTCGAGTTCTTGCCGGCGGTCTCCACGTGACACAGACCGACGAGCTCATTGAGCCTTGCCTCGGGCAGGGAGGCGACAGGCTCAAGAGCCTTCAGTGTTTCGATGCGTACAGCGGACATCGCTCGCTCCTCGCTCACCACGGACACCGATGGTCCAGCGTATTCCTCCTCAGAACTCGAAAACTTGATTGTTTTGCAGCATGCGCGGCCGAAATTGACCCGCGTCCTCCTCGATTTCCTGCATGGTAAGCTCGATTTCACCGGGCTTCAGATGCGTGATATAGATCTCCGCGCTGCGTTCGAGTTTTGCGAGCTCCTCGGCGAGCATGCTCGGACAAAGATGCTTCGAAATGACCGCCAACTCCCTTTCCTTGTTGCAAAAAGCGGTCTCGATAATCAGATACTTCAGGTTGGAGATTTTGTTCACCGCCGCCCAAAGAGGATCGTTGGTCGTCGTGTCGCCGGTAAATACCAGACTCCCTCTGCCGGAATCGAGCTGATAACCGACCGCCGGCACGACATGGTTCGCCGGCAGCACCGTGAGTTTGCGCTCCTTCATCTCGACCGTGTCACCGACCTGGATCTCGCGGTATCGAAGGAATGGTTTTTCGGGACTCGGGATTTGCGCGAAATCGGGCCAGATGCTCCAGTTGAAGATGTGATTGCGCAGGATCTCCAGCGTCGCAGGAACGGCCCAAAGCGTGAGCGGCTGGTCGCGCATCCCTCCGACGGTATCGACCATGAAAGGAATGCTCGCGACGTGATCGAGGTGCGAGTGCGTGAGGAAGACGTGATCGATGAGAGAGAGTTCGGTGAGCGAGAGGTCGGCGACCCCCGTCCCGGCGTCGATGAGAATGTCGTTGTCGAGGAGCATTGACGTGGTGCGCAAGTGCCGGCCCCCTATCCCGCCGCTGCACCCCAGGATCCGCAGCTTCATTGACCGGCGCCCGTTATTTCTCGTCGAACACGGTCACGCCGTCCCATTCGGTCGGCGGGGGGGTGCGGCGCTTTCCGGCCGCTTCCTTCGCGTAAAGCTCGTAGAGAGCGCATCCGGGGTTCATGCGCTGCAGGTTGAGCAGGTTGACTTCCACCTGATCCCACTGGCGGGAACGGTAAGACCTGATCGTCTGGTGCCATAGCCTGAGCTCGTCCAGAACCTTTTTTTCGACCCCGGCCTCCGGTCCTATTGGCTCGTAGATCGTGATTGCCTCGTCCTTGCCCTTCACCTTGATCTTGTCGATCTCCTTGAAAACCACGTCCTTCACGAGCGTCCGGGTTGCCTCCCCAACGAGTATCCCCACGCCGTAGTACTTGGTGCGTCCTTCCAGCCGGGAAGCGACGTTTACGGCATCTCCCATGGCGGTGTACGCCCTGCGGTCTTTCGATCCCATGTCCCCTACCCGGACGTTTCCAGAGTTGACGCCGATGCCGATTTTGAGGGTCGGCCAGCCGCGTGCGGCGAATTTTTCATTCAGCGTGTCGCACTCGCGCAGCATCTCCAGGGCCGCAAGAACCCCGTTGCGCGGATGATCTTTGTCTTCCACCGGAGCATTCCAGAAAGCCATAATCGCGTCGCCGATGTACTTGTCGAGCGTGCCGCGGTACTTGCCCCGGATGATATTGCTCATGTCCGTGAGGTACTCATTGATGTATTCGCGCAGGTGCTCGGGACTCAGCGCCTCCGATATGCTGGTGAACCCGCGCACGTCGGAAAATAGTATCGTGAGATCGGTACTCTTCGGCGCCATGGTGTACTGCTCGGGGTTCTCGGCCATGATGCCAACGAGCTCGGGCGGTACGTACTGCCCGAAAAGCTCGGTGAACTGGCGCCTGGAGCGCGTCTCGACAAAGTACCCGTAAGCCATGTTGACCGTGTACAGGGTCGCTGTCATGAACACCGAGGCGGCAAGCGGCAGCACCAATCCGGCATATGACCACACCCCTATGTCCAGCAGGGTAATGAGCGCCATTCCGGTCACCGTGGCGGCAGTGGCCCAAAGCGGTGCCAACATCGGAATGAGCAAGGTGAGCACGATACCGCCGATGATAAGCAGCAAGACCTCTGCCCCGAGCATGTAAGGCGGTTTGTGCTTGAGTTTGCCGTCGAGCATCCCCGCAACGAGGTTGGCGTGAATCTCGACCCCGGGGTAAACGTTGCCCAACCTCTCGTGCCCAGAGGAGATGTTGTCTGCCCCTACCGGCGTCGAGCGAAGATCGAACAAGCCGGGCGCCGAAGCGCCGATCAAGGCAATCTTGCCTCTGAGGCTTTCAGCGGGCACTTTGTCGGCCCAGATGTCCGCAAGTGAAATGTAGGGAAAGCTGCCTCTTTGGCCGCGATAGGGAACCAGCGCAGTGACTTCGTCGTCCAACGGTATCCTGAGCGGCCCGACTTCGAGCCACTCCAGGCCCGTATAGTTTTTGCTGCCAAAGCGTTCGGGTGCAATGCCGGGAACGACCTTTGGCAGAACTACCGTCTTGGAGCCGTTGCGCGCCGTCTCTTTCATTCCAAGGTACAGCCGCACCAATGCGAGTGAAAACGCTTCGTAGTAACCACCCTTGTATTCCACGAGCATCGGGACGCGCCGCGATACGCCGTCGTTGTCTGTCTGCGTGTTGAAATGCCCGGCGTTGGCTGCGTTGGCCTGAAGCGCCGGCAGGTTAGCGCCGTAGCCTTTCCAAATTCCGAAGCGGATTTTCCTGTTGCCAAAAGTGCCCGGGGGAAGCACGGGCTCCGGAAGCGCGCCGCTTTCAACCGCGTTCTCGTCGCTGCTGAAATAGTAGCCGAACACAACGGGCCGGCCGCGAAGAAAATTGGCAAATAGCGCGTCGTAGTCAAGCTCCGGGCGCAGTTCCTTCAGGGCCGATCGGAACGGCCCGAGGTCCTTGAGTCGGGTCTTGGCCAGGTTCTCGAGCACCGGCAAGCCGGAGCTCTCGTCGGGCTCGGCAAACACGACGTCAAACCCGATGAGTACCACACCGTACTTGTCGAAGAGTTTTTTCAGCAGCACGACTATCTTGTCGCGGCCCCAGGGCCAGCGACCCAGCGCACGTGGGTCGAGACTGCGCTCGTCGATGTCGAGAATGACGATGCGGTCATCGACCGTGCCCGGCATGGTCAGCCGCAGCCGGTAATCGTAGATGAGATGGTCTAGCTGGGTAATGAAGCCGATCTTGTAGAACGTCGCAGCGTGGCCTACGAACACCAGCACCACCAGCAAGCCAAGCGCGATCCGGACGATGTGCTGCTTCAGTCTTTCCTCCCCGGATCGGTTCTTACTGAAGTCCCGAGTCTCAGGTCTTGAGGAAGAATTCCATCTTGACCCCGGCAAGTTCGATCACGTCATGGTCGTTCAAGGAGTGCGCCTGGGCATCGAGGGTCTTGCCGTTTACGACCGGAAAGCTCGCGCCCTCCACATGGGTGATAAAAAAGCCCTGAGGCCGACGCGTGATGACGGCCACCTGGACGCCGGGTTTGCCGAGTGTCGTGAGCGGCTTGGTGAGATCGAGCTCCTTGCCGGCGTTGGCACCGGAGAGAAGCTGCAGGGCGGCATTCTTTTGCGGCGCGGCCGCCGGCTTGGATGGCGCGACGGGCGCAGCCGTCGGAGCTTGGCTCCCTGTGACGGTGTCGCCGAAATTTTTTACGCCTGCCGCGGCCGCCGCCACAGGGGCGGGAGCTGCGGGTCCGGGTGCGGGTGCGGCGGGCTTCATCGAACCGGGGCGAAGCACCATGGTTTTTTCGAAATCCGCCGCCTTGGCCTTCCCCGCCGGGGTCTCGTTCACGTACTTCAGTTTGTATTTGCCAAGCTCGACGATGTCGTTGTTCTGCAGGAAGTGCTTCTTGATCGGCTGGCCGTTGACCACCGTGCCGTTCGTACTACCCAGATCCTCGAGAAATGAATCCTGCAGGATCGTGACGATGACGGCGTGTTCCCCGCTCACTGCCAGATTGTCGATCTGGATGTCATTGTGCGGCTTGCGGCCGATGGTGGTACGTTCCTTGGTCAGTGCGATTTCCTTGAGGACCAGGCCGTCCATGCTGAGTATCAGCTTCGCCATAGCAGTATCCCTCTGCTCGAACTATTTGAACCAGCTCATCATCTTGCCCACGATGCTGCGCGGCGCGGGGTAGTCCCGCAGCACCCGGACCAGTATCACCGAAATATTGTCCCGGCCTCCGTTGTCATTGGCCGTTTGCACCAGGTGTTGGGCACACAGTTTCAGGTTGGAGCTGAGCGTCTGCAGCGCCAGGCCGATATCGTCGTCGCTCACCATATCACAAAGGCCGTCCGAACAGAGCAGATAAATGTCTCCCGGCTGCGTGTCGTAGTCGTGGATCTCCGCTTCCACGATCGGATCGATACCGAGCGCGCGCGTAACCAGATTCTTGTTCTGCGACTGCCTGGCTTGTTGCGGCGTGATCACGCCGCTGTCGATCTGCTCCTGAAGAAGCGAATGGTCCTTGGTCACCTGCCGGAGTTCATCACCGCGCAGCCTGTACAGCCGCGAATCCCCTATGTGCGCGACGGTCATCTTGTTGTCGTAGAACAGGGCAACAACCAGGGTTGTTCCCATGCCCGCATACTGGGGCTGGCTCTGCGCGGCCTGGTAGATCGACGTGTTTGCTTTGGCGATCTGTTCGTACAACAACTGATGCGCGACCAGCTGGCCGCTGTGGGCGTCAATCTCGTACGGGACTCTCTTCTCCAACAACTGATGCAGCTCGGTAATGATCACCGTCGTGGCCATGCCGCTTGCCACCTCGCCCGCGTTATATCCCCCCATGCCGTCGGCCAGCACGACGAGGCCCTGCTCCCCATCCGACGCGATCGAGTCCTCGTTATGGGACCTAACCATTCCGGGATCGGAACAACTCGCGACTTCAAGCGCCCCCGACAAAGTCATAATGCTTCGACGAAGCTCACAGGCTGATGTCGACCCCGGCGCCGATCGCCGTAGCGGAAGGACCCCCCACAGTAGCTCGCAATGCGCCCGCAAATTCTTCGCCGGTCTGGTAACGCTCGTCCGCTTCCTTGGACATCGCCTTGTCCAGGAATGCGACCAGGGCCGGCGGGAGGGACGGGTTGTACTGCAGAATATCCGGCGCATGCTCGTTGGCAATCCTGTACATGAGTTGTGCCATCGAATCTCCCTCGAACGGTAGTTTGCCGCAAACAAGCTGATACAGGCTGACCGCCAACGAGAACAGATCGCTCCGTCCGTCGATCTTCTTGCCCTGGAGCTGTTCCGGCGACATGTAGGAGGGCGTACCGAGCACCATTCCGGTTTTGGTCCTGGACGAATCGGTAATGCGGGCAATGCCGAAATCGGTCACCTTGACGACGTCGTTTTCAGGCTCGTACATGACGTTGCCCGGTTTCACGTCCCGGTGCACCACGTTCTGCCTGTGCGCGTAGCCGAGCGCGTCGGCCACCCTCGCCACGATCGAGATGACCTTGTCGGTCTGCAGGGTGCTGCCTAGTTTGGTGAACGGCACCAGATCCTTGCCCTTCAGGAGTTCCATCGCGATGTAGCACAGGTCGTGCTCTTCGCCCGCGTCGAAGATGGTCACGATATTGGTATGGCTCAGGCGGCCGGCGGTTTCGGCTTCGCGGAAAAAACGCTCCTTGACCTCGGCGAGCTCGTCCGCCTCAAACTCCTGCGAAAGCGCCATGGTCTTGATCGCCACGACGCGCCCGATTTTCGGGTCTTTGCCGAGATACACGACGCCCATGGCGCCCTTGCCGAGCTCTTTTTCCACCTGATAGCGGCCGAGCATCGGTTTCTCGGCGCCCCCGCCGAGCGCGAGGGTCCCGCCGGGGTGGGTCTGCGCGCCGCCGAGAATGACCGTTTCCGACATCTGCTTGGCGCGCGACAACCTCGCCTCGAGATCGCGGAACTTCGGGTTGTAGTCGGCCATGTAGCGGAACGCGGCTTCGGCCTTGTTGAACTGGCGCTTGCGCTCGAAGTCGAGCGCAAGGTTGTAAACGTTGTCCATGACGGTGTCGTCCAGGGGCACCTTGCGGAAGTAGTCGAAAGCCATGTCGAGCTGGCCTTGCCCCTGGAACGCGAGGCCCAGCATGCGCGCGTTGGCTGCCGACTGCGCATCGGACACCTCCTTGCCGCGCTCGGTGACGACGAAGCGCTTCGTCACGAGCAACACGTGACCGACGACCAGCAGGGCGAGCGGCAGCATCAATTGCAGCCACAGTCCCTGGCCGGTCATGAGCACGAAGTGAGTGGTGATCAAAAGCACCACGATGCCGGCGCTGATGACGGCCCCCATGCCGGCCGAGAGGCGCGGCACAAGCACAATCAAATAGGCGGCGATCAGGAGAAATACCAGCCACCCTACGATCGGGCCCCAAGTCGGGACGACAAAAAAGTGCCCCTGCAAGAGCGAGGAGACAGTGTGGGCCTCAAGCTCGACGGCGGGCATTGACGGATTTACCGGCGTCACGAAAGTGCTCCCCACTCCCGCCGCTGTCGGGCCGATCAGCACGATCTTGTCGCGATATTTTTCCAGCGGGATCTTGCCGCTCGCAACGTCGTAGAACGAATCTTCCTGGATCGCGGGTCTGCCGTCGCGGTCCTTGTAGAAGTAGGTGAACATCTGCATCGCCGGATCTGCGCTCACCCTGAAATTGCCGATCTGCAGCGCTTCACCGGGACGGATTTTGATGTCCTTCGCGGTCAGATTGAGGCTCCTTGCGACCAGCATGGCCGCGAGCGAAGGGTAGTACTCGTCGTAATAAGTAAGGGCAAGCGCCTCCTGCCGGATCGCCCCGTCCACATCGGGTACTGAGTTCAGATGCCCCACCGCGGCAGCGGCGGCACCGAGGCTATCAATGACCGGTACTTCGAGGCCGCTCGTGGATCGCGGCAACTCATCGCTGCCGCCCTGGATCGTAAGCGCGTTCTTGCGCACGAATTCCGGAAGAGGCTTGTCGGGCTTGCCGCGCGGCTCACCGAGCGTAAACAGCATCGGCAGAACCACGTTGCCCGCCTTGGCGAAACTCTCGGCGAGCTTCCTGTCGGTGTTGAGCGCGCTCTCGGCTTCCTGCAGCGTCGCGCCGATTTGAAGCAGCTCGGGCGATACGCCGCGGGGCGGCGCGCTTGGATCGGCGTTCGGCGGCACGAGCCGGCGATAGGTCTCGAGGAGCCTGTTGACATAGGCCAGGCCCGGATCGAGCTGCGATTCGGAGAAAAAAACCGTATAGCCGATGACTTTGGCCTTCGCGTCCGCGAGGCCTTCGATCATCTTGGCATGGATCTCGCGCGACCACGGCCAGCGGCCGATATTGTCGATGCTCCGCTTGTCGATCGCGATGACCGCGACCTTGTCGGACGGGGTTCGCGCCGAGGCCCGAACGCCCCAATCGTAGGCAAAACGCTCCAAGCCTTCGATCAGCTGGGTCGCGCCGGTCACGAGCAGCACGAGCGTCACCACCCCCAGACCGAGAAACCAGTCTTTTTTCCAGAAGCCCGCTTTGGTCATTGCCTCTCGCCAGTGAAGAGCAGTAAATTATTGATTAAACAATGCTCTAGGTGGCATTTTTACAGTGAAGAGTGGGAGCAGTCAAATTTCTCTTCGGCGGCGAATCCGGTCGTCTACCGGGGCCCGCCGACCCAGGCGATGGTCTGGAGACTTTCAACGACGACATCCGCGAGAGAAAAACGCGACGAACTGTCGCGCCGCGAGCCTGCGGCCGTGGTCAGGTCCCGAGCACGGTGCCCGGAGTGAGGCTGTTCTGGGCCGCCAATTCGGACGCGGATACTTTCTTGCCGTCTTCGTGCTTTGCCTTGAGGACCTCGATCCGTCCTCCCTGAGCGGTCACGAAGAAACTCGCGGCGCCGATTTCGGAAATCTCGCCGATCTTGCCCTTTACCGCGCCGAAAGTGCGGAACACCTGTTTGCGGCTGTCGAAGATCTGCAGCTTCTTTCCGTTCAAAGTAGTCCAGGCGCCGGGGGCGGGATTGCAGCCGCGTATGAGGTTGTAGATGAAATCGACATGGCTCGCCCAGTTGATTTTCGCCTCGGCGGCGCGGCACCAGCCTTCGTAGCTGGCGCGAGCTTCGTCCTGAACCGCTTCGCGGTGCTTGCCCGCCATCACCAGGTCGGCCGCTTCGAGCATCGCCGCGACCCCCATCGGGAACAAGCGATCGAAATAGACGCTGGCAAGCGTGTCATCCGGGCCGAGCGGCGTTTCCTTTTGCAGGATCAGGGGGCCTTCGTCCAGGCCGTCGGTCGGCCGGAAGATCGAGAGGCCGGTCTTGGCGTCGCCGCGTATGATCGGCCAGTTGATCGAGCTGGGGCCCCGGTATTTCGGCAGGAGCGACGGGTGATACTGGATCGTGCCTTTCCTCGGGATGTTCACGAACTCCTGCGGCGCGAACTGCAGCACGAAGGCCATGATGCCGATGTCGGCGTTGAGCGCGCGCATCGCGTCGAGCGCCTCCTTGTTGCGCAGCGACGCGAACTGGAAGATCTTGAGGCCTTTTTCCAGCGCCGCGGCCTTCAGCGGATCGACCTTCGCGCCCGCCTTCTCCGGCGCGCAGAACACGCCGGCGACTTCGTCGCCGCGGGCGAGGAACGCCTGGAGCACCGCGTTTCCGAAATCCTGCTGGCCGATGATCGCGATTCTCATCAGGCGGCCTTCTTCGGCGGCACCGAGAACGCGCCGGCGCTCCTCAGTGAATTGATCCGCGCCTGATCGTAGCCGAGGACTTCCTTCAGGACCTCGTCGGTGTGCTCACCGAGCGTCGGGCTGCGCTTGATCATCGCCGGGGACGCGGAGAGCTTGATCGGCATGCCGACGTTCCACCACTTGCCGCGCTGCGGATGGTCGAGCTCGACCCACATGTCGCGGCCGTGGACGTGCTCGTCGTTTGCCAGGTCCTGCGTGCTCATGATCGGGCCGCAAGGCACGTCGAGCGGGTTCAGGATCGCCATCAGCTCGCGCTTGGTGTGCTTCTCGGCGAACTTGTTGATCAGGGTCCACATCAGCTGCTGATTCTTGCGCCGCTCGCCGATGGTCGCGAAGCGCGAGTCGGTCGCGAGGTCCGGGATGCCGAGGTCCGGCCCGATGCGTTTCGCGAGCGGCTCCCAGACCGCTTCCTGGACGACGATGTAGAGCCAGTCGTTCGCTCCGTGCGGCTTACAGTGGATGGCGTTGCCGAGCTGGCCGCCGCCCGAGTCGTTGCCGGCGCGCGGCACCTCGCCCATGCCCTTGTAGGTCGGGACCGAGTATTCGGGCATATCGCCGCGCGTGAGCCGCTGGTGGTCGCGAAACTTCACGCGGCACAAGTTCATCACGCCGTCCATCATCGCCACCTCGACGTACTGGCCTTCGCCCGTGCGGTCGGCCTGCCTGAGCGCCGCGAGCATGCCGATCGCCAGGTGGAGCCCCGTGCCGGTGTCGCCGATCTGCGCGCCGGTGACGAAGGGCGGGCCGTCGGGGACGCCGGTCGTGCTCATCGCGCCGCCCATCGCCTGGGCGACGTTCTCGTAGGCCTTGAAGTCGGCGTAGGGTCCGGTCGAGCCGAAGCCCTTGATCGATCCCATCACGATCTTGGGATTGAGCTCGTGGATCTTCTCCCAGGTGAAGCCGAGCCGGTCGAGTACGCCCGGGCCAAAGTTCTCCATGATGATGTCGCACTTCTTCAGGAGATCGACGAACACCTGCTTGCCCTCGGCGCTCTTCATGTTCACGGTGATCGAGCGCTTGTTGCAGTTGAGCATCGTGAAATACAGGCTGTCGGCGTTCGGCACGTCGCGCAGCTG
>WNFY01003810.1_pt1 | contig 15402 bp, 9 predicted proteins | sample 5400091 | NCBI WGS metagenome assembly WNFY01 (sample SAMN13153364, study PRJNA577476) | soil metagenome | isolation source: 60 cm soil or saprolite under grassland replicate 1 | place: USA:California | collected 2016-06-15 | reverse complement strand
TCGCCTGAACCACGAGCTCGTGTCCCCTGATATGAGAACTCCACTCGGACCGGATACGAATTCGAGTTTGTAAAGCGGGCGATTCGGGAGCTGCCAGAACTCTCGTACGAAACTGTGATACCGGCCTTTTTGTTTTGTCCTGTTACAACAGGCACTGTCAAAATGAGAATGGAAAGGACGAAAATGCATCGACCTTTTCTACGGAGAATGGTCATAGCACATTTCAACAATAAGCTGACTGTTTAGGCAATACCGAAAGTACGCCCTGTCCGAATCATTACAGTCCAAAGCCTTCTCATTGCTTGAAGATCTCGGTAAGGAGCGCGTTTGCGAAAAGACGGATGCTGACGAACCACTGCAACCAAAGTACTTGATGGCGTTGCCCTGCAAGGATATCCACAGTGGCGAGTCGGAAATGTGAACGTCTGTTAGGAGGAATAGTAATGAAGACTGATGCGCCGATCGATGTTCTGCCTCTCTGGGCCCTTTTCGTTGCCATTTTGATTGTCGTGCTGAACGTTCAATGAACGCGCCAACGCCGTAATCCTGAATGCAATTTAGCTAAGGGGAGGCCGTTTGTGATCCTTAACTTGAGGATATGTCATCAGGTTCATGTTTCATTTCCACTGGCGTAATCGCCTCTTTATCTACTTGATCCTACTCAGAACGCCACGGACACCCATCCATCAAGGCCCAGTTTGTGTCACGTCGCAGGTTTATCAGCGCAATCGAATTCTGCTGGTTGTCCTGTGGTAGCGAGCACCGAGCGCCACCAGCCGCTGGCGGGATCGAGACGCTTTGTGTGCGTAGCGAGGAGTTCGATTGGGACGTGAATGAAACGCTCATGAATGAAACCGATGACAAGGCCGGTCTTACCAGCCATTGCGGCGTGGACGGCGTGTCGCGCGAAGAGATCGCACAGCAACGCGTCTTCAGTGTTCGCGGCCCGGCTTCGGATCTCGTAGCTAGGATCGAAGTAACGAATAACGACCGGGATGCCTTCGGTTTGGAAATATGACTTTATTTCCTCAGACAGAAACGGACCGATGTCCTTCAGCTTTATGTTACGGGAGGCATCGCGTTTGCCCGCGTCCGCTCTTAGCAAATCCTGGCCTGCGCCTTCCGCAACTGCGATCACCGTGTGCGACTTGTTGAGCATCCGCTTCTTCAATGCGGGAAGGAATGTTTCGAGATTGAATGGGACCTCAGGAATCAGCGCGAAGTTTACGTCCTGGCTGGCGACCACTGCGCCCGCGGTGATGAAGCCGGCGTGGCGCCCCATGAGTTTCACCAGGCTGATTCCACCGGGTACGCTGAACGCCTCGGTGTGCGCACAATCGAGTACTCGCACCGCTTCCTCCACGGCTGTCAGAAATCCGAATGTTCGTGAAACAAAACCGACGTCGTTGTCGATGGTCTTCGGTATACCCACGACCGAGAGAGCATGACCGCGGCGGCGGGCCTCCTTGTAAAGATCGTTGGCGCCACGCTGCGTGCCATCGCCCCCGACGGTAAAGAGAATGTTTACATTGCGCGTGATGAGATTGTCGACGGCTTTGCCAATATCCACCGGGCCGCGCGAGGTGCCCAGGATCGTACCGCCCTTTCGATGAATGCCTTCCACAAACTCTGGCGTGATTCTCACCGGTTCCATGCCCCGGTCGGGATCCAGTCCTTGGTAGCCGTCGCGGAAGCCGACTACCTCAGCGACACCGTAGCCGTAATGCAGTTCGAGAAGCAGTGAGCGAATGACGTTGTTAAGTCCCGGACATAATCCGCCGCAGGTTACGATGCCGGCGCGCGTCTGTCTCGGATCGAAGAAAAGCTTCGCGCGCGGGCCGGCCAACTCAAATTGAAGTCCCGGATCAGCGCCGATTTCGATTCGCTCAGGAATTCGAACATCATCACTGATAGTATGGCTCAGTTTGCAAGGGAAGCGCGCTTCGCCAAGCGTAGGTATTTTCATCGGAAAAGAACGATTGCCAGCACTTGCGCAGAGAGGATGCGCAGAAGCGTAGTCAGCGGATAGACGGTGGCATAGGCGACATTCGGCGCATCGGAACACCCGATGTTTGTGGCGAAAGCAAGCCCCGGAGGATTCGTCATGCTGCCAGCGAGCATACCGCTGAGATCCATGAAGTTCATTTTCCAAACTGCGCGCGCAAAAATACCGATCACCAGCAGGGGAAGAACACTTACGCACGCACCGGCGAGCAACCATTGAAAACCAATCGCGCTAAAGGCAGTGGCAAAAAATTTTGGACCCGCGCTTAATCCGACAGCAGCAAAAAACAGGGCGATGCCGAATTCGCGAAAAGCAAGGTTGGCATTCACTGGCATGTGCCACACCTGTCGTCCGATGCGGCCGAGGATTAACGCAACGATAAGCGGCCCGCCCGCGAGACTAAGCCGAACGGGTTGCGGCACGCCCGGAAATGCAATTGGCATCGTGCCGACCACAATGCCCAGGACGATGCCGATGAAGAACGGAACAAAATGCGTTTCGTTGAGTTCTTTAACTGAATTTCCCAGAACAGCGGCGGCTTTGTCGAGGTCCTCCGCCCGACCAACGATCTGCATCATGTCACCGAACTGCAGGCGCAATCCCGGCACGGCGGACATTTCAATGTCGGCGCGCGTGATTCGCGTGACGGCGACGCCAAATCGATCGTCGAGATCGAGCTCGCCAACGGTCTTGCCCAGCACCGAGCGATCGGTCACAACCACGCGGCGGAAAGTGATGTTGCTTTCGGCCAGAACCAAATCCTCGTCACTGCGGTGGCCGATGACGCGCTCAAACTGATCGAGGCCTGCGCGTGTGCCAACAACACCGATGCGATCTCCGCGATGAATCACAGTCGCGTCCGTCGCCGCGCGGATTTCGTTGTCTTGGTGTACGCGGGAAATCGTCACGCCGGTTTCGAGGCGGCCCGGGATCGCATCAACGCGCATGCCATCGAGATTCGGATTTGTTACGACGAGGGTGCGGCGTTCGAGCGGCTCGATCTGGCGTCGGTTCTTCGCAGCAAAGTCTGCTGCCTCGCGCATGGGATTGATGCGGAAGATTTGCTTGATCAAGAGCACGGCAACGATGCTGCCGACGATCGCGACGGGATAAGTAACAGCACAAGCGAGCGCGGGCAGCTCAAGGCGCTGTGGAGCAATGCCGGGCAGCGTACTCAAAGTCTGTGTTGCGGCGCCGAGCGCCGGAATGTTGATTGAGGCGCCGGAGAAAATGCCGAGCACAGCCCCAGCGTCGAAGTGCGCAAGCCAGCCGATGAGCGGCGCGGCGGTCGCGCCGAGAATGACGATGACAAAAGCAAGAACGTTCATTTTGACGCCTTGCTGACGGAGAGCCGCAAAGAAGCCGGGACCAAGCTGCAAGCCCAGGGTAAAAACAAACAAGATCAGTCCAAAGTCCTTCACAAAGTCGAGCGTTCGCTGATCGATCGTCTCTCCGAACTGTCCCGTGAGAATACCCGCAAACAGGACGCCCGCTGTGCCAAGACCGATGCCGCGGAACTTGAGACTCCCAAGCGCCATGCCCACGACGCAGACGAAGGCGAGCACGCAGATCGCGTGTGCAATCGGCTGTGTCTTGTGGAGTTCGAAGACCCAGGTCATGCCTCAAGCCACAGGCGCCGCGGCTTTCACCTCGGCGCTCGCGCCTGCGGCGTAGGTCTCGAAATTCTTGTTGAACAGAGCGGCGAGCTTCTTCGCGGTCGCATCGTAAGCAGATTTGTCAGTCCAGCTTTCGCGCGGGCGCAGAATTTCCGCAGGCACGCCGGGACACTCGATAACAATGTCGAAACCGAACACTGGATCGCGCTCAGTTTTTGCGTTGGCCAGCGCGCCGCTGTGAATGGCGTCAATGATCGCGCGCGTGTTTTTGAGGCTGATGCGTTTGCCGGTTCCGTAAGCGCCGCCAGCCCAACCGGTGTTGACGAGCCAGACGCGCGCCTTGTGGTTGCGCATTTTTTCGGCAAGCAGCTCGGCATATTTGCTCGGATGCCAGACAAGAAATGGTCCGCCGAAACAGGGTGAAAACGTCGCCTGCGGTTCAGTGACGCCTATTTCGGTACCCGCGACTTTCGCGGTGTAGCCGCTAATGAAATGATACATCGCGTGCGCCGCCGAGAGCGCGCTGACTGGCGGCAGCACCCCGAACGCATCACACGTGAGAAAAATCACATCGGTCGGATGACCCGCGATACAGGGAATCTTCGCGTTCTGAATAAACTCGATTGGATATGCGCCACGAGTGTTTTCCGTGATGCTCGTGTCGGTGTAATCGACGTCTCGATCTTCATCGAGCACCACGTTCTCGAGGACGGCGCCGAAGCGCAGCGCCTGAAAAATATCCGGCTCGTTTTCCGGCGTGAGGTTGATCGCCTTCGCATAGCAACCGCCTTCAATGTTGAAGATACCCTCATCGCTCCAAACGTGTTCGTCGTCGCCGATGAGATGACGTTTCGGATCTGCCGACAGCGTGGTTTTCCCCGTGCCGCTGAGACCGAACAGCAGCGATGACGCACCGGTCTTTTTATCAGCGGTGGCCGAGCAATGCATCGAGAGCAACCCGCGCTTCGGCGCAAAGTAATTGGCGACGGTAAATACACCTTTCTTCATCTCGCCGGCGTATTCGGTGCCGAGGATAACAAGCTCCTTATCCTCGAGACTGAGGTCGATACTCGTGGTCGAGCCCATGCCGCTCGTCAGGCGATTTGCCGGAAACGCGCCCGCATTGTAGATGACGAAATCGGGCGTGCCAAAGCTGGCGAGTTCCTCCTTCGTTGGACGGATGAGCATCGTGTGCATGAAGAGCGCGTGATACGGCCGTGAGCAGATCACGCGTACCTTGATGCGATGCTTCGGGTCCCAGCCGGCGAATCCGTCGAAGCAATAGAGCCATTCGCGCGTGTTGAGATAGTCGAGCGCACGCTGGCGATTGATTTGGAACGTGCGCTCGTCGCAAGGAATGTTCACCGAACCCCACCAAACATCCTTTTCAGAATCGGTATGTTTGAGTACACGCTTATCCTTTGGCGAACGCCCTGTCTTGACACCGGAGTAGGCGACCAGCGCACCATTCTCGGCTATGCTCGCATCTTTTTCATAACGAATCGCGTGCTCGTAGAGTGCGCTGGGCGGGAGATTACGATGCACGTCAGTAACGGTGAGACCGTGCTGCTCAAGCGTAAATGCGGCAGAATTCGTAGTGTTCATTTCTCTCAGAGTTGCAACGCTGCATTCTAGCACGAACCAGACCTTCAGCGTATGAGACTAAGGTCTAATCGATGCGCGCCCATCGGGTTTTCCGCCTTCTACGCTAGCGAAGGGACATTGCGCGTCGCGCCTTGCAACGAATCGCGGTCGTACGGCTTTGTGTCGAATACGACTGTCGGTAGCGCACCCATGTCTCAGCTATTGCCCAGCCTCATGTTGCAGGCGCGTTCACAGTAATCGTGGATCGAGCGATCGAAAGAGAATTTCCCTATCCGCGCGGAATTGAGAATCCCCATGCGCGTCCACGCGCGTTGATCCCGGCTAGAGCCAGCCGCCCTTAAAACCGGCCCGCCGCAGTCCTGTGACCACAGGCGGGCAACGGCGCATGATGTTCCAGAGCAGTCCTGTTCGGTAGTTCTCCACCATCAGCACGATTGGCCCCTGATCGATTCCAAAGTGATACGGCGTGACCCACCAACCAGTCGGGCTATTTTCGACAACAAACGATTCATTGAACGACGGCTTGAACCCATATTTTCCCGACATTCCCAGATTCATTTGTGCACAGTGCCTCACAGTCGGAATCACGATCTCAGGAGCAAACGGTAACGAGGCTATGGCAACCCACGGCGCGACGGTGCCGTCGTCGGGACCGAACGGAGCGCCTCGAGCAATATAGTCGAAAAACTGGCGTTCGACGCCGTTGACCGTACGCTTTACCCAGCAAGGCCCGTCGCATGCTGTGAATCCCCAACAGTGCTCGCCGTAGCCGACGAAATTCATGGGATTACGAATCGCATATTCCTGCTGCACGAACGTCGCCTGCCGACTGTTCTCGAAGTAGTCGCTGCCGCGCGCGTGCATGAATTCGTCGCGAATGCCGCGAAAGTCGATCCACATGTGCGAAAGTTGATGTGTGAAGAGAGGCCCCGAGTAAAGCAATTCACGATCGTAAATTTTCTTCCACTGGTAGGTCACGCAATAGGCGCGATAACTCTCGGGCGGCAATGGATGCGTTGGCGAACCAAGTCCAAGGATGTACAGCAGCAAACCCTCGTCGTAACCTTGGTAGCGGTGTGTGATGAACCCTTTCTCCGGCCGCCACCCATGGGTAACAGTTGCTTCACCATTCCGAGCCCAATTCCAGTCTGCCCGGCGGTAAAGTGCATCGGCCAATTTTCTGATCTCGGTCTCATCTGCCGTGTCGCGATCGAAATAGGTTGCCGCCGTTAAGGCGCCTGCGAACAGAAACGCCGAGTCAATGGTGGAAAGCTCACACTGCCAAACTCGCCTGCCGGTTTCGATGTCCAGGAAATGGTAGAAAAAGCCTTTGTAACCGGACGCGTCCGGCTCTGAACCTTGTGGGCATTCGAGCAAGTAACGCAGTCGTCTCCGGGTGATCTTGGCGGCGAAATCTCGGAAGAGGACGCCGCGCTCGACAATGATCGGAATCGTCGCCAGTGCCATGCCGCAGGCGGCGATGCTGACCGGAGCGCTCGGGTCAGTCTTGTCGCGGACCAGCCCGTTGTCCGGGTTGGTTTCGTGGAGATAGTACAACACCGTGGATAACTGCAGGAGGTTTAGATCCCTGTCCGTGAGCAATTGATTGAAATCGTTGCGTGTGCCGTCAGTGTCAGCCATCAGTCAATAGTTCTCCCTCAGCCCAAACTCACGCGGACCTCATGAGTTTTCGAGTCGTCTGTTAGCGGCACGATGCCGTCTGGCAATCGCTGCCCGTCCAACTCGACTGATCGAACGCCCCGACCGTGGCCGGCCGAGTTGTCCACCAGGAGTCGATATGTCGCGGAACCATGGCGATACTTAAGTTCAAATCCCGGCCAACTCGACGGGATACATGGCTCAAGGCGAAGTGTATCGCCCCGCAATTGGAAACCCAGAATCGTTTCAATCGCGACGCGGTAGAGCCAACTCGCCGAGCCGGTGTACCACGTCCAACCGCCGCGGCTCGTGTGAGGCGGGGCGCCATACACATCGGCACAAGTCACATAGGGCTCAACTTTGTAACGGCGAACCTGCTCAGGTGTTGTGGCATGGTAGACAGGGTTGATGAGGTTCCAGAGTTCCACGGCGCGCTCGCCGCAACCTTGCAACGCCGTCGCCAGAGCGACCCAAGTGGCGGCATGGGTGTATTGACCACCATTCTCGCGAATACCTGGCACATATCCTTTAATGTAGCCTGGCTGAAGGGAGCCTTTGTCAAACGGGGGATCGAAGAGTTGGATCAATTTGTCGTCGATACGGACCAATCGTTTTTGAACCGCGTCCATTGCCGATTGAGCACGTAATGGGTTTGCTACACCGGAAATAACGGCCCAAGCCTGTGGGATGGCGTCAATTTGGCATTCGTCGTTTTCCGCTGAGCCCAGAGGAGTACCGTCATCGAAATACGCTCGCCGATACCATGCGCCGTCCCAAGCGCTGCCCTCCAGAGCCACCCGCAACCGCTCGGCCCCAGCCCGGCACCAATTTGCATCGTCCGCCTTGTTGCACTGCTCAGCCAAATCTCCAAACGCGTTTAAGACGGTGACGAAGAACCACCCGTTCCAAATGCTTTCTCCTTTTCCGTGAATGCCCACCTTATTCATGCCATCGTTCCAATCACCCGTACCCATGAGGGGCAATCCATGAGGACCTAGCCGATAGCCATGCTTTAGTGCGCGAAGGCAATGCTCGTAAATGGTACCCGTCTGCGCGCTCACCGCAGGCAAGTTGAAATCCTCTTCCTGCTCTTCAGTAAGGACTGGAGATGCGATGAACGGCACGACTTCAGTTAACAAATCCGTGTCGCCTGTCACCCGAACGTAGTGGTGAACCGCGAGTGGCAAGAAATAAAGGTCGTCAGTGATCCGCGTGCGAACACCGATCCCGGACGGCGGATGCCACCAGTGCTGGACATCGCCTTCCTCAAACTGCCGGGCAGCCGATCGCAATATCTGCGCCCGCGCCTCTGCCGGCGCGCTGTAGACCAGTGCCATCACATCCTGCAGTTGGTCTCGAAAGCCGTACGCCCCACCGGATTGATAAAACGCAGAGCGGGCCCAAACGCGGCAAGCTAACACCTGATAAACAAGCCAACGGTTGAGCATCAAGTCGATGCCCGGATCGGGCGTCGTCACTTGCAGTGCGTTCAGGTACTGATCCCAAAGCTGTTCCACTTGCGTCAGTGCCGCATCAGCTCGGTTAGCTGGTGTGTATTCGTTAATGAGTCGACGCACTTCCTCCAAACTTTGCGCCTGCCCCAAAACAAAAACCACTTGTCTCGTCTCCCCAGAACCCAGCGACATTTCCGTGGTCATTGCTGCGCAGGGATCAAGGGCAGGACCCACGCTCCCGGACAACCTGACGCGCTTCAGAGCGCCGGGCATTGAAACCGAGCCATGTTTCCCGAGAAATTCTGTACGATCAGCAGTAGCCGACTGCGCGGGCGAACCAGAAGCTAGGAAGGCGATTTTCTGTGCGAAGTCGCCAGCCCAAGCGTTCCTCGCCAGCATCGCGCCGCTCTCCGCGTCGCGTTCACAGACGACTTGCAGTGGCGCGTTTTCACGAACAGTTCCCAGAACCCATTCCGCATAGTAAGTGACCAACAGACGTCGTGGCCGATCACCATGATTCCGCACTGTAAGGCATACCAACTTAATCGGATCGTCTGTGGGTACGAATACCAAGAGGTCCTGAAAAAGATTATGACTGTCATGCGTGTAGCGAGTGTAGCCTTGACCATGGCGAACGGTCACCGTTGCCGTTGGTCCGAGCGGCATTGGCGTAGGCGTCCAGAAGGCACCAGTTTCCTCGTCGCGCAAATAGATCACTTCACCTGGCGAATCCGAAGTCGGATCATTCGACCAGGGAGTGAGCCGGTTCATCTGACTATTCCCAGCCCAACTGTAGCCAAGGCCAGCCTCTGTGGTTAAACACCCAAACTGCGGATTGGCTAGCACATTGGTCCAGGGAGCAGGCGGCAAAGCCGGGCCACTTTGTGACATGCCGTCGATGACGATCACGTACTCACGGCCATCATGTGTGAACCCTCCAAAACCGTTCCAAAAACTCAATCGTTCAGGTGGTCGAGCGGACTGCGCGCGAATCTTGGTTGGGATTGCAGCTGAAGTGAATGGAAGGGCAGGAGCAGGTTCCGGGTCAGCGGAACCATCGATCTGTTTAGTCAGCGAGCCGCGATCTCCGCCGAGTACAGCCCGCGCCGCCGCTGCGAGCAACACGACGTCATCGGTCGTCATCTTGTCCGCGGTCAAAAAGAACGCACCGCCGGGCTTGCCGAACACTTCACTCGAAGTCGCCTTCTCAAGTTCCTTTCTTAGTTGATCGGCACGTTCGCCGCCGCGCTCATCCAGAATCACGAGATCTGATTTCAGTCCGCGGCGGCGGGCATAGATACGCCACCGCAAAAGTTGACGAACGACTTTTTCATCGTCGACCCCAGTGACTCGGATCAACACGATTGGCAGGTCACCAGAAATCGAGTGCGGCCACAGACCGGGCTGGCCAAGGCGGTTGGCAGCCACAGCATCAAGGTCGCGAAAACTGGAGTTCGTAAAAATGACGGCCGCCGCCAATCGATTGAACAGGCCGACTTCGTCCGGCTCGAGTCCAAGCTCGCGTAATTCAGTCTTGCCACGGGCTTTGGCATCTATAAATGCCCGATCGATCGCTTTGAATTCGCGAAATCGTTCAGCAATTCCGATGGCGACGTCGTACGTGTCGGCCGCTCCGGTCACAAACGCGATGCGGGTCGAACTTTCTGCCGCAATGCTGATGCGCCGACGCAAGCTAAAGATTGGATCGAGCACGGGGCCAGTCGTTCCCGATAAGCGAGACCTCGAGTCCAAGGCCGCGGGATTCGCCGGAGTGCGGCCGCGTCCAAGAAATCTTGTTCGATCCGTCTCATATTCAATCTCCGCGCCTGAAAAGCTACCTGCCGAAGCATGAATAGCCCAGACTGGATGCTCGTCGGTGCTGCGGGGTCGGCGTCGGGCCAAAAGCGCGCCGCAACGAGGTTCGAATTCCGTTTCCAGGAACAGCTTCGCAAAAGCTGGGTGGGCCTGGTCCGCTGAACGGGCGTTCAGGCAAACCTCCGCATAGCTCGTCAATTCAAATTCGCGGGCGCGACGGCTGTGATTGACCAGCGTCACCACGCGTAATTCAGCATCTACATCCGGCACAACACAGACAGCACACCGAGTCTCGACGTCGCCATCCGATCGACGAAACTCGGCACGGTCGGGTTGAAAGTCGAATGCTCCCTCGTCTGCAGCCTTAGGCGCCGGCTGAATACCAATCGACCACATGTTTTCGTCGCTAAGGTCACGGACGTAATAGAACTGGCCCCAACAGTCACGTGTGACATCCTCGCGCCAACGCGTTACGTCCAAATCACCCCAACTGCTGTAGCCGGCGCCGGCGCTGGTGACCATCACGTTGTACGAGCCATTGGAGAGCAGCGCTACCGCAGTTTGTGATCTCATTTAAATCCTTTTCCTAGCCTCGGGTTGAGTATCACCGGCTGGATAGAACGAGTTGAAATTGTTGGAAATGACAGGATATCACAAATGCTTTAAATGGAACTTTGCGCATGGATCAAATGGGGAGCATGGCCGTTCGAACGACGGCAAAGATGAAAACTGCGGCCGCAAAAGCAAATGCCACCAGACGGACACGCCGCTGTTCGAATTTTCCCGAAGCGCTGGCAAAGAAGAGCACCGTAGCGAACAAAACAGTGTTCGCGAGGTATTGACCAGAAATACTGCCGGCGGCGCCTGCTTTCTGCTGATTGGTCGCAGCCTTTGCGGTCGCATCGGCGGCTTCACGCGTCCCTCGCGGTTCGTAAAGGTTTGGCACAAAAGGGTGCGGATCGGCGTCAGGATTTTCAAAAGGTCTCTGCGCCAGCCAGGCGTCATACGCCTTACGCACATCGGGCGGAAAACGTTCCACATAAAAGTTCATCAGTTTCTCGTTGCCCGCCTGTTGCGCGGCAAGCACCTGCATAAACATCGCGGCATGAATCGTTGCCTGTTGCGTTCCCTGCATTGTCAGCAGGCCCGCCTTGCGCTCGAGCGTATTAAATTCATTCATCAGCCGGTTGCTTTTCCGCGTCCACGCCGCTGACTCAAATGAGCACCACGCCGTGCTGAGTGTCGCCAGCGCCATAAGCAAAGCTGCTACAGGCTCGACCCATCTTTTCCTTTCCTGGCTCTCTCGCTCGGTCGTCGCCGGAAGATCAGTTCGAGTTTTCACGCGGTCAGGGCTGGCTGCTTTCATCCATACGATGCAAGATCTTTTTGCTGATGATAGCGAAGAAAAATGCTATCGACAGCCCGCACATCAGAGTGCCAGTGAGTGCCTCAAGCGGTCCGAACAGCCGCCATTCTTCAGACAGCAGGAGATCGCCGTAGCCAAGGGTCGCGTAAGTCACGCCGGAAAAATAGAACGACGCCTCGGCATCAGGCATACATCCCTCCCACCAGAAAAACAGCGCCCAGACGGCGATCTCAACTACGTGAATGACGATAAGCCACCATGCGATCCGAATCAGCAGCAATGTGATTGGCCAGAAGCGTGTATCCGGCCGCACCCTATAGTGCAACACGTGGCTCAGCACTATTCCGAGCCCAGCTGCATGAATCAGAACGGTGATCGCAACCAAGCACGGCGCTATTAGAGTCTTCGCGAGCATCAGGCCTTATTAGACTTACCTTATCACTGTTGTCATGGTGAGCGATCTTGGTGCAGCAAAGTAGCAGCCCGCCAAAGCTTCGGAATAGGGAAGGTCGTGAGGAGAATCATTGTTCTTCTACATGTAATCGTGTCGTTAGGCGCGCCGGTATTGTTTTTACCGTCGCGAGATGAGCGGCGGATCCGCACAATCCAAAAACAAGCAGCGCGAAGGTGACCCGCATCACTAATCGCGGTTTTGTGTTGAACGACGCGCTCGGTTCTGGATGCAACGTCTAAAATTTGAGTGATTTGGCTACGATGCGCAACATGCGGTACGCGCAGCGTCTGGTACTCTCGAACTTCTCATCCGTAGCGCGATCAGCTGGCTTTCGCGTCATTCCACAGAAAAATCGTGCGGCATGGAAACTACGTGCGGTGGTATGCGCCGGAGCTACCATTAAGAACCGCTTCATTGCGGTATCAAGTTTGCCGTGCAACGGCCTAACAAGGTTACTCTTCGCTGGCAGCGACTTGCCCGGAGTGTGTTAAGGGTGTTTGAAAGTGGAGATTCGTGAAATGAGCAACGGAAAGAGTGCAACCACTAGAAGAATGCTGCTGACGAGCTGGCCGAGCACTACAAGTTGACCATAACCAGGTTTCGGCGAGTAGTCCGTGAGGGCTAATGTAAAGGAGCTGATGTAAAGAGCATCCAGCGGCGTCTTGACGGATAAAAAGACTTCTGTTCCAACGTACAGCCCGGCAAAGCCAGAAATAACGGCCACAAAGAGCAGCGTAGCAACCAAAAGGCCAGCCGTCCTCCTTGTAGGAAGAAATCCAGTCATCCATGGGTGCCTGTTCAAGAAGTCTTCGTCATCCGATAGAAGTGCGGCGAGTAGCAACACAATGGAAAGATATAAGTCCGAACTCACTATCACGACCCAGGCAAGCATCCGACAACTCGTAAAAACGGATGTCATACCAGTTGCTGAAACGAAAAAGATGATACAGACGACGAAACTATCTCTTCGTGTTTCTCTGTTCATAGAGGCGTAGCAATGGGAAGCTTCGTTCCGATTTTAATTTCGATTAATGGATTGTACTTCGGCAGCCATCTGGGATAGCAGCGCAGTACGGCTGCTTCTTGGCGCGGGCTGAACCACAGTTTTGTTCCATCTGGAAAGGGCAAAGGAGAGATTCGCATCGTCGATGTGTTTTGCGGGCTCGGTCGTTGTTGCGTCTTCAATCCGCTTCGCCGCGGCATTTCGTAGTTCGCTCTCCGCAATTCGAGCGGCCGGTTGGAGCTGCTGCCATTCATCCAGGGCAAGGCCGCTGCCAAGCGAACTTGCAGTGACGAACAGGCGCTCGGCGCGTGAAAGAGTGCTTCCTGTGTTCTCAACGGATATTCGATCGCTACCCGGCGACTCTTCGAGCTCGAACACGGTTAGGTCAGCGTAACGGCGTGCCTGCTCAAAACTCTTTGAGGTTTCCGCTATCAAACCCTGGGCTTCCGCTTTCGCCGTTTCGATCGCAGTGTCAGGGTGAGGAATTTCGAGCAGCCGTGCAAGTTGTCGAAGCGCCTGTCGCAATGCATCGCGCAATCGGTCGATCGTGCGCTCGGGCCAGATGTATTGGAAAACGAGTCCGGTGACGATGAGACCAAAAAGAATTCCAACGACGCGGTTGCGGACGTTATCGAGGTCTGTGTCGGGCGCATAACCCTGGAAGACGCTGTAGAAAAACGCGAACGCTATCTGTAAACCCCCGTAGGAGATGAGCTCTGTTCCGGTGGCGACCCAGCCGGCAATGGCAGAGGCACAGGCAACGACCACAATCAGCGACGCGATCGTGTCCATGTGCGGCATGAGGAAGACGATGGTGAAAAGTGCGAGCGCTCCACCGATTACACAGAGGGTCGCACCGGTGCTTTCCAGCGCAATAAACGTACAGGTGATCAACGCGGTGTGGATTCCGGACCAGTCAATCGCCATATAAAAGATGTAACAAAACATCGCTGCGAAGGTGACTTTGAGCGCAAAGTGCACGTGTGCCGGATTGGTGAACGCATCAGAGACAAAAAAGCTTTTCGATTTTGGAAGACGTGCAGGAGGGCCCGGCGCATCCGGCAGAAACAACAAGTTCAGCACGACGGTGAGTCCGGCGCCGTAAACGATCGCCACCCACAGCCAAAGGAGTCCTCGAACTAACAGTTCAGGTGAGGGGACTGCTTCTCCGACCGACTGCGACACAGCGACAACAAAACCGATGAGGAATCCGAGTGGCCCGAGCACAAAAATGCGTGACACATACATTCCAAGAAACAGTGCGATCGCCATTCCGGGAATGCGCAGTTCAGGATGACCATAGGTGAACTTGTAAAGTAGGAGACTCGCGCCGATGCCGATGGTCGCCCCGATAAACCCGAGGAGGCCGGTAAGTGTCGTGAGGTGCTTGCTTTCCTTTGACACAAAGAAAGGCATGTAAGCGGTGACAGATAGCTCCGGCACCTGCAGCGTCATGGAAATGATGACGCACAAAACTGCGGCAGCGACCATGATCGCGGTTCGGCGAGCGCGCGCTGGCGTGGATGCCAACTCGCGTTTGAACCATTCAAGAGAACCAAACGGGAGTATCGCCGGTTCCACTAGGCTTGCACTGATCGCGTTCATATGATTAGGGCGACATTCGCCAAGTAGTGACCCCGACCATGTGCGAGTTCATCTAGCGAGGTGGACCCTCGATAATCGCTACGGCGGACGCGCCCATGCGGAAAAGATCTTGGTCGGGATTTTCGACTTCGATACGGACAGGGAATCGTTGGGCGACCCGAACCCAGTTCAGTTCGCGTTTCACGTAAGGCACACCGGAGGGCGGCAGATCGATCTCGCCTTCGGGCTTCACTGCCCATCCGATGCCTTGCACTTTTCCACGGAAGCGCTGGTTAGGCGCGGACGAGAGATAAACAATCGCTTCGCTGCCGGGAGCCATATGTCGGATTTCCGCCTCGCGAAAATTCGCGATCACGTACCATTTGTTCGTGTCGAGCAACGAGAAGACGGGAACCCCGGTGGTAACATGGGCTCCGGCCGAAATGTTGAGATTGATGACACGTCCGGAAAAAGGCGCGATGACCTTGCAGTAGGAGAGGTGGAGTTCCTCGAGGTTGATGGTCGCCACCACACCTTCGCGCTGAGCTTGTAGGGTCGTCAGTTTAGTTCGGGCTTCATCGACGTTTTCGGCGGTCGTAAAGCTCTTAGGTAGGAGTGGTTCCAAGCGTTGCAAGCTGCTACCCGCTTGTGCAATCTGTCGATCCAGAGCGGCCAAATCAGCTTTGGCCTTTTCCAGGACAAGTCTGTAATCCTCCGGGTCGATTTCGAAAAGCACGTCGCCTTCCTTGACCGCTTGATTGTCCTGCACATTGAGCTTGAGGATTTGACCCGCCACGCGCGGCGCAATTCCCACCACGTTGGCGCGCGCTGTGGCATCATC